>Ga0207701_10003649_pt1 | contig 15787 bp, 15 predicted proteins | sample KBSSwiSSwithPhiX_FD_184294 | JGI IMG/M metagenome (GOLD analysis project Ga0207701, IMG submission 184294) | Switchgrass rhizosphere bulk soil microbial communities from Kellogg Biological Station, Michigan, USA, with PhiX - S5 (SPAdes) (version 2) | ecosystem: Environmental > Terrestrial >... | reverse complement strand
GTCCATTCCGCTCTGTCGCAGGAACGTATGTACCAGTCTGTGAGGCCTTTGTACATCCAGCTTCGTGAATAATCCGGGCTAGGGGTCGCGCTCGACGTGCGGTTCGAGCCCCATCAGTCGCACCGCCCACGTGAGAATGAGTCCCGCGACGAGCGGCCACCACTGCACGTAGCCAACAGCAGCGCCGGCCGCCGCGATGTAGATGACCGCCATCACCAACATGCCGGGGTGCCGGCTGCGATGGAAGCCCAAGAGCAATCCGACCGCGAGAAAGGCGAACAGCACGGCGAAAACGTAGATGACGACGTGAATGACTGTTTCCATACGCACATTGTACGGGTGAGAGGGTTGCGAAGCGCGCGTGTGGCGAGGTGCAGCCGACGCCGTAATCGATCTGATAATATGCCTCGCCGATCCCACGCGAGCGTTCTACTTGTCCACGCCAAAGCCCCGGCGCGCACTGGCATCATGCTGCGCTGCGCATACTCTGCACGACGGATTGTCCGACGTCACCTACGTCCTTCTGCCGCTGCTCGCGCAGACGTTCAGCCTGTCGCTCGCGCAGGTCGGGTTGATCCGCGCGGCGCACCGCGTCGCGATGGCAGCCTGCCAGATTCCCGCAGCACTGGTCGCGGAACGCTTCGGCGAACGCAACCTGCTTGCACTTGGAACGCTGGTGGCCGGCCTTGCGTTCATTGCTCTCGGCCTGGCGTCGGGCTATTGGATGATCCTCATTGCGCTGTTCTTCGCCGGGTGCGGTTCGGCGGTTCAGCATCCGCTGTCGTCCACCATCATCTCGCATGCCTATCCCGACGAGGGTCGGCGAGCCGCGCTGGGTACTTATAACTTCTTCGGAGACGTCGGCAAATTCGCGTTCGGCGGCGTGGTCAGCCTGTGTCTGCTCGGCGGTCTCGCCTGGCAGGCCCCCGTGGTCGCTTTCGGTACGCTCGGCGTTCTCACAGCCGCCGCCGTGTTCGTTTCAGTTGTAAACACGCGCTTGCCGGGCACGGCCGCGGAAGCGCACCCATCGCGCAAGTCGACCGGCTGGGGCATTCATCATCCGCAGGCATTCACGGCGTTGTGCCTGATCGAAGTGTTCGATTCGAGTACGCGCACGGGCCTCCTCACCTTCATCGCGTTTCTGCTGATCGACAAGGGCATCCCCGAAGGCTGGGCAGCGCTCGCGGTGCCGCTCATCCTGACCGGCGGAATGGCCGGCAAGCTTGCCTGCGGCTTCATCGCCGAGCGCCTCGGGATCGTGCGTACGATCATCGTGACCGAGGTCGCCACCGGCCTCGGCATACTCGCCACGCTTGCATTGCCCGGCGTGGGCGTTCTGATTCTGCTGCCGGTGCTCGGCGTCGCCCTGCAAGGAACATCGTCGGTGCTCTATGCGACCATCGGCGACCTCGTCGACAAGGATCGCTTGCCTCGTGCCTTCGGGCTTTTCTATACGCTCGGCTCCCTGTGCGGAATCGCAGCACCGCTCGGCTACGGGCTCATCGGCGACACAGCAGGCGTACAGACGACGATTGCCACGATTGGCTGCGCCGTGCTGCTGACTGTTCCGCTCGCCGCCATGCTGCGGCCAGCGGTCAGTGCTGCGAAGCCAGTGAGTGTTTGAACTTTCATCCTTGCACGACGATCAACCGGATACACCCGAACCTGAGAGACCACCATGTCAAGCCAACGCATCAGCTATTTCCCTCTCGAAAACATGGATGCCGCCATGCGTGCGGAAATGGACCGCTGCGCGCGTGAGGGGACGCCGCGCCCCGAAAGTTCGGCTGTGCGCGCACACGTGCCCAGGGCGTTCTGGTCCTTCGCGAATTCGTGGCGCGACATCTTCCACAATGGCGTGTGCGACCACGCGATCAAGGAGTTGTGCCGGCTCTACGTGTCACGCTCCGTGAAGTGCGAGTTTTGCGGCAACCAGCGCTCGATCAAGGCGTTCGGAGAAAAGCTCAACGAAGCGCAGACGGATGACCTGGTCAATTTCGAGAAATCCACTCGCTACGACGACCGGGAGAAAGCCGCGCTTGCCTATGCCGAAGCGATCACATGGCGGCTCGAAACGGACGATGCGTTCTGGCAACGGCTGCACAAGCATTTCAGCGAGCCGGAACTGGTCGAGCTCGGCTGCTTCATCGCGCTCACCATGGGCCAGCAAAGCTGGTTGAGGCTGCTCAACATCGAGCACCATCAGGTGATGGCCGGCACCTCCGGATCGATGGCACCGGGATTCGAGGATGCGGAAGCGCTTTCGAAGACGAAGGCCGCGCCGGACTACTGGGCGAAGCAGGAAGTTACGCCACGCAAAACCGCGGCGTGAGACAGAAGGGAGAGACCGTTAGTCGGAAGACAGGTCTCTCTCGTCGAATGCGAACAGTGCGGCTCAGGCCGCGATCGTTTCGGCGCTGCCTGAAAGCGTCCTGCGCAGGCCGGGGGCCCGCGACGCGCGAACACAAACCTGCCCTTCGAACATGCGTCGCTGCGTGCGATAGAAAGCGCCTTGCTCCGCGCTCCATTCGCCATTCTTCCGAGTAATCGTTGCGGCGACGGTCAGAATGCCCGAGGGCATCGCGATGCGGATCGGTGCTGCGGTGTCTTCGGACCTGCGCGTGACCGCATGCACGACGCTGCCCTCGAGGCGCGCGGCGACGGCCATGCAGAGCGAGCCCGTGAGCGGCAGCGCGCGGTGCGGCTGGCCGGCTGAAATCATGCGGCCCGTCAGATCGACTGCATCAGCAGCGATCGTTTCAGCCGTCAGCGTGGATGCATTTTGTGGATTGGAGACGAAGCCGATAAAGGGCACGAGTTTCTTCGCCTTGGCTTCTTCGGTCGTAGCGGCGATGCCCATGGCGACGGACGCCGCGAGGCGAATCGCGGCGAGCTTCTCCAGAACGGCCGTGTTCGTGTCGAGCGCTTCGGGCATTTCAGTCCCGGTCAACCCGAGCTCTTCGGCGCGCACGAAGCAGGCGGCGTTCGCTGCATCGACCAGCGACACAGTGAACGTGCCGTAGCCGGGTACGTGCAGCTCATCGCGCACGCGACCGGTCGGCAGCAGTTTTCCGGTCGTCGCTCCACCGGGCTCGCGGAATTCGAGGCGCACCGGTGCGCCCGTTCCCGCTACACCCGGAATGGCGAGCTCGCCGTCCACGGCCGCCAAGCCGTCGTCGAGCGGGAAGCGGGCCCAGATGATCTTGCGCGTATTCGTGTTGTGGATGCGAACGAGCGCGTCTTTTCCGCTCGCCCGCACCAGTCCTTCGTCGATCGCATACGGACCCATTGCGGACGACATGTTCCCGCAGTTGCCGCTATAGTCGACTTTGGCTTCCTTCACCGAGACCTGGGCGAACGTGTAATCGATATCCGCATCGGCGCGAGACGAAGGTCCGACAACACACACCTTCGAGAGCGACGATATGCCGCCGCCCATGCCGTCGAGCTGACGTCCATACGGATCGGGACTGCCGATCGCCGCGAGGAAGATCTCGTCCCACAGCGCGCGCTCGCGCGGGAGATCGCGGGCATTGAAGACAATGGCATTGCTCGTCCCGCCGCGCATGAATACGGCCGGTATCTTCAGTTGTTTCACGGAACGCTCCTGTCGGTTCGGGCGGGGATGCGGTATTCTAATGCACCCTGCGCAGTGCACCGGTCGATGGCGCCGTAACGTTTTCCCGCCGCGCCCGCAACAACCATCCGAACATGACAGAAGCCGCATGCGGCATGCGTCGCTAGAAGCGCCGTGCGCCCGATTTATATCGTCGCCCTCATCACGCTGCTCGTGCAGGGATGCCACATCGGCAGTCGCGTAATCGCGTCGCTGCTGGCGATCAAACTCGGGGCCAACCCGTTTCAGGTCGGCCTTTTGATCAGCGTATACGCCGTCTTTCCGCTGATGCTCGGCGTCTACTCCGGTCGGCTCTCCGACCGTTTCGGTCCGCGGCGGCCGATGATTGCAGGCACCGCTGTGGTCGGCCTCGGCCTCGCGCTGCCTGCGGTGTGGCCGGCGCTTCCCGCGCTTTACCTTTCAGCGGTTCTCATCGGAATTGGCTTCGTGTTCTTCAATGTCTCGAATCAGACGCTCGGCGGCGCGCTCGGCACAGCCGAGGAACGCACGCACAATTTCGCGACCCTCGGACTGGGCTATGCAGCAGGTCATTTCCTCGGCCCGGTCATCGCTGGTTACGCGATCGACTATCTTGGGTACCGCTCGGGTTACTCGATATTCGTGGTCATCACGTTACTGCCAATCATGATGCTCGCGCTGGACCGGCGATACGAGGTCGCGCGGACGCAGACCACCGCTGGAGACGGGAACCCGCTCGATCTGCTCCGATTGCCGCTCCTGCGCCGGGCCATTCTCGTAAGTGCGCTCGTTACGACCGGCTGGGATCTCTACGGCTTTTACGTTCCGATCTACGGGCACTCGATCGGACTCTCGGCGTCCACGATCGGCAACATTCTCGGTGTCTTCGCGCTCGCGACATTCGTAGTGAGGGCTGTCATCGCGCGCTTCACAGCCCGCTTCGGTATCGAGCAGGTTCTCGCAACCGCAGCGTTCGCAGCCGCAGTTCTTTTCATTCCGTTCGCGCTCGTGAGTTACGTGCCGGCGCTGTTCACGCTCTCGTTCCTGATCGGCCTTGCGCTGGGATGCAGTCAGCCGCTCACGCTGAACCTCGCATACAACCATTCGCCACCCGGCCGTTCCGGCGAGGCAACGGGCCTGCGCCTCACCATCAATAACGTCACGCATATCGGTGTACCGGTCGCGTCGGGTGCGCTCGCCGCTGCGTTGGGCGTCGCACCGGTCTTCTGGACGAGCGCCGCACTGCTTGCAACGGGCGGCTGGATGAGCAGCCGATCCGAGCCGACACGCTGAGAGCGAGCGCATCGTGGTCTTCATCATCTTTCTAAGCATGTCGGTACACGCCTGCTACATCGGCAGCAAGGTCGTGGTCTCGCTTTTCGCATTGCAGCTTGGCGCAAGCCAGGGACTCGTTGGCGTGATCGCGTCCTTCTACGCTGCAGTGCCGCTGCTGCTCGGGGTGTACTCCGGGCGCCTCGCGGACACGCACGGCATGCGCCTGCCGCTGCTCGTGGGGGCGCTTACTACCAGCAGCGCCATGCTGACCGGATTCGTGTGGCGCCAGCTACCGGGCCTGTTCGCCGTCGCGCTCCTGATGGGCGCCGCTTTCGTGTTCTTCAACGTCGCGATCCAGACGCTCGCCGGCTCGGTCGGCACACCGGAGCAACGTCCTAGAAATTTCGCGTGGCTGTCGATCGGCTATTCGATGTCGAGCCTCATCGGGCCCGTCTTTGCCGGATTCTCGATCGACCATGCCGGACATGCGCTCACGTTTCTTTTCTTCTCGTTCGTGCCCGTGGTGCCGATCGTGTTGCTGATCGCCAAGCCTCATCTCACGCGGCCGCAAGTCGCGAAGACGGCGGCGCACAAGGGCAGCGCGCTCGACCTGCTGCAGGATGCGCCGCTGCGTCGCCTGATCATCATCAGCGGACTGTCCGTCGCTTCGTCGGAGTTGTTCGCGTTCTACGTTCCCGTCTTCACGCACCAGATCGGACTGTCCGCGAGCACCACCGGCATCATCCTGGGTGCCTATGCGGTGGCGATCCTCGTCACGCGTTTCTTCCTGGGTGCAATCACCCGCCGCCTGCGTCCCGATCAGATCATGTTCGCGTTCCTGTTGATCGCGGCGTGCGCTTTTGCGGTGTTTCCGCTTCTGCGCAGCGTTTATGGACTGATGGCCGCCGCTTTCGTGATCGGCTTCGGCGTGGGCTGCACACAGCCGCTGCTCATGAGCACGTCGTACGAGAAGTCTCCGCCCGGACGCGCGGGAGAAGTGACCGGCATGCGTCTCACGGCTAACAATCTCGCGCGCGTTGTAATGCCCCTCCTTTCCGGAGCGATCGGGACAGCGTTCGGTGCCGCGCCGGTGTTCTGGATGAACGCACTGAATCTCGCCTCGATCAGTCTCCTCGCCCGACGCTGAAACCATGGCACGCGGCGCTCGTGCGCCGGAGTATGATCATCGTTCGATAGAGGAGTAGGCGCCATGAACATGGATCGCACTGCCGTACCGGCTGCGACACGCGAGCTTGCGAGCTGGGTGGCCGGATTGAAGTACGCCGACCTCCCGCCGCGCACGCGTGAAGTTGTGCGGTGCGCGCTGCTCGATACGCTCGGCTGCGGTGTATATGGCTATGTCACGCCGTGGGCCCGCACACTCCTTCAGTGGGCGCGCGCGGGCGGCAGCAACGCGGAAGCCACCGTCTGGGGAGACGCCGCGCCGTCCTTGCGTGTTGCCGACGCCGCCCTGGTGAACGGCACGTCTTCGCATGCGTTCGAGCTCGACGACTATCACAACGCGAAGCTGCACCCCGGTGCCGTCGTCATTCCCGCGGCGCTCGCGATGGCCGAGAAGCTCAACGCAGAAGGTGAACGGCTCGTCACCGCGATCGCGGCCGGCTACGAAGTGATGGTTCGTTCGAGCCTCGCGTTGAATCCGTCCGCCGCGCGGCTGCGCGGCTGGCATCTCACCGGTGTCTGCGGACCTTTCGGTGCGGCAGCCGCCTGCGCCGTGCTTCTCGGCCTCGATGCGGAACGCACGGCATGGGCGCTGGGTCTCGCGGGCACGCAGGGCGCGGGGTTATGGGCCTTCAATGCGGACGGAGCGATGAGCAAGCGACTGCACGCGGGCAAAGCCGCCCATTCCGGCGTGCTGGCGGCGCAGCTGGCGGCGCTCGGCTTCACCGGTCCGACGCAGATCTACGAGTACGAAGACGGCGGCGTGCTCAAGGCGTTCTCGGACGAGTCCGACCCCGCCCCGCTGACGGCAGACCTCGGCCGCACGTATCACCTCGACACGACTTCGATCAAGCCGTATTCGTGCTGCGGCAGCACTCACTCGTACGTGGACGCCGCACTCGCGCTCAGACAAATGCTCGGCGCACCGTGGGACGTCAAGCGACGCGTTCGCGTCGGCGTTCCGAGAGTCATCGACGTGCAGTGCGGCTTCGACTATCAGCCCTCGACCGTGCTCAATGCGCAGATGAGCTTGCGCTATATCGTGGCCGCCGCATTGGTCGAAGGTCAGGCGCTTCCGCCTCAATTCAGTGATGCCAAAATGACCGACCCCGTGCTCGTCGCACTCGCGCAGTCCGTCGATCTCGTTCGGGACCCGAAGCTCGACGAGCTCTACCCGAAGGACTTTCCGGGCTGGGTTGCGGCCGAAACAGACGGCGAATGGGTACGGGTCGACATCATGAATCCGACCGGCTCCGCCGCCGAGCCGATCGGTGCACGCGGCATCACGGAGAAGTTCCGCGGCATCAATCCGGACTTGCCGGTCGATCGTATCGCGCGCGTCGCGCTCGAGATCGAGCGGCATTCCGTTCGAGATCTGCTCGACTTGCTCGCCCGGCGCGCCTGACGCCGCCGCTCGAGACATCAACCCAGCGCTTTGGAGGCACGATGAGGTCGCCCGGTCGGCTGCTTGCACTCGCGTTCACGATAATCCTGGTCGGGGGCAACGCGCTCGCCCAGAGCGGAAGATATCCGACCAAACCGATACGCCTCATCGTGCCGTTCGCGCCCGGCGGCGGGACCGACATCGTCGCGCGCATCATTGCGCAAAGAATGTCTGACACGCTGGGACAATCCGTGATCGTGGACAACCGGCCGGGGGCCGGCGGCACCATCGGCGCGGAAACGACGGTGCGGGCGCAGCCCGACGGCTACACGCTTGCGATGGTATCGGGCAGCTACGCCACGAACGCGGCGGTATACAAGCTCACCTACGACCCGGTCAACGACATCGAGCCGATTTCGATCATCGGCGAGTCGGCGTTCGCTCTGGTCGTGCATCCTTCGGTGCCGGCGAAGTCCGTGCAGGAGCTCATCAGTCTCGCCAAGTCCAAGCCGGGCGAGCTCAATTACGGCTCGACGGGCACCGGCGGTATCACGCATCTCGCTTCCGAGCTTTTCGACCTGCTCGCCGGCACACGCATGACGCACGTTCCCTACAAAGGCACCGGCCCTTCGCTCACGGCATTGCTCGGCAATCAGATTCAGGTCATGTTCGCGGCGCTGCCGGCGACAATCGCGCATGTCAAGGCGAATCGTCTGCGCGGACTTGCGGTGACTTCGCACAAGCCGGTCGCTCCCCTGCCTGAGCTCCGCCCGCTCGGTGAAACAATAAAGGGCTACGAAGTCGTGTTGTGGTGGGGCCTGCTGGGCCCGCGGGGACTTCAGCGCGACCTCGTCGCCGTCTGGAACAAAGGCGTCGAGCAAACCCTGCAGACGAAGGAGATGCAGGAACGTCTCGCGACCGAGGGCGTCGATCCGATAGGGGGGCCACCCGAGCGTTTCCGCAGCGCGATCAGGCGCGATGTCGAGAAGTGGAACCGGGTGGTGAAGCAGGCGAAGATTAGCGTCAGTTAGGACGACCCGTTTCGGTGAGCGGGGTGCTCGGTCAGTTGGCACGTTGTCGGTCGTGGTGAGCGGCGCGCCTGGGACAGGCTATCGCAGCCAACGAAACAGTCGAGCGCCGGTAGCACTCACGTCCAAGCGCGCGAGGGCTGAGGCAGAACCGAACTTCCATCAAACTCTCGTCCGATCCTACGAGGCTCGGGACGATAGGAAGCGACTACATCTCCAGTCGCGCGGGCGCTGACCGCTACTCGACGTACCAACTTTCGCCCGACTCGCGAACCCGCCCCTCACGCGCAAGCTTGATCAGATGCGCATGCAACGAACGGCGCGCGACGGGATGCAACTTCTCCGACACATCGTCGTAAGCGAGCGGCACCAGTTGGTCGAGCGTTCCCGGGCTCTTGCGCTTGAGGGCGTCGAACACCTTCTCCTCCCGCTTAAGCCGATGCGCGATGACACGCCGGACTTCGTCGTGCGGCGTTTCGATCAGACGTCCGTGACCGGGCGCGATCGTCCGCACTTGCACTGACAAAACCTTGTCGAGCGATGCGAAATAGGCCTGCATGTCGCCGTCGGGCGGAGAGATCACGACAGTCGAGCCCTGCATGATGTGGTCGCCCGTGAAGAGCAGTTGCTGCTGCTCGAACAGGTAGCACAGATGGTTCGAAGCGTGTCCGGGCGTGTGCAGCGCGCGCAGGGTGACGCCTGCGACGGAGATCTCATCGCCATCCTCCAGCACGCGATCGGGCGCGAATGTCGAGTCCTGACGCCCGTCCTGGGCGGTTGCGCGGCCCGCGATTTTTGCGCCGGTGGCCGCTTTGATGTGACGAGCGGCGGGCGAGTGATCGAGATGCGTATGGGTGCACACGATCCAGGCGATCCGCCCACGCACGGCATCCGTAAGCAGTGAGATATGCGACTCGATTTCAGGACCCGGATCCACGAGGACCAGTTCGCGGTCGCCTACGATGTAGCTGTTGGTTCCGGGCCCGGTCATTACGCTCGGATTCGGCGCCGTGATGCGAACGATCGAAGGACCAACCTGGACGGCGTTCCCCGGAATTATCTTTTCCATTTGCCTTGCGCCTCAGGAGCTGCCACTGCGTCATAGCCGGGGTCACCCGGTACCAGCCGTCGCCCGTCGGGCGTGATCCGCGGAAGAACCGCGGGCGCGACGGGCTGCTCACGCAACGCCGCCACCAGTGCGTCGGTCGTATCGTACTTCGCGAACTGCTCCAGTGTGCGAATGGTCGGCGTCCGCATTTTGAAGTCGCCCGCGTTGTAACGCTCGACCGCCAGCGCCGGATTCACCCAGACATGGTGAATCGCTTCCACATTGTCGGGCAGCGCTTCCTGCCCTTCGGGCGCGATAGCGACAAAGAAGCGCGTGTCGTAGCGCCGCGGCGCCGTGACCGGCGTAATCCAGTGACTGAAGTAGGTAAGCCTGTCGGTTGCGAGGCGCAGGCCTTCGCGCTCGAGCATCTCGACGAGAACCGCTTCGCCGGCATTCAGCCTGCGCCGGTATTCCTCGAAACGCTGCATGCGTGACGGCTCCCCCGGATTCACGAGCTCGCCTTGCTCGGTATATGCGAGCAGCACGCCTGCTTCTTCGAACGATTCGCGAATGGCTGCGGCCCAGTACGCCAGCCCACCTTCCGGTAAACCGAGCGCGGTGCTGGATGTCGCTTCATCGACGCCCACGCAGCGCGCGAGAACACCTGGCTCCGCATCGGCTGCGTCCAGTGCACCGCCGGGGAAGAGAAACATTCCCGGCATGAAGCCCGATTGGAAGTTGCGCTGGAGCAGCAGTACCTCCATGCCCTCAGGCGTATCGCGCACGAGCGTAACCGTGGCCGCAGGGAGTGCCGGAACAATGGTCACGCGAGCTCGTTCGTTATGCGGCTGGGCGCCCCCCGCTGCCGAATCGGGCATGGCCGCTTCTGACGGATCAACCATAGGAAACCGGTCCGCTCAGGTACCGTAGCGCACGGGGGAGTGCAGCAGCTTGAGTGCGGCCAACGCGCTGTAGCACGCGAGCCACGCGGTCTTCGGATTATCCGGCGCAGGTACGTTTTCCATCTTGATGGTGAATTTGCCAGTCTCGGCGCGCACTTCGATCACATGGGTATTGTGCACGAGGGCCGGATCGGCAACCACTTCGAGTTGCGTGCGATCGAAACCCACCCCGGACATGGCGAGCACTGCCGCGATGTTCACGTTAGCGGGGAAAAGCGGGACGCCCTCGCGCGCGCTGCCCGTATACAGCAGGTGCGCGTCCTTCAATCCATCGAGATCGACTCCAAGCTGCTCGACGTAGCGGATGCCCTTCCACGCGGCGGGCGGTTTCGAGACGGTGATTCGAACCGAGTCAACGCCTGCGGCACATGCCGCCTTCAGCGCGTCGAGACCGCCGATCCCACCGGACGGAACGTAGAGAAGCGCGCCTGAGCCCTCGGCCGCGGCTTCCAGCCGGGCGCGCAATGCGTCATCGGACAAGGCACCACCGGATAGCACGATGACGGAAATGCCGTCGCTCAGCAAGGCTTCGCAGTAAGCGTTCACGGCATCGTGCGAAGCGGCTTCGAGCACCACCTCGGGCTGGACAGCGAGGAGCGCCGGCAGCCCGCTCACGAAGTCGATCCTGAATTCCTGTGCCAGTGCCGCCGCTTTCGAGCCGAGGCCGCGGCCGACGATTGCGGCGACCTCAATGCCCTCGAGCGCTCCCCGGCGGATATGTTCGAGTACGAGGCGCGCGATGGTACCGCCGCCGAGCAGGGCTACGCGCATTGAACTTCAGAGGCGTCGCGCAGCGCTCACCGTGCGCCGCTGACTGGTTCGGCGATCGGACGAGCCGGGCTCGCCTGAGATTGCGCCGATGCAGGCGTGCCTGCCTTGGGCGCGTTCTTCACGGAGATCATCTGGCCGAGAATGGCGATGGCGATTTCCGGCGGCGTCTTGCTGCCGATGTTCAGTCCCACCGGACCATGAAGACGCGCAATCTCTTCCGGGCTCAGCTCGAACTCGGCAAGACGCTGGCGCCGTTCGGCGTTGTTCTTCGAAGAACCGATCGCGCCCACATAGAAAGCCGGCGACTTCAGCGCTTCGAGAAGCGCCATGTCGTCGAGCTTGGGATCGTGAGTGAGGGTGACGACGGCGCTGTGCGCGTCGAGATTCATCGCGATCACGACATCGTCCGGCATGTCGCGCGTCAACTGCGCTCCGGCCACGTCCCAGCTGTCGGCATACTCTTCGCGCGGATCGCACACCGTGACCTGGTAGTCGAGCGCCTGCGCCATCTGCGCAAGATATCGGGAGAGCTGACCTGCACCAACGATGAGCAGACGCCAGTGCGGACCGTGCACCGAGGCAAGCGTCTTGCCATCGAACGTGAGCTTGTCGGACCACTTGCCAGGCTGGATTTCAGTGCGTCCCGACTCCATGTCGAGCCGCCGTACGACGAGCTCATGCCGTTCCACGCGTTGCAGCAACTCGTCCAGCCCGCTTTGCGCACCGAGCGGCTCGAGGACGAGCTCGAGCGTTCCGCCGCACGGCAAGCCGGCGCGCTGCGCCTGTTCCTCGGTTACGCCATAGCGCGTCGTTGTCGGTTTGTCCTGCGCCACCTCGCGCGCGCGCACGCGCGCGATCATGTCGTCCTCGACACAACCGCCCGACACCGACCCGGCTACCATGCCATCGTCGCGAATCGCCGTGAGCGATCCGATCGGACGCGGAGCCGAACCCCACGTGTTTACGATGGTAGCCATCACCACGCGATGACCGGCGCTCAACCATTCGCGAGCGCTTTTCAAGACCTGCAGATCGACACTGTCCACGACAATTCTCCGGAGGTCACCGGGCACGAACTGTGCAACCGAGCGCGTGAGCAATTATACCGTTTATAACGTTTGCGGATCTCGACGGTACAGCGATACGATGCGCCTTCCCCGCCCGCTACTGCACTTCGCGCCGCTCGACAGCTTTGCTCCGGCCGCGCCGATGCGTCGCGGTCTGCGCTCCACCGGCGGGATCTTTTCAAAATTCGTGGGCTCGATCATGAACGCCCCTTCGTTCATCAGGCGACTCGTCCGTTCGGTGGTATCGCCGAACGAACGACGTCGGGCGCAACGGCACGCGCGACAGGCCATCGAGCTATGCCGCGCATTGATCTCCGAAAGGGGCGAAGTGTCCGGGGCCATGCTCGCGCGCGATGCGCTAGCGGCCTATAACAGTCTTGCGCCGGCGGCACTGCCGGCCTTTTTCGACCTGCTGGTGAGCGACTTCTCGCCCGATACCGTCGAGCTCGACGCGACGTATGCGGCTTTCCGCGCGCATCCCACGCAGGAGAACCTGATCCGTCTGCAGCGGTGCGTGGAAGCGCCGCGGCAGGAGCTGTTCCGTCGACTGAACACCGCGTCCGGCGGCACGGCCGCATTGGTTACCATGCGCCGCGAAGTGGTCGCTTCGCTCAAGACTCACCCCGAATGGAAAGGCATCGACGCTGACCTGGGACATCTCTTCGGGTCCTGGTTCAACCGCGGCTTTCTTACGCTCGAGCGCATCGACTGGTACACGCCGGCCATCGTGCTCGAGAAACTGATCGAGTACGAAGCCGTTCATGAAATCGCGGGATGGAGCGACCTGCGCCGCCGTCTCGCGTCTGATCGCCGCTGCTTCGCGTTCTTCCACCCCGCCCTGCCGCACGAGCCGCTGATTTTCATAGAGGTTGCGCTGACCAGGGGCCTGAGCGCCGCGATCGAGCCCCTGCTTCGTCCTAACGCACCGCAGCTCGAGGCGCATGCGGCGGACACCGCGATTTTCTATTCGATCACAAACTGCCAGACCGGACTGCGCGGCATCTCGTTCGGCAATCTGCTGATCAAACAGGTGGCCGAGCGGCTCGGACACGAGTTCCCTCGCATCAAGACCTTCGCCACGCTCTCGCCGATTCCCGGTTTCCGCGCGTGGCTGAAGAACACACTCGAGCAGGTACGGCAAGCGCCCGAACATGCGTCGGAAGTCGAGCTGCTCGCGCACCTCGACAAGGCCGATTGGCTGCATGGCGGCGAGCAGGCCGAGCACATTCGCAAAGCACTTCAGCCTTACGCCGCGTACTACCTGCTGCACGCAAAGCAGGATCGCGAGGCCGCCGATGCCGTTGCGCGCTTTCACCTCGGCAACGGCGCGCGCGTCGAGCGCCTGAACTGGCTCGCGGACACGTCGCGCCGGGGCTTGCATCAATCGGCCGGGATGATGGTGAACTACCTCTACCGGCTCGATGAAGTCGAGCAGAACCACGAAATATACGTTCGCGAGCAGAAGGTCGCGGCTTCGCGCGAATTGCGCCGACTTGCCGCCGAGTGCCCGCTCGCGCATGCGAAACAACATCTGCAGGCCTGAGCCGCAGGCCTTTGGCACGCGTCGGGCGCGCGCGTCGACTCGTCGCGACATGCGATAAGAGGTAACGGGCTCCCGGCGCGCTACGGCGCGAACGTAGCACGCCCCGTGCCGTTATACTCGACAGCCGAGCACCGGCGCCCGATGAAGCGCCTCACGCGAGGAGTGATCCAGTGGAAATAAGCGGTCAGCAACTCGTGCCTGCATCGCAAGCCGAGACGTGGAAGGCATTGAACGACACGGAGATCCTGAAGCAATGCATTCCGGGATGCGAGTCCATGGAACAGCTCTCCGATGCCCAATACCAGCTCACGATCAGAGCGCGTATCGGTCCCGTGAATGCGAAGTTCAAGGGCCTCATGACGCTGCAGGACGTGAACGAGCCGCACGGCTACAAATTGGTGTTCGAAGGACAGGGCGGTGTGGCGGGATTCGCGAAAGGCGAGGCGGCCGTCAACCTCGCGTCTGAAGGCGAAGCGAGCACCCGCCTGTCGTACATCGTGAAAGCGATGGTCGGAGGCAAGCTCGCACAACTCGGTGCGCGTCTGATCGATGGCGTTGCGCGCAAGCTCTCGAACGAGTTCTTTACGAAATTCAATGCGGCCATGAGTGGCGGGAAGGAAAAGGAGGCCGCGAATGCGGGAGCCGACGCCGAACCCGACGTCAAAACCTGAGGGAACTTTCATGCTGAAGATCTGGGGGCGAACCAACTCGATCAACGTTCAGAAAGTACTCTGGTGCTGCGGCGAACTGGGCCTCGAGTACGAACGCATCGACGCAGGCATGCAATTCGGCGTGAACAATACGCCTGAATACAGGGCGAAGAACCCGAACGGTCTCGTGCCGACAATCGACGACGCTGGCTTCGTCCTGTGGGAATCCCATGCGATCGTGCGCTATCTCGCGCGCAAACACGGCCTGGGCAGCTTGTGGCCGGACGATCCGCGTGCGGCAGCGGACGCGGACCGATGGATGGAGTGGTACAGCACCACGGTGTGGCAGCACGTGCGGCCGATCTTCTGGACACTCGTGCGTACGCCGCCCGAAAAACGCAATATGGCCGAAGTGGAAGAAAACCGGCAGAAGCTCGCAGGCGTCCTGACGATTGCGGACGCCCGCCTGAAGGACCGCGATTATCTGGCGGGCGCCAGCTTCACGATGGCCGATATTCCGCTCGGCGTGGCCTGTTTCAGATGGTTCAATCTTCCGATCGAACGGCCAGCCCTGACCAACCTTGCGCACTGGTTCACCCGCATCTCTCACCGACCCGCGTTTCAAAAGCATTGCGCGATGCCGCTCACCTGAAGCGTGCGGCTGATGCATCGACGACGTAGCGGCTCACGTTGTAGTCGCGCGATCAGCCTGCTGCCGGACGCCTGAGCCGATGACCGCCCGGCGCTCGTACCGCTACTATGAATTCGTGATGGCGGCGTTCGTCACGGTCCTCGTGTGCTCGAATCTGATCGGGCCCGCGAAGATTGCGCAGCTGGAGCTTCCGGTGCTTGGGCCTGTCACCTTCGGTGCCGGTGTCCTGTTCTTTCCCATTTCTTACATCTTCGGCGACGTTCTCACCGAAGTTTATGGTTACGCCCAGGCACGGCGCGTGATCTGGTGCGGGTTCGCGGCGCTCGCGTTCGCCTCGTTGATGGCGGGAATCATCGTCGCGCTTCCGTCCGCCCCCTTCTGGACACACCAGTCGGCTTACGAGATCGCATTCGGATCGACGTGGCGAATCGTCGCGGCATCGATGGTCGCGTATTTCTGCGGCGAGTTCGTGAACTCGTTCGTGCTGGCGAAAATGAAGATCGCGACGCAAGGGCGCTGGCTGTGGACGCGGACGATCGGATCCACGATCGTCGGCGAAGCGGTCGATTCGGCGCTGTTCTATCCGCTTGCGTTCTACGGCAGCGGCATCATCCCCAACGACAAGCTGCC
>Ga0207701_10003647_pt1 | contig 15790 bp, 14 predicted proteins | sample KBSSwiSSwithPhiX_FD_184294 | JGI IMG/M metagenome (GOLD analysis project Ga0207701, IMG submission 184294) | Switchgrass rhizosphere bulk soil microbial communities from Kellogg Biological Station, Michigan, USA, with PhiX - S5 (SPAdes) (version 2) | ecosystem: Environmental > Terrestrial >... | reverse complement strand
TTGCCGAATATCAATCCGGGCCCGCCGGTCGCCATGATCACGGCGTCCGCCTTGAATGTTTTCAATTCGAGCGACTGAAGGTCCATCGCGATCAATCCGCGACAAACTTGATGATCGTCGAGGACGAGCGATAGCATTTCCCAGCCTTCGTATTTGTTAACTTTGCCTGCAACTTCCCACTTACGGACTTGCTCATCCAGCGCGTAAAGAAGCTGTTGGCCGGTCGACGCTCCGGCAAAGGCAGTGCGGTGATGGAGTGTTCCGCCAAACCTTCGAAAATCGAGCAGGCCTTCACGTGTCCGCGAAAACGGCACGCCCATTCGATCGAACAGGTAGATGATCTCCGGCGCCATGTCGGTCATCCTCTTGACCGGCGGCTGGTTTGCAAGAAAATCGCCGCCGTACACCGTGTCGTCAAGATGCTTCGCCGGCGAATCACCCTCGCCCTTTGTATTAACGGCGCCGTTGATGCCGCCTTGGGCACAGACCGAATGCGAACGTTTCACGGGCACGACGGAGATAAGATCGACCTCGTGTCCCGCCTCGGCGATTTTCATCGCCGCCGCAAGGCCTGCAAGCCCGCCACCGACGATCGCAATTTTTAGACCCTTTGCCATATCTCGTAACTAAACTTTCTTCGACGGCGCCGGTGTTGTCAGCCTAGGTTCTTCGCACAAACTCTGAGGCAAAAGGCCGCACGGCCGGACAAACGCAACCGCAGCATTGACACCTATCAGAGAAAGAAAGACTGCCAGACCAAGCGACGCTTTAAGCAAAACGCTCTGTGCCTTTTCGCCGATCACGAACCCCCAATCGACCGCGAACAAAAAGAAGCCATACGCGAGGTGCCATGCCGTCGCTATTACACCAAGAAAATAAAAGATGAGCACCCAGCCGATGTGAAACTCGTGCGACACTATCGCATATGCCTGATCGGCATTCCCTGCGACCGGCGTCATGTTCAATCCGGGAATCAGCCCGAACCTGAAATTCAGGATATGAAACAGCAAGAAAACGAATAGAAAAATTCCCGTCGCACGTTGAAAAACATAGAACCAGTTTCGCGCGTAGCCGTAATTCAAAACGTTCGGCTTTGCTTCGCCCGATATCAAAATGCCGTAGACCGAATGAAACAGCAAAGGGATAAAAATACCGAAGATCTCGATGAACAAAAGATACGCCATGTCGTGAATATCCTGAACATGGTCGTTGAAGACCTTCGGGCCATTCAGCGCCGTCGAGTTTGTGTACAAATGGACGAAATAGAAAAGCCCGAGCGGCACGATGCCGGTCAATTGGTGAATTTTTCGCAGCAGGAAGGTTTTGCTGAATTTTATCGCCATAGTTGGTCAGAACCGGAAGCTAGGTTCGAAGAACCGAGAATACGCCGGTCTGATGAACAACAGCTATATTCTAGCGTTTTTATTTTATTCGTTAAAATGTGTTACAGAAGCATGTTTAGAGCGGTCGCCAAAAAAAATCGTTTTACTGGTTCGAAATAACCGATAGAATAGTTGGCCTATTTAAGGTTTGCGATATGGACGACGGAGCGGCTAAACCATACCAGCTCACTTTTGAGCAGCGGCCCGAGTATTTGTACGCATATGTCGAAGGCGAGCATGACAGCTATGCTATTTCGCATGCCTATTGGACCGAAGTCGCTCGCGAGTGCGCGGAAAAGCAGGTCAAGCGCGTGATGATCGACGAAAACCTTACAGAGTCGGTATCGGTCGCCGAGATGTATCAAATAGCATCCGAAATTCCTGGAATGTTTTCCGGTATTCGGATCGCATTTGTTGACCGCCACGCGGATCAGGCCGAGTTAAACGAATTCGGCGAGCTCGTCGCGCAAAACCGCGGCGTAACCGGTAGATTCTTTGTCGACGTTCCGTCCGCGGAGGCCTGGCTGCTTTCGCTTTGAGAAAACTGGAGGAAATCCGCTATGAATGATCTCGCTTCCATTCCACCGTACAGGATCGTTTTTGAGGAATATCCGAATTACCTTTACGCGCTCGTCCACGGTGAGCAATACGGCTACGCAGTGCTTGCCGGTTTTCTTCGCGAGATCGCAAACGAATGTAAGAAACGAGGTTTCGATCAGGTTTGCATCGAAGAAAACATTTCGGGAACTGCATCTGAGGAAGATGTTGTGCGGATCGCGTCAGAGCTTGCGGACCTCGGTTTTCGTGACATTCGCATGGCGTACGTCGACCGATTCCAGGAGGAACAGCAGGAAATGAACGAGATGGGTCAAGGCGTTGCCGTCGACCACGGGGTTCAGGTGCAGATCTTCAATAACCAGATCGAAGCGGAGAATTGGCTTGCAAAACGCGGGTCGGCAGGGGTTTGATCGATCTAGTGCAGAAAGGTCAGATTTGAGGTCGGCGCAATGCCGTTCATTGCGTTTTTGAGCATCGGGATAATCCCTTCGGTTTCCATATACTCGCGGCCAAGCAGTCGACGAAAACGCTTTTCATTAGATACGCCAGTCAGTTCGTTGTACATCCCTTTGAAAAATGCTTGCACGATTTCGGGGGCAAATTGCTTACCGGAATTTCGCTGAAGGTCTGCAAATACCTCGTTCGCGGGCCGACGCCGTTTGTACGGGCGGTCGGTCGTCATCGCATCGAACGAATCCGCTAAGTTCACTATTTTCGCAATATACGGTATCTCCCGGTCATACAAACCATCAGGGTAACCGTGGCCGTCCAGACGTTCGTGATGATATTTGGCCGCAAGCGGAACGTCCGAATATGGGTGGCTGATCGGCATCAGGATCTCGTATCCGACGCCCGGATGCTTGTTCAGTTCCGACGATTCCTTTGCATTTATTCGATACGGCGCATTGATGATCTTTCGTTCGACGGTTATCTTGCCGATATCGTGCAAGTAGCCCGCGACAGCCGCGCCTTCGACTTCCTGCTCTTTCCAGCCTAACTCTTCAGCAATGATCTCGGAATATTTCCCGACGCGGACGGAATGGCCCTCGGTGTATTTGTCCTTGCGGTCGATAGCCGCCGCGAACGCCTTGACAGTGTCGTTGTACGTCATGCGGAGGTTTTCGTACAATTTGCGGTTCTCCTCAGCACGACGCTCTAGTTCGGCCATCATGTTGCGCTGCAGGATGGCAACGCCGATGTGCCGTGCCATCGCACAGATGATCTCGCGGTCGTAGCTCGTGTATGGTTCGCCAGTCGCCTTCTGGCCTAGAAACACGGCACCGACCGGTTCTTCGTGGACCACCAGCGGAACAAAAAGCTCAAGCCCCGACTGTTCGAAGCTATGATCGTAAACCTGAAAAAAAGGCAGCACCTTTGCCTGTGAAACCTCGATCGGATAAAGGCCATTCGCCAGGAATTGCCTTTCGTCTTCCTGGCAAAGTGACAGCGTAAGCGGAAAATCGTCGCGAAACCCGCGCATCGCAAGCATACTTAGCTCGTGCGCGAAAGGTGAATATCTAGCAACGCCGCCACGCATGATCGCCAAGCTACCAAGCAGCAAATGCAGCGATGTGCGCATCGTCTCCTGAAAGCTCTGCTTATTCGAGACCTCTTCGCCGAGTTCTGCGAGCGCACCAAACGTGTGAATGAGTCTGTTTCGCTCATCCGCCATCCGCTTGACGTCCGCAATTTTGAAATCCTGAATTCTCACGCAAGCACCACATGCTTGGTAACGCCGAGCATGTCAAACAGTTCGACGGTATCTTCTTTAACATCCGAAAATACGACTCTTGCGCCGCGACTGGACGCCGAATCGATAATCCCGAGCAAAATAGAAACACCAACACTGTTTACGAGTTCGGTCTGCGAAAAGTTAAGAACCAGCTCATCGCAGCCCTCTTGGAGTCTGGTTTTGCATTCGCGCTCGATCTTTTCGCCGGAAAGCTTATTCAGATAATCGCTTGCATAAACAATCGCTTGTTTCGAAGCGCTTTCGCCTGCGGCGTTCATCGTTGCGTCACCGTCCACAATTGAAATTCCCCTTTTGTCTTAGTATTTACGTCGAATAATAAAGAACTTACTTGAGGTTATGTTTAACACATCGACCCCGTGAAAACAACAATAATCTGCGGCGGCGTTTCGGAGGGTCCTGGCTACCTGACGAGCTTTCGCCATTCGGATATGAGCAGAAAGAGAATGTCGGTCGAGCCGGAAACGATCTTTACGCTTGGATGGATGCTCTTTCCCAAAAAGTCGCTTTCGCCGGTAATTACAAGGCCGTCGTGCTGGCGGAGGACGCTATCGAGCCTCGGGCGGGTCATCCGGAAATTCAGTTCAGTTTGGGATTTGCTTCCGACAATGATCGCATCGCGGTCCAGACCAAAGGCGGCATCAGGAAGATCGGAACTGCTGAGCACTTTGCCCGGAAGGTTGACGGTTTCGCCGCCCTCGATCGCTTTGAGGAAATAGGGCACCGACGAGTTCCTGCCCTGTTCAAATTCGATCATGCCGTATAAGAGGTTAGCTTTTGCGTGGGAGCTGTTGAGAAGCAGGACGTCCTTCACTAGATCAGAAGCAGCATTCAGTTCGGCTCTTGCGATCAGCTCTTCGGCTTGTGCAAGCACGGCGTCGATCCGTAAGGGTTGCATCACGGCATAAATACTTTGTTCTTTGCCGGCGATCGAAAGGTCTGCATTAACCGTTTGTGATAGGTAGCCGCGTCGCCGAACGTTTATTCGATACGAACCGGGCTTGATCAAGTATTTCTTGAGCGGCCGGGTAAACTTGCCAACGTTCTCGATGTCGATCTCGGCGTCGACGACGTTAGCTTTGAAATTAAGGATCGCCATTTGCGGCCGCATGCTTACGACGATCCTTCGACGAGCCCCTGCTTCGAGATCGACCGTGCGAGTTTCATCGAAAAATCCACTTTTCGAAACCCGTAAAATGTAACGGCCGGGCGAGAGCGTGCGAGATATCGATGAAGGTGAATGCGCGGTAATCAAGATCGGTTGCGAATCCGTTGCTTTTTCGGCGGTAGTGAGATATACGCGGCTTGCGGCTTCGTTGACTACGATCGAAAGGCGACCGTTTTGGGGAACGACAGGCTTTGGTTGATAGACTGCTTTTTGATATGCCGCCTTGGTTATTCGAGGTTTGCTGCTCTTTGTGGCCGGCCTTTGAGTTCGAAAGTTGGTGCTGCGGCCGTCACCGCCTTGCGCCGTCGCCGTTGCGGCGACACATAGAAGAACGATCGACATCATTGCGATCGATCTCAATAGATCAGCTAATTCTTCGGCACATCTTTGACACATCGAAACCCCGTGCTGTTGTATTCCTTTTCGCCGACGGCTCCATAGAAGCCGCGAAAGTAAGTCGTTGCCGTTTTGCTGTCGCTCTGCCAGTTTCCGCCGCGAATGACTTTTAGGCGAAGCCGCGACCAGGGAATTTGCTTGCCGCCGGAAATGCTCTTGGCATCGCTCGCGGTCCATTCCCATGCGTTGCCGGACATATCGAACAAGCCGAACGGCGACGTTCCGCCCTGCCCGACTTCACGAAGGCCGTTCGTGGTCTTTGTGGCATTGGCTTGGATTGGATTCCACTCGTCTCCCCACGGATAAATGCGGCCATCCGTGCCCCGGGCAGCGAATTCCCATTCGGCCTCTGTCGGAAGTCGCATACCTTTCCATGCCGCGAATTCGAGAGCGTCGTACCACGAAACTCCGGTGACCGGAAATTTACTCAGCTCCGGACGAAGTTGCGCGTCAGGCCATGTTGCCGGAGGTTCGTGGCCGGTCGCCGCAACAAATTCCGAGTACGCCGCATTCGTTACTTCGGTCATTTCGATATAAAAGGGACGAACTGAAACGAGATGTGCGGGCCGCGAGAATGCATCACCGTCGTCGCTGCCCATCATAAATTCGCCGGCCGGGACGAATACCGTTCCGTCCGGAGGAATGTTCGCAGATTGCGTTGAACCAACCACCGGCAGATCAAGAGCGTCGGGAATTTGCGTCGGCATTTCGAAGACCAGCATGGTCGCCATTACACCTGCAGCGAACGATATTAGTCCGAAAAGCACGAATAGCGTTGCCGTTATCAATCGTCGATTGACAGGCGAAGCCACTGGAACAGCGGAAATCGACGGCTCGACGTGCGCAGGTTCCATACTTACGGTTTCGGCCGGTTTGACTTCGACCGGTGTTTCTTCGACAGTGCCGGCCTCCTGCTGAAGTTCGGTGTGGACACCCTCGGACGGCTCTTCTTCGTCCCGCGGTTTATCATCTTGGTCAAGTTCGTCAACTCGCAACCCGGAAAGGCTTTGCTCGAATTCGTCGTCGGCCTCTTCGTCTTCGAAAATCGGGTCAGGCAGAACACGGATGCCTGCTGACACAGGAGCCACAGGTTCTTCGTCGAAGCTCGGAACAAAAACCATCTCGGCAGGAAACTCGAGTGGACCGGTCGGCGAGGGTTGCATGCTCAGCGTTATTGAACCGAAATCGGGTGATCGGCCCGCGGCTGCCGACATTGATCGGGCAGCTTTATTCTCGTTCCGAACGGACGCAAGTGCCCGGCCGCAATTGAAACAAAAGCGGCGGTCGTCTTTGCTTTCTAAACCGCAGTTTGGGCAAAGCATAGGGCGGGCGCGAGAAATCCAATCTGTAGTTTAGACGGATTTTTTTCGTACGTCGATAAAATACGGAGGGAAATCGAATTTTTATGCCGACGGTTTTATGCGTTTGACCATCGTGATCTGCGTTCCGTCGTCGACCGATTCGATGCGAACTTCGTCCATGAGCGAGCGTATCAAGTCCAGTCCCCAGCCGCGGCGCTTATCGTCGCCTTCGGCTTTCATGCGGTCCGGGGTCCGGTCGGTCAATCGTATTCCCCGGTTTGAAACGGTGATCACCACCTTTTCTTCATCGATGGAGAATCTCTGCTTTATCTTCCCGTCGGGCGAAAGGCTGTGCTCGGCAGCATTGATGCAGGCCTCGACGAGAGCTGTCTTGATCTGGTTAATGGCCTTTGGTGGGAATGCGTATTTTCGCGCTATCTCTTCGAACGCGTGGACGGCGATGAGCTCGGTCTCTTCGCCGATCGGGATCACGATCTCGTATTCATATGCTTCAGGCTTTACTGAAGAGCCGCCGTGTAGAAATTCACGCAAAAGTTCAGCTTGCTTCCGGCTTGAGCCAAAACCGCCTTGTTCGGCGATGAGCTCGAGGGCACCGTCGGAAAATCCTTCCGGAGCAATGAGCCAGATCTTATGTTGTAAATAACCGAGTTTATCTGCTGCGATGTCGAGCCGATCAACCCATTCTTTTGTTAGCGAATAGTCGGCTTCTAACTTCGAATCGATCTCGGCGGCGAACCATACTGTTTCGCTTTCATCGCTGTAACTGCGGTCCGCAAACCCGACGGCTATCACCGCTCTATCCGGCTCGGTCGGTTCGCCGAATTCGGGCAAATGTTCTACGATCGGAGCGGCGTGAGCGACCAGCGGCAAGGTGATTTGCTCGCCCTCTTTTGCGATCTGAGATCGAGCTTCGTCTGCCGATAAGCCTTTAAGATTTTCGCGGAAGAGTCGGTAATCCAGCAACGATCGCGGAACCTGTTGCACCTCAAATTCAAGTAACAGGCCGGCGATTCCGAGAGCAGCCTCGCGTCGATAATCGCGCGACACAAGTTTCGGAGCACGTTTTAGGGCTTTGGTTATAGTTTGTGCGGCCGTCATGCCCGGCGATCCAATATCTGCGGAAGCGCGGTGGCGAGCGATAAGAAAATCCCGAAGGATTTCGTCCTCGCTTACTCGTGCAGCACCTGTATTCACGTCGAGCACTTCCTCCACTGAAAGAATGTCGATCATCCGACCAAACAGATCGGGATGAACTCCGAGTCTTTCCCTCAAGATCTCGAGCTTGAACCTTTCGTTTCCGTTCCCGATCGTATGAAAAAGAGCTTCGTAAAGCTTTTGCCTCAGAATTGGTTCGGACGCAGCTCGGGCAAAGGTTTCATCGAAAAATGAGCCGAGTCCGCCGTTCAATAGCTCTTGTGAATAAAGGCGCTCAACGTCGCGATATGACTGAAGAGCTATCCGTTTCGACCTCGCGGCTTCCAAGTACGATTCCAGCAATCCGGGTCTACCGGCGAATTTAAGCGCGATAAGATCGCGGCATTGTTCGCTTATGTCAATATTAAGATCTGACGCAACTACGGCCGTGAGATCGATAACCGACTTTGTGCCGAGCCGCTCTACATCGATCCGCTCGTTTGCGACGGATTTCATCAAGTAACTCGATCGCGAACCGAGCATGATCTGCGTTCCCGAACGTCCGGCAATATTAACGATCTCGTCAAGGAACAGTCGGCCATCTTCGAGCACAGCAGTTTCGTGAAGGTCGTCCACGATCGCCAGGACTCGAAATCCGCCTGCAAACGCCGCCCGAAATGGGGCGTTCAACGATGCACGAATGGACGATCGCTCATCGTTCAAAGGCCCGTCGTTTTTGCACGCTTTGCATAGCCGACCTACCCAATCTGCGTCGTTAATGGGCGAAAGCGATTCGAGCTCACAAATGTCTGGAGACGCAGCGATCAAACCCGGCTCTTGGCGCCGAAATGCGATCGCCTGCAAAACGAATTGATAAAGGTAGTTTACAGATGCAGCGTAACCGGTACGGTCGATCGCATTTAGCGAAAAATAAAAAGGTACAAGAAACCGCTGTTCGGAAAACAAACGATCGTAAAGTTGGCGAAGCAATTCCGAGGTTCCCGCGCCTGGTCTGCCGGAAAGATGGATACTGCGCGATCCCATATCGGACACGGCGCGCAAATAGAGCCGGTCGAGTTCGGCGTCCCGACCAACAAACTTGTCCGGGTGCTTTCGGGCAAGCAAAGGTTTTGCGGTACGCGTGCTCATCAGTGGACCTGGTCTCCGGCATCGATCGCGGCATCAAAGATCTGGACGTTGTTCCGCCCTTTTCCCTTTGCGGAGTAAAGTGCCTTATCCGCAGCAGAGATCAATTCCTCCGGCGTTCGAATCGTTTCTGATAGCGTTGCGATGCCGATGCTTATCGTGACTTTTCGAGCGGGAAATACTGTCTGTTCGACGCGCACCCTGATGCGATCTGCGATGACTTTCGCTTCAGTGCTCGAGGTTTCCGGCAAAAGCACCGAGAATTCTTCGCCGCCATATCGCGCAGCAACGTCGGCACCACGGACCGTTTCTTTCAGGATCGCGCCGACAATTCGAAGGGCTTCGTCGCCTGCCGGATGGCCAAACCGATCATTGTAAGATTTGAATTCATCCACATCGAGCATGAGAAAGCTGAGCGGGTCGCTGCTTCGCCCCACTCGGTTGATCTCTTCCGCGAGCCGCTCCTCGATATAACGGCGGTTTAGAAGTCCCGTCAACGGATCGGTTATCGACAATTGTGCAAATTCGCCGATCTTTTCCTGCAGCGTCATCCTGTCGACCGCAACCGCTATCTGCGGGGAGATCGAATCGAGCACCTCAACATCGCTTTTGTCGAAAATCTCACCGGTCGATTTGTCGGTGAAGTTCATGACGGCCAACGACTCGCCTCCGAGCTTGATCGGATAGCTCAGGAACGACGGCGAGACATACCTTCGGGAAGCAGGAGCGGGCGAGAGAGAGATCTTCGTTATGTCGGGCACCAACGCAGGTTCGCCATTTTGAAGGATATGTCGTGCGACCCGCGAGCCCAACTCCGGATCGAGAGAAATATCTTCGGGAGCGCCGATGTAGGCCTTAGCGGTAAGCCGGTCTTCAGGATCGCGCACCAAGAGCGACGCTCTTTCGGACCCAAGAAGCTGTGCGGAAACGTTAGTCAACGTTCGCCAGAAGTCCTCCCGATCGATATTTCGGATCTGCTCGCTAAATTCCTTTACGATCCGAGATCGCCGGTCACGAACAGCGACCGCTTCGCGCAGGCGAAGGATCTCCAGCCTGGAAGCCACGTATCGGCAGAACTTGATGATCCGGCTGCTCAGTTCCGGATCGATCGATTCGCGCTCGATGCCCAGGGCATTTCGGACCTCGCCGCCAATGACCACCGGAAATAGATGTATGGTCCGTTTCTTTTTTGAGGCCTCGCTTTGCGCCTCGCGCAATACGATCGGTGAATCGTCGCGAACGGCTGCTCGCATCCGCTTATCGTCCGCAGAAAGCGCTATACGAACCGGTTTGTTTTCAAACGCCCCGAACGTTGCGGCCATTTCAAATTCGGTTCCGTCTAACTGAAGCCAGAGTGACGATTCGATTCCGTAATGCTTGGAAAGGAACTCTAGTATGCGTCGGCAAGCGAGCTTGTACGAGACCTTTAGTAGCGACGGTATAAATGAGCGCCATGCTTCACGGTCCGCGATGTCGGTCGACACCGAAACCGCTGCCGGTTCGAGCTTCACGTTCACCATCGACGACTCGAACGGATCAGTCGCCTGCTTTTCGCCTTCTGCCGTTTCGATCCGATAATTCAAGAGCGACGACTCAAATGGATCCGCACTTGAGGGTGTGTCGTACTGAGGTTCGGGGGTGGGTATTTCTTTCGCTGCGTCTCGCTCGGCCTTAGCGGCAATGTCGTCAAGGAGTGTTTTGTCGAGATCGCCAATACGAAGCTGCAGCTCGTCGACGCGAGCCGGCGAAGTCGATATGATCACGTTCTCGAAGAACGAGCTTGCCCGAAATTGTTTCCAATCGCCCTCCACGGCTCGTGTGGTCGCCTGCCGATAATTTTCAGAGCTGGAAAATGCTCGCCCGAAGATCGTTACAAGCTCCCGATTTCCCTTTTTCAGTGCAATAGCTTTGCAATCAAGGCCGGCATGGCAACGATATTCAATGACGCCACCGGCTTCGATCGAACGACTCATTGCCCGGCCGCAAAACTCGGCACAACTCGGCCCAAACTCTGGCGAAGGATACAGGTCTCTGCAGATCGAATTGTTGTTAGCAGCTGTCCTTTCCGTCCCACTTTTGTCCAAAACGACAATAGCCACGCCGCTTTCGGCAGCGAGGTTTTCCAGCGCGCTTTCATTCTTCGTTAGTTTCGTCGCCATTTTTCGAAACGCATTCGTCTAGCGTTCCGCATTTTCGCGGATCGGGATGTCCTTTGATGCAGTTTCGTCATTGCTTGATATGTCCAATCGGTCTTGTATTTCAACAAAATTATCGCCTATTGTCCCAATTTGGCATGCATCGCTTCAATGCAAGGTTGTACCAAAGCCACACAAACAAGTTCCCTAAAAGGACTGATCGATAGGCGAAATTCGTTGGCACGCTAATTGAAGCACGTAAACCTCGAGCAGTCTTATGGCGGCCGAATTCAATGAGTACTGGAGGCAATAAAAATGATAAGAGAACACGAAATCCCATCATCGTACGTGGACAGGCCTGATTTCGATACTAATGAAAAAGAGCTAAATGAGGCCACGATCTCAATGTTGAATGGGCTGATAGAAACCTGTGAAGATGGATTTGAGGGCTTCAAACAGGCCGCCGAAGGCGTCAAAAGCGAGGATCTCAAACGTACATTTTTTAAATATTCCGAGGAACGGGCCGGCTTCGTCGCCGATCTGCAAAACCTCGTTAGAACCTTAGGAGGCGATCCCGAGGACTCAGGCAGCACCGCCGGCGCTCTTCATCGGGGTTGGATAAACATAAAGTCCGCCGTAACCGGGCAGGACGATTCGGCTATTCTCAACGAATGTGAGCGGGGAGAGGATTCAGCGAAAAAAGAATATCAGGAAGCTCAAAAGCAGGATATGCCTGACTATGTGCGTTCGAGTGTCGAAGCGCAGTATGCCGCTGTGCTCGCTGCTCACGATAATATTAGGATGCTTCGGGATGCGGCAAAGAACGATAGTGCCTCGGCGGCCCGTTCGGTGCTTTGAGAGATGATCACATTTGGATAACTTCATGAGGGCAAGAAATTGCCCTCGTTTTTTATTTACCGATCGCACCCAGGCCAGCGGCAGCATTCTCATCAATATTTGGATGTTCCGGATTTATTCGGATACAAGCGGCAGTGTGACTCGGCTTGATCTGGACAAGTTGGGGAACGATCATGCGACACTCCTCGATAGCGTAGGGACAGCGAGTGTGAAATGCACACCCTTTCGGCGGGTTTATCGGCGACGGAACATCACCTTTAAGAATGATCCGCTCGCGCTTTGCTTCGATCACGGGATCCGGAACTGGCACGGCCGAGATCAAAGCCTTGGTGTAGGGCATCAGCGGATCGGCGTAAATATCTTTTCCTGGCGCAAGTTCCACTATTTTTCCTAGGTACATCACCGCCACGCGGTCCGCGAGATGCCGTACGGCTCTAAGATCATGGGAAATAAAGAGATAGGTCAGGTCCTTTTCCGCCTGAAGCCTCTCCATCAGATTCATGATCTGCGCCTGGATCGACACATCGAGAGCCGATATCGGTTCATCGGCAACGATAAATTCGGGATCGACCGCGAGTGCACGTGCGATGCCGATACGCTGTCGCTGGCCTCCTGAGAACTCGTGCGGGTAACGTTTGATGAATCGACGATTAAGGCCCACCGTTTCCATCAGGTCGCCGACCAATTGCTCGACCGAGTTTCCGTTTGCAAGACCGAATGTACGAATCGGCTCACCGACGATCTGTCCAACGTTCATTCGCGGATTCAAACTCGCGTAGGGGTCCTGAAAGATCATTTGCAGATGTTTTCGCTGTTCGCGCATGGCGGAATTCGGTAAATGTGCAAGGTCTTTTCCGTTATAGAAAACTTTGCCGCCGGTCGGCGTCGTTAATCTCAGGATGGCCTTTCCGAGTGTCGATTTCCCACAGCCTGATTCACCTACAAGACCCAAGGTCTCGCCCTTTTTTATCTCGAGTGAAACACCGTCGACCGCCTTCACGGTTTGCGATCCGCGGAATAGCCCGCCGCCGGTGCTATAATGCACTTGCAGGTTTTCGAGCGTAATCAATTTGTTTCCGTCACTATCTGACATTTAATTGATCGGAGCCTCGATTGTCACCGGAGACTCGGTATCGTAATTGACCGTCATATTCTTTAGCGCGCCATTCGAATATTCGACGAAGATCTTCATCGGAAGGCCCGTGTCTTTGCCGATCCAGATCTTCGAGGTGAACGGAAAATTTCCCACGATCGTTTGGTTCTTGTAGGAATAAACGAGCGCGGGTTTTCCATCGACCGTGTCGCCGCTCTCGAATTTCACGTCGGTTAACGTTTTGAGCCCTTCTTCAGTAAATGAGTCGCGAAGATTCGGGATCGATTTGGCGTCGCCCGGCATCTTGCTCCATTTGCCGCCGGCGAACTTCATATACGACTGGCTACCGATGTAGATCAGCTCCATTCCGGCCCCAGTTCCGCCAAGGTAAGAAACGTGGTAGCGGTCAGGCGCAACATAATCGACCTGCTGCTTGATCTCTGTTTGCCCAGTGCCTTCCATCTTCGCAGAGAATGATTTGAGTTCGATGAACTTCCGTGACGCCGCGACTATGTCTGCACGCGGGTCGCTGCTCGCGACACCGGAACCGCTCCCGCCGCCAACCCCTTTAATAGAGTCGAGCAGCTTACAACTAAGAACTGTGCAAGAAAGGAACAAGATCGCTATCGCAAGTCTTTTCATAACTGCTCCTCCGAAGCCGTTGCATTCGATTCCGCATAAACCTCGTTCGCGAAATGGCACAACGAATGATGGTCTTCATTTATCTGCACAAACGGAGGAAACTCGCTCCGGCAAATGTCTTCAACCCGATAACAACGTTCCTGGAACGGGCATCCGACCGGCAAATGAGCAACATCGGGCGGCAATCCGGGAATTTGATAAAGCTCTTTTCCCTGCTCGTGCGCCGGGTCGGGAACGCTTTTCAATAGTCCTTTAGTGTAAGGGTTAGCGGGCATCGCGAACAGTTCCTTGGTCGGAGCCTGCTCAAAAACTTTGCCGGCGTACATCACAATGATCTTGTCCGTCATTCCAGCAACGACACCCAGATCATGGGTGATCAGTATTACGCTCGTTCCCATCCTCGCTTTCAGGTCTTTGATCAGCTCGAGGATCTGAGCCTGGATCGTTACATCCAAAGCGGTCGTGGGCTCGTCGGCGATAAGAAGTTCAGGGTCGCACGACAGCGCCATCGCGATCATCACACGCTGACGCATTCCGCCCGAAAACTCGTGCGGATAACTATTGATCCGCGATTCGGGATCTGGAATGCCCACGGTCTTGAGCATTTTGACGGCGTGCTGAAAAGCCTGATCTTTCGTATGGCCGAGATGCAGCTGCGTAACTTCCATCAACTGAGTCGAGATCTTCAGGAAGGGATTAAGTGAGGTCATCGGGTCCTGAAAGATCATCGCGATACGGCGTCCGCGAATTTTTCTAACTTCATCGATCGAAAGCTTTCTTACATCGACACCATTAAATATGATCTCACCGCCGACAATTTTCCCCGGCGGTTCCGGGATCAGCCGCATTACCGAAAGATTGGTGACAGATTTACCGGAGCCTGATTCGCCCACGATCCCAAGCGTTTCACCTTTTTCAAGCTTGAATGTAATACCGTCAACAGCCTTCACCATTCCGTCTTCGGTTTGGAAATAGGTCTTCAGGTCGTTGACCGATAAGATCGTGCCGTTACTGTCCATGGATCAGAATTTGCGTGTTTGCGGATCGAGGGCGTCACGCAACCCATCGCCCAAAAAGTTAAGTGAGAACAGCGTCAGCGCCATCGTCACGCTCGGAAAAATAAGCTGCCACGGGAAGATCGAAATGTTTTTTATGCCGTCAGCCGCAAGGCTTCCCCAACTGGCATATGGAGCTTGAACTCCTAATCCTAAAAACGAAAGGAACGCCTCGGTAAGCATAACGCTCGGCACGGTCAGCGTGGCATAAACGATGACCGGGCCGAGCACGTTTGGAACAAGATGGCGAAAGATGATGCCGAAAGTCGAAACGCCTGATGCACGCGCCGCTAAAACAAATTCTTCGTTCTTCAGCGAAAGCACTTGCCCGCGAACAACACGTGCCATCGTTAGCCACGAAACCAGTCCTAGCGCAAAGAAAAGCAGAAATATCTGGCTCATTCCCTGATTGCCGGCGCCGCCGATCTTTTCCGAAAGTGCTGTAATGAAATCCGGTGCATTCGGCCCGCCAAACACCGAAAGCAGCACGATCACTATAAGGATGTACGGTATCGCGTAGAAGACATCGACGATACGCATCATAATGTTGTCGATCCGCCCGCCGAAGTATCCGGCGATCGCGCCGTACGAAACGCCGACGATCAGCGAAACGATCGTTGAAATGATGCCGACCAGCAACGAGATCCGTCCGCCCTGAAGTACGCGTGCGAGGAGATCGCGACCCGCTTCGTCGGTTCCCATTGGGTGCCGAAGGGACGGCGGAAATGAGTTAACGAGGTCGCCTTCATCAACCTGCGATGGAACGTAATCAGCGGTGAACCCGGTCGTTTTTAGAATAATGAACGGTCCTATCGTAACGGCAACGATCATGAACACGAGAAGGATCAGCCCGACAACCGAAAGCCGATTCTTCAGTAACCGTTTCCACGCGTCACGCCACAGCGATGTGCCTTTTAATTGTCGAATTTCTTCTGCCATTCAAAAACTAATCGTAACGAATTCGCGGATCAAGGACGCCGTAAGAAATATCCACGATCAAATTAAAGACCATTATCAGGATCGAAAGAAACGCAACGATCCCAAGCGTTAGCGGCTCATCGCGATTGAGTACCGACTGAATGAAAATGTTCCCCAAGCCAGGGATCGCAAAAACCTTTTCGACGACGACCGTTCCCGCAAGAAGTCCTGCT
>Ga0207701_10003646_pt1 | contig 15795 bp, 14 predicted proteins | sample KBSSwiSSwithPhiX_FD_184294 | JGI IMG/M metagenome (GOLD analysis project Ga0207701, IMG submission 184294) | Switchgrass rhizosphere bulk soil microbial communities from Kellogg Biological Station, Michigan, USA, with PhiX - S5 (SPAdes) (version 2) | ecosystem: Environmental > Terrestrial >... | reverse complement strand
AGAAAATTGATAGCGGATTGATCCCAAAACCGATACGCGGACTTCTCATTCAAAAATTCGACGGCGCGTTGAAAAAAATCTTTTTTCCTCAGTTCATCCAGATTCATCAACATCACCCCACAATTAAAGTAAGCGCCTTCGCGAGGAAGATTGCTTGCATCGGCTATGGTTGGTGAGTCATCCGCCAGCGATAAGGTTTCAGAGTCGCGGGCTGCTGCAAGCACTTTGCCTGGCGCGAGTTCAAGGTCAAAAAGCCGTGCTAGATCTCGGAATACCAGCACGTCGGAGTCGAGATAGATCAGACGTTTCACATTCAGCAAGCGTGGTAGCAGTATGCGGCAGTAAGTCATGTGCGATTCACCTGGCCCAAGTATCGCCTTACCAAAAATAGATGAGTCAACCGTCACCCACTCAAGTCGAACAGATTTGCCGACCCTGCCAACCAACCTCGAAAGAGTCTCCATCGATGACCGAGAAATGCCGCCATCGAGCACTTTTAAATTTACTTCTCTCGTCGGGTCCAACTGGCTCAAGGCGCTCGCCACCGCACAATAAAGTCCCGGGAAATACCGCTCGTCGCTAGCTAGAGCAACGACAACTGGTTCCATTTCTTTCAAGCGTCCGAGGCAGCGGGTTCCGATCCCACGCCGACGTACTCGAGGTTAATCCTCTACGTCACGTCGACGGCAAGGTGTTTCACACGCGTTCCTGGCCCACGCTGCATTCCTTGTTGCCCGCCGAGCTTAAATCCTCGAGCCACAGCTCAACGAGCTCAAGCTCTGCGGATGGAAAGACTCCTGCAGCAACCAGCCGCTCGTAACAGCGACGAAGATTATCGTCAATTTGCGCTTCACCGGTTTTTAGTTGCAGCCGCGCGAGCACGTCGGCAATTTCTTTGTTTCGGGTGTAGCCCGGTACTTCATCCACAAAATCACGATCAAGATCGTGCTGATTGCGGTCCTGAAATACTTCGGCTCCATGAAATGTAATTCCGTATCCGAGCTCCCAAAGACACCGCTGGGCAACAAAACTCTTCCAGATGTCACACGTCCGAAACGAGCAGTAACTTGGAAGGTATAACAATGGGTATGCTATCGGCCACCACCACGTGCTCTGAGTATTGAACGGGCACCAGTTTCCAGCCTGCAGCATAACCGGCGCGCCGTCGCTGAACGCGAAATTTCGATCCAAAATTAGCCGCCACACCGCGTCGACATCTGGCGAACCATTAGCGAGGCCCTGTTGGATCGGGCTGCGCATCGCCGCACCTGTTTTCGTTTCGGGTACGTCCGCGCGAACTTCGGACAGCGGCAAGCCGCGGGGCCAAATTAGCTCGTCGCTGAAGTACCGGTAGGCATTTACCCAGCGGTCTTTCGTCGAATCGATGCACCGGGCAGCGGCCACGGACTCGGAACGAAGCTGCCACGAATCGAGCGGCGCGTTGTCGTCGTCGGTCTCATAAACGAAATCCGCGCCGGCGGCAATTGCATGAAGATACGCAACATTTTTGCGACTGTAAGAGTTAACCGGCAACTTTCGCGCTAATTCAAACTCGATCGCCTGCTGATCCGTCAGTGACAGGAAATTAATTTGGCAGCCTTCAGCGAAATGACGGTTCCGGTAATGCGCTGGTCCTTTCTTATCGCCAGCAACGACAAGTAACCCTCCACAACCTGCAAGCTTTTGAACAAGCCTAACGACTGCGGGTGTCGGTTCCTGAATTGTGGTAATTACAGTCGCAAACATTTCACGTCGTCAGATGACCGAATTTAATGCTTCCAAGAATTGCTGCTGTAATCTAACTGGCGAAAATTCTGTTTCGTACGCGTGCCGCATTCGGCCGGCGAGTTCCAGTTGCAATGCCGTATCCCTTTTTAAATGCGAGATCGCAGACAGCAGCGCGCGAGGATCCGGATCCGTTACGCAAAGTGCAGCCCCTCTTTTTTTTGCCCACTGCACCACATCAGATGTTTCTGGGGCCCAGATAACGACCGGCCTGCCAGCACGCGAGTATTCGGTAAGCTTTGTCGCGAAACACGTTTCCGTGCGCCGCCGCTGTGCTGCATCAAAAAACATGACGACTAAGTACGCGTGGAACGAACCCAGCCATTCATCAAAGGCTGCTCCGGCTTCGATGAAATCGTGGAGGAGCTCCCGGCGCCGCATTTCATCGACTAAGTCTTGTGGCCAGTGCGGACGCCCTCTGAATTCGATCCGAACGTCACTTTGTTTAACCGCCAATTGAGCCAGATCGCACAGCATATCGCTGTAATCAATCATATTGCCACTGTAACCAACGCGAAACTCACCCGCCAAACCGTTGGATGGTGACCGCCCGAGCGGCTTGGAATCGGGAATCGGAAATATAACGCGAGCATTGCGGTGCGGGCCCAACGCTCTGCGCATTCCTTCCCCCGGGCAGAGGCTTAGATCAGCAGATCGATAAAGCTCAAGAAATCGCTGCTCCAGTTGCTTGCGTACTGGCTTATGAACCTCGGCAATGTCGGGCCACCAGTCGTCAAATCGCACAATCAATGGCAATCGATGCCGCCTCGCGTAGCGCTGCGCCACCCAGCAACCGCTGCGATATGCGAGTGTAAGAACAACTGTTCGCGTGCTACGGGGCGGCGCGGGAAGCCGTTTGTCCAGCGGCAATGTGGTATGCATCAGATAATCGACGTCGCCTGCCCAGCGTCGCGCTGGCGTTCGCATTAGTCGCGGAACAATCTTGGAGTGAAAATGCCCATGGACAATCTCGTGATGTTCAGCAGGCAAAATGTGCAATTGAATGCCACTCCGATTGACCAGATGTCGGTGCATCAACACTGCAGCAGCGAAGCTGTTCTCAGGGCGAACAGAGGAAATCAGAATCACGTCAATTTCGTCCATTGACCAACCCAGTTATTTTCTGGACGAACACATCCTGCAACCGATCGGGATTAAACAGAGTTTGATGCAGGTGCAGCGCCTCTTGTGAGAGCTTCTCGTTCAATTCTGCATCTCTGGCCATTTCACGGCAAAGGCAGACCACTGCTGTAGCATCGGGAGTGGAGACCACTGCAGCGCCGCCGTGCTCCCGAGTAACACGCACAGGTGTGCAATACTCTGGTCCCCAAAGAATCACCGGTTTTCCAAATGAGACGTAGTCGAGGAACTTAGTGGTAAAACTTGTGCGCATGAAGAGTTCATGCTCTTTCTCGAAACTCATCACTGATAGCAGCGCGTCGGCACTGGCCAGCACCCTGGCAGCTTCTTCCGGCGGTTTGAACCCTAGATAAGTGCCATTTGCCAGCGCGCGGTCACGAAGTTGCCTTGGCCAATCGGCATTGGGCCCAACTACGATGATTTCCAAATCGCTTGTCCCTTCAATCTGTTCGATCAGTGAGCACAGCATCCGCCCATAAAAATTTTCAACCGAGCCGACGTATACCACACGAAACTTTCCGCTGCGCGGCGGCCACGCCTTTTCCGGCATAACATGTCTGCCAGGCATGGGATAAATCACATGACTGTTGGGATGCGGGCCTAACACTTCCTGCATGCCATCGCTAGTGCAAAAGGCCAAATCGCACGCGGCGTAAAGGTCTCGGTAACGCCGGCTCAGAATCCGCTGCGTCGACTTATGACCGTAATGACCTTTCATTACCGGAAACCAGTCGAGAAAAAGCCCCGCCAGCGGCAGCCTGTATCGTTCCGCCGTTTTTCGCGCGATGTGAGATAGTCCGCATTCTGCCAGCGTAAGCACAACTTGCGGCTGGAAACGTTGCACTGCCTCCTCGAGGGCGTCATTAGCTGTCAGCGGCCAGATAAAATTTTCGTAGTCGGCAATCCACCCAGCGAACCGCCGACCGAACCGGCTCTTTCTCAATCGATGAACAAGATATGGCAGCCGCAATTGCGTGTGGATCATAAGTCCGTCTGCAAAGTCTGCGTTGCTGGCGACGTGCAATTCAAACGGGTTTCGCTCGACAAAGTGCCGGTACATGACGATGCGCACACCACAGTCGTTTCGTGGTGGCACGATGCTTACCAGCAGAACGCGAGATTTTCCCTTCATCGAGAACTAGCAGACAGCAGAGCTTCCCTCAAAGCTTCCAAGTACGCCTTGCCGTATCGCTGATCGGGCTCGAGATAATTGCCTTCTGCCCACTCATTCCACGCATTGAGGAACAATATGCGTGGCGTATCTCTGGATTTCATCAACTTCGCGAGAGTCTCGACCAACCACTGATGGAAAAGTTTTGGTGACGACCCGACGAACACAATTGGATTTCGCCGACGCCGAGGAGAGTTGTCCCACGACGGAGTAACACAGGGAAACCGCAGATAATTTGCTTGAACCCGTCTGCTCATAGAGCTGACAAGATGCCGGTAATTTTGCACGTTGATATTGTCGTCTAAAAGCTTTCGGCGAAGAAGAAAGCGGAGATCGTTCCATCGCCATTGTCTAAGTCTCAGCCGCCGCAAGCTCAGCAGTTTCCCCAGACTTGCGAACTCGGGCTGAAATTCGACTGCTGCATCGAGTCCAACTTCACTGGGAGGCAATACATCGGTACCTGTGTCCACGCGGCACAGGAAGATCTCGCCAATTCCCAAACGGCGACATTCGTCGCGCCAGATCGCTGTGGTCTTTCGGATATCCGGCAGCTCATGTGCGCGATAAATGATAAACAACGGCTTATTTTCAATCCTGATGTAACGCGGATCCGCGAAGGCATTAGCGAGCCAGCGGATGTGCGCAAGATCATCCTGCTCCGAGTAGGTTTGCTCCATCAACACCTCGGAACCGCCGCCATCCCAAATGCGTGTCCAATTCTCGTTAGCCCAGCAAAGGCAAAATGGGAAATCAGGCTGGCCCGATGTTAGTACCTCATCAAACGGTCGATGAAGAAGCCGCTTGCCTGAAAACCAATAGTGATAATAGCAGAAGCCGCTAACTCCATACTGTCTAGCGAGGTCCGCCTGCGCTTCGCGCGATTCGGCGACACGAAGATCGTAAAAACCGAGATCGGCGGGTAGGTGCGGTTGGTAGTGCCCGCGAAAAAGCGGACGGGCTTTGGTGACATTCGTCCACTCAGTAAACCCTTTTCCCCACCATGCATCATTCTCGGGTATCGGGTGGTACTGCGGCAGGTAAAACGCAATAACTCGTGGCGCGTCTCCCGCGAGTAGCGACTCACGCATGTTGGTTAAAATCTTCGAGCGCAGATCTTAGCTCGTTCAGGTATCCCCTGCCCCACTTCTGGTCGGGCTCCAAATGATTGCCTTCCGCCCACTCATTCCAAGCGTTGATGAAGATGAGATTGTCCTGTCGAAAAGGAGATTTCTTCCAATTAGAAAGAGTACGCCGCAATTCTTTTCCAAAAGAAGCGGGGTCCGCTCCCACACATATGCTCCCAAATTTTCCACGGCGAGGGCTGTTGTCCCATCCTACCAGCACACAAGGTATTTGAGGGAAGCCGCTGAGACAGGGCGTCATCTTTTGCCGCGCTTTGATGTACTCATATAACTTTAGTCGGCCGCTGAGCACACCCAGCTTTAAGTTCCGACCCAGCCGACCGATCGATGTACGGTCATCCACCGCTCCAGGAAGCACGCCAAGCTGCGGCTCGAAGTGCAGTGTCGCGTCGAATCCAAACTTTCTGTCGTCCTGATCCGGGTGACCTGCGTCTAGTGCAATTAGGTATGGCTGGTTGCCGGTAGCGCGACGTACGGCACTCTTCAACAGCGTTGTGAAACGAATCGGATCCGGATGACGGTCCGGGCGATAGAGTAAAAAAACCGGCCGATCACCGACTGTAATGTAGCGCTCGTCGCGAAACACAGAGCTCAAATACTCGCTGTGGGCTTCGTCGTCTTCGCTTGAGTAAGTTTGGGCAATTAGAATGTCTTGCCCCTCACCCAGCCAACGGCGGGTCCACGGCTCATTGGCCCAGCAAAGACAAAATGGAAATTTTGGCCTGCCGGATTCGAGAACTTCTTGAAATGGCCGTTCGAGAAGTCGGCGGCCGTGAAACCAATAATGATAATAGCAAAATCCGAAAATCCCATGTTCATGCGCAAGCTCAGCTTGAGCCTCGCGCGTTTCGGGCAACCTAAGATCGTAAAAACCGAGATCGCCTGGCAAATGCGGCTGATAATGCCCGCGAAATAGCGGACGTGCTTTCGTGACGTTCGTCCACTCAGTAAATCCTTTGCCCCACCACGCGTCGTTTTCCGGGATCGGATGAAATTGCGGCAAATAGAAGGCGATCGCGCGCACAGATTCATCGGCCATTTCTTAATAAGGTTTTTGCTGAACGAAGACTTCCGGAAATTGACCGTCAATGCCGAGTGAACGGTCTCGAATAGTATGAATAACCACGGGGAATCTACCCCAGTCCTGAAGTAGAAAAGGAAACTCCGCGCCCCATTCAGTAAACACTAATGATCCGGTTTCATCTATGGGGTTGCCATGATAATCGGGTTTTTCCAAATGCTGAACGACACCGTCTTTCAGCAAAGCTCGAACTAACGTTTTATTCCAGCGGACCCAGGGAACCGTAAAGATATGCGCTCCTCTGGGCTTCAAGGTTCGCATGATTTCCCGGACTGCTGCCGAGGCATCTGGCAAATGTTCGAAGACATCGGAAGTGATAACCAAATCAAACGATTCACTGTCGAATGTTTGCGCCATGAGATCTTCACAGCGGAACCCCCTGTGCATTTGGCCTCGCGGCTTGTCTGGAAAGAATTGAGTTGGCAGATATTCCGGACACTCCCGGGCCAGCTTGGCCGATAACGGGCCGCCAGGCGACGATTCATGGATCTTCAATTCCCGCCATTTCGGATAAAGTTCAGCGATTACAAACATCAACGCCCGCCAACGTGGAATGCTCTGGCAGTCGACGCATTTGTAGTCGTTACGCAAATAGGGCCCTTGGATTGCAAAATAGACTTGGCGCTCACAAATAGGGCAGTAACCGCGATTACCTTTTCTCCGCAATATTTGCCACGTTCTGCTGATGTTAGCGCGCGCGCGCCGCAGGCGCGCGCTGCGTTTGAACCTTGATAACATACCGAAATTTCTTTTCGTGGTCGGCTAATCTAGTCGCTCCACTGGATGGAATGGTATCCTCGTCTGTATTGCGCGCTAAGTGCGGCAAGCTGTTCTGTGTTCACGGATCGATTCCAGGTATCGCCAACTTTGTTTTCGCGGTTCAGCGGGAAATCGGAGCCGCTTTAGCAATAAATCTGATCCAGCACCAATTTGAATTTCATAACTTTTACACTCCCTGTTCTCGTTGCTGCCGCCAAATCATTCCCTTGAGAGCTGAACCGAAGGCAACAATGCGTTGAAACATTGCAAAGGAAACTCGACATGTTGAGCAGATAACCAGACAAATTGCCTTAGCTGAGCAATTTCGTTTTAACAGCGTGATTTTCCATTGCAGAGGGATGCGCGAATCAAGCTTATATAAGCGCGACATGGCCTCCTCTAAGGCCAAAACCGCACTTGTCCTTTGTCCTTCGTTTAACCATCCACGGAAAAGGTATTTCACTTTTAAAACCTCAACAGACCTGCGCATCGCTTCGAACATAGTGCGAAACGCTGACGTGGAGACAACACGGTACTTGGCCGCCGGGGCCTTATCGTAAGCAAATCGGAATATTCGGCTAATCCGCATCCACATGTCCCAGTCTTCGAAGCAAAGATCTTCATCATAGGTTCCAACTTTTATAAAACAGTCACGCCGGATCAACGTCGTCATTGCGGGAATAAAGTTTCCCTCCCAAAGCACATCGAATAGCAAGCCTTCTGGGGGAACAACAAATTTGCGATGCGCTTCCATGAACATTTGCGGTAACGTCTCGCCATTCTCATCGATCTGAAAAGCATCGCTGTAGAGAACTCCGACGTCTCCCGGCATCTGTTCCATGATCTCCACCTGGCGAGAGGTCTTATCGGGCTGCCAAACATCGTCTGCCGCAACCATCGATATGTATTTTCCGCGCGCTAGCTGGAGCACTTCATTGAGACTCGCACAAATACCAATGTTTCGGCTGTGCGGAATGAACTGCCAATCGACGCGATGCCTTTTCAGCCAGCTATCGATCACTGCAACTGAGTTATCTTTCGAGCAATCGTCAAAAACGATCACCTGGAGATTCGGATACGTCTGACGTTTAACGCTGTCGAGACATTCTTCGACGAAGCGTGCCTGATTATAACAGCCAACAAAGACCGTCACGAGCGGAAAGTCTGCTGACCCAGGCTTTGTATCGTTAGCCATTTAGCGAATCTTCGATCGCGTCTATCTTGCGGACTTTCAAAGCCTCACCGGAAAGAACGGATTGCTGCGATTACATCATCTTGGGCTTCGCGGTTTAAATGGGGCCCAATGGGCAAGCTCAATACTGTCCGAGACTGTTCTTCTGCAATCGGGTATGAGCCTCGGCCATGCCCTAAGTGCGAATAAGCCTCCGACAGGTGCGGTGGCACCGGATAATGAATAAGACTCCCTATGCCTGCTTCCGCCAAATGACGCTGGAGTTCATCGCGGCGCGGATGGCGCACGACAAATAAATGCCAAACAGGATCAATATCTGCCGGCACGAATGGGACGGTGAGGTCCGGCAACCTTTGTAACTCATCCAAATAATACTGCGCAACGGTCCGGCGGCGGGCGTTCCACTCATTGAGTTTTGCCAATTTCAGCCTCAGAAAGGCGGCCTGAAGCTCGTCAAGGCGTGAATTTATTCCCATGCACTCATGATAATATTTTAGCTTCGAGCCGTAGTTACGGAGCGCACGCAGTTTATCGGCCAACTCCGCGTCATCAGTAGTTACCGCCCCGCCGTCGCTGAAGGCACCAAGATTCTTGCTCGGATAAAAACTGTGCGCCGCGGCGTGCCCAAGCGAACCGACACGCCGTCCTTTGTAGAGCGCGCCCTGCGCCTGTGCGGCATCTTCCAAAACCTTCAGCCCATGCTTCTCGGCGATTGTATTAATCGGCTCCATGTCCGCCGGCTGGCCGTAAAGATGTACAGGGATAATGGCACGAGTGCGCAGAGTGATGGCGGCAGCGACGCGCTCGGGATCCAGATTGAACGTCGTCGGGTCTGGCTCGACCGGAATGGGTGCAGCTCCAGCAAAAGTGACAGCCAGCCAGGTGGCGATGAACGTGTTCGAGGGCACAATGACTTCGTCGCCGGCACCGATCGCCCAGGCGCGCAACGCGAGATGCAGAGCGTCAAACCCGGAGCCGACGCCGACGCAATGTTTCGCGCCACAATATGCAGCGTATTCCTGCTCGAAGCTTTCAAGTTCGCTACTAAGCAGATACCAACCGGAATCCATGACCCGATGCCACGCGGCATCAAAAGCATCCTTCAGTTCAAGGTAGGTCGGCTTGAGTTCCAGAAAAGGAATTCTCATGGTTGGACGTTGACCGCCTTAAATTCGGAGTAATCGCGGAAGTAATCCAACTCGTCGTAATATTCTGACGCGAGGACCAAACAAACAGATCCCGACGAGAAATTGTCCAGTTCTCTCCAAATCATCCGCGGTATGTACAAACCGTAGAATGAGCGGTTCAGGTGAAAACGTGCCTTATCACGGCCGTCATCGAGCACAACATCGAAGCTGCCAGACATGGCAACGAGAAATTCCTCCACGACCTTGTGCGCATGTCCGCCACGCTGAGCCCCGCCCGGCACATCGTACAGGTAGTAAACACGCGCGATCTGAAAAGGAACGTGCCGGGTCGATTCGATAAACGTTAAATTGCCGCTCGGCTCGCCGATCTTCGGCAGATCGATAATCTTGCATTCACTGACTTTCATAAAATAGGTGCTAGCCCGCCGACGCCGCGTTTGTACCGCTTCCCACATTGGCAGCTAAGGCGGCTGTCCCGAAGAGTTTCACCGCACAAACAAACCCATCCTTTGCGGCGAGCTGGATTTCCGATCATCAATGCGTGATCAGGAACGTCTCGCGTTACGACGGCACCGGCAGAAACCATTGCAGCCTGGCCAATAGTTAAGCCAGGCAGAATCGTGGCGTTGGCGCCGATTGAAGCGTGTCTGTGCACGCGAGTAACTAACAGCTTCCGCCTGGTTTTCGATCGAGGAGTCCTGTCGTTTGTAAAGGTAGCGTTAGGGCCAATAAACACGTCATCGTCGATACGAGTGCCGTCCCAGAGTTGAACACCCGATTTAATTGTGACCCGGTCGCCTATCACGACGTCGCCCTCGATTAGCACGTGAGCGCAGATATTGCAGTCGCAGCCGATGCGCGCCTGCGGGAGAATGATGCAAAACTGCCAGACCCTGGTGCCTGCTCCAATGCTCGCTCCCTTTGTGTGCGCTGAAGGATGGATCTGTTTCTTCTGCGCCTTGTCCGCGAACTTGGTATGCGTTGTTAAATCAAATCCTCTCTTCTTCCGGAGTGTGCTGGTGTGTCCAGTCGATGTCATCAGCTTAGGAATGCTTGCTGCCGATCAAGACTTGTCTGCCAGGCGCAAAACGTGAGTGTCGCTCGATCTTTGTGCTTCATGAATTGTCCTCATGGGCAAAGCTTTTAACAGATCGATCGTTCCGGTATCATCTCTGAGTAGGTCGTTTTCAATGGTAACAGAATACGGGGCCTGTGTTACCGCTTGTCGAGTGCAAAAGTCCCAGTTGATGAGGCCAGCGTACTCCCACGACTGCTGTGCAGATTTGCGCATCCAATCATCCTCTCCCGCGGGTAGAAGATCATCCTTAGCTCTGCAGACGACGGAGAGGTAACCCGACTCGACGTCGGTCACGTACCTGACGGACGATTTGATATCCCGATGCGAAATGTATAAGCAGTCAATCGGCGCCAATTTCAGGTACCTAAGGATGTAGTCCAGAGTGGGGACCGACATATACCAGAAAGTGTTTGTCTCCTCTTGCAGACGACCTGCGTTATTGAATTGCATCGTAAAGGAGCTATCGGCAACGACGTTTGTCGACACGATCATCAAGCCATTCCTCTTCAGCAGCGGGCGAACGCTTGCTAATACCATGAGTGGCGAAAATACGTGATACAGCACTCCGGAAAGATTAATCACATCAAAGCTGAGCCTTCCTGATTTTCTCAGTTTATTCGCCAGATCATACATCAAGCCAATTCGCTGAAATTTGAAGTTGGCTTTGTAGTAATAGCGAAGCGCCGCCATCTTTTCGCGGCAATGATCGACAGCGTCTGTTGCCAGCACTGCTTTAGCGCCTTGCCGACACATCAGAACTGGCATCAATCCTTCCATCGAACCGAGATCGAGGCAGGTCGTCCCACGGAGATCGCAGTTCCGTAAGAGAATCCTCGGCAACAGTGGGATACTATCGGGAAATTGGCCCCTCGTAATCAGGCCCGGCATCAGTTCGGCGCTGTAATACCACCACCCCGTGAAAAGATCGCTCTTTGCCAGCTCTTCGGCGGTGTCGGGAAATCTCTGTCGAGAGAGACGTTGACGAATACGCCGTGGAATTACATTCATCAGCCAAATAACTATTATTGCGAAGCCAAAATGGGTCCGGCGAGTTTTCCGCTTCTAAGGGAATATCAGCGGTGAATGCTTCAGCGAATCTTTCTCAGACAACGCCGCCGCAGTTTTCCGCAATGTAAGCATTCGCCTTTGCATAGGAGAATCAGACCCCAACATCTTCTACAGCCGATGTTCTCGTCTTTGGCGGAAAATCATCCTCTTAAGAGTCACACCGAATCCAAGGATTTGTCTGAACCTCGCAAAGGACAACCCGCACATCGAGCAGATAACCAGGCAAATTGTCTTAGCGGAGCAATTTTGTTTTAGCAAACTTACTTTCCATCGTACCGGAATGCGACAATCAGCCTCGTATAAACGCCAAACGGCCTCATCCAGTGCCAAAGCCAGGTTTCTTCGTTGTTCTGCACCCGGGGCATGCAGCAGAAAATCAACATGCGTCAGTAACGGAATGAGTGGAAAGTCCGCGTAGAAGGCAAGATCGGGCGCTGTGATAGATTCACCACCCCCCTCATAATCTGCAATGCGAAGAGGGATGTAGCGTTTGCGGATACCTCGGTCGTTAAAGCAGCGAATGTTGAATTCCCAGTCCGACAGCAACCGGTATTTCGTATTGTAAGAGCCTAGTCGCTCGAACACCGAACGCTGATAGAAAATCGCTTGGTGACAAATATTGTGGCGAAGTAACTTGAAATGGTCAAAGCGCCCATCGTAAGGCCGGCTTTCGTGTGACAAGTTCACATTTCCATAAAGGAGCGTTGGCCGCGCTGTTCGGCTTTGGCCGGGCAATTTCCTGATCTCAGCAGCTATCGCTTCCAGGACCCCGGGCAGCAACCGGTCACCTGCGCCCAGGAAATAGAGAAACTTGCCGCTAGTCAGCCGGATGCCTTTGTTCATCGCATCGTAAATGCCCTGATCGCGCTCGGAGATGTAGCGCAAGGCGGCGCCCTGCGCGCGTAAATGCGCAAGGGTGTCGTCGGTCGAGCCGCCATCGATGACAAGATATTCGTACAGTCCTTGCCGTTGGGACAAGACCGAACCGACTGTGGCTGCGATTTTTGCTCCACTGTTGAAGGTCGGAGTAATGACCGAGATCAACGGCGGTTCATTACGCGAAATCAGCATCCCATTCTGTCAACTTTGGACATAGTAATCGCTGCTGCTATTGACGGCAGAAGATCGCATCAGCCTGAAGCATGCGACGATCTTTGGACTAAATAACTGTTTGTAGTTTCCATCATACCTACAACCATGTTCCTTGAAACTATCTACGACAACTAGTTCCCAGTTCGACAACTCTGAGCAAAGATGTTTCGAATCCGTCAGGTAGCCTAGCGTTGATTAAGGGTACTGCTCGCGACGGAGAAACGTTGGAACTACTCGCAATATTAAGGCCCAAATCTTCCGGACGATACGAAAGGTCGCTGGATGGCGATGCTGGAAGACTGTGATCCGATTACGGCGAATCATTCTCGCGGAACGAAATGGCATTGGCTCCTCACGCTGTAGTTGTTCAGACATTCGAAAATGTTTTCTGGTGGCATAAAGGATTTCCTCGCCATTTACGAACCGACTGTGCCCGTAACTTAAGCGGTTCGTCGCCAAATAATCATTTTCTAGCAGGCGATCACGGTACTCGCGAAGGAGCTCGAGAAGAGGCCGATTTTTCGCGCTTAATGGCCGCGTGCAATTTTGTGAAAGTACCTCCGCGTTTTCTGGATTGAAGGCGCTGAAATGAAAGAAATAGAGCGGCTGATTGTTTGAAAACCACTCACCATTCGCAAAACTAATAGTTCGGCTGTGAATATTCCAATAAGCAACATTATAGCCCGGTCCGCGCTCCAGGTAGACTCCTTCAAATAGGAGAGGAGCGACATCAACAACCTTTTGATCGACAAAGTGAGCCGTCGAGCCGTCTCTTGTACATCGCCTTCTAATTTCCTGTTCCCACCAATCCAAGAACCGCAGCGCTTCTGTAGAATTCCTACAGGCAACGAAGCCGAGGTTGTACAACCCACAAGCCAGAATAACCATAATATCCGGCTGGTACCCATCGTCGGGGAAGCCAGCATCCAGATGCGGTGTGAGAATCAGATTGCAGTTGTTCAGCTTTTCAAAAACCTGGTCTAACGCATTCAGAACAAGTATGTCGGGGTCCAAATAGACAAGTTTCGAAAGGTCACGATTTTTGAAAAGCCACTTTAGAAAGTGCGGCTTCACCACCGTTGCTAACTCTACGACGTCATAGCTAAAGCGAAGAAGATCGACGCCGTTGACGCCGATTTCTTCCAGCGAAATCGCCTGGAATGATTCGTCAGAAGCGACAAAAGCACCTCGGTAGTCATCGATAAAAAGAACGTATCTCGGCACGTCTGGATGGAATCTACGGAGCGACGAGCAGAGCGTACGCGCGCTCGCCAGATAGTTAGTAGCGATGATTGTGCAAAAAGCGTGCTGGGCGTTCATGCTTGCAAGGCAGGGTCGAGACTCAACTCAAGACCGATAACAAAAGATGTCCACATTCAATCCAACAGTTAATGCCGGCGCGAATACTGCCGAGGAAAAGTGCTGAGGCATATTCCTGGCCCGACTGCATAACCCGCTGGTTGTTTTTCGTTCTTACTTGAGCCGTAGCCCCACCATGAAAGCGCGCCCAGCGCGCTTTAAGAGCGCGGCCAACTCATGCGAGTCGGTCATTTGGAAGTTCGCGAAGTTCACGTTCCTCCGCTTTTGAAAATCAAACCTTGGCCTGTAGGTAGCACCAGAACCTGAACGCTGCGGTCTCGGGCGAAATCATCAAATGCCTTTTGCTGTTCACAATGAAGGAGGCTGCCATAGTCATCTAGTATCATCACTCCGCCCGGGCACATTCGCGGCCAAAAATATTCGGCAGCCCTGATTTCAGGTATCGTGCAGTTCATGTCGAGCGACAAGAATGCAACACGGTTTATCTGAAGACTCCACAGAACATCCGGGACGCTACCCTGCACGATCTTTACATTTTCGAACTGTGCAAAAGTCTCTTCGACAATTTTCGCAGAGTTATCATTGTAATAGGAATAAGCACTCAGAATGCCTTTCTTTTTTTCCTCTTCAGATAGGTAGGTCGGAACCAATCCGCTAAAAGTGTCGATCAGATAGAATCGCTTATTCAAGCGCTCAAAGCCGGTATAATCAATGATTGCGCGGGCGAGGCCGCCTCGGTTTACTCCACATTCCACGAAGTCGCCGTCGAGTTTTGAGGCATATGCCGCTGCCCAGCAGGCGATGTAGGCGCGCCAGCGAATTGAAAGGCCGTGCCAGGAATTGGTTTGCGCGCCGAAGTTGTAGGCGCGCAGAAAATTCTCCTCATTCAGAAAAGGCGCGGCATTCAGAGTAAAAAGGTTATCCTCGCTGTATTGAAGTGCTTGTCTTCGGATCCAGACGTAATCCTGGTAATCAAAAACATCCTGGCCGTGTTGAACTCCTTGTCTTGGACGCCAGACGTAGTCTTGATAACGGCGAAAATAATGCAGTCGAACGCGGAGAGAAGGCGGCACGACAGCCCTAACGATGTTTTTCAGCCGCCGAGCCAACGACATTGTGCGGGAACCAAATAACCGATAGCGGAAAATTTTGCAAATCGCAAAGCGCACCAGACCCGCAATGGCAACGCGACTAACTGGTCTTAAGCTCGCCAATACCGCAGAGAGATTGTGATACTCTCAGGAGCCATTTGGCAATCGTATCGGGAGTGTCATCCGCGCATGCGGTAAACGCCGATCCCAAAACCCGGCTCGTCATTGACAGTGCGCTCATCAGTCTCGTGCTCGACGGTGAACTCTCGCCAAAACTGCGCGACGCCTTTCGTCCGCTCTGACGGGTTCTGAGAGATGTCGGCGAACGCGATAAGTCCGCCGGGAGCCACAAAAGGCGAGTACATCTTGAAGTCTTGCCATACCCCGTTGTAGGAATGGTCGCCATCAATGAAGAGAAAATCGACCGCACGACGGTCCAGCAATTCCGCAATGCGCCGGCGTGTGGTTTCGCTGTGAGAATCGCTGTTCATCAGCAAAGTTATGCGTTGCGAGCTTACCGCGAATCCCCGGCGTACGAGAGAAAATGGGGACCACCTGCCTAAACGACCGACTGGCCTGGTGTCGATTGCCAACAGATGCGCGTCGGGAGCAGCAGCGCGCGACCACAGGAAGAACGTGCCGCCGAGGTCCAGTCCGATCTCGAGCACGACATGTGGTCGTTGTGCGCGGACGAGCTCGAAGAGCCAACGGATCTCCTCGCGCTTCTG
>Ga0207701_10003645_pt1 | contig 15796 bp, 11 predicted proteins | sample KBSSwiSSwithPhiX_FD_184294 | JGI IMG/M metagenome (GOLD analysis project Ga0207701, IMG submission 184294) | Switchgrass rhizosphere bulk soil microbial communities from Kellogg Biological Station, Michigan, USA, with PhiX - S5 (SPAdes) (version 2) | ecosystem: Environmental > Terrestrial >... | reverse complement strand
CCACTTGATCGTGAACTGCTTCCAGCTGCCGTTGCCCGGGAGGTTGAACTGCTCGCCCCAGTCATCGCTGCACTTGTTGGTCGTGCTGTCCATGCACAGACCGCCGTCCTCGATCTTGGTCTCGTCGGTCATCGGGAACTTGATCCGCAGCGCCGTGTCCGAGCCGGTCGCAGCCTGCGCCCAGAACGTCACGCCCGTGTACGGACCCACGTCGTAGGGAACCTTCGGACCCGAGTAGGTGCCACCGTCGGCCGCCGCGGGCTGATTGAGATCAGCGCCGATGCCCGCGCCCCAGATCGTGCAGCCCGACCAGGAACCGTGGAGGGAGAGCGAACCCATCCCGGCGTTCGGCACGCCGGCCGGAGGCGCCGTGCCGAAGTACTTCATGGTCATGTCCATCGCCGCCGGCACCTGCGTGCAGGGCGTCTGGTCGTTGTACGTGTACCAGTAGCCGTTGCGCGGCGGCGTGCCCGCCATCACGATCGTCGCGGCCGCGGGATCTTCGAAGTCGCTGATCAGGTTCATCGGATCCAGGACGACGCTGCTGCTGCCGCCGCCGCCGCCGCTACCACCGCTGCCGCCACCGCTTGTACCTGCGGTTCCGCTGCTGCCGCCGCTGCTGCAGCCGACGAGAGCGGGAGCCGAACTCAAAAAGGCGTAAGCCGCCGCAAGAGAAATGAAAGACCAATGACGCGTTTTCATGCCGAAGGACCCTTTCAGTCGGTTAGGTTAAATCCGCGCGTGCGACACCAACTGGCGATCGCGCGCGCCCCTGTGGATAACGTAGAGCACCCACACACAACCACAGCAGTTCAAATCAGTCAAGCCGGCCATGTCACGTCCGGCGCCATCCTTCACACGCGTTTTGCCCCTTCCGTACGCGTGGTTAGCGCGGCTCGCGACGGAGCTCTGGGAACAACCGGTCCATCATGTCGGCCAGCTCGGAGCGGCCGGCGGTGAAGTGTCCCTCGAGGTCGCGCGCGAATTCGCGGGCCGTCTGGTAACGTTTTCCCACATCCAGCGAGAGCGCCTTCTTCAGCACGTCGGCGGCGACGGGCGGCAGAGCGGCCAGCTGATTGAACTCGGTGTTCGCGGGACCGATCGCCGCCTTGACCAGGCGGTTGAACATGGTCTCGTCCTTGTAGAGGAACTGCGCGGTCAGGCAGTAGTAGAGGACGACGCCGGCCGAGAACAGATCGGATCGCTGGTCGACGGTCTCGCCGCGCGCCTGCTCGGGGGACATGAAGCTGACGTTCCCCTTGATCATGCCGACCTCGGTGCGGCTCATTCGGCCTTCCGCCTTCGCGATGCCGAAGTCGGACAGCTTCACCTCGCCGCGCGCCGACACCAGGATGTTTCCCGGCGAGACGTCGCGGTGGACGATCGCCAGGTTGCGTCCCTCCGCGTCGGTCTTGCCGTGCGCGTAGGCGAGCGCCTCCAGCGCATCGTGCATGATGTAGAAGGCGACGGGAACGCTCAGCGACTTGCCGAACACCTCGATGTGCCGGCGCACCAGCCGTTCCAGATCGCGGCCGTGGATGTACTCCAGCGCCAGGAAGTACTCCTCGCCCACGCGCCCGAAGTCGAACACGGGAACGATGTTCGAGTGCACCAGGCCGGACTGCAGGCGGCCCTCGTCGATGAACTGGTTGACGGCGTCGCGGCTGCGCGCCAGGTGCGGGTGCATGCGCTTGACGACGAAGTAGCGGACGAAGCCCTCCGCGCCGTGCGCGGTGGCGATGAAGATCTCCGCCATGCCGCCCTCGCCGATGCGTTCGAGCAGGCGGTAGCGGCCCAGCGTCACGCCCGCGCCCGCGGGCGGCGTCTCGATCATCGCGGCGGCGGCGGCCGGCGCGGCGGGGGTCGGCTCGGCTCCGGGCACCAACGGCCCGTGCCCGGGCGGACGCAGATCCTTGGTGCGTTCGATCTGTTGCTTGGTCGGCGGCTGCGGCCGCTGGCCGCTGCCCATCGGCCGCGTGATCACCATCGGGTTGTCGCTGTCGACCTTCGCGCGACGGCGCCCCGACAGCTGCATGACGAAGCCGGCGCTGCCCAGCAGCACGCCCGCCGCGCCGATGACCAGACCCAGATTCGAGCCGGCGGGCGGCGGCGCGCGCGGCGACACCGCGTCCAGCCACAGACCGCGATCCAGCGCGATCGCCACGCCCCCGCGTCCGTCCTCCAGGGTGACGACGCCGGATTCGCCGGCGCGATCCTCGCGCCCCACCAGCGCTGCCAGCGTGGCCTGCGCGGCGTCCGGCCCGGCCTGCGCGAGCAACCGCTTGCCGTCGGACACGGCCACGGCGGTCGCGGCGCCGTCGGCGATCGCTTGCAGCGGCGCCCGCTCCAGCGGCACGCCCAGGATCACCACGGCGCCCGACGCGTGCTTGCCGCGCGGCACGCGCGCCGCCGCGACCATGTACGCGCGGCCCTGCATGGCGGTGACGCCCGAGGCGACCCCCGCCTCGCGCGCCTGGCGCACCACCGCGGCGCCGCTGAGATCGGCGGTTCCCGATCCGATCGTCGCGAGCGCGCCGCTCGCCGTCACCAGCCCGGACAGCGGAAACTCGGTGCGGTACGGCGCCCACCAGTCCTCGTTCTCCAGCAGATCCTCGAACGTGTGCGGATCCGCGTCGAGGTCCAGCCCCGACACGATCTCGGGCAGGCGCGCGGCCGTCATCGCCTTGGGCTCCAGCGCGCGCGTCGCGCCCGACAGCGCCTGTTCGGCGCGCCCGCGCAGCGACGTCGCCGTCGTGCGCGGATCCTCCCCGCCGCCGCCGATCGCATGCGTCCGGGCGACCACGCCGGTCGCGATCAGCAAGAGCCCCACCACCAGCAACAGCGCGCCGACGACACCGGCGCCGCGAGCGGGCACGCGCTCCTCACTTCGAGCGGCGCGTGCCTGCGGCTCACTCATCGTAGGAACCGTATGCCTGTCCGCGTTTGTTCAGGTGCGGCCTGACCGACATCGCCTCGGAGCTGAACGTCACGGTCCCGCCCTTCGGGGTCACGTCGACCTGCTGCGACACCGGCTTGAGGGTGGGACTCCACAGCACCACCTTGCGCGAGCCCACCGGCACACCCGACAGCGAGAACGATCCGTCGGCGGCGACGCGCGCCCAGTGGTTGTTGGGAACGACCAGGACGTCGGCGCGCATCTTCGAATGGATGTTGCAGAAGATCTCCACCGGCCCCGGCTTCAGCAGCACCACCGGCGGCGACGTCTCGCCGCCCTTGACCGATCCGAGGTCGAACGAATTCCCGGACGCCGTCGAGAACACGTTGTGAATGACGGTGTCCTGGTTCGGGAACACCAGCTTCGTGCCCAGCGGCACCACCACGACGCGCGGAGCGAACTGCTTGTCGCGCTGCTTGATCTCGACGGTGTGGCCGCGGGCGCTGGAACGCAGCCCGTCGATGTAGACGTAGGCCTCGCCGATCTGACCGCCGCTGGCCTTCACCCGCCCGGTCACGGTGGCGGCCTCGTGCCCCGACCCGCCGGAGTCCTTGCTCGGCTCGCTCCCGCTGGCGGTCGCGCCGCTCTTCGGCATCACCGCCGACGGCGACGGCGGCGGCGGCAGCGCCGACGTGTCGCCCGCGCCGCCCGCGCGCAGGTATTTCAGCACGACGTCGTAGCGCTGCTGCTCCGCCTGCATCAGCTGCAGAATCAGCTGCCGCTGGTCGGCCAGCTCCTGCTTGAGGCGATCGATCTCGCCCTGCAGGCGCGCGACGTCGCCCGGCGTGGCTTCACCGGCGGCCATCACTGTCATCGGCGCCAGCGCCAGCGCGCAGGCAGCGGCCCAGCCGAATACACGAATCACAAGCATCGCGATCCTTCCCCTAGCGGTTTGCGATTTTCGTCCATGCATGGTCGTCGCGTCAAAAGCTCATCACGAGGCTGCTCGTGAAGATGTCGTTGGCAATCTTCGGGATACCATCGTATTCGCCGTTTTTCAGGTACTCGGCCTTCAGCACCGCGCGCGTCGTCACCACCCAGCGCAGCCCGACCGTGGCCCGCCACGACTTGGTGATGTACGCGCGCTGATCGCCCAGCCACACGAACGCGTCGCGATACTCCCCGCGACCGAGCATGCCGAACGACGAGGTGAGCATCGCGTCGAGCTCGAGGTAACCGCCCTGATTGAGATCCAGCCCGTACACACCCTGCGACGGTTCGCCGTCCGCGTGGCCGGTCATCCACTGCCCCTTCAGGTCGACGGGCCCCCAGTGCCCCAGCAGGTCGAAGCCGTAGAACCACATCCAGTGCGCGGTGTCGGTGGAGCGATCTTGCGGCCCGGCGCTGCCCGAGGCGCCGATCTCGAGCGACAGCGGAAGGCGGATCGCCAGCCGGGCGCTGCCCGTCTTGCCGCGGTTGCTGTCGATCTCGTCGTAGAAGTGGAACTGCTCGGTGGTGTTCGATCCGTTGGTCAGCGCGATGGCGATGACCAGCCAATCGTTGGTGCCGAACTTCGTGCGCAGCTTGAGCCCCAGCGCGGTGCCCATCGTGTAGCGCGACATCAGCGACGGCGTAATGCCGAAGCGCTTGTCGGCCTTTCGATCGCGGTACTCGATGCCGAACACCGGCTCCATCTTGCCGGCGAAGATCGACGTGCGCTGCGAATCGGTCGGCAGCCATTCCACCTGCGCGATGTCGACGTCGAACGAATCGCCCAGCGCGAAGTCGTTGCCCGTGCGCGGTGTGAAGTTGATGCTGGCCGACACCAGCGCCGTCGGCGTCAGCGCCGACCGCAGCGTCACGTTCACCTCGTTGGCGATGAAACCGGGCGCGCCGCGCGAGTTGATGCTGTCGAAGCGGGTGACGCCCGGCGCGGGACCGAGGTCGGCGACCTCGCCGCGCGAGTTGACGGCCGGCGCGAGGATGTCGCCCAGGAAAACCCAGCCGAACTGCCCGGCGTACTGGGGGAAGAACGCGTGGCCGAAGTCCTCGATGTAACCCGAGCCGTTGCCCTGCGGCACGAAGTAGCCGAAGTCGACGTAGCCGCCCACCTGGACCGTTGGCTGGTTGTTGCGGATCAGCGCTTCAGACTGCGCGAGCCGCTGCTCGAACGCGGCGTTGTCGAGGACGACGCCCGCGGATGAGTCGTCGTTCTCCTCGCTGTCCTCGGCGGCGCCTTGCGCGCGTACGCGCGCCGGAATTCCGGTGGCGGCGGCGAGCAGCACGGTCGCTAACACGAACCGCCTGGACGCCGCCGGCTTCAACACGGTCCGACATTATCAGCCGGCAACACGCTGGAGTTACAAGCAGAAAACGGCCCGCAGGGACGGCAAGCAAATGCAAGCGGGTACGCCGTTCGACGCATCGAGCCGAAGGCTTTTCGCGGTAAAGTGGAACGCGAGCAGCAATGCAGGATCGCACGCACCCCGCGCCTCGTCTTGCGCTTCGTCATGGGCTTCGTGGCGGGCCGGCGCTGATCGCGCTGGCGATCGCCGCGGCCCAATCCATTGGAACGACCGGCTGCACCCAGTCGGGTCCGCTCAGCGACCAGGAGATGGAGCAGCTCCGCGCGTTCACGCTGCCGCCGGACGGGCCGCCGCCGGACACGTCGAACGGGTACGCGGACAATCGCGCGGCGGCGCGGCTGGGCAAGCGGCTTTACTTCGACGGCGGCTACTCGGGCGCCCTCGGGGCGTACAACGTGCAGAAGGACGTCAACGGCGCGCTCGGCGCATCGGGCGTCGCCGGGCTGGTGTCGTGCCGGTCGTGTCACGACCCCGCCACCGGCGGCGCGGACACCCGATCGAAGCCGAGCGCGACCAGCCTGGGCGCCGGCTACACGGGCCGTAACGCGCCGACGGTGATCAACGCGGCCTACTCGCGGTACTGGCAGTTCTGGGACGGGCGCGTCGATTCGCTGTGGAGCCAGGCGCTGGCGCCGCCCGAGGGCGGGATGGAGTGCAACAGCAGCCGGCTCGAGGTGGTCCAGTTTCTCTACAAGAACTACCGCCAGGACTTCGAGGACGTGTTCGGCCCGGGCTCGTTACCCGATCTGATCGCCAGCCTGCCGCCGGCGGGGAAGCCCGGCGACCGGGTGTTCGACGAGCTGGACAGCACGCCGGGCGGCGCCAAGGACATCGTGAACCGCGCGTACGCCAACTTCGGCAAGGCGATCGCCGCGTACGAACGGCTGCTGGTCAGCAACAACTTCGAGGCGTCGCCGTTCGATCGCTTCATGAGCGGCGACAAGGAGGCGATGTCGCCGGCCGCCATCCGGGGCGCGCGCCTGTTCGTCGGTCACGCCGGCTGCGCCGAGTGCCACCAGGGGGCGATGCTCAGCGATTTCTCGTTTCACAACGTGGGCGCGCCGCAGACGGGCGAGTACGTGAGCCCGACCGACAACGGCCGTTTCGACGGCGTCACCGCGCTGACCAGCGCGAGCAACATGTACACGCGCAGCAACGCGCTCTACAGCGACGACACGACGCAGACCACGTATCTCGAGTCGCTGCAGGGACCGCCGCCGGTGGCGCTGAAGGGCCAGTTCAAGACGCCGACGCTGCGCAACGTCGCCAAGACCGCGCCCTACATGCACGACGGCGTCTATCAGACGCTGTGGGACGTGGTGAACCACTACAACTTCGGCGGCGCCAGCGGGCAGTTCGCGGGCGACAAGGATCCCACCATCGCGCCGCTGATGCTGAACGACGCCGAGCTGGCCGATCTGGTCGAGTTCCTCCGCGCGCTGAACGACGGCGACACGCCCACCATGGGCGACGATCTGCCGGGCGGCCTGGTCGGCGAGCCGTAGTTCAATTGAGTCGGGACCCCTCAAAGGGTTCCCGAACCCTCCCGCGATGGTACGCGGCGAGCAAAGCTCGCCGGCTCCCCACGCGATTTTCTTTCAGCGCAGCGTTCCCAGGTTGCGCGCGGCCTCCTGGAACACCGCGACGGCCGCGGTGGGGCGGCGGAGCAGCAGCGGATCGTTGAAGTCGACCTTGAACAGGCCGAAGCGGCCGTTGGTGCCGTGCGACCATTCGAAGTTGTCGATCAGCGACCAGTGCAGGTAGCCGATCACGTCCAGCCCCTCGGCGCGGGCCCGGTCGACGGCGTAAAGGTGCGCGCGCAGAAATTCAGCGCGCTGGACGTCGCGCCCGTCCGCGATGCCGTTCTCGGTCACGAACAGCGGCCAGCCGCGACGCGCGTAGCGGGCGAGCAGACGGTAGAGGCCCTCGGGGTAGATCTCCCAGCCGAGATCATTGCGCGGCTGCCCGGGCACGGCCGCGACCTCGTACGGGTGATCGCCGCGCAGGTGCCCGACGATCAGATCGCGCGTGTAGTAATTGATGCCCAGGTAATCGAAGCTGCCCGCGAGCGCCGGAAACGGCTCGTCGATGTCGATCACCTTGGGCAGGACCACGCGAACCCGCCCCAGCGTCACCGCGTCGAGGAACGACTCGTTGTAGAACCAGTCGGCGGCGCCGGCGACGATGCCGTCGATGGGCCGGACCGAGTAGGGATCGAACAGGCGCAGGTTGTGGGCGATGCCGACGCGCGTGGCGTGGCCGTCGCCGTCCGCGTCGGCGCGATCCTGCTCGCGCAGCGCGCGTGTCATCAAGCCGTGCGCGCGCATCAGCGCGGCCAGCGCCAGCGCCGCACGCCGCGGGTCGCGGACGCCCGGCGGCCACTGCCCCGCCAGGTAACCCTTGGCGACCAGCACGTTGGGTTCGTTGATCGTGCACCACCAGTCGACGAGGTCGCCGAACGCCGCGCCCGCCCGCCCCGCGAAGGCGGCCAGCGCGGCGGGCGCGCCGTCCCAGTCCCAGCCGCCACGCGCCGCGACCCAGGTGGGCAACGTGAAGTGGTAGAGGTTCACGATCGGCGTGATGCCCGCGGCGCGCAGCCCGGCGAACATCTCGCGATAGCGCGCGGCGGCCGCCTCGTCCCAGGTTCCCGGCGACGGCTCGAGCCGGCTCCACTCGACGCCCAGGCGGTAGGCGTTGGCGCCGATCAGCTGCAGCGCCGCCAGATCCGATCGCCACAGGTTCCACGAGTCGGCGATGCGCGCCGCGCTGGCACCACCGGCGACGTGCGGCGTGCCGTCCGGGTAGCTTCCCTTCTCCCAGTCGGTCCAGTCGTTGTGCGTGCCGCCCTCGATCTGATGCGCCGACGTCGCGGCGCCCAGAAAGAAACCGCGCGGCGCGCCCGCGAGCGGCTGCGCGGCGGCGACGTCCGCGGCGGAAAACGCGATCGGCCGCCCGCAGGCTAGCCCGGCGGCGGCGATCGCAACGACACCGGCGAACCGGCGCGCGCGCCCAGAAAGACGATCGTCACCTGCTTGGTTGGAGCCCATTCGCGCGCGAACCCTTCCAGGGTATTTTCGCGCAGGCCGACCGCCGGATCGAGCGACAGGATCAAGCGCTTCGCTCGGTTGACGCCGACGACGACCTCGTAATGGGCCAGGGCGCGCCCGCCCGTGAACGCCATCGGCTTCGCCAGGCCCACGAGCACGGGGCGGCCACGCGCCACCTGTGTGAACAGATCGTCGAACGTGCCGGAGACGACGTACGCCTCCAGCCCTTGCGACCGCGCCACGTCGCGCAGCGTGCCCGCGCGGACATCGCCGCGCGCCAGCTCCGGCGTCGTCGCCGGCGGCGCGCCGAAATGCGCGAGCACCATCGCCAGCGCGGCGGGACCGCAGTCACTCGTCGTCTGCTGGGCCACGAACGGCACGTCGCGCACGATCCGCCATTCGGGATCGTGCGCGAGCGCCGAGACACTGTTCGCCGGGAGGCTGTGCGCCGATCCCGTGTAACAGGCGGACGCCGCGAGCGCGAGCGCCAGAACCAGCCCGACGCGCGCGATCACGGTGACCTTCCTCAAACCACCAGGATCAGCAGGATGATCACCAGGGCCAGCACCAGGCCGCTACCGAAGTAGACGTAGACCGCGCCGCCCTTGAAGTCCTGCGCGTTCTGCGACCGCTGTTCGCGCTGCGCATATTGCGACGCCTCGCTGCTCTGTGCGTTCATCGTGCCGGCCGCCGCGTTCACGAGCGCCACGCTCGTCGATGCGATCGCGCGGGCCGCGACCGGAGCCGTGCGAGGTTCGCTGTTCGCCAGAGCCATCGCCGGCGAAAACAGCGCGCCGATGATCACCGCCACCACAACCGTTCGAAATGCTCTCATCATTCCCCTGCCCTCCTCTGCTTCAGGCAACCTAAACATCAGGGAGCGCCTTACAACCTCGGCCGCGTGCTAAAGGATCGGGCATGGCCGATCCGTCACCACCAAAGCGATCGCTGATCTGGCGCCTGTGGGGCGTGATCATGTTCGTGCTCGTTGCCGGTGCGCTGGCATCGTCGGCGTATCTCTATGGACGACTGCGCCGCGAGGAGGCCGCGCGCGCGACGCTGGCGACCGAGGTGGCGGCGTTCGGTCCGCGCTTCGAGCAGTTCAAGTCGGCGGTGCGCGACGTGGGCAAGCAGCTGTCGACGACAGTGTTCCAAGAGGTCGACCTGGGCGCGACCGGCTGGCAACCGATCCAGGGCGGCTTCTACGTCATCGATTTATCGGTCGTCCCGGCGGGCAAGGGCACGCGCATCAGCGGCAAGATCGTGAACCCGACGTCGGTCGTGCACGAGAACGCGAATTTCTCCGTCCGCATCGACGAGCACCGCGGAACGTTCGCGCTGACGCGCATCCCGCCCGCCGTCGCGCAGCCCTTCGAGGTCACGCTCGCGGACGTCCCGGCCGGCACCGCGCGCAAGGCGTTCTTCGCGGTCGACAGCTCGACGATCAACTTCGCCAGCACCACCACGCGCAAGCGCGGCCTCACCGAACCGCCCGACACCGAAAAGCTGCTGAAGTAGCGCCTGGCGCCTATTGGGCGGCGCCGCGGGCGACCGTGTAGGCGGTCATGCTGACGATGGTGTCGACGTTGGCGTCGCGAGGGAGGACGGTGACGGGCTTGTTGACGCCGAGAAGGATCGGGCCGATGGCGGTCGCGCCGCCCAGCGCGGCCAGCACCTTGTAAGCGGCGTTGCCCGCCGCCAGCGACGGGAACACCAGGACGTTCGCCTCGTCGGTCAGGCGCGTGAACGGGAACAGCTCGTGGAGCTTGTCGGGCTCGACGGCGATGTCGGCCTGCACCTCGCCGTCGATCTCCAGATCGGGGCGGCTCTTGCGCACGATCTCGACCGCCTTCGCGACCTTGAGGGATTCCGGGTGCGGCGCCGATCCGAAGTTCGAGAACGAGATCATCGCGATGCGCGGCACCACCTCGAAGGTGCGGGCGGCGTCGGCGACCTGGATGGCGGTGTCGGCCAGCGTCTCGGCGTCGGGATCGATGTTCATGGTCGCGTCGGCGAAGAACTTCACGTCGTTCTTCAGCAGCATCATGTACATGCCGGTCGCGCGCCGGACGTCGGGGCGGATGCCCAGGATCTGCAGCGCCGGCCGGATCGTGTCCGGGTACGGCGCGGTCAGGCCGGCGACCAGGCCATCGGCATCGCCCCGCCGCACCATCATCATGCCGAAATGGGTGCGCCGGTTCATGTAGCGGGCCGCGCTGGCGGCGGTCACGCCCTTGCGGCAGCGCAGATCCAGGTACTCGTGCGCGTAGGCCGAATGCTTCAGCGAGTCGGCGGGGTTCAGGAGCTCGGCCCCCTCGAGATCCAGATCCAGCTCGGTGGCGCGCTGGCGGATCTTCTTCTCCGACCCGAGCAGGATCGGCCGCGCGATCCCCTCGTCCAGCACGATCTGACAGGCGCGCAGCACCTTGATGTTGTCGCCGTCGGGAAACACGATGCGCTTGGGCGCGTTCTTCGCGCGCTGCACGATCCGGCTCATGATGGTGTACTGCGTGCCGCCACTCTTGCGCTGCAGCCGTTCGCGATACTCCTTGATGTCCAGGGGCAGCCGCGCCGACCCGGACTTCATCGCCGCCTCGGCCACCGCGGGCGCGCACCACCAGAGGACGCGCGTGTCGAACGGCTTGGGGATGATGTAGTCGGGTCCGAAGCGGAAGCCGCGGACGCCGTACGCCTCGGCCACGCTGTCGGGCACCGGCTCGTGCGCCAGCTCGGCCAGCGCGCGCGCCGCCGCGATCTTCATCGACTCGTCGATCTCCCGGGCGCGCACGTCCAGCGCGCCCCGGAAGATGTAGGGGAAGCCGAGCACGTTGTTGACCTGGTTGGGAAAGTCGCTGCGGCCGGTGGCGACGATGGCGTCGGGCCGCGCCGCCTTGGCGTCGGGGTAGCTGATCTCCGGATCGGGGTTGGCCAGCGCGAAGATCAGCGGCTTCTTCGCCATCGTCTTCAGCATCTCGCCCGTGCACAGCCCCGCCTTCGACAGGCCCAGGAACACGTCCGCGCCGCGGAGCGCGTCGGCGCGGGTGCGGGCGCCGTCGTCCTTGCGGGCGAACCGCGCCTTGTAGATGTTCATCCCTTCCTGACGGCCCTCGTAGATGACGCCCAGTGAATCGATCAGCGTGACGTTCTCCAGCCGGACGCCCAGCTCGACGTAGAAGTTGGCGCACGCGATCGCCGACGCGCCCGCGCCCGATACGACCACCTTCATGTCGGAAAGCTTCTTCCCCGCCAGCTCGGCGCCGTTCATCAGCGCCGCGCCCGAGATGATCGCAGTGCCGTGCTGATCGTCGTGGAACACGGGGATCTGCATGCGCTGGCGCAGCCCCGCCTCGATCTCGAAGCACTCGGGCGCCTTGAGGTCTTCCAGGTTGATGCCGCCGAACGTCGGCTCCAGCGCGGCCACCGTATCGATGAACCGCTGCGAATCGCGCGCGTCGACCTCCAGATCGTAGACGTCGATGTCGGCGAACTTCTTGAACAGGCAGGCCTTCCCCTCCATCACCGGCTTGCCCGCCAGCGGGCCGATGTTGCCCAGGCCCAGCACCGCGGTGCCGTTGGTGACGACCGCGACCAGGTTGCCGCGCGCCGTGTATTCCCATGCGAGATCGGGCGTGGCCGCGATCGCCAGGCACGGCTCGGCGACGCCCGGCGAATACGCGAGCGACAGGTCGCGCTGGGTGACCAGCGGCTTGGTCGGAACCACTTCGATCTTCCCGGGCCGGCCGCCCCGGTGGTAGTCGAGCGCGTCGTTCTTCCGGATCATCCGCTCGCTTACCCTAACAGGCTTTCGGCTACTCTGTCGAAAGCGGCGCGACGACGCGGACCTTGACCACGCGGGTCCCCACGATCGAATCGTGCCACGCCGAGCTGCCGCGACCGAACACGAGCGACAGCGGCTCGAAGGGCAGGAAGCGGGCCAGGGTGCGCCCGATGACGTGGCCGAAGTGCGGCTTGCGGCCATCCACCGTCACCACCCGCGTGCCGCTGACCAGCTTGCCGACGGTCCAGCCGAACGCCGCTTCGAGCACGAGGTAATAGACGAACACCGTCCCGCAGCCGACGACGGTGCTGGTGGTCTCCGACGCCATGTCTCCGCCGAGCAGCGCCACCACGGCGGCGGCGATCGACCCGACGACGATGATCAGCACGTTGTCGATCACGAAGTTCACCAGCCGCGCCCCCAGGCTGGCATCCGGGCGCGCCGCTGGTTCCGCCGCTCCGAACCCGCCGCCCGCGTTGACGTCGACGCCGGGCGGGTCGTACGGGTTCCCCGCGCTCATCGGCCCGCGGTCAGCGGCGGACCTTGATGACGCGGGTGCCGGACAGCGAGTCGTGCCAGCCCTGCGTCGCGCTGCTGAACAGCAGCGAGAACGGCTCGAACGGGATGAAGCGCGCGAACGTCCGGCCGATCACCTGCGGCCAGCGGGGTTTGTGGCCGTCGAACCTGACCACGCGCGTACCGGTGATCAGCTTGGCGACCGTCCACCCGAACGACGCTTCCAGGACGACGTAGTAGGCGACCATCCCGACGAGCGCCAGCACCATGGCCAGCGCCGACGCCTCTTCGCTTGCGTCCCCGCCCGCCGCCAGCACGGCCACCACCAGCGCCGTGATGACGATGCGAACGATGATTCCGTCGATGATGAAATTCAGGAACCGCGCGCCCATTCCGGCGGCGGGCGCGAGATCGGGTTCCAGCTCCGGAAGACCCGCGGCCAGCTCGGCCTTGGGCGGTTCGTACGGGTTTTGTCCGCTCATGCCCGTAGCGTATGACGATTCGCGCCCGCGCGCGACCGTTACGAACGCAGGGCGCGGCGGATGCGGGCGCGCTGTGCGCGCACGTTGTACTGGTGGGTCATCGTCGCCTTGGGCGGGATCATCGTGTCGCCCAGGGTGCGGAGCGGGTTCGTGTGGCGTTCGCCGATGCGCACCTCGAAGTGCAGGTGCGGCGGCGAAATCTTCACGCCCGTGCGACCGAGCTCGCCGATCACCTGACCCGCGGTCACCTGATCGCGCTCGTTCACGTTGTAGCTGTTGAGGTGCATGTAGCAGGAGACGACCTTCTTCGGCTCGGACGAGTGCTCGATGCAGACGTAGATCCCGCCCACGCCCATCCGGCGATTCCGGTAGCGGCGGATCTTCTCGGGAGGAATGCCGCTCATGCGCATCTTGCTGGGACTGTTGATGCCCGCGAAGATCACCGTGCCGTCGGCCATGGCGCGCACCGGCTCGCCCACGGTCCCGGCGATGTCCAGGCCCGCGTGCCGCCGCGCGCCGCCCGAACGATCGTCGCCCGGCCCGCTGGTCGCCACGCGCGGCACCGCCTCCAGCGGCGACACGACGCTCAACCCGACGTACGGCGCGGGGCGCGGCGCGTCCTTGTTGCCGAGGTAGCCCAGGATCATCCGGCGGCGCGCAATCAGGACCAGATCCTCGTGACCGCTCGAACGCACGACGTCGCCCCAGATGAAGTGCGCGACGCCTGTCCGGTGCAGGCCGCCGCCGAACGCCGCATCGATCTCCTTGTGCGACGTATTCCACATCTCGAGCAGCGCCGCGCCGACCGCCAGGTTCACTGCGGGATCCAGCAGGCGCTTCATCGTCAGGTCCGCCTTGTCGACGGGCAACTCGGGCGCGCCTTCCACGTTGCGGTACATGCCCGGCTCGATGCCGAGCAGGCCGTACATGCTGCCCTTCTTCGACTTGTACGCGGCGTCGCAGCGGCTGTTGAAGTACGCCAGCGCGGCGAGCGTGAACGGATCGCTCTTCGCCGTCACCGCGGCGGCGGTGATCTTCGGCGCCAGCGCGGCGGTCGCGGAGTCGGGCGCTACGTTGCACAGGTGCGCCCACGCCACCTTGAACTTCGCGTCGTCGATCGGCGCCAGCGGCGCGTCGGGCTCGGCGGGCCAGGTGGTGAGCGGGTTGCGCAGCTGGTGCGCGGGCTTCGGTTCGACGGCGGGCTCGCGGTTCTCCCACGGACGCGCGTTCGCTACCGCCGGTGCCGCGACCAGCGCGAATAGCAAAACTGCCTGGCGCGTGACTTGCCGCATCACCGACCAACCACTATACACCCACTCCGCGCTACATCGCCCTCGGTGACCGCCTTAAAAATCGAAAAAAATTATCTGAACATCCGCACCGGGGTCCGGGCGCGCCGCGGCGATTTTGATCGCGGCGCTATTCGGTGCAGAGCAGGAATTTCCCGCAGCCGTGCTCGCCGACCACGACGGCGTTTCCGGCCGGCGCAAACGCGACGGACAGCGCAAACCGCTGCGACAGCGGATAGCGGCCGACGCGCGTCTGCGTCGTGATGTCCCAGATGCTCACCGCGCCCTGGTTGAAACCGCTCGCAACGGCGACGTAACGCCCATCGGGCGAGAAGGCGATGCCGTTGACGTCCTCGAGATGCGCGGGCTCGTCGACGCTGAAGCTGACCACGGGCGTCGACGCCGCCGTCAGCGGAAGATTGAAGATGTCGACGTACGAGTCGTAGCCGCCCACCGCCAGCTGCGTGCCGGTGGGCGAGAACGCGGCGGCCCACACCCCGTTCGCGCTGTCCTGCAAATACACCGGCGTCCCCACGGTCGACGTCCCGGTCACGGTGTAGAACGTCACGTACCCGTCGCCGCTGGGGATCGCGACGCCCAGCCCGCCGCCAGGGACCGGCGCCGGCGACAACGCCATCGCCCAGGGCGTATGCGTGAGCGGAACCTTGGCCAGCGGCGTCCCGGCGGGAACCGAATGGACGTAGAGGCTGCCCGAATCGACATCCACCACCTGCAGGCTGTCGGGCGTGAAGCCGACGCCGTAGGAGATATAGTCGATGGTCGCCAGGCCCTCGTCCGCCAGGGTCGGCGGCAGCCCGAAGAAGTGAACCTCGCCGCCGCCGCCCGCGAACACCGCGCCGTCCGGTGAGAACGCCGCGTAGCCGTACGCGCCGCCCGTGATGTGGTGGCCCTCGACCGTCAGCGCCTTGCCGTCGAAGTTCCAGAACACGTAGCGACCGTCGTCGCCGCCCGTGACCAGCAGCTTCCCGTCCGGCGTGAACGCCAGGCCGTACATGAACGTGTCGTTCGAGTCGCAGGCGGTGCCCAGCAGCGAGTGATCGTACTCGGTGCAGCAGGTGAGGCTGGGCGGCGTCCCGGCGGGCGGCTGCGCGCCGGTGCAGCTGCTGCCGCCCATCCCGCCCGTTCCCGTCGACCCACCCGTGCCACCGGTGCCGCCACAGACATTCGACGGCTTCAACATGATCGAGATCGTCGCGGTGTCGCCGGGAGCGAAGTTGCTCTCCGTTCGGCCCATGCCCGCGTAGCCCATCGTGCAGTTCGATCCCACCTGCGCGGTGGCGATGACGTCGACGCCGCCGCTCACGCGCTCGGGAACGTAGAGGCCGAACGTCTTGGCCGTCGTCCCCAGACCGACGCTGGTCTTGGTCAGGTCGAACGTTACGGAGACGCCTTCGGCAGACA
>Ga0207701_10003644_pt1 | contig 15802 bp, 14 predicted proteins | sample KBSSwiSSwithPhiX_FD_184294 | JGI IMG/M metagenome (GOLD analysis project Ga0207701, IMG submission 184294) | Switchgrass rhizosphere bulk soil microbial communities from Kellogg Biological Station, Michigan, USA, with PhiX - S5 (SPAdes) (version 2) | ecosystem: Environmental > Terrestrial >... | reverse complement strand
GGCAGCACGCGGCGTCCGCGGCGGTCCTCGAACAGTTCGAGGACGACGCATGCGGCGGTGTTTCTCCCTCGGAGCGCGCGGCCTGTCCGCTGCTCGGCCCACTCGCGCGCCTCGAAGACGTACCGGGTGGCGTGCGCGCGACGTTCGTGGATCCGTCCCGCGTCCACGCGGCCATCGCGGAGATGCGTTGTCACTACGCGTTTGCTCGCGCCCGGCACTTCGAGGACCGTGTCGCCTGTCCGCTGTACGTCCAGGGGATCGTGATTCGCCGGGGCCTGGATCCGCGATCGGTCGAGATCGTCGGGCGCGACGAGGTGACCGTTCGGTTGATCCGCGAAAGCAGCCGCGCCCAGGCGATCGTCGTTCGCCGGGATCGCTAGCGGCCTAAGCCGTGGCGAGGATGCGCGACAGCGCGCCGAAATCGACCGGCTTCGGAAGGAAGTCCGCCCCGGCGTGCAGGGCCGCCGCGACCGTCGCGTCGTCGGTGTAGGCGCTGATCACGACCGCGCGCACGCCCTGCCGGCGTGCGCGGATCTGGCGGACCAGCTCGGCGCCGCTGATCCCGGGCAGGCGAAAGTCCGTCACCAGCAGATCCGGACCATCGGGCAGCGCCTTCGGCAGTGCGTCCTCCGCGCTCCCGGCGATCACGGCCGTGTAGCCGTGCAGGGACAGGATCTCCGCGATGTTCTCGGCGAGATCCTGGTTGTCGTCGACCACCAGCACGACTGTCTTGGCTTCCATTCTGGACCTGCTCGCAAATTCTCGCGCAGGACCGCCCGGTCGCGCAAGGCTTGCGCGTTGTCAGCCTGGGGACGCGCGGGCGGCGCCGTCCAGGGCGTCGAGGAGCATCTTCACCGCACGGGCGCTGTCGTCCCGGACGGACCTGGGAGCGCCGTCTTCCTCGCTCGCCAGCAAGTGGAGGTGCATGCATCCGTCGATCGTGTAAACGGTGAGGACACTCGAGTTGACGACCGCGGTCGTCCCGCCGAAGAACGACTGGATGCTCAGGCTCCGGCCCTGGAGCCGGATGCCGTCGCCGTCGAGCTGGCCGAGGTTGGTCACCGCGAACGGTCGCCCGCTGCTCATCATCGGCAGGAGGAGCCGACCGAGACGGCCGGAGGCTGACCGGTGTGTGAATCCGGCTGAAGTCGCGCATGAACGCGGCGCAGATCGCGGCCTGGACGGACGCGGCCTCGCTTCGGCAGCGTGCCCGCAACGCGTCCGTCTGCTCGCGCGTGAGCGTCCCGGAACAGTGGTGCTGCGTGTGCGGGCGGGGCGGCGAGCGGCCGCGGAATCGGAGCCGCGCGTAGAGCTGGGCCAGCCAGACGAAAGCGCGAAACCACGCTGCTGACTTCGGGATCCGCCGGCGCACGGCGGCGGGCAGCAAGGCTTCCGGCCTGGCCGGGACGTCGAGGACCGTCACCGGTGCGTCCGGCTCGTCGATGAAGCGCAGCACGTCGCGGAAGAGGAACACCATCGACAGCCCGTCCGCGACCACGTGCTGCGCGGTGAACACGATACCGATCGTCTGTGCTGGGTCGCGCGGCAGCAGCAGCGACACGCGCATCAGCGGCAGGCGTCCGGGGCCGGCATCGTCACGCGCGAAGACGGTGTCGAGCTCGCGCTCCGCGAGGCGCTGCGTCGCATCCGGATCCACCTGCGCGACGACGGTGAGAGGGATCGGTCCGACGCCGTCAGAAGAGAAACAGGGACGGCCGCGCGGATCGATCTCGGTGTTCACGCCCAGCAGCGGTGAGTCGCGACGCCCTTCATCTCCGCGCGACTATATCGAACGAGACCGTCACGGCGTTGCGCACGCTGACCGTGCCGTTCGCGAACGTGTACGGCCTGATCTTGAATGCGCTCTGCCGCAAGCTCAGCGCGCCAGTCGCGCGGAGGCCGTCGCGTGTCGGGACGACGTGGGCGGGGACGACGATCGATCGCCGCACGCCGTGCAGGCTCAGGTCACCCCTCAGCGTCACGTCGAAGCTCCCGTCCGCGTTCAGCGTGGCGCTCACGCGCCTGCTGCGGAACGCGACTTCCGGGTAGCGCGCTGTCTCCAGCACGGCGTCGCGCAGCGCCGCGGCGATCTCCTGCCGTGTGTCGTCATCGACGTTTTCCATGAGGGTCACCGCTCCGGCGCGTACGGTCAGCTCGAGGACCGCGGACGCGGGCGCGCCCGCGCGCATCGTCAGGACACCCGAGAAATCACGGACGTCGAACCTGTGATCGTGGCCGAACATCGACGAAAGGCCGGTGGTTTCCGTCTCGATGGTGAGGCGGCTCGTCTTGCTGTCGATCGTGTAGGGGGCGCCCGTCAGCCCCGACGTGACGTTCGCGGCGCTTCCCAGAACCGCGGTCCCGAGTATTGGCAGAAGAACCCAGCCACGTCTCGTCACGGCACCGGAAAGTGCACCCGAGATGCCAGTCGCGCAGGTGGGGATGTCACGCCTGCGCTTCACCGGACGCGGCAGCTTCCGCGCCCGCCGGCTTCGGGCGTGCAAAGTCTGCGTGCGCGCTGCGCACCATCTCGACGCGCGCGTCGATGTCGACCTTGTCGCCGACCACGATGCCGCCTACATCCAGGTCCTGATTCCAGTGCAGCCCGAAGACCTGACGGTCGATCCGTCCCGTCACGGCGTATCTGGCGCGCAGGCGGCCGCGATCGTCCAGCCAGGTCCCCTGCGCGACCACCTTGACGTCGACGAGGCGCGTGGTCCCGTGCAGCTGCAGCCGCCCGGTCACGGTCGCCTCGCCGTCAGCGCCCTGCGCGACGTCGGTGCTGACGAACAGCGCGCGCGGGAACCGCTCCGCATCCATGAACTCCGCCGAGCGAACGTGTGCGTCACGTTCGACCGAGCCGGTGTCGATGCTCGCGACGTCGACCCAGACCTGGATCTGCGTGCGCGGGACGTCGTCTGGATCGAAGAGCATCTCTCCGCCCCAGCTGTGGAAGCGCCCGTCGATCGTGCTGACGACGATGTGCCTCAGCGAGAACCGCAGCTCGGAATGGTCGCCGTCGATCTCCCACCGGTCTCGTCCCTTGCCTTGCCCATCCATGGCCACATCCTTTCTGACGCCTGCGTCAGGCCCGCGAGCGTCGCAACGCCGGCGCATCATCCGTCGAAGGTGCAGACGTCATGCCGCGGGCGTGCGGCCGGCTGCTGGGTGACAGCACGTGAGCGGCGGCAATCTCTGCGGCGGCAGGGCGCCTCGACGCACATCGTGCGCGGCAAGCGCGAGGCGTGCGCGCGCCAGGGGGCGCCCCCGTTGGTCCCCTGATTGCACACCGTCACTGCACAGGAGGACGCGATGACGGACGCCGTACATTTTCACGTCGAACCGCCCGGCGCGCGCGATCGCTGGAGCGTGCTGTTCCGCCCGATCCTGGTCATTCCCCACGCGATCCTGGTCGGCGGTCCGTTCGTCGGCTTCGGGGGTGGCGCGTACCGGACGGGCGCCCTCGGTCTGCTCGCAATGACCAGCGCGATTCTCGACTGGTTCGCGATCCTGTTCACCGGCCGCGCGATCGCCGGGATGCAACCCTTCAAGCGCCTCTATCTTGCGTGGCGGGCTCGGGTGATGGCGTACGCGTGCCTCCTGCGCGACGAGTATCCGCCGTTCGGCGACGGGCCTTATCCGGCGTCGCTCGAGCTGCCTGATGAACCGCAGACGCGCGACTACAAGGCAGTCGTCTTGCGCCCGCTGTTGCTGATCCCGCACCTCGTGGTTCTCTTCTGCCTGCTCGTCGTCACGCTGCTCGTCTGGATCGGCGCGTGGTTCTCGATCGTCTTCAAGGGCCGGCTGGGCGGCAATCTCTGGCGGTTCACGCGCGACGTGATGGCCTACGCGCTGCGTGTCGAGGCCTACGCGCTCTTGATTCACGACCACTTTCCGTCATTCGCACTGACGTCGGAGACCGAAGGCGCCGTGCTGGCGAGGCAGTCATGATCGCCGCACAGAAGCTGTCGTCGCTCGAGAGCATGCTCGCGGGCGATCACCACCGTCTCGATCGGGCGTTTCAGGCGATCGTGACGCGCGCCCAGGGGGGCGACTTCCAGCAGCTCGAATCCGAGTGGCTGGCGTTCCAGAGCGGGCTCCTCCAGCACCTGGACGCCGAGGAGAAGCACCTCATTCCTGCGCTCGCGCAGGATCGTCCAGGCGAGGCACAGACGCTGCTTGACGATCACGCGTCCATCCGCATCAGGCTGCTGCAACTCGGCGTCGACCTCGATCTCCACTGCCTGCGCGCGGATCGCGTCGAGGCGTTCGTCGAGGCTCTGCGCGCCCACGCCCACCGAGAAGAGAACATCTTCTACCCGTGGGTCGACCGGAGGATGAGCGGCCGATGACCGAAGTGGCCGGGAGGTTGGTCCCGTGAGAGTCGCGGGTTTCGCGCCTGGAGCGCTGCTGGCCGTCGTCGGTTTGGGCGCGCCGCAACCGGGCACGCGTGTCGAGGTCGGCGGCGGTCTCGGCGCGTATCACTACGCGGGCGGCTGCGACGGGCCCCACAACTATGCCCACTTCGTCGCGTTGCAGGCGCGGGCGCGTCACCTCGAGCCCAGCGGCCTCGTGATCGCGGCCGAGGCGGCCGGCCAGCGCGACGAGGTGGTGCGCAGCAGCTACAGTACGGAGGTCGGCCGCCAGGACACGTTCTACGTCGCGGCGCTGCGCGTCGGCTACGAGACGAGATACGGCGGCTTCGAGATCGGCCCCGGCATTCTTCGGGGAGGCAACGGAGAGTCGCGTGTCACGCCGTCGACCCGCTTCGTCCCGTCGCTGACGGGGTGGGGCGGGCGCTATGGCCTCGTCCACGGGTGGGCCTCGGTGTTCGCCGATCGGACGCTGCCGACGAACCGCCTCGTCGGATTCGGGATCGGGCACGCGAGCGACCGCGTGAGGCTGTCGCTGGGCCTCGCCGGTTCTGGCGGTAACGACGGGACGGTCATCGCGGACGCCGACTTCGCGGTCGGACATGGCCTGTGGTTGGGGGCGGGCGGCCAGTTCACCGACAACACCGATACCTGGGGCGTGCTGGGGCGGGTCGGCTTCTTCTGGGGCAGCGGCGGCGCGCAGCCCGCGGCCGGCCGGGCCCCCGAAATGTTCCAGGCGAGATACGCCGATTCGCTTGACCGAGCGTCTCGCCCCTAAACAGAAATCAGTCCCGGCAAGTCGCCGCGATCATCCGCCACCTGGACGGATCGGTCCTCGAATCCCCCGCTTCGCGCCCGCGCCGGTATTAGCTTTTCCGGCCATGGGCGGATTCCGGCGGATCGAGGACCACGCCGTCATCGGTGATTTGCACACGATCGCGCTGGTGGCCATCGACGGGACGATCAGCTTCCTGTGTGCGCCGTCCTTCGATTCGCCGGCGGTGTTCGCGTCGCTGCTGGATCCGGAGCGCGGCGGCCGCTTCGATCTCGGGCCGGCGTTCGAGGAGCCGACCTACAAGCAGCTTTATCTGCCCGACACGAACGTCCTCATCACCCGCTCGCTCGACGAAGACGGCGTCGCCGAGGTGTCCGACTTCATGCCGGTCCCCGACGCGGGCGTGGCGCACAACATCGTGCGGCGCGCGAAGGCAGTGCGCGGCGATGTCCCGTTTGTCATGCGGTGCGCCCCGCGGTTCGATTACGGGCGCGCGACGCACACGGTGCAGCGGAACGGCTCTGTCATCGTGTTCGAGTCAGCGTCGACCGGAGCGGCGATGCGGTTGCGTGCGTCCGTGCCGCTCCAGATCGAGGGCGCCGATGCGACCGCCCGCTTCACGCTGCGCGCCGGCGAGTCGGCGTCGTTCGTGTTCGAGCTGGTGGTGGCCGACGGTTCGGCCACGCCCTGCGCGCGCGAGCACTACGAGATCGATGCCTTCAAGGCGACGTCCAACTTCTGGCGGGCCTGGGCCGGCCGCGCGACCTACCGGGGACGATGGCGGGAGATGGTCCTTCGCTCGGCGCTGACGCTGAAGCTGCTCACGTCGGCGCCGCATGGTTCGATGGTGGCGTCGCCGACCTTCGGTCTGCCGGAGCGCATCGGCGGGACGCGCAACTGGGACTACCGCTACACCTGGATTCGCGACGCCTCGTTCACGCTGTACGCTCTCATGCGCCTCGGGTACACCGACGAATCGGCGGCGTTCATGCGCTGGGTCGAAGCCCGCTGCGCCGAGCTGGAGCCCGACGGTTCACTGCAGGTGCTGTACGGAATCGACGGGCGCCACGACACACCCGAAGAGGAGCTTCCCCACCTCGCCGGCCACCTCGGTTCGCGCCCGGTGCGGATCGGCAACGACGCCGCCGGCCAGCTGCAGCTCGACATCTACGGTGAGCTGCTGGATGCCATCTATCTCTACGACAAGTTCGGCGCGCCGATATCGATCGATCTGTGGTTCAACGTGCGGCGCCTCATCGACTGGGTCTGCAAGAACTGGCGGCAGCCCGACGAGAGCATCTGGGAGGTACGGGGCGGCCGGCGCGAGTTCCTCTACTCGAAGGTGATGTGCTGGGTCGCGATCGATCGCGCCCTCCGGCTCGCCGCCCGGCGCTCTCTACCGGCGCCCCTGGCAACCTGGTACGCCGTCCGCGACGAGATCTACGAGGACATCCTCGCCCGATTCTGGGACCCGGCGCGCGCGACGTTCGTGCAATCGCCGGGCTCGCCGGCGGTCGACGCGTCGTCGCTGCTGATGCCGCTCGTCCGGTTCCTGTCGCCCACCGACCCGCGCTGGCTGTCGACCTTGCGCGTGATCGAGGATCGGTTGGTCGCCGACTCGCTCGTTTACCGTTATCGCTTCGACGCCGATGTGGGGGACGGCCTGCCCCCCGGTGAGGGGACGTTCTCGATGTGTTCGTTCTGGTACGTCGAGTGCCTGTCCCGGATGGGGGACGTCCTGAAGGCGCGCCACTTCATGGAGAAGATGCTCGGCTACGCGAACCACGTCGGCCTCTACGGCGAGGAGCTGGGAACGCGCGCCCAGCACCTCGGCAACTTCCCACAAGCGTTCACGCACATCGCTCTCATCAGCGCCGCCTACGACCTCGATCGCCGCCTATCTGCCAGCGGCCACCCGAGGTGACTCGCACTTTGACCAACGCAATCCTCCCAGTTGATCGCGCGCGCAAATAAAGCGCACGACCTGATTTGAGCGCGCAGCAGCGGTTGCATGAATGCTGCAACGGCGCGGTGGAATTTCCGCACGCGCTCCGTGCGTGTTGCGCGTGATCTCGGGCACGAGCGGAAAGACGTCAAGCTCGCGGGCAATAAGTCGCACGCCGTCGTTTCGAGTTGGCGATCGAATTGGCGTCCACTAGGATCGCGCGGGCCAACGACATTGGCAATCGGATGGGATCGTTGGGGGACATCCGTTCTCACAAAGAAGGAAGGAGTTTGACAATGAGAACGAAACACTGGGTATTGGCGGGAACAATCGGCGTTCTGGCGTCGAATAGCTGTGCGTCACGGCGTGAACCATCCGCACTGGTGGAAACGAAAGTCGGTGCGTTGACGTCCTGCGTGTCCGGACAGCCTTGTACGCTGACGATTCCAGTTCCGCAGGGCCTCACGCCGCAGGACGTGGTTCTGACCGGGACGACGCAGCTAAAGGTCGACGACCGCGCTCAGGTGCGGACCACGACGGGATTTGGAACCGTAGCCGGCCTCGGCTCGGGCGGCGTCGAGACGGGCGTCTCGAGCCGCGTCGGCAATATCTGGAGCGCGGGTCCCGTGTTTCTGCGAAGCAATGCAGTGGTGAACGGTTCGATACGTACGGCCGGGCCGGTCACGCGGCAGACCGGGGTGGTGGTCACGGGATCGACCACCACGCAGCCGGTACCGACGGATACGAGTCGACGTGTGTCGATAACCTTTCCGACCGGTGTCACGCCGATAACGCTCCAGAGCGGCCAGTCTCAGAGTCCCCTTCCTGGTGCCTACGGCGCTGTCGTCGTGAACAGCGGCGCAACGCTCTCTCTCAGCGCGGGGATTTATCGGTTCACGTCACTCCAGGTCGAGCCGCAGGGCAACCTCCGGCTGGACGAGGCCGGCGGGGCGGTGTTCATCTACGTGCAGGACACGCTGCTGTTCAAGGGAAACCAGGTTCAGGTGAACGGCGACGGACGGGTGTTCGTCGGCGTGTTCGGAAGCGACGCCGTGTCCTTGCAGGCGCCGTTCCGTGGAACGGTCGTCGCCCCGTCCGCGGCGCTGCAGCTCACCACTCAGGCTGCTGGCTTCGCGGGCGCGTTCATCGGGTCGACGTTGGAGCTGTTCCCGGACACCACGGTGACCGGTATTGGCGCGGTCGTCCCGGAGCAGCCGGGGACCGGCGTGACGCCGACATTGAAGTGCGTGGCGCAGCTGAATTCGACAACCTTGGGCGCGGTCTTCGGCTACACGAACACCACCGGTGCGAATGTGAAGGTGGGGGTCGGTCCCAATAACCGCTTCTCGCCCGGCGACGAGGATCGCGGCCAGCCGCTCCTGTTCGTGCCCGGGCAGGTGCCGGTCGCGACGTTCCAGACCTTCGCGCCGGGAAGCCAGCTGTCCTACAAGATCGGGTCGCAGACGGTGGTGGCGTCGGGCGCGTCCCCGGCGTGCTCCGCCGCCTTGACGGGCACGCTGAAGCAGCTGTTCGTGGAAAACGCCACCACCGCCGCGGCTCGCGCGCAGCTGGTGGCAATCATCAGCGATCCGCGATTCCCGAACTGGATCAACACCGCCAAGTCATCGTTCGGTCCCCAGCTGACACCGTTCCAATCGGCGATGCTCGACGCGGGGCTGCTGGTGGCGGCCAATGCCGATCTGCTTGGCGACCCGGCGACGCTCACACCTGCCCAGCGCGTCCGCGGGACGGCGTTTCGCGCCGCGCTGTTCGCCAACCCCGCAATTACTGAGCTGCGACTGCACGGTGACGCCATGCGGGCCGGGCCGGGCGCAACCTGCAAGGCGATCGCAGGGCTCAACGGGAATCAACCGATGCAGCCCGTGCCGCCGATGCGCCCTCAGGTGGGCTCGCTTTTCGAAAGGATGTCGAACTACAACGCTCTGTCGACGGTCGTGACGTCGAAGGCCACGGTCGCGGCGGTCGCAACGGGCGCGCAATCCGAAGCGCTCATGGCCGTTCCCGGGCTGACGCTGGCAGGGTTCGACTCGTTGCCGATGCTGAAGGATCTGGAGCTGTCCGGCGCGCTGCCCACCGGCCTGCTGTCCGTCATCGGCGGGGTCGTGGGCGGCGCGATCATCGGCGGCGTCATCGGTGGAGCCTACGGGGGCGTTTATGGGGCTGTGGCCGGGGCAGTTGTCGGCGGAATCATCGGTGGCGTCGCCTGCGGCCTGGGCTGGGACCTCTGTGACATGATCTTCGGCGATACCTGTCAGGCCTGTACCGGAGGCGCTTCGGACACTGTCCAATGTCCCACGCCCGAACCCAAGCCTGGTGAGCCGACGCCGCCCCCCTCCATCTGTGTTAACGGTTGCTGCTCGGCCGGGTCGGTTCCTACGGTCACGATATCGTTCCTGACCGGCGTTCAGTGCCCAAATGCGGTCACCCGTTGCCAGAGAGACTTCGATTGTGGAAGCGGCAATGTCTGCGTTCAAAACTGCTGCGTCGACAAGCAGGCCTTCAGTGGCCAGTGCACGGGAACCGCGCTCGCGTGTAGCTCTGCTGAAGACTGCGACCCCGGGAACAACTGCATCTACGGCTGCTGCGTCGGGCGGTGCGGATTCAACATCCAGACGTGTTCGTCCATCGACCCACCCAATCAATGCGGGGGGGAGCCCCTGGCCTGCGCGCCGGGCGAAACCTGCTCGGCGAACGGGTGCTGTGGCATCGTCGTTCCATAAAACGCCGATCCACGGCGCGCTTCTGCTGCCCCTGTTGTTCGCCTGCGGTGCCACGTGCACCGCAGGCGGGCGCGGTGGGGCGGCAGGCCGGGAAAAGCTCCCTGCGCTCGTGGCAGCCACGCTCCCGGCGGTCGTGAAGGTGCGACCCGCCGGGAGAATGGCCCAGGACGGCGGCTCCGGCTTCTTCGTCGCCGGGCGGGACGGCCGCCCCGTCGTCGTCACGAACCATCACGTCATCTGGGGCGCCTCCGAGCTCGCGATCGAGACCAACGACGGCACGGTCGAGGCGGCAGAGGTTGCGGGCGTCGATCCGGAGACGGACCTCGCGATTCTCCGCCTGACTTCGAACGCGTCCACGCCCAAGGTTCTGGCGTTCGGCGGCGACGAAGCGCTGTCGCTCGGCGATTCGGTCGTCGCGGTGGGAAGCCCGGGCGGCGTATCGAACGCAGTCAGCCTCGGCATCGTCTCGGCCCGCGGGCTTGTCCCGCGCGGCACCGTCGCCGCACAGCGGTTCATCGAACACCTGTTCATCGACGCGGCGGTCGCCGCGGGAAGCAGCGGCGGCCCCGTGCTCGGCATGGACGGTCGTGTCGTCGGCGTCACGACCGGCGTCGTCGGCGGGACCAGCCTCGGCATCGTCGCGCCGGACCGGCTGGTCGCCAACGTCGTCGACCGACTTCAACGCGACGGTGCGATCCGGCACTCCTGGTCCGGCCTCCGCGTGACCGAAGATCCAGGAAGTGGCCACGATGGCGCGGTCAAGGTAACCGCGGTGGCGAGCGTACAGGCCGAACCACCCCTGCGCGTCGGCGACGTGATCGTCAGGCTCGACGGCAGCCGCTTGCGCGGATCGCGCGACTTCCAATGGCGCGAGTTCTCTGATGAACCAGGACGGACCTGGCGATTGAACGTCGTACGGGGCAGTGAACAGATTGTCGTTTCCCTGACCTTACAACCGCTCACCCAGGCGGTCTTTGCAAGGCAAGCGAGCGGTCCGCCTTCTCTGTGAGGACAACATGATCGACAAGGACAATTCCGGATGGGGAGCCTTTCATCCGCGGGGCACGGCAGGCCGGATAGTCGCGGTCGCGCTGGTGGCGTGCGTGTTCCTGGTAGCACCCCCGCTTGCGCACGCGGATCCGCCCGTGCTCAGCGCGCCTTTGACGAACCTCGACTCACGATTTCTTCGTGCCGAGATCTCTACATGGGACACGTTCGGCGTGAAGCTCTCGAAAAACGGCGAGCGGGTGGGCCCGCGTTTCTTCGCCATCATCCCTGACGAGACACTGGCCGGCTCCAGCGAAGCCCAGCGGCATGCCTCCCATGCGCGCGTCTATCACGGCTTCGTGCTCGGATTGGGTGTCGTAGGAGTGGGCCTTCTGCTCGGTGGTCTTCAGGTCGCGGCTTCCAATGATGGTGACTGGAACAGGACGGCCAAATTCATGGTCGCCGGCAGCGCGGTCTCGGTGTTCGCCGCTTACTTTCTGGCGTTGAGCCGCCAGAACGAAATCCTCGCGGCGGTCAGCGCCTACAACCACGACCTGATCACGGGGCGGCTGGGACCCTGAGCGGCGCGCAGGCCTCCGGCTGCCCAAACGTCGTCGCCAGGAAGGTGTCGATCCGTTCGGCCGCCACGCGTCCGCCGTTGATGCCGACATCCAGTTCCGCGCGCAGCGCCTCGAGGATGGCGCGGCGATCGCGCAGGCTCAGGCGTTCGTCGCACGCGATCGACAGCAGCCGCGATGGCAGCTCGCCGACGGCTCGCTGGATCCTTTGCGCGTGCGTCTTCGCCGCCATCTCCGTTCTCAGGTCGCGGGTCGCCACCAAGAACTTCGCCTTCTGATAGCGGTAGGGATCCTGGCCGTTCATCCGCAGGAGCTCCTCGGTGACGTCGAAGCGCCAGGTCATGTTGAATTGGAGCGGCGGCAATTCCCCGCACATGTGACAACCTTCGCGCGGATCGGGCCTGTACCGCGACACCGACGGGATCACCGTCGTGGTCTCCGGGGGCGGCGAACCATCGTCGGGCGGCAGAGGAGGTGAAGGCGGCGAGCGCCCTTCGGCTGTGGCCTTCAGCGCGGACTGCAGCGACGGGACTCCGAAGTGAATGCCCTTCTTCTTGGGCAACACAGGCAGCAGATTGATCCCGCTGACGCGTTTGGGTTTGAACTCGACGGTGCCGTCTCGCGCAACGCGCGCCGTGAAGCCGGCCTCCTCGTAGACGAGCTCACCGGTACCGTCTTTGGCGTCTCGAAGCCGGTAGACCTCGTCTGGCGGCGCCCGCTTCACCTCCGGAAGCGGGTCGAGCAAGGAGCGCGTCCGCGGAGCACTCGGAGGAGGCGCCACGATCTGCGGAACGCCGCCATCCAGCGCCGGCAGGGTTTGCACCGCGATCGCGATCAGCGTCGAAATCACCATGCCTCTGCAAATCTAGCAGCGCGCGGCACACCCGACCGACAGATCGAAATGCGCTCTCGGCTCACCGACCGCTGCACTCATCGCCGGCGCGTGGCCGCACCGCTGGCGATCTCCATCACTCCCGCGCTCGAGCGCGCGGCCCACCGCGCGAATCCCGTTGGGTCGCGCGCCAAATCACGCAGGACGTTGAGCGAGGAGTACGCCATGTCGAGACCAGCCCGCGCGATCCCCCGCGGACCGCGAAGCAGGTGCTTCACCGCGGCCCGGGAAGCGTTCCGCACGGCTTGCTCGGCGGTTCCGCGCAGCATTCGCCACCTGAGAGCGGCGCGCGTGTCGACGATGCCTGCGAAGATGCCTCCCGCGATGTCGCTGTAGGCTTCGTCGCGTCGCGCGCGTTCGAGGATGGCGCGCAACATCAGCATCCAGGCCGCGTTCAGCGAGCGGTTTCGCAGGCACTGCACGAACAGGCCAGCGAGGGCCATGTCGTACCGCAGCTCGTTGTCCAGTCGCCGCCGGTAACCGTCGAGACCCGCGCGCGAGAAGTCGCCGATGTCCATCGCGGCTGCCACCGTTTCAGCGGCCCAGCGGCCACTCAGCAGCGCGGTCTGGATCCCCTCGCCGTTCAGCGGGTTGATGAGGTTCGCGGCGTCACCAACGAACAGGACGCGATCGGCGACGGTCGGCGCCGACCGCGCGTACGTGGCGAGCGGCCAGCCGAGCACCTTGCCGCGCAGTCGCGCGCCCCGCAAACGGCGAGCGAGCGCGCCGTCCTTCCGGAGCCGTTCGCCGAACAACTCGCGCAGCCGGAGCGGGGACCTCGGTATCGAGTCGGTCGCCACGCCGATACCGACGTTCGCCTCGCCCTCGCCGGTGGGGAAGAGCCAGCAGTAGCCGGGGAAGGTGTCACGCGAGAAGTACAGATCAGCCTGATCGGCAGGGCCGTCGACCCCCTCGTAGTACGCCCGCAAGGCGACGATCCCGATGGCGCCGTCAGCGGGGCCGCCGCGCAGCACGCGCGCCATGACCGAGTTGGACCCATCGGCCGCGATGGCGACCGACGCGCGAATGGATTCAGCGTGGCGGCCGCGCTGATAGGCGATCCGGATGCCATCCTGCTCGACGCGGAAGCCCTCGACGCGCGCGCCGTCGACGAAGCGCGCGCCCGCAGCCTGGGCTGCCTGGAGGATCCAGGCGTCGAGCTGCAGTCGCGGAATGACCCTCCCGTAATCGAGCAGCGAACGAACCTGCGGCAACGGACGGTCGAGCATCCGCTCACCTTCGAGGAAGACGGTGGCACTGCGAGAGACATTGGTCGCGACGTAGCCGGGGAAGCTCGGAAGCCCCAGGTCCGCCAGCTCCTCCAGCGCCACCGGGCCCACGAAGTCGCCGCACACCTTGTCGCGCGGGAAGGCATGCTGATCGAGGAGGACCACGCGCAACCCCCGCTTCGCGAGGCGTGTCGCCGCAGCGGCCCCGCCCGGCCCGGCCCCGACCACCGCAACGTCCGCGTCTGCCATCATGGCGCTCCATGATGATCACTCGCAGGTTTGCGTGTGCCTGAAATTTCGCGCGCCGCCGATCGGGCGCCGCGGGTGCGCTAACGCTTGGGCGGGAGCAGATCGGTGATCGTGCCGTCGGCGATCTCGGCGCCGAAGAAGATCGTCTCGGACAGGGTCGGGTGGGCGTGGATCGTGAGGCTGAGGTCCTCGGCGTCGGCGCCCATCTCCAGCGCCAGCACGGTCTCCGCGATCAGCTCGCCCGCGTTGATGCCGACGATCCCGGCGCCCAGGATCGTCTTGCTCCCCTTGGCGAACAGGATCTTGGTGAGGCCTTCCTCGCGTCCCATCCCGAGCGCGCGGCCGCTGGCGCCCCAGTTGAACACCGCCTTCTCGTACTCGACGCCCTTCGCCTTGGCCTCGGTCTCCGTCAGACCCATCCACGCGACCTCGGGATCGGTGTAGGCGACGCTCGGGATCGTGCGCGCGTCCCAGACGTGGTGGCTCATCCCGGCGATCACTTCGGCGGCCAGCTTCGCCTCGTGGGTCGCCTTGTGCGCCAGCATCGGGTCGCCGACGATGTCGCCGATGGCGAAGATGTGCGGCACGTTGGTGCGCATCTGGTTGTCGACGGGGATGAAGCCGCGCTCGTTGACGGTCACGCCCGCCTTGTCGGCGGCGATGTTCTTGCCGTTCGGGCGGCGCCCCACGGCCAGCAGCACGCGATCGTAGACCTCGGGCGCCGGCGCGGGTGACTTGCCGTCGGCGCTCTCGAACGTGGCGCGCAGCCCCTCGGGCAGCGCCTCCAGCTTCGACACCTTGGTCTTGAGCAGGATCTTCTCGTAGCGCTTCTCGATGCGGCGCGCGAGCGGACGCACGATGTCGGCGTCGGCGGCGGCGATCAGGCGGTCGAGGAACTCGACCACCGTCACCTTGGACCCGAGCGCGTCGTACACCGTGGCCATCTCGAGCCCGATGATGCCGCCGCCGATGATCAGCAGCCGCTTCGGGATGTCGGCGAGCTCGAGCGCCTCCGTCGATCCCATCAGCCGCTTGTCGTCGTACGGGAAGCCCGGGATGCGGGCCGACTGCGACCCCGCCGCGATGATGCAGTGATCGAAGGAGACGGTCTTCACGCCTTCCTTGGTCTCCACGGCGAGGAGGTGCGGCGAGGCGAACTGGCCCCGTCCCTCGACGACGGTCACCTTGCGGGCCTTGGCCAGGCCGCCGAGGCCGCCGGTCAGCTTGTTGACCACGCCGTCCTTGAACTTGCGCAGGCCCTCGAGATCGATCTTGGGCTTTCCGAACGTGAGCCCGAGGTGCGCGCCTTCCTCCGCGTCGGTGATCACCTTCGCGGCGTGGAGCAACGCCTTGGACGGAATGCAGCCGACGTTCAGGCAGACGCCGCCGATCCGCGGGTAGCGCTCGACGAGGACCACCTTCTTGCCGAGGTCGGCCGCGCGAAACGCCGCGGTGTAGCCGCCGGGCCCGGAGCCGAGCACCAGCACCTCGGCGTGGAAGGTCGCGTCCGGGTGCTTCGCGGCGCCCGTCCCTGGCGCCACGGCGGCCTTCGTTTCGGGCTTCGTTTCGGGCTTCGCTTCGGGCTTCGCTTCGGCCTTCGGCTCCGGCTTCGTCTCCGGTTTCGTGGGGGCCGGCGCCGCGGCGCCTTCCGCCGCGTCGAGCAGGAGAATGATCGAGCCCTTCGACACCCGATCCCCGATCTTCACCTTCAGCTCTTTGATCGTCCCGGGCTGCGGTGAAGGAACCTCGACGGTCGCCTTGTCGGATTCGATCGTCACGAGCGGCGCGTCCTTTGCGACGACGTCGCCCGCCTTCACGTGAATCTCGATGACCGGAATGTTCTTGAAGTCCCCGATGTCGGGGACCGGGACCTCGACGGTGGCCATGGCCTAGAGCATGCCCCGGCGGATGTCGGCGATCACCTGCGCGAGGGTGCTGGTGAAGCGCGCCGCCAGCGCGCCGTCGATCACGCGGTGGTCGTAGGAGAGCGACAGCGGCAACATCGTTCGCGGCGCGAACTCCTTGCCGTCCCA
>Ga0207701_10003643_pt1 | contig 15809 bp, 9 predicted proteins | sample KBSSwiSSwithPhiX_FD_184294 | JGI IMG/M metagenome (GOLD analysis project Ga0207701, IMG submission 184294) | Switchgrass rhizosphere bulk soil microbial communities from Kellogg Biological Station, Michigan, USA, with PhiX - S5 (SPAdes) (version 2) | ecosystem: Environmental > Terrestrial > Soil... | reverse complement strand
TGACCGCCAATGCCGTGCACGGTCACATCAACCGAATCGACATTGGCGGACGTGTAACCCTCGGTAACGCCGATGTGGCCGATCTCCAGGTCGGCTTTGTCGTGAAAACCGAGCGCGTAATTCGGTTTCGGCCAACGTGTGTAAAGCCCGTCGCGCAACATGGCGCGCGCACCAGTGCCGAGTTCTTCCGCCGGTTGCCCGACAAACACGATCGTGCCACGCCATTGGTCTTTCAATTTTGCCAGTGAACGCGCCACGCCGATGAGCATCGAGACGTGCGCGTCATGTCCGCAGGCGTGCATTACGTGCACTTCATCGCCCTTTTCATTTTTGGTTGTCACCTTGCTGGCATAGGGCAATCCGGTTTCTTCCTGAACGGGCAACGCGTCAAGATCAGTCCGCACCAGTACGACTGGTCCGTCCCCATTTTTCAGCAGGCCGACAACGCCATAACATTTCTGATCGGCGTTTTCGTACTTGCCCACGTTCTCGGTCACATCGCAGCCGGCCGCTTTCAACTCTTTCGCGAGCAATGCCGCTGTCCGCTGCTCCTGGGTCGACAGTTCCGGATGGGTGTGAATGTCCTTGTAGATGATGAGCAACGAAGGCAGTTCCGCGTCTGCCAATTGTTGCGGAGTTTGTTGCGCGGATGTCGGGAGTGCCGCAGCGAACAGTAGGGCGAGAAAAAGGCAAACGTTCATTTCGTACTGATACTGTCCACGTTGAGCGAAGTCGAAGCATCTCTTGCTGATTCTGCCTGCGGAAAGGTGTGAGCGTGACTTTGCCTTAGAATACGAACAACCCAATCGCCGCACCGACCATCAATGATGCCGTAAGACCGACCACCGAGCGACAAAGGCGCGAGCTACCGTGGTCATTCATGATCATGCGGTCACCGGCAATCATTAAAATTCCCACCAGAAGAAAAGGCGCGAGCAACCCATTGAACAACGCCGCCCAGAAAAGCGCTTTCACGGGGTTAACGTCCGCGAAATCGAGAATAATCCCAATGAGGGTGGAGAGAATGATCACGAAATAGAAGGGGCGCGCGACCGCGAATCTTTGATTCAGCCCATGGTTCCAGTCAAACGTTTCCGCCAGGGCATAGGCCGCGGAGCAGGTCAGGGTGGGGATAGCGAGCAGACCGGCGCCGATAATCCCGAGGGCGAAGAGTGTTTGGGCGAATTTTCCAGCCAGCGGACCAAGCGCGCCGGCAGCTTGCGCGGAGGTCTCGATGTCGGTGACGCCGTGAAGATGAAGGCTAAGGGCGGCAGTTAAGATAACGAAGTACATGACGAGGTTGGAAAAGAACGTACCACCGCCGATTGTGAGGGCCCGCGTTCCCATCTCTCTTCTCATCTCCGCGCGTGTCCAAACGCGGCGAAGTCGCTCCGTTCCCTGTCTCAATTCCACTTCGTGCGAAGCCTGCCAGAAAAAAATATAAGGGCTGATGGTCGTCCCGAGGACAGCAACCAATGTCGCCCACGCTTCACGGCCGTGCGGCCAGCCTGGGATAAAGGTGGCGCGCAGGATTGCGATCCAGTCGGGTCGCAGGACGATGGCGCTAATTACGTAAGCCAGGAGCGCAACCGTGAGCCATTTCAGGATATCCACGATTTCATGATAGCGGAAATGTATCGTGGCCACGGCAGTGCCGATCCCAAAGAGAATGATGAAATAATGAGAGTTGATGGCGGAGACCATCTCGGCGACATCCGCCATGGCCGAGAGGTCTGCGCCGATGGTAGCGATGTTCGCTAAGAGCAGGGCACTGGAGAGAAGAACAACCAACGACTTTGGGTATCTTTCTCGGAATATTCCGGCCAGTCCTTTGCCGGTAACGAATCCAATTCGGGCGCACATCATTTGCACCGCCGCCATCAACGGCCAGGTAATGAGCGAAGTCCACAAAAGGGCAATGCCGAGTTGGGCCCCGGCGATGGAATAGGTGGCAATGGCGGATGGATCGTCGTCGGCCGCGCCGGTGATCAGACCATGCCCCAGAAGAAAGAAAAAACGGACAAGAGGACTCGACTTGGTCGCGTCAGGACAGAGTTTGTTTTTTTCTTTAGTCGACCGCTGCTTTCTGCCCCTTTCGCCTGTTCGGGGCAGGCACACCTCTTGTGCGATGTGATGATCCATGACCGCGCATGTGTCAGTATGCGGATGGAGGCAGATGTCTCTCGTCCGATTTTTCGGCGGCCTGGTTTCTGGAGGGTGACGAATTCTTTTCCCAGCCTTCATCATCGGGGAGGAAAAAATCCGCTTCCACGATAGTCTGCCTGGCGCTCTGTTTTGCGGAGGGATCGAACTCAGAAGCCGGCGTCAAATCCGGCGACATTGGATCACAAGTCGCAGGTTTACTCGAAGGCGCAGCGGGTCGCTTCATCCCCTCGAGGAAAAATTGGCGCTCATTCTCGCTACAACCGGTCCAGGCTTTGAGCAGCAAATCGAGTGGCTCCTTCCGGGACCGAGGAGTTTCGCTCGTGGGCGGTTGATTGTGCAGCTGGCGCCTGGTTTTGGCCGGATCAATTACCTGACCCAACACTTCGCCATCGACTTTTTTCGGTGCCGGGCAATACGAAAGGTTGGGATTGCGTCCACTTGTGCGCGCCAATCGCTCTTGCGCGGACTCGCGGATCAGATCTTCCATTTTCTGCAAGAGGAAGGGAAGGTCGAGGGGCTTTTCTATGAGAGCGCCAACCCCGGCGGCGACGGCGGTGGCATACTGGTCAGGACGCGCGGTGATCACGATAACCGACATGAAAGGATCGATCGCAGTAATCTGCTCGAAAGCGTCCCAGCCGCTTTTCTTCGGCATGTTCAAATCGAGGAGAACGATGTCGAAGGACCGGTCCTCCCGAAATTTCTCGATGGCCTCATCCGCATCCGCGGCGTGAACCACACTGTAACCTTCCGAGACGAGCACGCCAGCCAATCCTGCCAGAACAGCGAAGTCATCATCCACCAGTAACACTCTTTTTTTCATTCCCGTGCGCATAGCTTTGGGTGTGCCAACTGACGGGCGATATCTGCTAGGCGTTCACCGGCTGGGACTTAGTCGGTTGAACGAAATCAGGTGACGGTTTGTCATGTGATCGCTGGGTTACCACTGGTGGCAAGAAGCTTTCCGCATCCATGAATCTTTCATCGAGATCGCGCGTCATCGCCTTAATCGGAACGATGATGCTCCTCGCCTTCTTGGTCGTTTTGGCAGCGACCACCAGCTGGATAAAATCGCGTGACGTCCGCGGGCACTTCGAACGCATTGGGTCCGAAAGCTTACAGTATGATACGGAACGTCTCCGCGCCCTGATTCTCAATATGAGTGCGACGCTTTTGACCTTCGAGGTCACGGATCGAAGAGAGGATCGGCAAAAATTGGATGAGTGTCACCGAGAACTAAGTGCTTGGATGGAGTCGACGAAAGCGGCCCTCGTGACTGACGATGAAAAGGCCACCTTCGGAAAAATTTATGCGGCTTATGACCGTTATGTTGCCGAGTCCAGCGCTCTGGCGGATGCGAACCCGATCGACGAGCCCAAGGTGATAATGGTCGATCGCTTTGGACAGATCCAACACGCTTCCGAGCAATTGCTGACCCTTACCAACAAGCTGGCCAACATCCGCCGCGAGACGTTAAGCCAGTCAATCCGCAAATCCGAGAGATCCGTTCTGATTCTTCAGCAGGTGATTTTTGGTTCCCTGGTAGCCCTCATCTTTCTGACGGGGTGGGGTGCGCGTGTCATTTATCGCGACACCATCGCTCCGCTAAGACTCAAGTTGATCGAAAGCCGCGAAATAGCCGAGCGACGGGAAAAGCTTGCTTCCCTTGGCGTCCTTGCCGCCGGCGTCGCGCACGAAATTCGTAATCCACTGACCGCGATCAAGGCCCGCCTCTTCACTCAAAAAAAAGCGCTCGCTCGCGGGACGCCTGCCTACACTGACGGCGAATTCATTGCCCAGGAGATCAGTCGCCTGGAACGAATCGTTCGGGATTTCCTCTCCTTTGCTCGCCCCGCCCCGTTGCAACGAGAAACCATTTCGTCTTCTGAACTTTTCGGCCAAGTTCGCGAGTTGCTCGAGCCACAGTTAAAGGAAAACGCGATCGACCTTACAGTCGAGCCCGGTGCCGAGATGCCAATCGAGGTGGACTCACAGCAAGTGCGCCAGGTTCTGATTAACCTTGTCCAAAATGCCGCCGACAGTATTGGCGAAAACGGTCACATCAAACTTCGCAGCCGTTCGCAAAAAATTGCCCTAAGCGAGCGTGTTCGCCAGGCGGTGGTTCTGGAGGTCGAGGATGACGGCAAAGGAATTCCAGCTGACGTTCAACAACGTTTGTTCGATCCATTTTATTCCACCAAGGCCAATGGGACGGGCCTCGGTCTTTCTATTGCCGCGCGTATCGCTGAGCAACATGGCGGCGTGCTGCAATACCAAACCCAGTTAAATCGCGGCACCACTTTCGGTATCATTCTTCCCGCCAAATCCGAATCATGAAAGCACGTCCGAAAATCCTGTTGGTCGAAGACGACCGGCAAATCGTTACCGCGCTGACCCGTGTCCTGACCGACGAAGGTTACGATGTCACCCACGCGCAGGACGGGTCGAAAGGACTCTCGCTTGCCACAGCGGAGCCGTGCGACCTGGTCATTACCGATTTTAAATTACCTGGCGTCACTGGGATGGAGTTGGTTCAGAACCTGCACGATGCGCGACCGCGATTGCCGGTGATCTTGATGACGGCGCACGGGACAACCGATACCGCAATCGAAGCAACCAAACTGGGCGCTTACGATTACCTGCTCAAGCCTTTCGAGATGCCGGATCTTCTCGCCCTGGTGGGAAAAGCGGTCACACGCAGCCGCGTCATGCTCGAACCGATCGATATTAGCGAGGTTTCGCCCGGCCATAGCGCCATCGTCGGCAAGAGCCGCGCGATGCAGGAGATTTACAAGGAAATCGGGCGCGTCGCCGGGAAACCGACCACGGTCTTGATTCGCGGCGAGACCGGCACGGGCAAAGAACTCGTCGCTCGCGCAATTTACCAGCACAGCGATCGGGCCAACAAACCTTTCATCACCGTGAACTGCGCTGCCATTCCGGAAACGTTGCTCGAAAGCGAACTCTTCGGACATGAAAAAGGTGCCTTCACCGGCGCTGACATACGGCGTATCGGGCGCTTTGAACAGGCTCATCAGGGTACCATTTTTCTCGACGAAATCGGTGACATGTCGATGAACACCCAAGCGAAGCTGCTGCGCGTTCTTCAGGAAAAGTCAATCCAGCGCGTCGGCGGCAGGGAAGTTATCCCGACTGATGTCCGAGTGATTGCTGCGACTCACCGCGACCTGGATCGCGCCATAAGCGCGAAGGAGTTTCGCGAGGACTTGTATTACCGGTTAAACGTCGTCGCCATCAATATCCCGCCCCTTCGGCAACGCAGCGATGATATTCCGGACCTCGCGCGATATTTTCTGATGCGTCACGCGATTGAATTCAACCTCGAAATACCGGCGATCCATCCGGATGCGATCCAGTTTCTTACCGAACAAATGTGGCCGGGCAATGTCAGAGAGCTGGAGAACGCCATTCGGAAAGCGCTGGCCCTGGCGCGGGGTTATGGCATTGGCCTGGAGGAAGTGCGTCAGGCGGTCAATCTTTCGCGCAAGCCGGCGGAGGATGCCTCGGCCCTTTCCGGCTTCATTGCCGAGCTGATCGCCGCTGCCAGTCGTGGGGAAATTCGGAATGCACATGCGGCTGTGATTGAAGAGGCGGAGCGCGAGTTGTTCTCGCAAGCGATCAAGCTCGCTCAGGGCAATCAAGCGAAAGCAGCACGTTGGCTGGGCGTCTCTCGTGCCACCATGCGCGAAAAGCTCATTCAGTTTGAGGCGCATCCCTCGTTGTAACGGCGGCCAGAGCGTGATTTTGTCATACTGAGCGAAGTCGACGCCGCTGATGGGAGTAATAGACGAGATTTGTACGCGTGCCGTTTTGTACACGTGAAAAGCTGTACAAAAGAGCCGAGTTTTTTGCCCAAGAAGCACACGAATCAACGCGAAGTGGGTAAGGACCCGAAAAGGTGAACCTTCTGGTCGTGAGCGCAAGCCCTAAAGGTTTAGCGCACAGGTAAGAGGAAGTATCTGGAGGGCGGAGGTCTGCGACGCCGCGATCCCGGCAAGTCGTCTCGTTCCCACACTTCCTCGGGCTCGCAGAGCTCGCCCTTTCATTCATGCACACAGCTCGAAAAGGTTCCCCGCTGCAGAGTCTCTTCCTATTTTTAGCGTCATTGGTGTGATTCGTGGGCAAACCCGCTAGTCGGTTTCAAGTCGGAAACTTCGTTAAACTAGCTTCCTCGACTTCGCCCGCGACGATTCCATAACGATGCGTTACTGTGAGCGCTGATTATGACGAGCTTGCCCGATGGAATTGAAATTCGCGGCGAAATTGCTTCGGGATTCGATCAAATCCTGACCCGCGATGCGCTTGCGTTGGTGGCGAAATTGCAGCGCGAACTAGGGAAGCACCGGATCGAATCTTTAAAGCGCCGGCAGGAACGTCAGGCTCGGCTGGATGCGGGCGAGTCGCTCGATTTTCTCAGCGAAACGAAACACATTCGCGATGGCGATTGGACGTGCGCATCGATTCCGGCCGGTTTGCGCGACCGCCGCGTCGAGATCACCGGGCCGACCGATCGCAAGATGGTGATCAATGCCCTCAATTCCGGTGCGAAAATGTTTATGGCGGATTTCGAGGATGCGAATTCGCCGACGTGGCGCAACATGATTGAGGGTCAGATCAATCTGTGCGATGCCATTCGGCGCGCCATTCGCTTTAGCAGTCCGGAAGGGAAAGAATACAAGCTGGGCGAGCAGCTCGCTACCTTGCTCGTCAGGCCACGGGGCTGGCATTTGATCGAAAAGCACATGCTCGTGGACGGTCAGCCTGTCGCCGGCGGCTTGTTCGATTTCGGTCTCTACTTCTTCCACAACGCGCGAGAGCTACTCGATCGTGGCAGCGGGCCGTATTTTTACCTTCCGAAGATGGAGAGCCATCTGGAGGCGCGGATTTGGAACGACGCGTTCAATCTCGCGCAGGACGAGTTGGGGATTCCGCGTGGCAGCGTTCGCGCCACCGTGCTCATCGAAACCATTCCGGCCGCGTTTGAGATGGACGAAATCCTTTACGAACTGCGCGACCATTCCGCCGGGCTGAATTGCGGACGCTGGGATTACATTTTTTCCTGCATCAAAAAGTTTCGGAACAGGCCGGACTTCGTGCTGGCTGATCGCGCGCTGATCACGATGACGACGCATTTCATGCATTCCTATTCGCTGCTTTGCATTAAGACGTGCCACCGGCGGAATACGTTCGCGATGGGCGGAATGGCCGCTTTCATTCCGGTGAAAGATGATTTAGCGAAAAACGAGCAGGCATTCGCGAATGTGCGCGCGGACAAGGAACGCGAAGCCAACGATGGCCATGACGGCACCTGGGTGGCGCATCCGGGAATGGTACAACTGGCGACCGAAGCATTTGATGCCGTGATGCCGCAGCCGAACCAGATCGCTCGCAAACGCGACGACGTGAAGGTGACGGCGCGCGATCTGCTTGATTTTCAACCGAATGAACCGATCACCGAAGCCGGCTTGCGCCAAAACGTCAGTGTGGGCGTGCAATATCTCGAGGCATGGCTGCGCGGACGCGGCGCCGTGCCGCTCTTTAATTTGATGGAAGACGCCGCCACCGCCGAAATCTCACGTGCGCAGGTGTGGCAATGGATTCGAAATTCCCGCGGCGTGCTGAGTGATGGACGGAAGGTGACGAAGGAATTGTTCGGCAGTATGCTCGAGGAAGAGCTGGCGAAGGTGAAAGCGCCGGCCAACAACAGGTTTAACACAGCGCGCGAACTTTTTGCTAGAATCACGACGGATGATCAGTTTGCCGAATTTCTCACCTTGCCAGCCTATGATGCACTCGGCTGATTAGTCTGCTAGCGCGCGTGAATAGGGGAAGCACACCAAACTGGTCGAACGATCCGCGCTGGCGCGGGATCGAGCGCATCTATTCGCCGGACGATGTTCGCCGGCTTCAAGGTAGCCTTGTCATCGAGCACACCTGGGCGCGTCGCGGTGCCGAAAAGCTCTGGGAGTTACTCCAGACCGAGCCATACGTCGCGGCTCTCGGCGCGCTTACCGGCAATCAAGCGGTACAGCAGGTCCGCGCTGGATTACAGGCGATTTATCTCAGCGGCTGGCAGGTGGCAGCGGACGCAAATCTCGCCGGCCAGATGTATCCCGACCAAAGTTTGTATCCCGCGAACAGTGTTCCCGCCGTGGTCAGGCGCGTTAATCAAGCGCTACAACGCGCCGACCAGATCGAGCACGCGGAAGGGAAAAACGACATCGATTGGTTTGTGCCGATCGTGGCCGATGCGGAAGCCGGTTTCGGCGGAGCACTCAACGTTTTCGAATTAATCAAAGCGATGATCGAAGCCGGCGCCGCCGGAGTTCACGTCGAAGATCAGCTCGCGAGCGAAAAGAAATGCGGTCACATGGGCGGCAAAGTTCTAGTGCCCACTGCCACCGCGATCCGTAATCTAACGGCTGCGCGCCTCGCCGCGGATGTCTCCGATGTGCCGACCATCCTCATTGCGCGCACCGATGCCGGCAGCGCAGCGCTCCTCACCAGCGATGTGGATGAACGCGATCACGAATTCCTCAGCGGCGAACGCACCAGCGAAGGGTTCTACCGGGTGCGCGCGGGAATTGACCAGGCGATCGCGCGTGCCCTGAGCTATGCGCCTTACGCCGACATGCTGTGGTTTGAAACATCGACGCCGGATATCGATGAAGCCAGGAAGTTTGCGGAAAGTATTGACGCAAAATTTCCAGGCAAGCTATTCGCCTATAACTGCTCGCCCTCGTTCAATTGGAAAGCGAAACTCGACTCCGCCACGATCGCGCGGTTTCAGCGCGAGCTTGGTGCGATGGGCTACAAGTTTCAGTTCGTAACCCTGGCCGGTTTTCATACGCTCAACTACAGCATGTTCAAACTCGCCCGCGGCTATCGCGATCGCGGCATGGCCGCTTACTCGGAATTGCAGGAATCAGAGTTCGCCGCCGAAGCCGAGGGATATAGCGCGACGAAACATCAACACGAGGTCGGCACTGGTTACTTCGACGAAGTGGCAAAGGTGATCGCAGGTGGTCAAACCTCGACCGCGGCGTTCGCCGGCTCGACCGAACAAGAGCAATTTCATTAGCGTTAACAGTGGCTGTAGGCCCTCACCTCAATTCTGGGAGCTCTCCGTCTGTAGCGGTTCGGAACATAGACTTCCAGTCTGTGAGTCCAGCGGGTTTGCAACCCGCTGAGAGTCGCGACAGCGGACAACATGTCCGCTGGGCGCACAAGGCATAGCCCCATGTTCCGAGTATTACGCGCACTTCAGCTGTCGTTTTAAACATTTTGGCAAAAAGGTAAGATGAGCGAAGTGAGGAAGCGGACGTTGCGTTCTTTGTCACTCTTTCAAAATCTCGTCATTTGGCTTTAATCTCTCTGTCTGTAGCCGCGGTCGTTGACCGCGGTTTTAAAATTTTCTTGTGGCAAGTGAACGCAGCTCCCTAACGGACAGTCGGCTCGCAGCGCTTTGCGCGGAAGCAGCGCGTGATGCAGTTGTCGAATACGAGCGGCATTTCGATGAGATCACGCGGCGCGCGCGCGACCGTTTTCTTGCCAGCGACTGGCGCGGCAGTTTCGATGATTCGCGCGAACGGCTCCGGCTTTATTCTCTCATCCTCGACAGTCTGACAAATCGAACGCGTGAGCTCATGGCCGATCGGCTTGATCATCGCTCGATCTGGAGCGCGACCAAGGCGGCCTATTCCGCACTGATCGCGAAATCTGACCGTTGGGAAATTGCCGAAAGCTTCTTCAATTCGCTGACCCGCCGCATCTTCGCGACCGAGGGTGTGAACCAGGTAATCGAATTCGTCGATACGGATTTCGACGCTTTCGCCGGTGAACAGCATAAAATCGCGCGCACTTACTCAGGCGGAACGGTGACAAAGTTGATGACCGAGTTGCTCACCGATGAAGGCGTGGGCGGATTCACACTGGAACATTGGAGTAATCTGCGTGAGTCGGTGGAATTAGCGGCGAAACGTCTCGACGCAGCGCTGCCAGATGCCGCCACCATTGAAATTGTCAGTGCCGTTTTTTATCGGGGCCGCGGCGCCTATATCGTCGGCCGCGCCCTTGGCGGCGATACTTCAGTTCCGATCGCTTTCGCGCTCTCTCATCCGGATGAAAGGGGCATCGTTCTTGATGCACTGCTCATCGGTGAGGCCGATCTCGCCATTCTTTTCTCTTTTACTCGCGCTTACTTTCGCGTCGATGCGCCGTGCCCATTCGCATTCGTGCGCTGGCTGCGTGATTTGATGCCGGGCAAACGACTGGCTGATCTGTATAACGCCATCGGTTACAACCGCCACGCCAAAACCGAGTTCTACCGCGATTTCGTTCGGCAGCTCCAGAATTCCCGCGATCATTTTGTTCAGGCCGAAGGCACACGCGGCATGGTCATGATCGTCTTCACCCTGCCGAGTTATGACGTTGTCTTTAAACTCATCCGCGACCACTTCGACCAACCCAAGGACAGCGATCGCAACGATGTCATGCGGCGCTACAAACTCGTCTTCGAGCACGATCGCGCCGGAAGATTGATCGAGGCGCATGAATTCGAGCACCTGCGCATTCCGCGGAATCGATTTGATTCTTCATTGCTGGAGGAATTGCTGCGTGACACGGCCAGCATCGTGCGAATCGAGGATGACGATGTCATCATCGGTCATGCCTACGTCGAGCGACGGGTGCGGCCGTTGAATCTCTTCTTTGCCCAAGCCGACAATGCCGCCGCCGTCAGCGCGGCCTGCGATTACGCAAAGGCGATTAAAGACCTGGCGGCTTCAAACATTTTCCCGGGCGATCTTCTGACAAAAAACTTTGGCCTGACTCGGCGCGATCGCGTCGTGTTTTACGATTACGACGAGCTCTGTTTTCTCACGGACTGCAATTTTCGCGAGCTGCCACAATCACAGACCTACGAAGAGGAGATTTCAGCAGAACCCTGGTTTTCCGTGCGCGTGAACGACGTTTTTCCGGAAGAGTTCTCGCGTTTCCTCTCATTTCCGCGCCTCGCCGGCGACGAACTAATGAAACAACACGGCGATTTGTTTCGTCCAAAATTCTGGCGCGAGATGCAGGCGAGGATTCGCGCTGGCGAGTTGCCAGAAGTGTTGCCCTACGCATCGGAACGGAGACTTGTTCCGGAACATTGATCCCGACAATGATGAGATCATGCGCGTAAACAAGCCCCTGAGTTACGGACCGTGGCTGGTCGGACTCGGCGCGGCGCTGTGGGGAACGGAAAGTGCCTGGCGCATTCCGCTGAACAATCTTTTCGATGCCCGCGTCATCGTCTTCTGGGAACACGTGCTCATATTCATCGGGTTCCTGCCCTTGCTTCTCTACCAGGCTCGCGAGCTACCCAAAGTGGACGCGCGCACCTGGGGATTCCTTATCTTTTCCGGATTCGCTGGTTCAGCGGTCGGCACAATTTTTTTCACCCTGGCTCTGAAGGAAGGCAATCCCACAGTGGTGAATGTGATTTTGAATATCCAGCCGGTCATTTCTACCTTGGGCGGTTTCTTGGTCTTCCATGATCGGCTGACGCCGCGGTTTTTTCTGTACGCTGCGATTGCCGTGGGAGCGGGGATTTTTCTATCTGTTGAACACCCGGAGCTGATCGGCGTCTCGTTAGCGCAGGCCGGTCTGAATCGCGGTACTGGTTACGCCTTCATTTGTTCCGTTTTCTGGGGGCTATCAACAGTAGCCGGTCGCGGTGTCATGCTAGGCATGCCGCTGCGGCTGGCCTCGAGCTTGCGCATTGTCGTTGGACTCATCTGCATGACGTTAATCCTGCTGGTCAACGGCAAGCTGAATTCAGGTGCGCTCTGGCCCGTTGCCGCCCAATCGCATCCGGGTACCGCATTTACCGCTTTGCTTCTGCTCGCCTCGATCTCGGGCGGTATTCCCTTGCTCATTTACTTCGAAGGTCTGCGCCTGACTCGGGCTTCGACCGCCGGCTACTTTGAAATGATGCAAACGCTCGCCGCCGTCTGCATCACTTGGGGTTTCTTTCATGCCGCGCTCCATCCCCATCAGGTCATCGCCGGCATCGTCCTCATGGCTGCAGTAGCAATGATTCAGCAAGTGCAGCGAACGTCAGAGGAGACGGGATGATTGGAGGGACGGGCGCTGTCCCGTCCCAAACCTGCAGGGACGTTTCTTCAAGCTAATTTTAGGGACGACACGGCGGTCGTCCTTCCACAAAATGAACGAGAAATGGTAAAAAGAGATGCGCTTCACCGATCCATCCAGGGCCGATGATCTACGCGTAAAGGGCGATGCGCCCACTAGCCGTTGCGTCATGGCGCCGGTTGTATCTCTTTGTCATTTCGCGCGAAGTCGATGAATTTCCAGGATGGCTTTCGAAGATAATCAGCTCCTTTTCGGCGCCGACAAAACGTCGCGCATCGTCGCGATCGAACTCGGCGAGACCGGCACGGTGCGCGTTTATCGCCGCGAAAAAAAGGGCAGCACGACTGTTGACGTTGAGCCTTTTCATCCCTTCGTCTGGACCGACGGCGATATCACCGATCTCGGGCTGGAGAATGCACAAAAACTCGCAGGCGACTTGAAATACAACTGGCTTGTCATCGTCGATAGCTGGAAAGAGCTGATCGCGTTGCGCAACGGTTTGAAAAAGGCGGGGCGTAATTTTTTCGGGCTGAGCGATCCGGTGCAGCATTATCTCAGCGCCACTGGGCGCACATTGTTTAAGCAACTGCCGTTTGAAGAGCTGAAGCGGATGCAGTTGGAAGTGCTGTCACCGACGGGTGAAAACGATTTGGCTGAGGCATCGCAGAATCCAATCGCCAGCATCGCCTTGTCCGATAACAGCGGCTGGGAACAACTCATCGTGGTCGATCCCGTAAAGCGAGAGGAATCCGAACATGACGCGCTCAAACAACTCACGGCAATTATTAAGGAACGCGATCCAGACGTAATCGAAGGACACAATCTTTTCCGGTTTGATTTGCCCTATCTGGTGGCGCGAGCGCGAAAAGCGAAAGTGAAACTGGATTGGGGCCGGAGCGGCGGATTTCTTCGCTCGCGCCCATCGCGTCTGCAAATCGCCGAGAAAACCATCGATTATCCAAAGTTCCAGATCGATGGCCGCCATTTCGTCGACACGTTTTTGCTCGCGCAATTCTACGATGTTGGCATGCGCACGCTCACGGGCTTCGAGCGGGTGGATGTCGCGCAGCATTTTGGATTTTGCGATAGCGCCGAGCTATCGGCTGTGACGGGCAAGGAACTCCAGCGCGCTTATTTCAATAACGACGATCGTTTTCGGCAGCGTGCTCTTTGCGCTGTGCGCGAGACTCGCGCCGTAGCCGAGTTGTTAAGCCCCAGTTATTTTATCCAGGCGCAAATCTTTCCCTACAACTATCAGGATGTGATCGTGCGCGGCAACGCCACCCGCATCAATGCGCTCTTTTTGCGCGAGTATCTGCGCCAGCGCCACAGCATTCCGGAAATGCCGTCGGCAATGAGTTTCGAAGGCGGCTTCACCGCCATCTATTTCACCGGAGTGGCGCGCAATGTCTGGCACTGCGATGTCGCCTCGCTTTATCCGTCGATCATGTTGCAGTTCGACTGCTTCCCGGCCACCGATCAGCTTCAAATCTTTCGGCACTTGCTGACGGACTTGCGCAAATTCCGGCTCGAAGCCAAGGGGCAGATGCAGTTGGTCGACAGGCAGGAAGATCGCCGTCGCTGGCATCATCTCCACGCGCTGCAAAATACCTTCAAGATTTTGATCAACAGCTTCTATGGCTATCTCGGTTTCGCACAGGGGCACTTTGCCGACTTCGACGCTGCGGCGCGGGTCACGCAGATCGGCCGCGATCTATTGCAGAAGATGATCGCGTGGCTCAACGAGCGCGGCGCGCAGGTTATTGAAGTCGATACCGACGGCATTTACTTCGTCCCGCCAAATTCTGTAGCCGCAAATGCCAGTCCGGCTCGGACCGTGTCGCCCGCAAAAACGAAACGCCAAGCGGCCGACACGGCCGCCTCTACAACAGAGATTGATGACCTGCGCAAAGGTTTGGCCAAGGAACTACCGCCAGGAATCGAGGTGGAGTTCGATGAGCAGTTCGACGCCATGTTTAGTTACAAGGCAAAGAACTATGCATTACTCACCCGCAGTGGTGATGTGATTATCAAGGGCGGCGCCCTCAAATCCCGCGGATTAGAGAAATTCCAGCGGGTGTTCCTGGAGGAAATGATCAAACGGATCATGGAAGGGAAGGGAGTGGAGATTGGTCAGCTGCGCCATCAGTTCGAGACACGAATCCGGAATCGCGAGATGCCAATCGAGATGCTGATGAAGACCGATACCCTCCAGGATTCGCTAGAAAAATATCGGGCAAAAATTGCCGGTTCGGCGCGTAACCGTGCTGCCGCTTATGAGCTGGCCCTGGCCAGTGGCCGCAACTACAAACCGGGCGACCAGATCAGCTACTATATTAAGGCGACGCCAAAGAAGGTGGCGGCCTACGAAGCTGCCAAGCCAGCCAGTGAGTTTGACCCGCAAAATCGGGACGAGAACATCGATTACTACATCGCCAAGCTCGACGACCTTGTGAAGAAATTTAGCGGAATCACAGCGGAAGCCTCGGCGCCAAAGCAAGAGAGCCTGGCATTGTAGCGGGGCGCCATTATCCCGGCGCTGTCACGATACAGAAAAAGCGTGCCAGCTCGCCACCTCAACGGCAACATTAGCGAATGCTGCCAAGTAACTTATGTCGCCTGATTCTCTTCGCGCTGCACTTGTTCATTCCGATCGCGTCGCAAGCCGCGGACAAACGCGGCATTACCGAAAAAGACCTGTTCGATTTCGTCTGGATCGGTGATCCGCAAATTTCGCCGGATGGATCGCGCGTTGCCTTCGTGCGCGTGAGCGTGAACGAAAAAAAGCTCGGTTATGACACCGCTATCTGGACGCTCTCGATTGCGGACAAGGAACCGCCGCATCGGTTGACCAATGGCCCGCATGATAGTTCACCGCAGTGGTCGCCCGATGGAAAGTTCCTCGTCTTCATGAGGGCAACCGAGAAAGACGGCAAACCCGAGCCGGCACAGCTTGCCATGCTGTCGATGAACGGTGGTGACGCCTGGACTTTCACCGATCTGCCAAAAGGCGCCGGCCCACCGCGCTGGTCGCCGGACGGCAGGACGATTGCGTTTACCGGTCCAAGCAATCCCGAGGACATGGCGAAGCAACAAAAGAAAAAGCAGAAGGAAGAAGAAGCGAAAAAAGCAGCCGTTGCTGGAGGTTCCTCACCGGCTGCGTCAGCCAGACCGACAGCGTCTCCATCTAAAGCGGCGGACACAGATGAGGAACGCGAAAGCGATGTGCTGGTCGTTACCCACGCCGTCTATCGGGAGGACAATGAAGGAAACACTGATTTCAAACGGCCGCAGCATATCTGGGCAATTCCAGCACCGAAAACTGCCGACGAAAAAGTGCAGCCGAAGCAATTGACGAAAGGTCGTTTCGACGAAGCCAATCCGATTTGGTCAAGGGATGGAGCGCAGATTTTTTTCCCTTCACTTCACGTAGATGAGCCTTACTACGAACTGCCAAAGACGGAGATTTACTCGGTGGCGGCGAG
>Ga0207701_10003641_pt1 | contig 15810 bp, 13 predicted proteins | sample KBSSwiSSwithPhiX_FD_184294 | JGI IMG/M metagenome (GOLD analysis project Ga0207701, IMG submission 184294) | Switchgrass rhizosphere bulk soil microbial communities from Kellogg Biological Station, Michigan, USA, with PhiX - S5 (SPAdes) (version 2) | ecosystem: Environmental > Terrestrial >... | reverse complement strand
CGCCCGGTAAAGTTGAGCGCTCACTCTCGACGGGCGGCCCCTCACCCCGACCCTCTCCCCGGCGGACCGGGGCGAGGGTGACTGGTGGGTGAAGGGCAAATGGGAGCGAGCCGGAGCGAGCGCGAGAGTGATCCGACAGCGATCGCGACTGCGAACGCGACAGCCAGCGCGACAGCCAGCGCGACAGCGAACGCGAGCGGCCCGCCCCGCGCCGCGCCGCGGCTCACTCCTGGCGCTTGCGCTTGCGCCACAGGGTCGAGGTGTCGATCTTCAGGATCTCGGCGGCTTCCTCCAGCGTGGCGGTGCGCGCGGTCACCCGGGCGATGTGCTCGCGCTCGATGTCGTCCAGCGAGAAGTCGCCGCCCACGAAGGGCCGGATCGGGAATGGTCCGGCGACCCGGTCGGGGAAGGCCTCGCGCCCGATGACCTCGGCGGGCCACAGGATCACCGCGCGCTCGATGGCGTTGCGCAGCTCGCGCAGGTTGCCGGGCCAGCGGTGGGACAGCATCAGCGCCTCCGCCTCTTTGGAGAGCTCGGGGACCGGTCGGCCCACGCTGGCCGAGAAGAAGGCCAGGAATCGCCGCGCCAGCCGCAAGATGTCCTCGGGCCGCTCGCGCAGCGGCGGCACGCGGATCTCGATCAGGTTCAGGCGATAGAACAGGTCCTCGCGAAAACGGCCGGCGGCGATGTCGGCCTCGATGTCGCGGTTGGTGGCGGCCACCACCCGCACGTCGGCGGTGCGGGTCTCGCTCTCCCCCACCCGCTCGTACTGCTTGTCCTGCAGGAAGCGCAGCAGCTTGGCCTGCAACGACACCGGCATCTCGCCGATCTCGTCCAGGAACAGGGTACCGCCCGCCGCCGCCTCGACGCGGCCAGGCTGGTCCTTCACCGCGCCGGTGAAGGCGCCGCGCGCGTGGCCGAACAGCTCGCTGGCCAGCAGATCTTCGGACAGCGTGGGGCAGTTGATGACCGCGAACGGGCGATCGCGGCGCGTGCTTTGCCCGTGCAGCAGCCGCGCCAGCGCGCTCTTTCCGGTGCCGGTCTCGCCCCGCAGCAGCACCTGGGCCTCGCTCTTGGCGGCGCGTCCCAGCAGGTCGAACACCTGGTGCATGGCCGGGTTGTCGGAGGCGGTGTCGAGCTCGGGCACCGCGCTGGCCAGCTGGTCCTGCAGGTCGCTCACCTTCTGGGTCAGCTCGCTGCGCTCGCGCGCCCGCGCCACGAAGTGGCGGATCTGCTCGGGGGTGTAGGGCTTGGGCAGGTAGTCCCAGGCGCCGCGCTTCAGGGTCTCGACCGCGGTCTCGACCGTCGCGTAGGCGGTGAAGACCACGACCGGCAGCGCCGGGGCCAGCGCCAGCAGCCTGGGCAGCAGATCCTCGCCGCGCTCGCTGCCCAGGCGCAGGTCCAGGAAGGCCAGATCGACGGTGTGGCGAGTCAACACGGCCAGCGCCGACTCGCCGCTGCTGGCCAGATCTACGACGCAGCCGAGCCGCTCCAGGAACAGGCCCAGGGTCTGACGGATGTTCTTCTCGTCGTCGACGACCAGAACGCGAAGGTTCTTTGCGGCAGGGTTGGCCATGTTGATGCTGACCGGCGTCGCGCTGGCCAAGCTTACTGCAAGGCCGAGGGCAAGGCCGGGGGGATGCCTTCCGGCCTGGGCGGCATCTTGCCGAACTGCTGGTCCAGGGCCAGGTTGACGGCCAGGACGTTGACGCGCGGCTCGCCGAACACGCCCAGATCGCGGCCCTCGACCCGGGTGCGGATCACCTCGGCGATCCGCTCCGGGGCCACCTGGCGCGCGCGGGCGATGCGCGGCACCTGCCACAGCGCCGCGGCCGGCGACAGCTCTGGATCGAGCCCGCTCGCCGAGGCCGTGACCAGATCACCCGGCACCGGGAGCGGCGCCTCGGGGTTCTCCTTGCGCAGTCGCTCGACGTCGGCCGCCACCCGATCGCGCAGCTTCTTCGAGGTTGGCCCCAGGTTCGACCCCGAGGACGCGGTGGGATCGTAGCCGTTGCCGGCCGCCGACGGCCGGCCCTGCAGGTAGCCCGGGCTGGTGAAGACCTGGCCGATGAGCTCCGAACCGACGACCTGGCCGGCGTCGTCACGGACCAGGCTACCGCTGGCCTTGCCGGGAAAGACCGCCTGCGCCAGCCCGGTCATCAGCAGGGGATAGACCAGTCCGGTCAGCAGCAGGGTGACCATGGTGACCCGCAGGGCGACGATCAGCTCTCTTCGCATGACTTCATCTCTCCTCTTCCCGCTCGCGACTCAGACGATGTTCAGGGCCTGCAGCGCCAGATCGATGACCTTGATGCCGGCGAAGGGCGCGATGATGCCGCCGGCGCCGTAGATCAACAGCGAGCGGCGCAGGATGGCCGCCGCGCCGATCGGCCGGTAACGCACCCCGCGCAGCGCCAGCGGGATCAGCAGCACGATGATGATGGCGTTGAAGATCACCGCCGCCAGGATCGCGCTCAGCGGCGAGGCCAGGTGCATCACGTTGAGCGGCGCGATCTCGGGGAAGACGCCCATGAACAGCGCGGGCAGGATCGCGAAGTACTTGGCGACGTCGTTGGCGATCGAGAACGTGGTGAGCGTCCCGCGGGTCATCAAGAGCTGCTTGCCGACCTCGACCACCTCAAGCAGCTTGGTGGGGTTCGAGTCCAGGTCGACCATGTTGCCGGCCTCCTTGGCGGCCTGGGTGCCGGTGTTCATGGCCACGCCGACATCGGCCTGGGCCAGCGCCGGCGCGTCGTTGGTTCCGTCGCCGGTCATCGCCACCAGCTTGCCCTTGGCCTGTTCTTCCTTGATGAGGCTCATCTTGGCCTCGGGCGTGGCCTCGGCCAGGAAGTCGTCGACGCCGGCCTCCTTGGCGATGGCGGCCGCGGTGCGCGGGTTGTCGCCGGTGATCATCACCGTGCGGATGCCCATGGCGCGGAAGCGCTCGAAGCGCTCGGCGATGCCGGTCTTGACCACGTCCTTGAGGTGAACGACGCCCAGCAGGCGCGCGCCGTCGGCGACGGCCAGCGGGGTACCGCCCGAATCGCCGATGCGGTCGGCGATGGCGCGCAGGTCGGGGGGCACCTGGCCGCCCTGGCGCTGCACGTGCGCCGCCACCGCGTCGACGGCCCCCTTGCGGATCGACCGGCCCGGCAGGTCCAGCCCGCTCATGCGGGTCTGCGCGCTGAAGGGGACGAAGGTGCCACCGCGCGCCTCGCCCGGCGGCAAGCGCAGGCGGTCGGTGACGAAGCTGACGATCGACCGCCCCTCGGGCGTCTCGTCGGCCAGGCTGGCCAGCTGGGCCGCGCGCGCCAGGTCCTCGATGCGCTGGTCGCGCAACGGCAACAGCTCGGTGGCCATCCGGTTGCCGTGGGTGATGGTGCCGGTCTTGTCGAGCAACAGCGTATCGACGTCGCCCGAGGCCTCGACCGCGCGCCCACTCATGGCGATGACGTTCTTCTGCAGCAGGCGGTCCATGCCGGCGATGCCGATCGCCGACAGCAGACCGCCGATGGTGGTCGGGATCAGGCAGACCAGCAAGGCCACGATCGCGGTCGCCGACAGCGCGATGCCGGAGTACTGCGCCAGCGGCACCAGGGTCACGCAGGCAAACAGGAACACCAGGGTCAAGCCCACCAGCAAGATGTGCAGCGCGATCTCGTTGGGCGTCTTCTGGCGCGCCGCGCCCTCGACCAGCGCGATCATCCGGTCCAGGAACGACTCGCCGGGGTCGGCGACGATGCGCACCACGATGCGGTCCGACAGCACCTTGGTGCCGCCGGTCACCGCCGAACGATCGCCGCCGCTCTCGCGGATCACCGGCGCCGACTCGCCGGTGATCGCCGACTCGTCGACCGAGGCGATGCCCTCGGTGATCTCGCCGTCGCCGGGAATCAGCTGGCCGGCTTCGACCACCACCAGGTCGCCCTTGCGCAGCGATGACGACGGCACCGACTCCTCTCGCCCGTCACTGAGACGGCGCGCGCTGGTCTCCTTGCGCATGCGGCGCAAGGTGTCGGCTTGCGCCTTGCCGCGTCCTTCGGCGACCGCCTCGGCGAAGTTGGCGAACACCACCGTGAACCAGAGCCAGACCGAGACCAGCCCGGTGAACCACAGCGGCGAGGTGGCGCTGGCCGGATGAAACAGATCGCGGAAGAAGATCACCGTGGTCAGGAAGCTGCCGACCTCGACCACGAACATGACCGGGTTCCTGGCCACCTGGCGCGGCGCCAGCTTGCGCAGCGAATCCAGCGCCGCGCGGCGCACGATCGTCGGCTCGAACAGTGACAGGGCCTGGGCCTTGGGGCGAAACATGTCAGTAGACCTTTCCGTGGATCGCGGCGAAGTGCTCGATGATGTTGCCCAGCGACAGCGCCGGGAAGAAGGTGAGCGCACCGACGATGACCACCACCGCCACCAGCAACACCGTGAAGGTGGCGCCCCCGGTGGGGAAGGTGCCCAGGCTGGGCGGCACGACCTTCTTGCCGGCCATCGAGCCGGCGATGCCCAGCGCCGGGATGATCATCAGGAACCGCCCCGCCAGCATGGTGATGCCCAGCGTGAGGTTGTACCAGGGGGTGTTGGCGCTGATGCCCGCGTAGGCCGAGCCGTTGTTGCCGGCGCTGCTGGAGTAGGCGTACAGCATCTCCATCAGGCCGTGCGGCCCGGCGTTGTTCAGCGACGACACCCCGTAGGGCTTGACCGCGCTCCAGGCGGTGAAGGCCAGGATCAGCAGCGGAAAGATCAGCAGGTACAGCATCGCCAGCTTCATCTCGCGCGACTCGATCTTCTTGCCCAGGTACTCGGGCGTCCGGCCCACCATGAGGCCGGCGATGAACACGGTGAGCACCACGTAGATCAGCATCCCGTACAGGCCGGCGCCGGTTCCCCCGAACACCACCTCGCCCAGCTGGATGTTGGCCAGCGGGACCAGCCCCCCGAGGGGCGTGAAGCTGTCATGCATGGCGTTGACCGCGCCGCAGGAGGCGTCGGTGGTCACGGTCGCGTACAGCGCCGAGGCGGACACGCCGAAGCGCGCCTCCTTGCCTTCCATGTTGCCCAGGCTCTGCTCGACCGGCAGGCCGGCCAGCGCGGGGTTGCCCTGCGCCTCGAAGTGATAGGCGGCGGTGACGCCCGCGAAGAACAGCAGCCCCATCGCGGCCCAGATCGCCCAGCCGTGGCGCTGGCTGCGCGCCATGCGGCCATAGGTGTAGGTCAGCGCCGACGGTATCGCGAAGATCATGAACATCGAGAGGAAGTTGGCGAATGGCGTCGGGTTCTCGAACGGATGGGCGGCGTTGGCGTTGAAGAACCCACCGCCGTTGGTGCCGAGCTGCTTGATCGCCTCCTGCGAGGCGACCGGCCCCTGCGCGATGATCTGCTTGGCGCCCTCGAGCGTGGTGGCTTCGGTGTAAGGCGACAGGTTCTGGATCGCGCCCTGGGAGATCAGCAGCACCGTGAAGATCAGGCTCAGCGGCAGGAACAGGTACACGGTGCCGCGCACCAGGTCGACCCAGAAGTTGCCCAGGGTCTTCGGCGAAGGGCCTCCGGCGCGGCGGGTGAAGCCGCGCGCCAGCGCCAGCGCGACGCCGATGCCGGCCGCCGCCGAGGTGAAGTTGTGCCAGGCCAGCGCCGCCATCTGGCTCAGGTAGCTCATGGTCGACTCGCCCGAGTAGCCCTGCCAGTTGGTGTTGGTGGTGAAGCTGGCGGCGGTGTTGAACGCCGAGGTGGGCTCGACCGCGCCCAGGTGCTGGGGATTGAACGGCAGCCGGTGCTGCAAGCGCTGCAGGGAGTAGGTGACCAGCATGCTGAGAAGGCTGAAGGCCAGCAGGGCGAAGGTGTACTGCTGCCAGGTCTGTCCGTGCATCTGCCCCTTCTTGGGATCGACGCCGCTCAGGCGATAGATGAAGTGCTCGAAGCGTCCCAGCACGCGCGGCAGCGGCGGCCGTTCCGATTCGAAGACCCGGAACATGTAGACGCCCAGCGGGCGGGTCACCGCCAGGATTGCGGCGATGAAGACCAGGATCTGCAGCCAGCCAACGGCGGTCATGGACGCTCCTTCAGAACTTTTCCGGGCGGATGAGCGCGTACACCAGATAGACGCCCAGCAGGGCCGAGAGCAGCGCGCCGATTCCGTAGTCGAGAGTCATGGTCTTCTCCGTGCTTGCTGGAGGTGCTGGCTCGCCGCGGCTCACAGGCGGTCGAACGACCGGGCATACAGCCAGGCCGCCGCGAAGGACCCGACGGTGACGGCGATGAGCATCAGATCTTTCATGACGGGCAGCAGTGCATCCGAAATGCCACTGCCAGACCGGCGGATTGCGGGCCCCGCGATCGGCCTCGGATTGCAAAACGAAGGGCGGATCCGCTTGGCGCCGTGCATCCGGCAGGGTGATCCAGCGTCTGAGCGCGCACGGTCGAGACCGAGAACTGGCGCGCGTCATGCACCTCAGATCGATCGTTCAAGCGATTGACGGAGCTGCATGTCGAGAATGGCCAAGATCCTCAAGCTCCCAGCTCGCCGGGCGGGACCGGCCGATGGTAGAGCCGCTGCTACCGACCCCACCCGCGAGAGGCGAGCCCGCTGGCTCCTGATCCTGCTGGCGGCGGGCGGGACCGCGCTGTTCGCGTGGGGAGCGGTGATGTCGGCGCGCGACGAGACCATCAGCATTCGCAAGCTCGCCGATCAGGCCAGGGACAGCCTCTACCTGCGCACTCTGCAGGAGGTAGAGACAATTTGCCGTGACCCCGCGGCCGCGTCGGGCGAGCTGCTCGACCACTGCGTAGCTCAGGCGCGATTCCTGATCGAGCTACCCGAATGCCACGAAGCCTGCCGGCGCTCGGCCGAGGTCATTCTGCCGCACGCCCACCGGTAGAGACCGGTGGCAACCGGTCGCACACGTCCGGTGGCAACCGGTCGCACACGTCCGGTGGCAACCGGTCGCACACGTCCGGTGGCAACCGGTCGCACACATCCGGTGGCCAGGGGTCGCACCCCGCCCCCCTTGCGGAAGACGCGCCTCCCTCGTTATCGTCACGCCATGAAGATCTCTCGTTCTGCCCTCCCCTCACTCTGCATCCGGCGCTCGATCGTGATGCTATCGCTGGCGCTGGGCGCGCTGGCCCCGCTTCCGGCGCGCGCCATCGACTTCGGCGGGCTGGCCAACAAGGCGGTCGGCAGCGGAGCCAACGCCGCGCGCGACAAGGCGGTCAAGGAGGTCAACACCCGCCTCCTGGCCGAAGGCCGCAAGAATCAGTGCAGCTTCAAGACCGACAGCGACGAGCTGATGCCGGGCTGCGATCAGAAGCTCAAGAAGCTGACCGACGCGCTGGTCGACGTGAAGAAGCGGCTCAAGATCGCCGGCGTCACCAGCTTCAAGTTCGAGGTCTCCGGGCACACCGACTCGAGCGGCAAGGCCGAGCACAACAAAGAGCTGTCGGCCAAGCGCGCCGCGGTGATCGAGCGCGAGCTGGTCGCGCGCGGGATTCCCAAGTCGGAGATCGTCTCGGTGGGCATGGCCGCTGAGCGCCCGCTGGTCACCCCCGACGACACCCCGGCCAAGAAGGCCAAGAACCGCCGCTACGAGATCCAGGTACGGTTCTAGGACCCGGGCGCGGCCGCGACCGGCGGCCGCGCTAGCCCAGCGACGACTGGGCGCGCTGGGTCTCGCTGGCGGGCGTGTCCAGCTTGCGCAGCTTGTAGCCCATGCCGCGCACGGCTTCCAGCAGCTCGCCGGCCGCGCCCAGCTTGCCGCGCAGGTTCAGGATGTGGGTATCGACGGTGCGCACGCGGCCGACGTGGCGGTAACCCCAGACCCGCGATAGCAGCTCCTCGCGGGTGAACACCCGTCCCGCGCGCTCGACCAGGAACTTGAGCAGCTGGAACTCGTACGGGGTCAGCTTCAACGACTGTCCGCCCGAGAAGGCCTGCAGCGACGTGGTGTCGAGGATGATCTCGCCATAGCGGCTGCGCCCCGCGGGGTTCTGCGCGGTGCCGCGCCACTTGAGCTGGCGCAGGCGCGCCGCCAGCTCGTCGACGGCCAGCGGCATCAGGATGAAATCGTCGGCGCCCATCTGGACGTCCAGGCCCGCCACCCGGGTCACGTCGACGCAGATCAGGATGCCGGTGCCGGCCAGCTCCTCGCGATCGCGCAGGCGCTTGATCGCATCCTTGCCGATCTCCAGATGCGAGCCGGCCTCGACCACCACCAGATCGGCGGCGACGCGACGGCCGGACAGCTCGGCGAAGTCGTAGCCAACCACCAGCACCTGATGGCCCAGGCTGCGCAACAGCACCGCAGGCGCATCCGGTCGGACGTCATTCAGGGCGTGGTCGAGAGTGACCACGATAGTCTGTAGCACGGGCGAAGGCGAACCCATTGGTCAACGATGTTCCTACTCGACGCAAGAACGCCCTGACTCTAGCGGGAGGCCGGTTAATCCGCGGTTTCCGGATCGTACATTCTTTGTAACTTGGCGGAAATCCAGCGCGACGCGCGCCCGGCTCGCCTCCGGGGAGCGGCTCAGGGCAGCGCGACGATCTCGGCGGCGGTCAGCGCCCGCTTGTAGATGCGCAGGTCGTCGATCTGTCCATCGAACAGCGCGTCCGGCGCGAATTGCGAGCGGCCGATCCAGTTGTTGGCGGTGTTGCCAAGATCCGACGGATGCAGGGTCATCGCGGGATTCGAGCCCACCGCGACTTTGTCGAGATAGAGCGTCCCGGTGTAGGGCGAGCCTGCCGCCAGGACCACGGCCAGGTGATGCCACACGCCGGTCGACAGGGTCGCCCGCGTGGTCATGTCGATGATCTGTTCCGTGGTGTTGCCGCCGGTGGTGATCGCGAAGCGGGGCGAGTTCGGCGTCAGCATCGCCTGTTGAGTGCTGAGGAACATGTACGTGGTCGTACTGCTGGAACCGAAGTCGAAGACCCGCTGCCAGATGCGGTTGCTGCGCACGTTGACCCAGCAGGTGATGGTCACCGCCGCGGTCGCGCCCATCGTGTTCAGGCTGGCGGGCACGGTGGCGAAGCCGCCCGAGGTGGAGCTGGCGCTGGCCAGGTTCAACGAGCCGGTCCCCACCTGCCTGGTCGTGGAGAAGGTGGCGGTCCCGGTACCCATCGTGCCCAGGGTCGCGGTGCGCCCATGGCCCGAGGAGTCGCTGGCCGAGGTCCCGCTGCTCTCGTCGAAGCGGTACCAGGCCACCAGGTCGACGTCGATCGCCCCGCCGGTGCCGGGCGTCCCGCCGGTGCCGGGCGTCCCACCGGTGCCGGGCGTTCCGCCGGTGCCGGGGGTCCCACCGGTGCCGGGCGTCCCGCCGGTGCCGGGCGTGCCGCCCACGCCGGTCGCGCCGCCGGTGCCGGGCGTGCCGCCGGTGCCGCTGGTCCCCGCGGTACCGGGGGTCCCGCCGCTGCCGGTGCGGCCGCCGGTGCCGCTGGCGCCGGCGCTGCCCAGCATGCCGGCCGTGCCGGTGTCTGGCTGACCGGAGTGATCGACGGGCGAGCCGTGATCGACGGGGCCGGAGTCGACGCCGTCGCTGCGACAGCCACCGCAGGCCTCGGGCGGCGAGAAGCAGCCGGCCGCGGTGAAGGCCAGGGCGGCCAGGGCGAGGGCAGCGAAAGCGGCGGTGGCAGAGAGGCGGGGAAGCCTCACAGCTTCACCACCACCCCGCCTCCGAGGTCGACGTGGGCGGTGAAGGCCGAGACGCCCAGCAGCGCGTTGGCGCTGGCAGTGAGGGCGAAGTGCGGGGTCAGATCGATCATCACACCGCCACCCGGACCGAAGAAGAAGGGGCCCGCCGCCGCGGTGTCGACGCAGGCGACCGGGTGGGCGGGGTCGGCGCCGCAATCGTTGTGCGCCACAGACACCACATGTCGGATCTGGCCCACGCCCAGCGTGCCCACCACGAAGGGACGCACGGTGCCGGCGCCAAGGAAGTAGGTGGCCCGCGCGAAGATCGCGGTGGCCCCCTTGCTGGGCGTGCACAGACCGTCGCCGCCGCAGCCGCTGCCACTCGGCGACCGCTCGGGGGTGGTGCCCGAGATCAGCTGGAATCGACCCTGCAGGGACAGCGCCAGGTTGGGGCGCACGAAGTACCCGATCTCCGGTGACAGGTGCACCACCGACGAGGGTTGAAAGCCCGAGGGCAGCGGCTGGTCGCTGTTGACCTCGCCGTGCCCGCTCACCCAGCCGACGCCGCTGCCCACGCCCATGGCGAAGAGCCAGCGCGGCCCCGTCGCCGCGGTCTCTTCCTCTTCCTCCTCTTGTTCCTCGACGTTGGCGGCGACGGACCTGGGCGCCGGGGCGGCCGGCGCGCGCGCCGGCGTTGCCACCGGGGCGGGCGTCTCGTTCGCCTGTTCCTGCTCCTGTTCCTGCTTTGGGGCCGGCACCTGCGCCACCTGCTCCGGGGCCGGGGCGGGGACGGCGGGAGGCGCCGGGATGGTCTTTGCGGGGTTGCCGACGTCGCGCTTGGCCTGGGCGAAAGCCTGCGCCACCTCCGGGTTGGCAAAGCGCGCCGGCACCTGCACGTCGGCCTGGATCTGCAACGCGCGCCGGAAGTGAGCGATGGCGACCTCGGGGTGCTCGGCGTCGGCCGCCAGCAGCACCACCCCAAGATGGACGTAGGTGCGCGCACGCACCGGGTGGTTGCCCAGCGCGTGCCGATCGCACAGCGCCAGCGCTTCCTTCAGCTCGGCGCGCGCCTCGTCGAAGTTCAGGTTGTCATAATCACGGAGCGCCTTGCGATTGAGCTCCAGGACCTGCGCCACCGCGGCGGTCTCCGGCTGGGCGCGCGCGCTCGGCGCACACAACAACAGCGCCAGCGCTATCGCCGTGGCGATGTACGCGCCGATCCATGGATGCAGTCGAAGAGCCCGGAACGACATGCGCGCAGCCTCTACTCAGACACAGCAGAGCCAATCTCAGACTAACACGCCCCACCCCTACCTCCCCCGCGTCACCCTCACCCCGACGTCGAACGGGACGCACCGGGCCACGGTTCAAGTCGTGCCCGGCCGCCTGTAGTGGCGGCACACCGCGAGATCAGCTCAAAATAAGCGCGGCGCGGCCTAATAAACCGGCCAGCGGCGGGGCAGGAACGTCTCCTCGTAGACCCGCAGCGCGTAGCGGTCGGTCATCCCGGTGATGAAGTCGGCGATCGCGCGCGACAGGCCGTCGGATTCGGGCACGCCCTTGGGCCAGTGCTTGGCGCGAAACTCGTCGCCGTGCGCGTGAAAATACCCCCACAGGTCGGAGATGATTCGCTGCGCCTTCTCGAACTCGCCGCGGATCTCGGCGCGCTCGTAGACCGCCTCGTACAGGTAGTCGCGCAGCGCGATGAGCGCGCTCAGGATCTCCTCGCTCATGCGGATCTGGCGCTTCTCGTCGAGGCGCGAGGCTCCCACCATGTCGTGAACCATGCGTGCAATGCGGTCGCCGTGGGTCTGGCCCAGGGTCTGGAGAATCCCGCGCGGCACGTCACCGGGGTCGATGACCCGACCGCGCACGGCGTCGTCCAGGTCGTGGTTGACGTAGGCCACGATGTCGCTGATGCGGACGATCTGCCCCTCCAGCGTCATGGCGAGCAAATTGGGATTGTCGGAGATGATGTGGCCCTTGCCCTTGGAGTGCTTGAGGATCCCGTCGCGCACTTCGCGGCTCAGATTCAGCCCGCGACCCTCGCGCTCCAGCACCTCGACCACCCGCAGCGACTGCTTGACGTGGTGAAACCCGTCGGGCATCAGCTTGGCCAGCACCTTTTCCCCGGCGTGACCGAAGGGGGTGTGACCCAGGTCGTGGCCCATGACGATGGCCTCGGTCAGCGATTCATTGAGGCGCAACGCCCGGGTCACCGTGCGCGCGATCTGCGCGACCTCCAGGGTGTGAGTGATGCGCGTGCGGTAGTGATCCCCCTCGGGCGCCAGGAAGACCTGGGTCTTGCCGGCCAGGCGGCGGAACGCCTTGGAATGGATGATGCGATCGCGATCATGCTGAAAGATCGGACGCACCGGATCGGGTGGCTCGGCGATATCGCGGCCCAGGCTGGCGCGGCTCTTCTGCGCGTACGGTGACAGCACCGCCTCTTCGTCGGCCTCGAGCTGCTCGCGGATGGTCGCCGTCATGGGGGTGCCGTCCCGGCTACTTGCGCCGCTTGCCGCGCCCGGCGCTCGAGCGGCCCTTGCTGCCGTGCACGGGAATCTTGGGCCGGTCGGCGCGCTTGGCGCTGGTGCGCAGCCCGCCCTTGTCGGCGACGCCGATCTTGTCGCGCTTCTTGTCGCGCTTTCGGTCGCGCTCCGGGGCGCGCTTGCCGTGGTCCTTCTCGGCGGGCGGCACCACGTCGTGATCGCGGCCGGGGCGCCGGGCCCCGCGCGACGACCCGCGCGCCGCCGATCCGGGCTCGTCGCGCGACCCCCGGCGGTCGTGCTTGCCCTTGCCGCGGTCGCGGTCACGGCCGCGACGGTGACCGTCGCGGCGCTCGGCGCTGTCGGCGGAGCGCGCGCGGTGCTCGTGCAGGGCGAAGTCGATCTTGCGCCGAACCACGCTGACCGACTGCACCTCCACCTTGACCGTGTCGCCGAGCGCGAAGGTGCGCCCCGACCGGCGGCCCACCAGCTTGCTCGCGGTCTCGTCGAACACGTAGTAGTCGTCGGACAGCGCCTCCAGGCGGACCAGACCCTCGACGAAGGGCTCGTCGATCACCACGAACAGGCCAAAGCCCATGACGCTGGAGATGGTGCCGTCGAAGACGTCGCCGATGCGATCGCGCAGGAAGAAGGCGCGGTACAGATCGACCACCTCGCGCTCGACCTCCATGGCCTGGCGCTCCGAGAACGAGGCGTCGGCCGCCATCTTCTGCAGCGCCGCGCGGTCGGGCAGCGGCGCCTCCGACGGGGGCCGGAAGCCGCCCGCCGGCTTGCCCTGCGCGGCCAGCCGGCTCTTGAGCAGCCGGTGGTCGATCAGGTCCGGGTAGCGGCGAATCGGCGAGGTGAAGTGCAGGTAGTCGGCCGAGGCCAGCCCGAAGTGGCCGACGTTGACCACGTCGTAGGTGGCCTGCTTCAGCGAGCGCAGCATCTGGAACGACAGCGGCTTCTCGGCCGGGTGGCCCTTGAGCCGCTCGAGCACCCGCTTGAGCCCCTGCGGCGTGCGCGCGTCGTCGATGTCGATGCGCAGGCCGTAGCTCTCGGCCAGGGTGGCGAACTGCTCCATGCGGTTGCGATCGGGCGCGTCGTGGATGCGCCACAGGGTGTCCTCGCCGCGCTCGCGGAAGCTGGTGGCGACCGCCTCGTTGGCGGCCAGCATGAACTCCTCGATCATCGAGTAGGCCTGGCGCTCGCCGGGGTCGCGGCGCGACTTGCGGATGTCGCGCACGCGCCGCGGATCGTCCTCGTCCAGCTCGACGAAGGGCTCGGGCAGGTCGAAGTCCAGCGACCCGCGCTGCACGCGCAGCGCCCGCATCTGGCGCGCCAGCGAGTCCATCCCGCGCAGCTCCGGCAGGTGCGGCTCGTACTTCTTGCGCTTGCCGCGGGTGTCGCCGGCCAGCGCCGCCGCGACCCCCGGGTAGTCGAGCCGGGCGCGCGAGTGGATCACCGCCGCGCAGAAGTCGCGCCCCACCACCTGGGCGTTCTTGTCGAGGTCGATGATGGTCACCATCGCCAGCCGGTCCTCTTCCGGGACCAGCGAGCAGATGCGCGCCGACAGCGGCTCGGGCAGCATCGGGATGGCCCGGTTGGGCAGGTAAATGCTGCAGCCGCGGCGGCGCGCCTCGACGTCGACCGGCGAGCCCTCGCGCACGTAGTGCGAGACGTCGGCGACCGCGACGAACAGGCGGGTGCCACCGCCCGGCAGGCTGTCGATGGCGACCGCGTCGTCGAAGTCGCGCGCGGTCTCGGGATCGATGGTCAGGAACGGCACGTCGCGCAGGTCGGCGCGGTCGACCCGGTCGGCGTCGCGCACCTCCTGGGGCAGGCCGTCGGCGATGCGCGCCACCTCGTCGGGGAAATCGTCGGTGACGTCGGCGCACGCCAGCACCTTCTCGACCTCGGTGCGCGGGTCGTCGGGGTCGCCCAGGACCTTGAGCACCTCGGCCTCGATGGGGCCGCCAGCGACGTCGGGGTAGCGGGTTATCTCGGCCACCACGGCCTGGCCGGTCAGGGTCGCGGCGACGTGGCCGCGCAGCGAGACCGGACCGGTGATGCGGGGGTCGTCGGGCTGCAGGATCATCTGCTTGCCGGCGCGTTCGAGCTGGCCGGTTATCTTGGCGCGGCCGCGCGCCAGCACGCGCAGCACCCGCCCTTCGGTGCCACGCACGCCTGGCCAGGCCTGGATCTCGACGGTGTCGGCGTCCATGGCGGGGCCGCGGTTGCGCGCCGAGACGTGCACGTCCTCGGACTTGTCATCGGGCACGACGAAGCCGTAGCCGACGGGGTGAATCTTGATCCGCCCGGTCAGGGTCCGGGTCGAACCAGGGGGAATACGGGTCTGTGGGTCATCTACAGTCAAACGAACATCCTTTGGTCAGTGAACGAACATGTACAGCCAGAAAAGAAAAAGGTGAAGCAGCAGCCGGTCAGATCATCTGCTGGCGCTGATGCCGGCGCGCAGGGCGTAGATCTTTCGATCGTCGCTGCCCACGAAGATGGTGCCGTCGGCGGCCAGGATCGGCGAGCTGTCGACGTCGCCGCCGAGCTCGACCGACCAGCGCAGCCGGCCCTCGGGCTCGAGCGCGTACAGGCGATCGTCCTGCGAGCCGAACAGGATGGCGCCCTTGGCGTCGACCAGCGCCGACGACAAGATGCGGTCGCCCGCGCGGAAGGTCCAGTACAGGGTGCCGTCGGTGCGGATGGCGTACATCTGGGCGTCGAACGAGCCGACGTAGACCACGCCGTTACCCAGCGCGGGAGAGGCGCGCAGGTCGCCGCCGGTGTTGAACGCCCAGCGCAGGGTGCCGTCCGAGTTCAGCGCGTACAGCTTGCGATCGTCGCTGCCGATGTAGATCGTGCCGTCGTCGCCCACGCTGGCGCTGGACTCCACGTCCCCGCCGGTGCGGAAGTCCCAGCGCTTGATGCCGGTCGGCGCGATGGCGTAGACGAGGTCGTCCTGCGAACCGGCTACCACCGTGCCGTCGGCCAGCAGCGCGGGCGCAGACGCGACGTGGCCGTTGGTGGGGAAGCGCCAGCGCAGCGTGCCGTCGGGGTTGATGGCGTAGATGCCGTCGCCGCCGGTGTAGACCACGCCGTCGGGACCGATGGTGGGTCCGGCGTCGACGTCGCACTTGCTGGCCTCGGGCCCGACGCCGACCCGCTGCGGGCAGGCGCCGACCTGGAACACCCAGCGCGGCCGGTCGCTCTTGGCCCCGATCGCGTACAGGTGGTCGTCGTCCGAGCCGATGTAGATCGTGCCGTCGTGGGCGACCGCCGGCGAGCTGAAGATGATGTCGCCAGTGGCGTGCTGCCACTTCAGCGAACCATCGCGCGCGACGGCGTACAGGCGCCCGTCGTGCGATCCGAACAGCAGCGAGCCGTCGTCGGCGACCGCCGGCGACGAGGTGACCGGCCCGCCGGTGGTGTAACTCCACCAGACCGACGGCTTGGCGGCCGGCAAGACGAAGGGCGACCGGCCGCGGTGCGCCGGCCCGAAGCGGAACATCGCCTGGGCGGGCTCGACGGCGTACTGGGGCAGCGGCAGCGGCGCGGTCGCGCCCGGCACCGGACGCGCCGGCGCCGCCGGCGGCGGACGCGGCCCCGGACCGGGGCCCGGCGCTTGCGACCAGACGCAGCGGCCGGCGTCGCACACCCGATCCAGCTTGCAGTCCTTGTCG
>Ga0207701_10003640_pt1 | contig 15811 bp, 14 predicted proteins | sample KBSSwiSSwithPhiX_FD_184294 | JGI IMG/M metagenome (GOLD analysis project Ga0207701, IMG submission 184294) | Switchgrass rhizosphere bulk soil microbial communities from Kellogg Biological Station, Michigan, USA, with PhiX - S5 (SPAdes) (version 2) | ecosystem: Environmental > Terrestrial >... | reverse complement strand
GGGCGCGTTGGCATCCCAGCGATCGTCGGACGCCGCCTTGGGGCGCGCGGTCGAGCTGGACCACCGGTCGGGAGCCGGTTCGGGGTGCGGAGATTCGAGCAAAACAGAGCCGATGCAGGGACGTGCGCTGGAGACAATACCCATCTGGCGCGGCGGAGAATCTTCGGGGAAGACAGCGGATCTTCATCCGGTTCGCGCGATGTCGCCGTCCGCCGCGGGGACGCCGCTCGCCTTGACGCCGCAGAAGTCGAACAGGCCACGGTCCATGAGGTGCGACGGCACGACATTGCTGAGCGCGCCGAAGATCGAGTCGATCCGCCCAGGGTGTTTCTTTTCCCACTCGCGCAGCATTGCCGCCACCTGCTTGCGCTGCAGATGCTCCTGCGACCCGCAGAGGTTGCACGGGATGATCGGAAACTGGTTGAGCTCGGCGTAGCGCGCGAGGTCGCGCTCGCGCACGTGGACGAGCGGCCGGATGACGACATGCTGCCCGTCGTCGGAGACGAGCTTCGGCGGCATTGTCTTGAGCTTTCCGCCGAAGAAGAGATTGAGGAAGAACGTCGCAAGGACGTCGTCGCGATGATGGCCCAGCGCGATCTTGGTGGCGCCGATCTCGGTCGCCACGCGATAGATCACGCCGCGCCGGAGCCGCGAGCACAACGAGCAAAGCGTTCCACCTTCGGGGATCACCCGCTTGACTACGCTGTAGGTGTCCTGCTGCTCGATCCGGTACGGGATTGCCCGCGACTCGAAATACTGCGGGAGCACGTCGGCGGGAAAGTCCGGCTGCTTCTGGTCGAGGTTCATTGCGATGACCTCGAACGGAAACGGCGCTCGGCCCTTCAGCGTGAGCAGGAGGTCGAGGAGGGCATGGCTGTCCTTGCCCCCTGAAACGCAGACCATGATCCGGTCGTTACGCTCGATGAGCCCGTAAGCGGCGATTGCCTCGCCGACGAGGCGGCGCAAGCGCTTTCGCAGCTTGTTCGCCTCGAACTCGACCTTCCGCGGGTCGCGCCGCGGCGTCACGGGGCTGGCCATGGGCTCCGCCGGCGGGGGCGGTTGCAGGTCGGCAGCAGGCGTGTCCATGGGCTCATCATTTTACCGGCCGCAGAAGGTATTGGGGATTGGCGCTAAGATTGCCGGTTTCCGGCGGGAGGAAAGGGAATATCCGATGCAGACGATCGTCGTCGCCAATCCGAAGGGCGGCAGCGGCAAGACGACGCTTGCGACCAACGTCGCCGGTTGGTTAGCGGGCAAGCGCCGCAACGTGGTCCTGCGCGATCTCGATCCACAGCGCTCGGCGACCGAATGGCTCGCACGCCGTCCAGCGCTGTTTCCGCCGATCGCTGGGCTTGCCCGCGAAGCGAAGGGCGGCAAGGATCCTGAGCACGAATGGCGCGTCGTCGATACGCCCGCCGGTCTTCACGGCGACGATCTGCGCGAGGCGGTGCGCCGCGCCGACGTGATGCTCGTTCCGCTGACGCCGTCGGCGTACGACATGGGTGCGACGCGCCGATTCCTGAGGGCGATTCACGAGTTCAAGGCGATCCGCAAAGGCCAGCTCGCGCTCGGCATCATCGCGATGCGAGTCGACCCGCGCACGCACAGCGCCGCCGAGCTCGACGCCTTCCTCCAGGAATTCGCCTTTCCGGTGGTCACCCATCTTCGCGATACGCAGGTTTACGTCCATTGCGCCCGGGACGGCGCCTCCGTGTTCGATCTTCCCCGCTCGCGCGGTGAGCAGGATTGGGAGCAGTGGACGCCGCTCACGCGCTGGATAACGCGGTACGCCCCGCAGAAGGCATGAAGGCGCGCTTGGAGGCCATGAGCGTGCGCGTTGCCTGTCGGCAAGTTTGACAAGTTGCATCGCCGTCCAATTCTGCAGGGCGGCCAACGCCTTGTTTCGACTGTGTTCGCATTTGCTAGCCCGATTCGTGCTAGGGCGGGAGGTTGATAATTTGTCCGCGGCGCGACGGTGTCGTCTGTGTGCGCGGGTCCGCTTTATTCAGGGGGAACTTATGAAGCGATTCACATCGCGCGCGTTGCCAATGGCCCTGGCGGCGCTTGTCGCTGCGCCGCTCGCCGAGGGAGCGTCGATTCCGATCCTGTTCGTCGGCAACAGCTACACGTTCGGCCGCGTCGATCCGGTGCTCTCCTACAACGCGGCAAACGTGCACGACCTCACGGCCGCGATGAATGCCGCCAATCCGAGCGGCTCGAACCCGTACGAGCCCCATCCGTGGGGCGGCGTGCCCGGCATCTTCAAGCAGTTCACCGTCGAGGCGGGGCTCGATTACGACGTGTCGATATCGGCGCGAAACGCCGCATCGCTGCGCGGACAATTTCTCAACACTAACCCCGCCGGATGGGACCTTCTCGGCAACATTGCCAGCCAGAAGTGGGGAGCGGTCGTGCTGCAGGACCTGAGCGACGAGCCTCTGCCGCTCAACAAGGGCGCAAACGCGGACCTCGGAATCTTCAACTTCTACACGAACCAGCTCGAGAACTACATCCACAACGGAATCAAAGCCGGCCCCGAGCTCGCGACGGATGTACTCAATACGACCGAGGGCATCCTCTGGGGAGGGCCGACGTCGGGCACGGCGGCGCAGCGGGCGAACAACTGCATCGTCGGGACCGGCGGCAGCACAGCGACCAATCCCAACCCCAACCCGAACCCCAATGCGCTGTCGCAAACCGCGTGCAACACCGCACGAACGATCAAGGGCAATCCTAACGAAAGCCTCGCGACCAACGTCTATCTGTACGAGACCTGGGCGCGGCCCGACATGGTCTATCCCCACACCAACACCACCACCGATCCAGTGACGGGGGAAATCCTTCCGGGCGTCGGCGCCGCGATGCTATGGGAGCCGTCGCTGCAGCAGATGACGGCCGATTTGCACAACGCCTATTTCGGTCTTGCTGCCTCGAACCCCAACTACGAGGCCGTGGCCCCTGTCGGCGACGCGTTCATGCTGGCAGTGAACAACGGCAAGGCGACGGCGAACCCGTATGCGGCCGATGCGCTGACGGATGGGCTGATCGACCTTTGGTGGGACGACAACCTGCACGCGAGCAGATACGGCTCGTACCTCAGCGCTCTCACGTTGTTCGGGACCATTACCGGGCTCGACCCGCAGAGGATCGGCTATGGCGACATCGCGGCCAGGGACCTGGGGATCAGCCAGCACGATGCGTATCTGCTGCAGCAGATCGCGGCCCAGCAGCTGGGCTTCGCCGTCGTGCCCGAGCCGGCCTCGTTGGCGCTGGTGGGGATAGGCGTGCTGGGACTTATCGCCGCCAGGCGGCGGCGGGAAAGCACGAATTACTTCTTCGGCTGAGCAGCCTGCTTCGCGGCCTCGACGGCCTTGTCCGCCGCTTCCTTCGAAGCGTCGGCAGCTTTCACGGTAGCGTCGGCCGCCTTGTCCGTTACTTCCTTGACCGCGACGCCAGCCTTGGCGGACGCGTCCTTCGCGGCATCGGCGGCCCTGGCTGCGGCGTCGGCGGTCGCGGCGGCCGCTTCCTTCGTGGCTTCCTTCGCAGCTGCGCCGGCCTTCACCGCCGCTTCGCCGACTTTCGAGGCCGCTTCCGCGGCGGCCTTCTTCGCTTGTTCGGTGGCCTGGCTCGAATCCTTGCCGCAAGCGGTGAATGTCGTCGCGACGGCGAGCGACATCAATGCGATCAGCAAACGGGATTGCATCCGGTTCTCCTTAGGGGGACGTCGCGGCGGACGAAGGTCCCGCAGCCGGGCTCGATCCTCGAAACCGTCCGCGCTCGCCGCTGCAAACCCTTGATCATAGCGCAGCGCCGCGCTTTCGCTTGCGGCAGCACGGTTCTCGTATACTTCGCTGCGCGCCGTTCGAGGCGCTCCAAAGGGAGGAACCCATGGCGATTCGATCCGCGGTGACGTCCACGCTGTTCATCGGCGTCTGCGCACTGCTCGCGTTCGCCGCCCCGGTGGCGGCGCAGGATCGCATGGACAAGCCCGTGCGGATCATCGTCGGTTTCGCACCGGGCGGCACCGCCGACCTTATCGCGCGCGTGGTTGCCGACAAGCTCAAGGACACGGTCGGCCAGCCCGTCATCGTCGATAACCGGCCCGGTGCTGCCGGACGAATCGCCGCGGATCTGGTCAAGGGTGCGGCGCCGGACGGCTCGACGATCATGGTCATGCCGATCGGGCCGATGGCCGTCGTCCCGCACACGCTTAAGCAGATTCCCTACGATCCGGTGAAGGATTTCACCGCCATCGGACTCGGCGCCACGTTTCAGTTCGCGCTCGCCGCCGGACCCGGGAGCGGCGCCAAGACATGGGGCGAGTTCGTCGCCTGGGCGAAGGCCAACCCGAACAAGGCGTCCTACGCGACGTCGGCGGCCGGCAGTCTCCCGCATTTCGTCGGCGTGCTGCTTTCCCGCGACATCGGCATCGAGATGGTGCACGTGGCGTACAAGGGCTCCGGCGCGTACATGAACGACTTGATGGGCGGCCAGGTGCCATCCGCAATCGATACGGTTGCCGATCTTTCGGAGCAGCACCGCGCGGGAAAAATCCGCATCCTCGCGACGACGGGCACAGCGCGCGCGCCGGCGACGCCCGACGTGCCCACGTTCAGCGAGCTTGGCCTCAAGAACATGGTCGCGTCGGGCTGGTTCGGATTCTTTGCGCCGCCCAACACGCCGAAGGCCGTGATCGACACGCTGAATCGCGGTATCAACAAGGCGCTCGCGTCGCCCGACGTCGTCGAACGGCTGACGAAGCTCGGCATGGATCCGGCGACCAGCACACCGGACGAGTTCGCGAAGATCGTCGCGTCCGACTATGCGAAGTGGGGGCCGATCGTCAAAGCGTCGGGCTTCACGGCCGACTGAGCAGACGATCGGGCGCGCGGGCCGTTACGGCAAAACGTCGGCGTCCGTCAAACGGTTGAGCGATCGGCTTACACGGCGTTTGCGCCCGAGCCGTTAATGTTCCGGCGAAGGAATACGCCGCAATCCCTGCTCAGCGACATGGTCGGATGCTTCCAATTCTCACTAACGCGAGCGCGCGATGCGTTGGTTGAAGCGTGATGCGCGTTTGCGGCAGTTTCAGCTAACCTCCGACGCGGGAGGAGTTGCGCCAACCCGAATTGCCGTCACCCGGTCGTCGGGGGCGGCGTCGTCCGGTGCAGAGTTGAGGCGCTCGACAATCGCGCCGGGAGCGCACTCAAAGCGTTCGCGGTGGTACGCCGCAGCGCACTCGTGTTCGCTCTCTTTGGATTAGTGGCCGGCTTCGTGGTGCAGGACCGTAATCACGTCGCCGGTAGATTGGATACCGGGCTCGCGGACGGACCGGCGAAGCGCGTGCCGCCCGCTCCGAGCGTGACAAACGATCGCTCGACAAACGATCGCTCGACCAATACTTCTTCCGACACCCGCAGCAGCGAGTTGCTGCCAGCGGATGTCGCGACGGTCGAGCGCGCCGCAGCGGCCGAGTTGGACAAAAGTTCAAGAGCGCAACCGTCGACAACGCCGCCACCTCGAGCGGCGCCCAATACGACGACACCGGCGCCGAGGCCATCGCCCGCCGCGTCGGCTCCGCCCGCCGCGACCACTCCGCGTGCCGCGTCGACTCCGCCCGCTGGTGCCGCTGGTGAGCGCGCGAATGCCCGTTTGGCAAACGGAGACACCATCGCCGCGGTCGAAACCGACGCCGCGCAGGTGTTGGCGTTGGCTAGGCGTGCTGCGGGACCCGACGCCGACGACAGGATATTGCAAGGCGCCCGATCCATGCGCGCCGTGACCCACGTGCCTAGCGCGCGTCCTCAATCGCCGGCCGTCGGGCGGCGGCTGAATTCCGAAGCGCGCGCGGCATGGGAACGGCAGGACATCGATACTGCCTTGCGCCTGCAGCAACGCGCCTTCGAAGCAAGTCCGAACGATCCGGAGATCGTCGGCAATCTCGCCTTCTTTTACCTCAAGGCGAAGCCCGCGCAACCGGCGCTCGCCCGTCGGCTTGCGCTCCACGCACTCGGGGCGCGGGGCAGCGCATTTCCCGCCGGCCGGGCGGAAGACTGGGGAACGCTGGCTGTTGCGAGCTCGCTACTGGGACGCGAGGCGGATGCTATCGACTCGATGTACGTGATGTTGGCGACGAGCAACAACCCGGAGCGTGCTTGTCGTGCGGCCCTGATGGCGGTGGCGCAGTACGGCCGACCGATGCAGGCACCTGCAAACGCCTTGCGGTCGCGCATCCGCGCGCGCGGCGGAGTGCCGGCAGCCCCGAGTTGCGAATGAAGTAGCCGCTACGCGGCCTGCATGAGCTCCCGCAGCACGAACGGCAGGATGCCGCCGTGCAGGTAGTAGTCGACCTCGATCGGCGTGTCGATCCGCAACAGCACCGGCACCCGCTGCACGGTGCCGTCCTTGCGATGGATCGCGAGCATCACATCCATTTGCGGGACGATGCCCGCTTCGATGCCTGTGACGTCGAACGTCTCGTCGCCCTTGATGCCGAGCGACACCACCGAATCGGTGCCCTTGAACTGGCAAGGCAGCACGCCCATGCCGACGAGGTTCGACCGGTGGATCCGCTCGAAGCTCTTCGCGATGACCGCCTTGACGCCGAGCAGCTGCGTTCCCTTCGCCGCCCAGTCGCGGGATGATCCGGTGCCGTATTCCTCGCCACCGAACACGACCGTCGGCGTCCCCTGCGCGACATACTTCATCGCCGCATCGTAGATGGGCATTCTTTCGCCGGACGGCTGGAACAGCGTGATACCGCCTTCCTCGCGCGAGCCGTCGGCCTTCTGCGGCATCATCAGGTTCTTGACCCGGACGTTGGCGAACGTGCCGCGCATCATCACCTCGTGGTTGCCGCGCCGCGAACCGTAGCTGTTGAAGTCCACGACCGACACGTCGTTCTCCAGCAGATAGATACCCGCGGGGGAGGTCGGCTTGATCGAGCCTGCAGGGCTGATGTGGTCGGTCGTCACCGAATCGCCCAGGATTGCGAGCGCGCGAGCGCCGCGGATGTCGGCGATGCTGCCGGTCTTCATCGTGAAGGCATCGAAGAACGGCGGCTTCGCGATGTACGTGGAGCGGGGCCAGTTGTACACCTGCCCGGCGGCTCCGGAAATGGTCCCCCAAAGCGGATTGGCATTCGCGACGTCGCCATAGAGCGAGCGGTAGATGAGCGGGTCCTTCGCGAACCCCATCACCGCGGCGATCTCGTGCGAGCTCGGCCAGATGTCCTTCAGGCAGACGGGGCCGTGCGTGCCGATGCCGACGGGCTCGGTCGTCAGGTCCTTCAGCACCGTGCCGGCGATTGCGAACGCGACGACGAGCGGCGGCGACGCGAGGAAGTTCGCCTTGAGGTTCGGATGGATTCGCGCCTCGAAGTTGCGGTTGCCGGACAGCACCGCCGCGCACACGAGATCGTTGGCGGTGATCGTCTCGTTGAACTCAGGCACCAGGTCGCCGGCGTTGCCGATGCACGTCGTGCACCCGTAGGCGGTGACACCGAAGCCGAGCTTCTCGAGGTAGGGCAGGAGACCGGACTTCGTCAGGTAGTCGGTGACGACGCGCGAGCCAGGCGCGAGCGAAGTCTTGATGTGGGGCATCACCGTGAGTCCCTTCTCGACGGCTTTCTTCGCAAGCAGACCCGCCGCGAGCAGCACACCCGGATTCGACGTGTTCGTGCACGACGTGATCGCCGCAATCAGCACGTCGCCGTTGCCGATGGGCGGTTGCCCAACCGGCGGAGGCACAACGTGGTCGGGCGTCGGCTTGTTGGCGACCATCTCGACGACGTGGCGCGGCTGCGGGCTGTTGGGCAGCGGAGGCGTGTCGCCACCGGTCGCGGTCGAAGACTGGGCCGGCGCCGTCGAATAACGCCGTGCGAGCCTGTCGGCCGCTTGCCCGAAGCCGTTTTCCGTGACCGACTTGCTGAAGAGCTCCGTGAACGTCTTCTTGAGCGCACCGAGCTCGACGCGGTCCTGCGGACGCTTGGGGCCCGCGAGCGACGCCTTGATCGAGGCCAGATCGAGTGTGACCACCTTGGTGTAATCGATCTCGCCGGCACGCGGGATGCCGAACAGGCCCTGCGCCTTGAAGTACGACGCGAACGCGTCGATTTCGGCAGCCGTCCGGCCCGTGGCGGTCAGATAGTCTACGGTGGCTTCGTCGACCGGGAAGAAGCCCATCGTCGCGCCATACTCCGGCGCCATGTTGGCGATCGTCGCCCGATCGGGCACGGCGAGCGACGCTGTTCCTTCGCCGAAGAACTCGACGAACTTGCCGACGACTTTCTCCTTCCGCAGGAGCTCGGTCACCGTCAGCACGAGGTCGGTCGCGGTGATGCCCTCGTTCAAGCGTCCCTTCAATTCGACGCCGACGACGTCCGGAGTGAGGAAGTACACGGGCTGGCCCAGCATGCCGGCCTCTGCCTCGATGCCGCCGACGCCCCACGCGACCACGCCGATTCCGTTGATCATCGTCGTGTGGCTGTCGGTGCCGACGAGCGTGTCGGGGTAATAGAGAGGAAACTCAGTACCATCCTTCTGGTGGACCCCGCGCGCGAGATACTCGAGGTTCACCTGGTGGACGATGCCGATGCCGGGCGGCACGACCTTGAACGTGTCGAACGCCTGCATCCCCCACTTCATGAACTGGTAGCGCTCGGCGTTTCGGCTGAACTCGAGCTTCATGTTGAGGTCGAGCGCATCGGGGCGGCGGTAGTAGTCGATCATTACCGAATGGTCGACGACGAGATCGACGGGCACGAGCGGCTCGATCGCTTTCGGATTGCGACCCATGTCCGACGCCACGTTGCGCATCGCCGCGAGGTCCGCGAGGAGCGGCACGCCGGTGAAATCCTGCAGCACGACGCGCGCGACGACGAACGGGATCTCCGCGGTGCGCGCACCGGTCGGCGCCCAGTTGGCGACCTCTTTCACGTGCTCGGCGGTCACCTTCTTGCCGTCGCAGTTGCGAAGAACGCTTTCGAGCACGATCCGTATCGACACCGGTAGCCGCGAGACGCGGCCCACGCCTGCGGCTTCGAGCGCCGGCAGCGAGTAGTACTGCGCGGCGGCGCCGGAGGCAAGCTTGAACGTTTGCAGGGTGTCGTGCAGGTTGTGCGGCATGTTCGCTCTTTCTCGTTCGATGTTGGTGCGGTTCAGCCGATCGCGCTTAAAGGCGCGTCAGCCCCTGGGCGCCATCCACTGGCGGATGTTCATCGTCTGCCCGTTCGGCAACGTCATGTCGCCGGGGTTCTGCCCTTCCTTGCAAGGTCCCACGTGCTTGGCGTCGACGATCGTCACCGAGTCGCGTGGAGTGCCTTTGAGCGGCGGATCGAACACGGCGTGCGCTTCGGTGCGGTACGCAGTGTCGCCCGTCAACGTCGTGACCGACTTCGTCTGCACACGCGTGACGCCGAGATCGCAGACGGCGTCGATGGTGACCTTGTTGCCCGCCACCTTGAGATCGTGCTTGCTGCAGAGGCCGGCCATCATGCCCATCGACATCCGGTAGACGTACTGCTGCGTCGAGTCGTCGAGACAAAGCGTGGACGCCTGCGGCTGCGCCTTCGCGCGCCCGGCGGTGGTCGTCATCTGCGACCAGAGCCCGGGCTTGAGCTTCGGGAATTCCTGCGCGACGGCGCTAGTGATGAAGCCGAGGGCGAGAGCGAGAGCGAAGAAGTGTCGCATCGGGAGCGTGCCTGTCAGATCGCCATGAGGTCGACGAACTCGTGCACCGGCGTCGCTTCGAGCTTGTCGGCGTCGAGCGCGACGGCAAGTATCGCTTCCTGCTGCTTCGCGGGAAAGCGCCGGGCGAGGTTGGTGCGGAACTTGTCGACAAGGACCGGAAGGCCTTCCTTGCGCCGCCGGCGATGCCCGATCGGATACTCGACCACCACTTCCTTGAGCTTCGTGCCGTCGGTCAACTCGATCGTGATCCCGTTGGCGATCGAGCGCTTGTCCGGGTCGTGGTAATCCTTCGAGAACGCCTTGTCCTCGATGCAGGTCATCTTGGCACGGAGCTCGTCGATGCGCGGGTCGGCCGCGACGTTGTCCTCGTAGTCCGCAGCCGTCAGGCGCCCGTGGATCAGCGGCACGGCGACCATGTACTGGATGCAGTGGTCGCGGTCGGCGGGGTTCGCGAGCGGACCCTGCTTGTCGATGATGCGAATCGCAGATTCGTGCGTGCGGATCGTGATCTTCGCGATGTCGCTCAAGCGCTCCCTCACGTGCGGGTGCAGCTGCATCGCGCACTCCACCGCCGTCTGCGCATGGAACTCCGCGGGGAAGCTGATCTTGAACAGCACGTTCTCCATCACATAGCTGCCGTACGGGCGCTGGAACTCGAACGGCTTGCCCTTGAACAGAACGTCGTAGAAGCCCCACGTCTTCGCGGACAACACCGACGGATAGCCCATCTCGCCGGTCCTGGCGATGAGCGCGAGCCGCACGCCGCGCGACGTGGCGTCGCCCGCCGCCCAGCTCTTGCGCGAGCCGGTGTTCGGCGCGTGTCGGTAGGTGCGGAGACTTTGTCCGTCAACCCAGGCGAGCGACACCGCGTTCACCACCTCGTCACGGGAGAGCCCCAGCATGTCGGCGACGACCGCGGTTGACGCGACCTTGACCAGCACGACGTGATCGAGACCCACGCGGTTGAAGCTGTTCTCGAGCGCGATCACGCCCTGGATCTCGTGCGCCTTGATCATCGCGATGAGGACATCCTTCATGGCGAGCGGCGCCCTACCCGTGGCGACGGCTGTGCGCGACATCCAGTCGGCGGTCGCGAGGATGCCCCCGAGGTTGTCCGAAGGATGGCCCCACTCGGCGGCGAGCCACGTGTCGTTGAAATCGAGCCAGCGGATCATCGTGCCGATGTTGAACGCCGCCTGCACCGGGTCGAGCTGGAACGGCGTGCCCGGCACTTTCGCGCCGTTGGGAACGACGGTGCCCGGAACGATCGGGCCCATGAGCTTGGTGCACGCAGGGTAGGCGAGCGCCTCGAAGCCGCAACCGAGCGTGTCGATCAGGCAGTGCCGGGCCGTCGCGAGCGCCTCCTTGCTCGTGATCTTGAACGTCGTGACGTATTCGGCGATGTCCGTGAGGACGCGGTCAGGCTTGGGGCGGACGTTGCTGATCGGCGCGGACATGATCGTTGGGGCTCGAGGATCCGGTTTCAGGCGCGTTGCTCGAGGGGAATGAACTTCTGGTCGTCCGGGCCGATGTAGTTGGCGGAGGGCCGGATGATCTTGCCGTCGTTGCGCTGCTCGATGACGTGCGCCGACCATCCGGTGACCCGGGAGATGACGAAGAGCGGGGTGAACATGGCCGTGGGCACGCCCATCATGTGATATGAGACCGCCGAGAACCAGTCGAGGTTCGCGAACATCTTCTTCGCGTCCGTCATCACGGTCTCGATCCGCTCCGCGATCGCGAACATCTTGAGGCTGCCGGCGTCCTCCGACAGCTTGCGCGCGAGCTCCTTGATCACCTTGTTGCGCGGATCGGCAATCGTGTACACGGGATGCCCGAAGCCGATGATCACTTCCTTACCGGCCACGCGCTGCCGGATATCGGCCTCGGCTTCCTCCGGCGAGTCGTAGCGCTTCTGCGTCTCGAACGAGAATTCGTTGGCGCCGCCATGCTTCGGTCCGCGCAGAGCGCCGATGGCGCCGGCGATGCACGAATGGAAGTCCGAGCCGGTTCCGGCGATCACGCGGGCCGCGAACGTCGACGCGTTGAACTCGTGCTCGGCGTACAGGTTGAGCGACGTGTGCATCGCGCGAACCCACAGCGGCTTCGGCGCGCGGCCATGGAGCAGATGAAGAAAGTGGCCGCCGATCGAGTCGTCGTCGGTCTCGACGTCGATGCGCTTGCCGTTGTGGCTCCAGTGATACCAGTAGAGCAGCATCGAGCCCTGCGACGCGACCAGCCGGTCGGCGGCGTCGCGCGCGCCGGGCGCGCCGTGATCTTCCTTCTCCGGCAGCACCGCGCCGAGCGCGGACACGCCGGTCCGCAGCACGTCCATCGGGTGCGCCGCAGCAGGGATGCGCTCGAGGATCTCCTTCACCGGCTCGGGAAGACCCCGCAACGAACGCAGGCGCGACTTGTAAGCGGCGAGCTCCGCGCGCGACGGCAGCCTTCCATGGATGAGGAGGTAGGCGATCTCCTCGAACTCGCAAGTGTCGGCGATGTCGAGGATGTCGTAACCGCGGTAGTGGAGGTCGTTGCCCGATCGCCCGACGGTGCAAAGCGCCGTGTTGCCGGCGGTCACGCCGGAAAGCGCGACCGATTTCTTGGGTTTCGGCGCGACGGTCGTATCGTTCATCGGTTCCTTCCAACTAGGAGAATAGGACGCCAAGTGAGACGCAAATGAGCAAGGCCCGACGCACGTCACTGGCGAGCCGCGAACAACGCGTCGAGGCTCCGCTCGTACGCGTGGTAGCCGAGACAGTCGTAGAGCTCCGCGCGCGACTGCATCCTGTCGACGACGGATTTCTGCGTTCCGTCGCGGCGCAGCGCGGTGTACACGTCGAGCGCAGCCTTGTTCATCGCCCGGAACGCGGAGAGCGGATACAGGGCCACCGCAACATCGGCGGCGCGAAGCTCGTCCAGCGTGAAGAGCGGGGTCGAGCCGAACTCGGTGATGTTGGCAAGGATCGGCACCTTGACCGCCGCAGCAAACGCCTTGTACATCGACAGCTCGGTCATTGCTTCCGGAAAGATCATGTCGGCGCCCGCCGCGACGCATGCGCTCGCCCGATCGATCGCCGCCTCGAGGCCTTCGACCGCCAGCGCGTCGGTGCGCGCCATGACCACGAACTCGGGGTCGGTCCTGGCGTCGACGGCCGCCTTGATCCGGTCGACCATCTCTTCCTGCGAGACGAGCTCCTTGCCGGGTCGATGGCCGCAGCGCTTCGCGCCGACCTGGTCCTCGATGTGCATCGCACCTGCGCCGAACTTGATCAGCGACTTGACCGTGCGAGCAATATTGAACGCGGAGGCGCCGAAGCCCGTGTCGACGTCGACGAGCAACGGCAGGGCGCACGCGTCGGTGATCCGCCGCACATCGGTCAGGACGTCGTCCAGGTTGCTGATGCCCAGATCGGGCACCCCGAGTGATCCCGCGGCGACGCCGCCGCCCGAAAGATAGATCGCCTTGAAGCCCGAACGCTCCGCGAGGATCGCGTGATACGCACAGATGGCGCCCGGAACCTGTAGCGGCCTCTCCGCCGCAAGGGTGGCGCGGAACCGGGCGCCTGCCGACGAGGCCGTCATCAGCCGCCGAGCAGCGACGCCACGCCCGCACGCTCTTCCTCGAGCTCCCTGAGCGTCGCGTCCATCTTCTCGCGCGAGAAGTCGTCGATGGGAAGGCCGGCGACGCGCGTGTACTCGCCGCCGGCCGCGGTGACGGGCACGCCGTACATCACGTCCTGCGGGATTCCGTAGCTGCCGTCGGAGGCAACGCCCATCGTCACCCAGCGTCCGCTCGTGCCCTGCGTCCAGTCGCGGACGTGATCGACGGCTGCATTCGCCGCCGAGGCCGCGGACGACATCCCGCGCGCCTCGATGATCGCGGCGCCGCGCTTGCCGACGATGGGGAGGAAGACGTTGCGGTTCCAGTTGTCGTCGTTGATCAGGTCCTTGACCGATTGATCGCCGACGGTCGCGAAACGGTAGTCGGCGTACATCGTGGGCGAGTGGTTTCCCCAGACGATCAGCTTTTCTATCGCGCCGATCGGCTTGCCCGTCTTCGCGGCGAGCTGCGACAGCGCGCGGTTGTGGTCGAGGCGCAGCATGGCCGTGAAATTCTTCTTCGGCAGCGATGGCGCGGAGCGCATCGCGATATACGCGTTGGTGTTCGCGGGGTTGCCGACGACGAGCACCCGGATGTCGCGCTTTGCGACCGCGTCGAGGGCCTTGCCCTGCTCGATGAAGATCTTCGCGTTCTCGAGGAGCAGGTCCTTGCGTTCCATTCCGGGCCCGCGCGGCCTCGCGCCGACGAGCAGCGCGTAGTCGGCGTCCCTGAAGGCGACGTTCGGGTCGCCGGTGCCGATCATTCCCGCGAGCAGCGGAAAGGCGCAGTCCTCGAGCTCCATCATCACGCCTTTGAGGGCGGCTTGCGGCTTTTCGATCGGCAGCTCGAGGAGCTGGAGGATGACCGGCTGGTCGCGGCCGAGCATCTCGCCGGCGGCGATGCGGAACAGGAGCGCATAGCCGATCTGGCCGGCCGCGCCGGTGACGGCAACTCGTACGGGGTTTTTCATCGCGAAGCCTTCGAAGGAGGGCCGGTTGAGGGCCAATGGGTGCGCCTGGCAACGGGTGCGGCACCCGCCGGTTGCGCATCCGCTCCATGCAATTCTAGACCTGCGTCGATTCTCGTGTCAATCCACTCCTGTATCTTATATATGACCTCATGTGATAGATAATAGACAACGTCGGTACCGCGCTCGATAATGGCTCATGGCTCCGTTGAATCCCAGCCCCACCCCGACGTTCCAGCCGCTCTACCAGCAGATCAAGGCGCTGCTCGAGCGGAGCCTGGAGGCAGGCGAGTGGGCGCCCGGGGCGGCGATTCCGAGCGAAAGCGATCTCGCCCGCCGCTTCGGGGCGTCGCAGGGTACCGTGCGCAAGGCAATTGCGGCGCTCGCCTCGGAAAACCTCGTCGTAAGGCGCCAGGGGAAGGGAACGTTCGTCGCGACGCACACCGAGGAAGCGACCTCGCTCTTCCGCTTCCTGCGCATCCGCCGCAACGACGAGACGAGCGAATACCCGGCGAGCCGCGTGATCGATCTCCGGCGGGCGAAGGCGTCCGCCGAGGCGGCGCGCATCCTCGAGCTCAAGGCCGGCGATCCCGTGCACGTGATCCGGCGCGTGCTCGAGTTCGATGGAGAGCCCGCGGTGCTGGACGAAATCACGCTGCCAGCCGGACTCTTTCGCGGAATCACCAAGGCGAAGCTGCATGCGTACCAGGGGTCGATGTACAGCTTCTTCGAGACGCAGTTCGGCGTCCGGATGGTGAAGGCGCGGGAGAAGCTCCGCGCGGTGGCGGCCGACGCGGCGAGCGCGAAGCTCCTCGGCTTGAAAACCGGCGAGCCGCTGCTTGCGGTCGACCGCGTCACCTCGACGTACGGCGGACGTCCGGTGGAGTGGCGGCGCGGCCTCTGCACCACCAAGCGGCACCACTATTTCAATGAAATCGGCTGAAGCGATGGCGCGAGGTCGAAAACCGCGCGCTTTCCGGTGACTCGAAGTGCGGCCCCGCGCTATAATTCGTCGTGTTGCTATGCACAAAAGCCGTCGGGCAGCTGACGAAACGGCGCGCCCGGAAAAGCCACGTCTTACGTCCTTGGCAACGCTTCTCGAAGCCCCTCAGTCCCCTGGCACGTGAAAAAGCGCCCCGTCTACCTCGACTTGCCGCGGATCCGGCTGCCGTTGCCGGGGATCGTCTCGATTCTGCACCGCGTGTCGGGCGCCTGGCTTCTCGTTGCCGGAATACCCATTCTTCTCTACGCGGTGTCGCGCAGCCTCGCGTCGCCGGAAACGTATGCCGGGATGAAGGCGGGCATCTCGCACCCGCTCGCGAAGATCGTGTTGCTCTCGCTCTTGTGGTCGTATCTTCATCACTTCTGCGCGGGGATTCGTTATCTGCTGCTCGACATCCACCGCGGAATCGAGCTCGCGGCCGCGCGCCGCTCGAGTGCCATCGTGCTGGTCGTGAGCCTCGCGCTGACGCTGATCCTGGGGGCCCGGATATGGTGACGCGCCGGTACGCGGTCGGGGCGCACTACGGCCTGATGGACTGGCTGAAGGCC
>Ga0207701_10003637_pt1 | contig 15813 bp, 13 predicted proteins | sample KBSSwiSSwithPhiX_FD_184294 | JGI IMG/M metagenome (GOLD analysis project Ga0207701, IMG submission 184294) | Switchgrass rhizosphere bulk soil microbial communities from Kellogg Biological Station, Michigan, USA, with PhiX - S5 (SPAdes) (version 2) | ecosystem: Environmental > Terrestrial >... | reverse complement strand
CGATCTGGCCGGCGCCGATCCGGCCGCTGACCGCCTCTCGCCCGGCCAGCAGCAGCAGGCCGAGCTCGACGGCGCCGAGGAGGACGAAGACGCCCAGCGCGGCCAGCCAGCCCTCCCGGCGCTTGCCCCACACCTCGCGCATCACCGCCAGCCAGCGATCCCGGTAGCGGTCGACGAGCCAGCCGGCCAGGCCGAAGACCCGCGTCTCCTTGGCGGCGCGCGCGCCCAGGGCCAGCCCGCGCAGATAGTAAGAGCGGCGGAGGGCCTCGGTGCGGCCGTAGATCACCTGGGTCACCTGCTGCCAGTGCCAGCGCGAGGCGGCGTATGACACAGAGTAAGCGGCGATGAGGGGAAAGAGCGCCCACCAGTGCCAGGCGCCCACGATGGCCAGCGAGAGGCCGGCCCGCAGCCGCGAGCCGATGGTCCCGGCCAGCGCTCCGGTGGCGCGCGCGGGGGAGGACCCGCTCATCGCGCCTTGCGCCCGGGCCACACCGTCCAGGACGGCCGGGTCCTCGAGGTGGGCCAGCCCGGGTGGGTCGGCCAGCACGGCCGTCACGCGATCGTCGAGGGACTCCTGCACCTTGTCGGTGAGCGCGGTGGCCAGCTCGCTCTGGATTGGCTCGAGCAGGCGCTGGGCGGCGAAGGCGGCGCCGAGCAGGACCACGGCCAGCACCACGCCCTGTCCCGCGGAGACAGCCCCGGCCACCGCGCCGGTGGCCAGCACGGTGGCCGGACCGAGGAGACCATTCAGGACCGCCGCGGCGACCACGGCGGCGCTGAGGGGACGGCTGACCCGGGCCTGGAGGCGCAGCAGGGCCAGCATGGCCGGGAGGGTGGCGCGGACCAGCGTCGCCATCGGCGCAGCCTGACATACCGGCGCGCGCGCCGACAATGCGCTCGTCGACCGGCGCCTGTGCCGGGGGGAGATGACCGCTCTAGTGACCGGCCGGCGAGATGCCGCCTGCCAGGTGAAGGACCACGGTGCTCCCGTCCTTCTGGTCGGAGTACTCGACGTCCCAGGTTCCCCGGGCGAGGCGAAGGTGGCCGAAGGCGTCGTGGCCGAGGATCGCGCGGAACGCCATGGGGACGCCGTCGCGCACGCCGGTGCCGCGGATCGTCGGACGTTGGGCGGCGGGAATGCGGAACGAATCACCCGCGAGCGACAGCGCAAGCCTCTGCTCGAACCAGAACGTCCAGCCTGACCAGTCCGATCCCGCGAGCTGGCCGCCCGCGGCGGCGATCGTGCCGCCGAGCAGGCGTCCGGTCGCCGTGTCGGCGAGCCCGCTGCCGGACAGCGCGATGGATCCCGAACCGGCCGGTGTCGTCAGCCTCAGGTACGACAGCTTGGGATCGACCCTGAGGGTCACGTTGGCGCCCACCGAACGCAGGCTGCTCTCTTCGGGGCAGGCGCAGGAGTCGCCCCACTGTAGCGCGCCGTCGTCGCGGCAGTCGGACGCGTAAAAATATTGGACCGCTCCCACACAGCCGTCGAGCTGGGCGATCAGGTCCGCGCTTCCACTGGGCGGGACCGGGTCTTCGTAGTGACAGTCGTTCTTGTCGATGGGGGTGCTCGCGTCGGCCTCCACGCAGGCCGGATGAGGATAGTCGGGGGCTCCCTCCCCCATGTCGATCTGGCAAATGCCGACATCATCGGGATCGCACGGCGCCACGACCGAAGGAGGGGTGGTGGCCCAGGTCTTGGTGACCGGATCGTAGCCATAGCATCGGTCGACGACGCCCATGTCGACCTCGAGCGTGTAAGAGCAGTAGTTGACGGGACACTGAAGCCGCAGACAGGAGGGGGCCGGCGGGGGTGGCGGATCCTTGATGGGAACCAGCTGGTAGTCCATGCAGCCGGCCAGGCACACGGCGGCGGTGGTGGTTGCGGTTGCGGCGAGCGACGTTCGGTTCATGGTGTCTCTCCACGATGTCGGCGCGGCGCGTCCGTGGTGAAGAATTTCGCCAGCTCGCCCGCTCCGTTCACCCATCGAGACCGATCCACCCGCCGAAACTGTCAACCAGAGGGAAGGCAGATCCTGGTTTGTCGAAGCCCTTCTCCGCTCGATCGGCGAAGCGCGTGTAATGACGCCCGCGCGGGGGACGATCGACGGCGCGCTGCCAGCCTGGCGGCGGGCTTTCGCCCTTCGCGGAGCGACGTTTGGGAGTAGATTCCGGGCAGGTGCGTAGCTCCCGACGTCCCCTGCTCGTTTCGGTGGTGGTCCTGGCGTCCGTGCTGAGTCGGGGGGGCTCCGTCCGCGCGCAGGATGTTCCTCCCATGACGGGAGAACCGGTCACCTCGACCGATCCCACGACGCTGACCTACGACCTTCTGGTCGACGGCACCCTGCCCGGGGATGACCCCGCCACCGGTAGATACGCCACCGTGCAGGCTGCGTACGCCGCCGCGCCAGAGGGGACCGCCGACCGGCCAACGGTCATCGGAATCAGGCCCAACGTCTATTTGTTGCCCGGTCCGACCGCCGGCGCCAGCCTGAACATCACCAAGAATTACATCACGCTGCTCGGCCTGACCAACAACCGACGCGCGGTGGTGCTGGCCGACAACCGCGGCAGCGCGCAAGGCGCCACCGACAACGGCTATGTCATCGTGGTGGCGGCCACCGGCTTCACGGCCAAGAACCTGACCATCCTCAACTACTGCAACGTCGACTACGAGTATCCCGGGGATCCGACGCTGAACCTGGCCAAGCGCTCGGCCGTCATCACCCAGGCGGTCGCGCTGCAGGCCTCCGGCGACAAGCACGTGTACGAGAACGTGGCTCTTCTGAGCCGGCTCGACACGATGTTCCTGCAAACCACGCGCTCTTACTTCAAGAGCATCTTCATCGAAGGGACCGACGACTTCATCGGCGGGGGCACGATCAGCGTGTGGGAGAACGCCGAGATCTTTTTTCCCACCGGCTCGGGCGTGATGTCGGCGGCGAACGTCGCCTTCATCAATTCGAAGTTCACCTCCTCCGGCATGCTGGAGTTCTCGAAGTCGGGAACCCAGGGGGTGGCGTTGATCAACTGTGTGATGACCACGACTCCGGGTGGCGTCGCCTGGGTCAGGGGCGACGCCGCGCCCCGTCCCAACCAGTACTACCTGACCCATCAGGTGAGGGACGCGACCGGCAATCCGGTGATGATCGCCGACAGCTCCACCGCGTCCCCGCGGACGTACGAGTATTCGTGGGAGCTGTCCGACCAGCAGGCGCTGGCCTTCAATCCCTGGAACCTGCTGCGCGCCACGCCGTCCGGCGTCGCGGACGACTGGGATCCCGCCGGAGCGCGCGCGACCTCCGAGAGCGCCGGCCAGGGCAGCTCGATCTATCGCGTGACGCTTTCGGGGACGCCGGCGTCCGTGCGCACCGGGGCCGCCGGCGCGACCATCGGCGCCACGGTGGCGCCCATCCGCGCGCCCGATCCATCGATCACCTGGTCCAGCCCGTCGAGCTCGATCTCTCTGAGCCGCACCACTGGCCCCGACGTCGTGGTCACCGGCAACACCACCGGCGCGCCGGAGTATGTGCCGGTCATTGCCACCGCCGCCAACGGCTTTCACGCGACCGCCTGGGTGTACGTCGAGCCGCCCTACGTCTCTCCGCCGATCCTGGCCAGCGGGCCGACGCTGGGGGCGCCGGCCGCAGGACAGATCACGGTCGCCTACGACTACGATCTCGCGGGCAAGGTGGACCAGTCGGTGGTCACCTGGTCGATCTGCGCCGACGCCGGTTGCGCCGGCGCGCGCGACGTCGCCGTCAGTCGGGACAACCTGCCCCTCAAGGAGTACACGCTGACCCCGGGGGACGTGGGCAAATTCATCAGGGTCAGCGTCCAGCCCAAGCACAACGTCAGCGATCCCGGACCCGCCGTGTTCGCCAGATCCGACAGCGCCATCAGGGCGTGCGACCTGGCATCGACCACCGTCTCGCCCAATTTTCGTAACTTCGTCACCACCGAGAACACCGCGTACGCGAGCGGTCTCTGGACGGTGGTCGGCACCTGGACCGTCCAGGCCGACGCCAGCCTGGTCAATGGGTACGGGGCGCGCGCGGGGTCGCAGGGGGCGGCGTTGCTGTACCAAGACGACGCCAAGCACGGCGACATGCAGGTTGCGCTGACCATGACGCCGGAAAAGACCTCGGGCGCCGGCTTCGGCAGCCCCGGCTCGGCCGCGGACGGCAACAACATTCAGAAATCGGACATCTACATCAAGTACGATCCGCGCACCAAGACCGGATACTCGCTGCGCTACTGGCGCACCACCGCGTCGGCGCAGGCCTGCATGTACCAGCTCTACAAGATCACCAATGGCGTGGGCTCGCCTCTCAATGACACCCAGGTCCTGACCGGCGTCTTCAAACCCACCACCGTGCTGACCATGACCGTGACCGGCGACCACCTGACCGTCGCGGCCAGCAACAACCGCGACGGTCAAACGCTGTCGCTCGACGGCACCATCACCCCGAATGATTTCGGCGGGGCGGGCGTGGCCTGGTATGGCACCGTCCCTCGCGGCAATAGCAACGTCTACAGCCGGATCGAGATCAGCTACCCAGGCACCACGCCCGGGCCCTGCTCCGCGCCGCCGAGCGGCGTCGGCGGCGCTGGCGGCGGTGGCGGCGGCGGTGGTGGCGTCGCAGGAGGTGGTGGCGTCGCCGGCGTTGGTGGCGGCAGCAGCGGCGGCGGCGGCTGTGGTTGCGCCGTCGCCGACCGGCGACAGGCCGGCCGCTGGCCATGGAGCACGCTGCTGCTGATCGCCGCGCTCGTCGCAGGTCGTCGTCCCCGGCGTCACCGGACGAAATCCGAAAACGGGCCTTTACCGAAATCGGCCTTGGCGCGAGACTGAACGTCCGCCATGAATCAGCTGGATCTCCCCGCGCGCGCCTCGGGCACCGCCGTCGGCGCCCTGTCGGTGGACGCCAAATGGGTGGCCGACAAGCTGTCCGAGTACCGCTTCAAGATGTCCGACCTCGAGGCGCTGTATCCGTCGGCCGAGGCGGTCGCCCTGCAGTGGGCCGCCCGCGGGGACGAGCTGATCTCCATCGACCTGGTCACCGGCGAGATGCGCCGCCGCTTTCATCTCAAGTTCAGCAATACCGTCCGCCCGTTTCTGGCCCGCATGCTGCGCGACCGCCGGCCCGAGCTGCGCTCCAAGATCGAGGTGACCACGACTTCCCGTGGCAAGAACCGCAACGTCAAGGTCGCGATCGACCACCTCGATGTCATCGCCGTGATCCACCGCGCCGCCGACGGCAGCGAACAACGCATCGACCTGGCCGACATCCCCGGCGTCGTCGAACAGATCAAGGCCACGCAGAAGCAGGCGAAGCGCGCCAGGCCCGGCGCTGGGGGCGCGATGGCAGGACCTCAGCCCGCGAGATAGCATCACTCGCTCATTCGAGTGATCGTGCGCGTGGTCTCAGGCATAGCGCTTTGCATCTCGGTTTGGGCGGCGGCGCCTGGCGCAGCTGCCGCCGATCGGCCGGCAGCGGCGCTGCATGAGCAACAGGGCAACGTGAACATCGAGCTCATCACGCTGGCGCCGGGGCATTTCCACGCGGCGCTGATCCAGCGGCAGCACTACCCGAACACCTCGGCGCGCGTTCACGTGTATGCGCCGCTCGGTCAGGATCTGCTGGATCACCTGGCCCGGATCGCCCGCTTCAATCAGCGCAGCGAAGACCCCACGCACTGGAGCGTCGACGTGCACGCCGGGCCCGACTTTTTTGCGCGCATGCAGCGAGAAAAGCCCGGCAATGTCGTCATCATTTCAGGTCGCAATCGCGGCAAGATCGCGCTCATCCAGGGCTCGGTCGCCGCCGGCTTTCACACCCTGGCCGACAAGCCCTGGATCATCGACTCCGCCGATCTCGACAAGCTGCGAGGAACGCTCGACCTGGCGGACAGCACGCGCCGGATCGCGTTCGACATCATGACGGAACGCTTCGAGATCACCAGCGTCCTGCAGCGCGAGCTGGTCAACGATCCCGGCGTCTTCGGTCAAGCTCTGACAGGCAGCCCGGAAGATCCGGCGGTGTACATGGAAAGCGTCCACCACCTGATGAAGGTGGTGGCGGGCGCGCCCAATATCCGCCCGGCGTGGTTCTTCGATCCCGTCGAGCAGGGCGAGGGGCTGAGCGACATCGGCACGCACCTGGTGGATCTGACGCACTGGACGCTGTTCCCCGAGCGAGCGATCGATGCGGCGAAGGACCTGGAGCTGCTTTCGGCCCAGCGTTGGGCCACTCTGGTCCCGCTCGCGGACTTTCAACGGGTCACGGGCGAGAAGGCGTTCCCGCCTTTCCTCTTGCCGCACGTGGTTCCAGCACGCAGCGTCCCCCCCGGAACGTCACGCGCGAGCGACGGCGTGCTGGAGTGCTTTCTGAATACGCAGGTGAGCTACAAGGTGAAGGGCATTCACGTCCAGCTCGGCGTCATCTGGGACTGGGAGGCGCCGCCCGGCGCCGGCGACAGGCATTTTGCCTACTACCGCGGCAGCAAGGCGCGCATCGAAGTGCGCCAGGGGCAGGGCCAGCACTGGCGGACAGAGCTGTACGTGATCCCGAACAGCGCCGCCGTCAGCGCGGAGGTGACCAGCGCCGCACGGAAACACCTCGGCTCCCTCGCGGCGCAGTACCCCGGCCTGGGCCTGGTGCAGTCCAACCGAGAGCTGCAGGTGACGATTCCGGATCGTCATCGCACGACGCACGAAGAGCACTTCGGAGAGGTCGCGCGGCGCTTCTTCGCGCTTCTCGAACGGCCGAGCGCGCTTCCCGCGTGGGAAAAATCCAACATGATCGCCAAGTACTGGGTGACCACCCGCGGTACCGAGCTGAGCCGCAAGAGTCCTCCGCGCATCCTCAAACGTCGCGCCCCGCCGTGAGAACACCCCCGAGCGGAACCGGTCAGTCGCCGGAATCGCTCTCCTCGGGAGCCGCGAAGAGGTGTTTGAAAAATCGGTCCGGTGAATCAAGGAATTCTTTGCTGACCTTGTAGTGCTCGGTCTCTCGGTAGGCGACCTCGCGTATTGCGCCGCTGTCCAGGCCGAATAGCGTCGCCCCCGGATAGGCCAGCAGGATGGGCGAATGACTGGCGACGATCAGCTGCGCCTGTCCACCGAGATCGAGGTCGTGGATGATCTTCAGAAAGGACAGTTGCCGTTGGGGCGACAGCGCAGCCTCGGGTTCGTCGAGGATGAAGATCCCGCGATCGAATCGGTTGACGAACAGTGACAGGAAGGACTCGCCGTGCGACTGCTTGGTGAGCGACCGCCCCCCGAAGCGCCTGAGGTTCGAGACCTCGTCCAGGTAACTCGCGAAATTGAGGAAGCTCTCTGCCCTCATGAAGAAACCCTCGGTGGCCTTGGGCTGCCACGACAACCTCAACGCCTTGGCGAGCTCCGAGGCTTCCTCACCGCTCCGGCCGCCATGTTCGCGACCTCCACCGTGCGGGCCAAACCCGCAGCAGTGGGCCAGGGCTTCGAGGAGCGTGGACTTTCCGCTGCCGTTCTCGCCGACGAAAAACGTGACGTTGGTGCGCAATTCCAGATCGAGCCCCGCGGCGAATGCCGGAATGTTGAAGGGAAAGCGATCGGCCTGGGCTTTCTCGGGAAGGATGGCGATCCGACGCAGAAACGGAGCCGATGCGCTGGACGTCCCCCGCTTCATGCGATGGACCATCGTGACACGTGTTCGGGGATCGCGCGATCGGGTCGATCGGGTTAGCATCGCCGCCCGATGACCAACCCGTGGGGATCTTCCAGGCGCGCGGCGCTGGCGCTGTTCGCGCTGATGGTCGCCGCCGTCGGATGCGCGAGTGGCCCGCCCGCCAGGACCGGCGCCGGTGCCAGCGACCCCGGCGGGGTCGATCCCGCCGCCAGCTTCCATGGCTGGAGCGCGCTGGTGATGCGCCAGCGCAACCAGCGGGTCACCATTGTCCCCGCCATCGGACGGGTGATGGGGTTCGACCTGGTCGAAGACGGCGTTCCGGCCGGAGAAGGTCCGTTCTGGCACCATCCTCAGATCGGCCCGGCGCTTTTGCCCGATGGAGAAGGCTGGATCAACCACGGCGGTGATCGGGCCTGGCCCGCGCCGCAGTCGGACTGGCCACGCTTCTCGGGGCGGGGCTGGCCGCCGCCGGCGACGTTCGACGCGCAACCTTACACCGCGTCGGTCCAGCAATCGGCGGTCGAGATGGTCTCGGCGGTCGATCCGGCCTACGGGATCCGCGTGCACCGCCGCCTGAGCCTGGTCGAGGAGGGGTTGCTGATCGACACCCGCTACGAGAAGGTCCAGGGCGACCCGGTCCGGGTCGCGGTGTGGACCATCTCGCAGCTCGACCCGCCCGAGCGGATGTTCGTGCGACTGCCGGCGGCCTCGACGTTCGCCGGCGGGTTCCGCAGCCAGCTGCCGGCACCGCCACGCGACGCCCGGGTCGATGCCCGGCTGCTGTCGCTGGCGCGCGACCCCAAGGACAAGACCATGCTGGTCAGCGACGGCGACGCCCTGATGTGGCTGGGCCAGCGGCAGGCGCTGGTGATCGAGAACGTGAGCCAGAGCCCGCCGCGCTCGGCCGGCGAACCCCGCGCCTGGCCTGGCGGCGCCCACGCCCAGATCTACACCAGCCCCGACGGCGACCAGCGCTACGTCGAGCTGGAATTGTTTGGCCCACTGGCGGACCTGCGCGTCGGACAGAGCTGCTCGATGCTGGTGCGCTACCGTCTGCTCCGCCGCGCCGAGGCCGATCCGCTGCGCGAGGCGCAGCGGATCTTCGCCGAGGGGCTGACCAACTGAGGCGCGGCCTGTCGTTGCGCAGTGACCAGAGGTGATCGCCTCGCTGCTTCCCGTCGTCGTCCTGGCCCTCGCGGTTCCCGAGGCGCCGGCGCCGGTGTCGCCGGCGGCATCACCTGCCAGCGCCGGGCACCCTGCCGTCGACGCCGGGGATCCCAGTGCCGCCGCCCCGACCAAGAAGACCGGGCGTCGCCTTGCCGACCTGGCGCAATTGCGCTTGTTCCTGGCTGGATCGCCGGTTGACGGCTTCATCGTCGTCTCGGACAGCCACTTCTCGGCCAGCACCATCTTCGGTGCCGGGCTGGAAGGCGACGCGCTGCTGCACCTCGGCAGGTTTGTCCGCATCGGCCTCGGCCTCCGCTACGAGATGGTCTTCACGTCCCAGACCAAGCCTCACCGGCTCTTCTCCTTGCCGCTGCTGGTGGGCGCGCGGATTCCCCTCGCCAGCGGCCGAGAGCTCGAGGCATTGCTCGGGTACGGCATCATGGGCGGCGCCCTCTACGGCGGAGAGGGCGCTGGCGGCGGCGACGCCCTCCGCATCCCCGGACTCTGCGCGGAAGCCTCACTGACTTATTGGTTTCCCGTCGGCGACAGGGTGGACCTCGCCCTCGGCGGGGCCCTGCGCGTGGGGGAATTCAAGGTCGAGAACGGCGCGGGCTACTTTCAAGGGTCGTCGGGACTGCATGTCTTCGTCCCGTTCCGGGTCGGACTGCGCTGGCGCAGCTGACTGGCGCCCAGGTGCTGGACCACCCGCTCAATCCATCTCGTCGAGCAGGGACTGGATGTTCTCGGTGGGGCGCCCCACGGCGGCCTTGGTCTCCAGGATCAGGATGGGGCGCTCGATCAGGATCGGGTGCTTGGCCATGGCCGCGAGGATCTCCTTGTCGCCGGCGTCCTTGGACAGGCCGGCGGCCTTGAAGGCGTCCTCGCCGGTGCGCACCCACTCGCGCGCCGGCCGGTCGAGCCGCTTGCGCAGCTCGGCCAGCTCCGCGGCGGTCAGCGGCTGTTCGAGGTAGCGGCGCTCCTGGTACTCGACCCCCCGTTCGTCGAGCAACGCCTTGGCGGCGCGGCTCTTGGTGCACTTCGGGTTGTGAAGGAGAGTCGGCTTCGAAAAAAGGGCCACGCGGCTCATGCCCATGAATACTACACAGCTGCGAAGGCGGCGTCGGCTACTTGCCGAAGGCCTTGGCGTCCTCGACGAAGGCTTTCATCCCTTCGTCGCTGAGGGGGTGGTCGGCCACGGTGGCCAGCACCGGCGCCGGCACGGTCAGGATGTCGGCGCCCGCCAGCAGGCACTCGGTCAACTGGACCTGATTGCGGAAGCTGGCGGCCAGGATCTCGGTGGTGATCCGGTAGTTCGCGAACACCGTCGCGATCTCGAAGATGAGACGCGCTCCCGCGTCCTTGAGCGGACCGCCCGAAGCCACGAACTCGCTGTTGTGCATGACTTGGTCGCCCTTGCTGTTCTTGTGGTCCTCGATCCAGTACAGCGAGTTCCCCGGCGTGCGTTCGGGCTTGTCGTTCTTGTACCCGTAGTCGGCCAGTCGTCCCAGGAAGGGACTGACGTAGACCGCGCCGGCGTTGGCCGCCCAGAAGGCCTGCGTCGTGTTGAAGACCAAGGTGGTGTTGACCTTGATGCCGCGCTCCCACAGGCGGCGGATGACCTTGAGGCCGGTGTAAGGATCGGCCGACGGGTTGACCGCGCGGTAGCCGCCGATGGGGACCTTGATCACCGAGTTGTCGCCCAGCTCCGACAGCTCGGTCGCCTGACGGACCATCCCTTCCTCGCCGAGCTCGGTCAGCTCCAGCGAGACCGGATGCGGGCGCAGCAAGGTGCACAGATCGCGCATGATCTCCTTGGCGTGGTCCCAGGACTTCGCGCCCGCCTTCTTGAGCAAGGTGGGGTTGGTGGTGATGCCGTTGACGATGCCCGCGCGCAAGAGTGGTTCGATGTCGGCGCGGGTCGCCGAATCGGCGAAGATGCGGGGCGCCTTGGGCGCGGGGTGCGCCAGGGGGTTGCCGGGCTTGTCCGAGTTGATGACCGGCAGCAGGCCCTTGCGGTGGAACATCGCGTCGCTGGAGAACGGGGGCGTGAACATGGTCTGGCTCCTTGGCATTGGCGGATCGCGGCTAGCATGCTCCAGGGTCGTCGCCGGATCACGCTCGGGGCCGCGAAGCTCGTGCGTTGCTTCGCCGGGCGGCTGCGCTGCGCGTCGCTACCCGGAGCGAGCGGGCCGGAGTGACGGCGCGCACGAGGTGTCGTTTCGTACATAGAATAGAGATGGGAGCGTGCTACGTCCTATGAGTGAGTCGGAGGTAGCTACCATGAAGATCGCATCCACCTTGCTCTGTGGTTTCTTGCTGCTGGGGACGCGCGCGGTTCACGCGCAGGAGCAGACGGCGGGCGAGCCTTCGTACGCCGAGACGCCCGAAGTGGTTCAGCCGCAGGGGGTCGCGCCGGAACAGGCGCCGCCGGCGCCGCCGTCGCAGCCGCCGCCTCCGCCCGTGCAGAACGACGCCCAGGCCCAGGTGCAGCAGGCACCTCAGCAGGTCGCTCCGCAGGCATACGCCGCCGCGCCGCAAGCGCAAGCGGCGGCCGCCGGCCAGTGGGTTTACACCAGCCAGTACGGCTGGGTCTGGATGCCCTACGGCGCCCAGTACACCTACGAAGGTTCGGCCTACGACTCCCAGCCCTACGCCTACGCCTACTATCCCTCCTACGGGTGGACCTGGCTGGCGGCGCCCTGGGTCTGGGGCTGGGGCGCCTACCCCTACTTCGGGGTCGCCGGTCCCTGGCACTTCGGCTGGTACCGCGGCCTCTACCACGCCGGTTACGGCTGGGGCGGCTATCGCGGCGGATACGCCAACGCCTACCGCGGGTACTACGGCAACGGCTATCGCGGCGGATACGGCAACGGCTATCGCGGCGGATACGGCAACGCTTACCGCGGCGGATACGGCAACGGCTACGGCGGCGGCTGGCGCGGCACACCGGCCGGCAACTACGGTCGCTCGTATCCCAGCGCCGGCGTCGGCGGCGGGTTCCGCGGCCGGCCGCCGGGCGGCAGCGTCGGTGGCGGCATGCACGGCGGCTTCAGCGGCGGTTCACATGGCGGCGGCTTCGGTGGCGGCTTCCACGGTGGCGGATCCCACGGTGGCGGCTTCCACGGCGGTGGCGGCCACGGCCGCCGCTGATCGCGCTCGCCGGCACCTCGTCGTAGAGGAGGTGCCGCTGCCCGGTCGCCCCGGGCGACTCAGGAACAGATTCCGGCGCTACAAACTCCGCCGGGACAATCTGCGTTGGTGCAGCAGTTGGGGTTGGGAATGCAGGTAGTCCCGCACAGCTTGGAACCGATGGCGCAGCTGCAGATCCCGGCGCCGCTACAAAGCGCGTTCCCCGGGCAGGCCGTGGGGGCAGGGAACTGGCAAACTCCGTTGGCGCAGGTGCCCGGACCGATGCGGGCGCTCCCCGCGCAGGTGGCGCTGCCGCAGGTGGTTCCTGTCGGGTACGAGCAGAGGTGATTAGTGCCGCAGACGCCCCCGCACGCGGTCACCGCGCCCGCGCAATCCGCGCTGGTGCAGCAGCTCGGGCTGGTGCTGGGAATGCAGGCGGTCCCGCAGGCCTTGAAGCCAGTGTTGCAGGCGTAGTTGCAACGCTGGTTGCGGCAGCTCACGGTGGAATGGCCGACGCTGGGACAGTCACGGCGGCTGCTACAGCGGGCCCCGGTAGTGAACGGCGCCTCTATCGATTCGACGTCCGATGGATCACCCGACGGGTCTCCGGCGCCGATGCAGGCCGAAAGAAGCAACGGCCCCAAACCAAACCCAACGAATACCAACCCCCTGATCCACATGGTCCCCTCGTATCAAAGCTCGCCACGACCAGGCAACAGAAATCGCTGCCTGCCAACCGCAACAGGTCGTCGCCGCCGGCGTGACTCATGTCTCATCATTGCGTCGGGCGTCGGCGGACGCGATGGCCGCGGTCGTTCGGCCGTGCTCTACTGACGGCCCGTGGTCGCGCGCCGCCGCTTGCTGCTCGGGCTGGTCCGGATGCGCGCGCTCGCCGGGCTGATGGCGCGCACCGCGGGCGCTGGTGCGGTACGCCGGGCGTTGCCGATCTACCTGGCGCTGCTGGTGGTCGCCTCCGTCGTCTTTCCCGGCAACGGCCTGCGATCCAGCGAGGTGGTGCAGCTGGCGCTGGCGGCGCCCGAGAGCCGCTTTCTGATGCTGGCGATCTGGCTGTTGCTGGGCGCGGCCGCCGCGCGCGCGGTGCTGACCGCGCCCGGCACGTCGCTGCTGCGCACCTGGCCGGTGCCTCGCTGGCACATCATCGTGGTGCTGCTCGCCTACCTGACCGTCGTCGAGTCTCCCTGGACGCTCCTGTGGCTCAAGGGCCGCGGCCCGGCGGCTGGACTGGCGGCCCTGCTGGTGGCCATCGCCGGTCACGGCCTGTGGCTGGCGCGGCCGCGGCGCTGGTACGAGTGGCTGGCCGCGGCCGGCTGGCTGGTCGCGGTCTGGACGCTGATGCCCCTGTCGCTGATCCTGGCGGCCGCGGCGGCGCTGCCGGCGGCGGTGCTGGCCACGCGCCGCGCCTGGCTGGCGGCTCCCGAGCAGGCCGGCGCCCGCCCGCGCAACCTGGTGCCGCGGTCCCGCTGGGTGGCGCTGGCGCTGGCGTTCTCGTACCTGGCAACCCTGTTGCGCGGACAGCGGCCCGCGATGGCGCGCTTTGCCTGGTTCACCTTCGGCGGCGCGCTGGGCGCGGCGCTGGCGGTCGCGAGCAACCAGGTGACCACGCTGGTGGACGCGCGCGCCATCTGGCGCGTGGCCGCCACGCTGACCTCGTTTCTGGCGGCGATCGGGGTCCTCGGTTCGCTGGTGCGCACCGAGATCCAGGCGCGCTGGCTGCTCGACGTCTGTGGCGCCTCGCCGGCCACGCGGCGTGCGGGTCTGTCGGTGGCGACCATCTTGCTGGGCACGGTGTTCTCCGTGGGAGCCGGCGTGGCGTTCTCGCTTGCCTGGCCAGGACCCTGGTTCGCCAGGCTGGCCCTGGTCGCCGAGGGAGGAGGCTGCGGCCTGGCGGCGTCGGCGGTGGCGGCGGGCGGCGGGCGATGGGCCATCCAGGGCAGCGGGCGGGACAGCGGCCGGCTGGTGGCGGTGGTCATGATCGGCGGCCTCATCCTGGTGCCGCTGTCCTTCTGGGTCGGCCTGCCGGGCCTGCTGGTGGCGGCGGTCCTGTCGGCGGTGCTGCCCGAGGGTCGGGGCGCGGCCCAAGCACCGGTAGCCCCTCCCACCGTGGTGACGGAAGAATGACGACAGCAGACCAGCAGCTGGAGGTTCATCAGATCGGCAAGCGACTGGGCGGCAAGAAGGTCCTGATCGATGTGAACCTGCGCTGCGCCGACGCCGAGATCGCCCTGGTCGCGGGCGCCAATGGATCGGGAAAGTCGACGTTGTTGCGCGTGATCGTGGGCCTGCTTGAGCCCGATCACGGCGCGGTCACGGTGCGCGGCCATTCGGTCGCAGCACAGGACGGTCGCCGCCAGCTGGGCTACGTCCCCGACACCACCGATCTGCTGCCCGAGCTGTCGGTGCAGGAATTCATCTCGCTGGTGCAGACCCTCAAGCAGGCCGAGGCGCCGGTGGGTCTGCGCGAGAGCCTCGGCCTGGCCGAGACCTGGCGCCAGCGGCTACGGACATTGTCGTTTGGCCAGCGAAAGCGGGCATGCCTGCTGGCGGCGCTGGTCGGCGACCCCTGGTTGCTGGTGATCGACGAGCCGACCAACGGTCTCGACGTCGATGGCTGTGCCTTGATGGCCCGGCTGGTCGCCGACCGTCAGCGCCAGCGGCTGGCGACGGTCGTCGCCTCGAACGACGCTGCCTTCATCGCGACGCTGGCGACGTTGAAGGCGACCCGATATCGAATCGACGCCGCTCGCCTGCTGTCATTTGACGGGCCCTGAGCCGGTCCGCGGGTCGGCTCAATTGCAGCTCGCCGACCGCCGCAGGAAGAACCAGTCGGCGCTGGCGCCGCCCGCGTCGGAGACCAGGCGCAGGCGGTGCTTGCCGGCCGGGATCGCGACCGCGCCCAGGTGGACCAGGGTGTAGCTGGCCGGGCCGCCGGTCGCCGGCACCGCGACGGCGCCCGCCGAGACGCCGTCGACCTCGAGGTGGATCGCGGTCGGGGCGGTGGCGGCGACGCGCGCGGTGAAGCGGTAGGTGCCGCAGGTGAGGCTGACCTCGGTGTATTCCAGCCAGCCCGCGCCGCGGGTCCAGTCGACGAACCAGCCGGTGTTGTCGGCCAGCTTGCCGATGTTGCCGACGCCGGCCCGGTAGATCGCAGTTCCGCCCGCGGGCGCCGCGGAGAACAGATCGGCTGATTCGGCCTGGAACCGCAGGGTCGCGACCGCCGGGTCGGCGTGCTCGCGCACGATGTCGATGTACTGGTTGGGGAACCGCCAGGCGGCGCTGCGGTAGTAGCCGGCGCTCTCGAAGATGTCGGTCCAGCCTTCCAGCAGCGAAAAGCGGGCGCTCGCGCCGGCGGCCAGCGCGTCGCGCAGGGCCTGGCCGTCGCGGCGTGGCACCTCGCGGCAGGCGGCGCCGCAGCCGGGCAGGGTCTGCGCGTCACGGAAGCCCGGCACCAGCGCGCCCCAGCTGGCGCCGCCCCAGTTGCGGTAGGTGAAGTTGTTGCCGGGCGGCACGAACCAGGCGTTCATGCCCTGGGCGTCGCCGGTGGTGATGGTGGTGTCGAGCTGGGTCCAGGTCTGGTCGACGATGAACACCGGATCTTCGCCGTAGCGCGCCTGGAACTTGGCGCGCAGGTCGCGCAGCAGCAGCGACGCGTTCCCTTGCTGGTGGCTGAAGAAGGCGCTGGCCAGGCTCCAGAACGCCACCACCGGGCGCCCGTCCAGCCGGTACCAGAGCCGGCTGGGGATGGTGTCGTGCCAGATGCGCATGTTGTAGTCCCAGAAGAAGCGCCAGCTGGTGCGGTCGGCCAGATCGAAGGCGGTGCCGTCGG
>Ga0207701_10003635_pt1 | contig 15814 bp, 18 predicted proteins | sample KBSSwiSSwithPhiX_FD_184294 | JGI IMG/M metagenome (GOLD analysis project Ga0207701, IMG submission 184294) | Switchgrass rhizosphere bulk soil microbial communities from Kellogg Biological Station, Michigan, USA, with PhiX - S5 (SPAdes) (version 2) | ecosystem: Environmental > Terrestrial >... | reverse complement strand
ACAGCTACGTTGATAGCTGATACTGCAAATAGTAAATTGAGTGGACCCTTGTTATTTACAGAAGACAGAGTTTTGGTTAACAAGTGGTTTAATGAGTTAGCCATGTATTTAAGAACAACCAATGGTCAGCGAAACAGCATAACACAGCTAAAGAGTAAAGCGATCAGCCTCATTCGATATTATAAGAATAAATATCACCTTGAATAAATAATTATGGAAGTACATACACATTCACATACGGAAAGAAAAAAATGGACCCATTACCTATGGGAATTTTTTATGTTATTCCTGGCTGTATTCTGTGGATTTTTGGCAGAGAACCAAAGGGAACATTTTGTAGAAAAGAAAAAGGAACAGGATTATATTAAACTACTTATTGAAGATCTGCAAGCTGATACTGCTATCCTCCATCGAAAGGTCCCCGAGATGAAGCAATTTGTAAAGGGATTAGATACTTTAATTTCAGAAACATACTCTTATCTCGAAGGAAAAGCAGACACCCGGTTAATGTATTATACCTATCATCATTATGTAAGAAATTGGATCAATGTAGTTCTTTCGCAAAGGGCGATCAATCAATTAAAGAACTCCGGCAATATGCGACTGATCCGTGATAAACATGCAGCTGAATTAATTATGGAAGGAGAAGTTTTCTTCCAGGAATTCGAGGATAGAACAAAAATGTACAAGCAACGGCAGGAAGACCCATCAGGGTTCGGGTTTAAAATTTTTGATTTCAGGGAATATCAAAAGGCAAATACTAATGCCGATGGTAGTTATAATCACAGAGAAGATGGGTTTCTGAAATTAAATTATCAACCAGCTTTAAACTTTACAGAACCGGTTTATCTGAAAGAATTTGCTGCAAGGGTAGGTTATTATCGTAATACACTTGATAATTATATCTCGGTACTTCAAACTCTGATTGGTGGTATAGAAGGAGCCATCAATGAATTGAAAAAGGATTATAAACTCTAATACGAAATTAAATTATGGAAGTACATCATCACCCTAACGTTGAAAAGAAAAAATTAAAAGAATATTTTTTAGAGTTTTTAATGATATTCCTTGCAGTAACGTTGGGTTTTTTTGCAGAAACGATCCGGGAAAGCATCACGGAACATGAAAGGGCAAAAGAATTTGCCGCTTCCATGGTTAAAGACCTGGATGCTGATACCGCGCAGCTAAATTCATATAGAACCTATTTTAGTTCTTCAGCAAATAATGTGGATACATTGCTGCAACTTTTTTCAGCTGCTGATCCTGAAAATATTCCCTCCGGCAAATTATACTGGTATGGATTGTTTGGAGGTGCGCATAGATATTTTGTTCCCAACGATGCTACCATCCAGCAAATGAAAAGCTCAGGTTCGCTTCGGTATTTTAAAAGAACTATTGCCACAGATGTTGCTAAATACGACCGTTTTTGTCGTTTGATCCAGTCCAATGAAGAAATGCAGCAGAATATATACACAGAAGTAAGAAAGATCAGGGCAATGATATTTAATTTCAGGTATAATGATATTGCAAATAAGATCTTCCAGGGTAACAAGTCAGAGCTCGACTATAGAAGTGTCGATTCTTTTATGAGAACAGATCCGCCTTTATTGAGTCGCGACAAAACATTATTCAATCAATATGTGGAACTGGTTCGCTCAAGGTTTTTAAGAGCTAATATCAGCTATGCAGATTCAGCACTGAAGCAAGCATCCCTATTGCTAAGTGAATTAGAAAAAGAATATCAAATAAAGTAAAAATTATGGAAGTGCATGCACATACTCATACTGAAAGAAAAAAATTTACTCACTATTTCTGGGAGTTTCTTATGTTGTTCCTCGCTGTGTTCTGTGGTTTCCTTGCCGAGTATCAATTGGAGCATATAATAGAAAAACAAAAAGCCAGGCAATATATTTCTTCATTTTTGCAAGATCTTGAAATCGATAACTCTCAGTTTGATCAGCTAATTCCTGCATTCATTGAAAAGGATCAATTACTGGACACCCTGCTTCAGAAGATCCGGGGGGTCAATCCTTCAACAGGCGCCAATGGTATATACAAATATTACCGGCAACCTTTTACCTATCCCGATTTTATTTACACCGATAGAACTATCCAGCAATTAAAGAATTCGGGCGGCATGCGGCTGATCGCTGATAAAGGGACCAGTGACAGTATTACGGGTTATGACGCGTCGATAAGGTTACTGAATATTGGCATTACCGAAGGTGTAAAAGACCTGCGTGTACCGATGATGTTATCTTCTTTTAAGTTATTTGATCTTTCCTGCTGCCCTAAACTTGGAACAGCCATGGCAGCCAGCAATTCTTTCGTCCCTGCGGAATTTAATTTTCCTGACCAGGGTATCCTGTTGACATATGAAAAAAAGGTTCTAATAGAATACTTCAATGCTGTACAGGAAATGAAAAGGCAGTTTGCGATTTACCTCGAAACACTTGTTGCCGTTAAAAAACATAATACCCGGGTGAGGGATTTTTTGAAACGGAAGTATCATCTAAAATAAAAATACTTATGGAAGTACATGCCCATTCTCACGCCGAAAGAAAAAAATGGACACATTACCTCTGGGAATTTTTGATGTTGTTCCTTGCCGTCTTTTGTGGATTTCTTGCAGAGAATATCAGGGAGCATAACGTGGAAAAGAAAAAAGGAGAACAATATATCCTTTCATTTGCCGGGGATCTGAAAAAGGATACCGCACAGTGTGATCTTAGTATCCCTGAACTGACAGAGACAATAAGGGTGCTTCAGGATTTGATGCCCTGCTTCAATACACTTAAAGAAAACATACATAAAACTGATTGTTTAAAAGAGATCATTATTTATTCCCGTGGATTTAAAGATTTTATTTACACAGATAGAACTATGCAGCAATTAAAGAATGCGGGTGGCTTACGCCTGATAGAAGACAAGGAAATTGCTGACAGTATAATTGACTATGATGCGACGGTGAGAGAGATGCAAATTCACCAGCAAGTGCTGGAAAATCTTCAGCAGATCACTAATAATGCTCATAAAAGCATGATCGATTTTGTTCATTTTGATGAGTTGACCCTCAAAGGTCAAACCGATGAATTGTTCCTGTTATCAAATGACACGGCAGAACTGAATAAGTATTTCAATTCAATCAACGAATTCAAAAGAGGTTTATTCGGGCAGCTTAGATGGATGCACCAAATAAAAGATAAAGCAATAAGATTGTTAGAATTGCTTCATCATAAAGGCTATAAATAATTTTCGACGAAAAATTATAATTCAATGGAAGTACATTAAACCGTTAAAACATTTTATATTTTAAACTCACTTTTATGAAAAGCAAAATGATCGTCCTGTTTCTTTTGGTTCGTGTACTTGCTTACGGGCAGGCAGACAGCACAGATATCATTGTACAGAAAATGATGAAAGAGCAAAAAATTACTGGTCTTGCACTTGCTGTTATCAGGAACGGGAAACCAATAGTAAATAAAGGATATGGGTTAGCAAATGTAGAACTCAATGTACCTGTAACAGAAAAAACGGTAATTCGGCTTGGCTCTGTCAGCAAACAATTTTTTGCGACAGCTATTCTTAAATTAATGGAGGAAGGGAAACTCAGCATTGATGATCATGTACATAAATTTTTTCCGGATGCTCCTGAAACATGGCGGCCAATTCAGATAAAGCACTTAATGTCTCATACCTCCGGCCTTAAAAGAGAAGGCCCTGCGTATAATAATTCAGTTATCCAGCCAGACCTTGTTATTATCAAGTCAGCTTATTCTTTACCACTCGATTTTAAGACAGGCGAAAAATACCAGTATTGTAATCTTGCTTATTTCATGCTTGCAGAAATTATCACACAGGTGAGTGGCATGCCCTGGCAGGATTATATACGAGAAAAACTTTTTATACCTGCAGGAATGAAGAATACAGACATGACCGATTTTTATCTGATCATTCCCAACCGTGCCAGTGGTTATATGCACAAAAAAGATGTGCTGGTGAATGCTGATGCCATGTATGCTATTAGACCAAGCGGCGGCTTTCTTTCCACCAGCACTGACATGATCTTATGGGATAAAGTGCTGAGAGAAAAAAATATCATTCTGAAAAAAGAAAACTGGGAATTGCTATGGCAACCTTTTATAAAAACTTCGGATAACTCAGCATCTAAGGAGTATTATGGATTTGGATGGGCAATAAATGAACTCAATGGACGAAAAGTAATTGAGCATGGTGGCTCCAATATTGGTTTTCGTTCATTCTATGCCCGTTTTGTAAATGACGGTTTGTCCATTATCATTATGACCAATACAGATGAGGCCAACCCAGGCGCTATTGCCAGGGCTTTATCAGAATATTATTTCAGATAAAATAGTAACTATGGAAGTACATGCCCACACCCATACACCACGAAAAAAATGGACCCATTACCTCTGGGAATTCCTAATGTTGTTCCTTGCTGTGTTCTGCGGGTTTTTTGCAGAATACAAATTAGAACAAACTATCGAACGCCATCGCGAAAAAGATTATATGGAATCCATGGTAAGGGATTTACAAAATGACATTACAGGAATCGACACGATTATCAAAGAAAAAAAAATAAGAATTGGTTTTGCCGATTCTCTTCTTACTCTTTTCGGGAAAAGAGATTTTAAGAACACTAGCGGGAGTATGTACAATATTGGTGGCTTACTCAGTTTCCGTTCTTATTTTAATCCAAATGACGGCACAGTACAGCAATTGAAAAATGCTGGCGGCCTACGATTGATAAAAAAAAGAAATGTTGTCGATAGTATCCAGGTATACACCAACCACATTCGTGATTTACAACGGCTGCAGGATCTTGAAGAATCTCACCTGATAGAATACCGTAGTGAAATGAGCAAAATTTTTTCGGCTTCAGTTTTCAATAACATGTTTGCCAGCAAAGAAGCGATGCTTATAAAACAATTAGATACAAATCCACTGTTAATTTCAGAAGACAATAAAAATATTAATGACCTGAGCATGAAAATAGTGATTACAAAAGGAAACAGGTTAAGCCAGATAGAGGATTTAAATCAATTACTGCAGTCGGCAACTACCCTAATAGATTTAATAAAAAAAGAATATAAGCTAAAATAAAAACGTAATAATATTTTTTAGAAATAGGAACCAATCAATATGGAAGTACACCAACACTCACATACCTCAAGAAAAAAATGGACACATTATCTCTGGGAATTTTTAATGTTGTTCCTCGCCGTGTTCTGTGGTTTTTTGGCTGAGAACCAGCGGGAACATATGGTAGAGTATAAAATGGAAAAAGAATACATGAAATCGATGCTTGAAGACTTGAAACAGGATACTGCGGAGTTTAACACGGGAATCAGATCAATTGAAGCGAATTTTATTCCTATGCTTTCTAAGGCAACGATATTACTCTATGGTGAAAATCTTTCAGACAGTAGTATCAGGGAGATGTATTATACTGTCCCAAGATCTATTCATTTTTTCACGATCGCTTTTCAGGAAAATACAGTTACACAATTAAAAAACTCAGGCAATCTGCGTCTTATAAAAAATAAAGAGTTAACAGACAGCCTCGCTAAATACTGGAATGAATGTGACTATTTGAAAAATACACTAATTGCAAACTATGAATTAACAAGACTCAAATCAAAAGAACTGATCTATTCAATATTCAACTATAGTTATTTTGTAAACGATTCTCCTTCAGAACTTTTGCGAAAAAATGTTTCCCTGAAATTGATGTCAAATGACAGGCTGCAATTCATTAAACTTGGGAATTACCTTTCAAATCTCCACAACCAGTTATCCGGATCGATTTTTCAACGGTTAAAAGATCTTGATCAAAAAGCTTCTCACTTAATGACATTGATTCAAAAAAAATATCATCTGGAATAATAAAATATTTATGGAAGTACATGCACACACTCATACCGAACGAAAAAAATGGACACATTATTTCTGGGAGTTTCTCATGTTGTTCCTGGCTGTGTTCTGTGGTTTTCTTGCAGAGAACCAACGGGAACATATGATAGAACATCAACGGGAAAAAGAATATATGCAATCTATGATCGAAGACCTGAAGGAAGACAGTACTTTACTTTCTGCTCAACTGAGTAGCTTTAAATCGCTAGGGACTGATTTAAACAGCCTTATTTTTCTATTAAATTCTCCAGATATTAAAAAATATGGTGCAGACTTATATTATTATGGCAGACAAGCACACCGGTTTTCTTTTTTTAATATGACTGACCGCACCATTCAGCAAATGAAAAATTCAGGAGGTTTCCGCCTGGTGAGAAATAATTTTGCTGCCAATGCAATTCTCAGGTATTATGCGTTGATGAATAACCTTAACGAACTTCAAGCAAGAACTGAACAGTATGCAATGGAGTACAGGGTTTTTTCTATGAATATTTTTAACCCATTGGTATTTCAAAAAATGATTGACACTACTGATCAATCAATAATAAAGTTGCAGTTCAATCCTGAACTGCTCACCTACGATAACGCAACTCTTTTAAAGCTTACGTCAATACTTCACTATTTAAATTCAATAAGAACAGGGTTACAGCTGAGGTATGCTAATGTAAAGTTGGAAGCGGAAAAACTGATTATGCTATTGAAAAAAGAATATCGCCTCAAATAAAAATTTTATGGAAGTACATACCCATACCCACACCGAAAGAAAAAAATGGACGCATTATTTCTGGGAGTTCCTGATGTTATTCCTGGCAGTGTTCTGTGGGTTCCTTGCAGAAAACCAGCGGGAGCATATGGTAGAGCATCAGCGTGAAAAAGAATATATGATCACTATGCTGGAGGATCTTAAAGCAGATATTCCCCTGCTTAATGCAACAGTAAAAGACTGGAATAATGTAAACAAAAGCATTGACTCCGTTACCGATGCCATTTCATTACCTATTGCCGGGACCGATTTGCTAAAAGTTTACCGGCATATCAATGAAGCACTGAATGTTTGGAGCTTTTCGTATAATGACAGAACCATCACACAGCTCAAAAACTCAGGGGGTTTCCGTATGATACGCAATAAAGAAGTTGCTGGTAAAATAATTGCTTATGATCAGTTCAATAATGATGCGGTTAAAAACATTTTCTTATTTCATTCTAAATTTTATGAAAATACGATGCCATTGCGAAGCAGGGTTTTAGCGGAAAATATAATTACAGAAATATATAAGCTATATGAAAACTCACCGGCACCCTATTCAGCAAATCCCTGGATAGACAGTATGATCAAAAAAAACAACATACCATTGCCCGCTGAAATTCAGACTTCGCAGATGTTTGAATTCAGAAATTCATTAATAGCACTTAAAAGAGATTATGCTTCAAACATGAGTTGGGGTTATGAGAATTTACAGAAATTAATTAATGAGTTAATACAAGTGATCCAAAAAAACTATCACCTGGAGTAAAACAGTTTTTAACTCTGCGCTGGTTTTAGTGAAGTGGTACTTTGAACTAATTCCAAAACTTTTGGATCATCTTTTATTCCTATCATCATTGGATATTCCAGGTAATAATAGATCGTATTTAGATTTTTATTAAAGCAGTTGCTTATGTATTGAAAAGTTTTTTCGTTATCCCCCAATGCCCACCAAACCATTAACAGGTCCCCGTCCATTGCCAATTCCGGCTCTTCTCTTTGTCGCTGTTCAAGTTTATTGATACATTCCAATGCTTTTTCTTTTTGTCCAAGCTTAGCATATGCATAGCCAAGCGGCGACAAACTTTTGAGTGGATGATTAGCCAGTTGATGCACCTCCAGGAAAAACTCCAACGCTTTTTTCCAATCACCTTTCATTCCAACGCACCAGCCTTTCATTTCAATAGCAAGTCTCATTTTTGGATTTATCTCCAGTTGTTTTTCGGCAATATGATAAGCTTTGTCATAATGTTCCGCCATTGCATAAGCTTCACCCAAATAGTTATTGATAACGGGAGAAAGCGGGTCGATCTCCAGGGCTTTTTCCAAGACTTTAACGGCTTCCTCTTTTTTTCCGGTTACTATATAATAATAACCAAGCAATCTGTATGTTTCTGTATAAGCCGGATTCAGCTGCAGTGCTTTTTGCAGTGAATCATAAGCGGCCTGCCATTTCTTTTCATAAAACAAATAGACTCTTGCTTTAGCGATATGACTTTCTGCAATGCTATCATCAAGTTTCAATGCTTTATCGCTGTATTGATTGGCGAACCCGAATGCTTTATCAGGCTTTAACTGACCTGTTGCACCAAGATTTGAATAAGCGATCGCCATCATTGCGTAGGCCTGCGCATAACCTGATTCCAATTCAATTGCCTGCTGAAAGCATTCAATCGCTTTGTATGTGTCGGCAGGAGTAAGTTTATTCCAGTAATGCAATCCTTTTAAGTAAAGCGTATATGCATTGATGTTTTTAGTAGACGCTTTTACAAGATGTTCCTTTTGCCTGGCAAGCGATAAATTTTCACGAAGACGATTAGCAATTATATTACTGATCTCATCCTGCACCTGGAAAATATCAGTGAGATCACGGTCATAATTTTCACTCCACACATTATATCCATCTGCTGCGTTTATTAACTGTGCCGTTATGCGAACCCTGTTCGAAGCTTTGCGAACACTACCTTCTAATATTTTATCTACGTTTAATTTAACAGCAATCTCACGCACATCATCAAGCTTGCCTTTAAATGCAAAAGCTGAAGTACGGGAAGTGACTTGAAGGCCTTCAACTTTCGTCAGTGAATTCAATAACTCTTCTGTAATACCATCGCTGAAATATTCATTTTCAGGATCGCCGCTAAGATTTACAAATGGTAAAACCGCCAGACGATTTGCAGGCGGCTTTGTCTTTCCTTTTAATTCATCACGGGAGGGTATTACTAAACCTTTATTTGAAACTGCAAAAATGCGAACGGGCAGTTTTACATTTTTCAACTCAAAATAGCCAAGTTCCTGGAGCGAAATGTCGGTTTGATTTTTTACTTCATCGGCTACTTTCTCGGAAATAAAAATACTGCCGGGCACTGCAAGCGATTCAATTCTTGATGCAAGATTTACGCCGTCGCCGTATATTGTTTCATCTTCAATAGATATATCACCCGTGTGCAAACCAATGCGCAGATCAACTTTTGGTTCCTGCTGTAATTGTTTTTGAATTTCAATGGCGCTATTGACACCATCAATGGCACTGGAAAATATGCTCAGTGAACCATCCCCATAATACTGCAGAATTTTTCCGTTAAAATTCTTTACGGTTCTCTCCAGCACATCTTTCAGGTGTTTTTGCTTGGCTTTAGCCAATTGTTCATTCTCCTGCATCAGGGCTGTAAACCCTGCCATATCCACAAACATGATAGCTGCAAGTTGTCGCATAAAAAAGAACACGAAAATAAGAAGAATGTCTGTTGGGTTTGCACGGGAAATGAGAATAAAAAATTCATCCTGATAAATAGCAAGTATTAACTTTAAAGCGTCAGCCGAACCATCGATCTTACAGCAACCGAAACTATAACCACCAAACATGGAAGTACATCACCATTCTCATCTCGCCTCAGGCGAGACTCATACTTCAAGAAAAAAATGGACACATTATTTCTGGGAGTTTCTCATGTTGTTCCTTGCCGTGTTCTGTGGATTTTTGGCAGAGAATCAACGGGAACATATTGTGGAGGGACACAGGGCAAAAGAATATGCCAAAAGCCTGCTGAATGATTTGAAAGAAGACACGGTTGAATTGCAAAGCGGGATCAATCACATTAATTTTCTTATTTCAGCTATTGATAGTATTGTATCCATTGTTTCAGGCAGTCATGATAAAAAAAGCCTTCCTGGAAAATTTTATTATTATTGTCGTCTCACATCGTTTTCCTACCCAATCGACTGGAATAGTTCAACACTTAGTCAGTTGATCCAATCCGGCAATCTCCGCTATTTTAAAGACAAAGAACTTGTAAATAAGATCAACAAATATTATGCGCTGCAACTTAATATTACCGGGCATGGTGAAAATGATGCTGTGCACCGTGAAAAAGTAAGAGAGGTACGCAACCTGATACTTGACGATCGATTTTATTCTGCTTTCGCTACAATTTCTTTTTCTGAAGAAGTTAAAGGACAGGTTCCGTCGGCGTTGGTAGATTCATTAATGAAAAAACAGTTGCCCTTGCAGGAAGGAGCTGTAAAATACTTGCCGCAGTTCCTGAATCATCTTAGTGATCGCCGCGAACGATTTAAAAGTTATACTGAAAAATATTATCCAAATGCCAAAGCAAGAGCCGAAGAAATTATAAAAAACCTTATTGACGAGTATCACTGAAATAATTGATTATGGAAGTACATGCACACACTCACACACCAAGAAAAAAATGGACACATTATTTCTGGGAGTTTCTTATGTTATTCCTTGCTGTGTTTTGCGGATTCCTGGCTGAGTATCAATTGGAGCATAAGATTGAAAAAGACAAGGAGAAGCAATATATACAATCCCTAATCGAGGACTTAGCAACCGATACTACCAATCTACAGGTGATAATTGATAATTTTAAACAAAGGGATTTGAATCTGGATACTTTGCTTACGTTGTATCCCCGGTTGGCCGCGGGTTATGATGAAACTCTCCACAAAAAACTTGCAGCCGTAACAGGTTTTGCAGATTTTATTAAAGCTGACAGAACTATGCAACAATTAAAAAATTCCGGTGGCATGCGGTTGATCCGGCTTAAAAAAGCAGCTGACGCCATCACGGACTATGATCTAATGAACAGGGACCTGGATATAGACGTCCTAAGCCTGACCCAAATTTTTAGTCAGATATTGGAAACGAGATATGAATTGATTGATTCTGCAGGCTTGGCTGACGATATCAAAAAAAAATCTATTACTGAATTGGAGGCAGGGAATAAAAATTATTTACTGAAAACAGATAAAGCAATCTTAGGAAAATGGAATAATCAGATCCGGGAGTTCAAAGTAATCGGTGAGATGGTTAGAATATCAGAAGAAAAATTAAGAAAAAAGGCCTTTGAACTGATCAGGTTGTTGAAAAAAGAATATTATTTGAAATAAATTTTATGGAAGTACATGCCCACACACATACGCCACGAAAAAAATGGACCCATTATTTATGGGAGTTTCTAATGTTATTCCTCGCTGTGTTCTGCGGTTTTTTGGCAGAGAATATGAGAGAAAGAATTGTGGAAAGGCATCGTGAAAAAGACTATATCATTTCAATGATAGAAGATCTGCAGACGGATACAGCAAATTTATCTTTAGTAATAATTGGCTTTGATGAAATGGAAAGAAATTTTGATTCCACGATTCTTGGCTTCAACGACGGTATTAAAACATTCTCTGAAGACTGGGCACAAAAATTCATTTTGTCTTTTCGTGGCGGCTACCCTGATTTTTATCAATCTGACAGGACCATTCAGCAGTTAAAAAATGCCGGGGGAATGCGCCTTATATTAAATAAAAAAGCGGCTAAGGGGATCATCAACTATGATGAAGAAGTGAAAGACCTTGATCTTGAAGTTACTTCTATGTCCAAGGCCCAGGACAGGTATATTGAAGAAGTACTTAAAGTTTGGAGCATAAATAAAATGTATAAAGAGGCGGGAGTGACTTCATGGGCTAAAACCAGGAAGATGATTGTTCACAATAATTACTGGCTCACGAATGATCCCCTGGCATTTGAACATTTATTTAACCGGCTTTCAGAATATAATGAGGCCACCGTTCGCATGAATAGAAATTATAATGGCCTTAAAAAAATGGCGATAAGTCTGATTGAACTGCTGAAAAAGGAATATCACCTAAAGTAAATTTTTATGGAAGTACATGCCCACACACATACGCCACGAAAAAAATGGACGCATTATCTATGGGAGTTTCTCATGTTGTTCCTTGCGGTGTTCTGTGGTTTCCTTGCAGAAAATTATCGGGAGCATGTTGTAGAACATCAGCAGGAAAAAGAATATATGCAATCAATGCTGGAAGATCTTGGACAGGATACTCTCGAGATCAACCGCATTTCATTAGTTAACATTGCAGCGAATGTAGATCTCGATACACTTCTGGAGATTCTTAAGCTTCCTTTGTCCGGAGATAAAGTCACCCGAAAGAAATTATATTATTTTTTGCAGGCATCCATTCGAGCAGAGCTTTGTGTTTTTTCACAGCGGACAATGTCACAGTTAAAGAATGCGGGTGGTTTGCGCCTGGTTAGAAAAAGAGAAGTAGCTAACATGATTTCACTGTATGACAGTAAAATTCAGTACCTCGGTGTCATTGCTAAATCCTTAGACGAGATCACTTCCGATGCAACAAGACTTGGCAGTGAGGTTTATGACCTAAACTACTATACAAGTCACCATGACAATAATTATGAACTGATCACCTACGACCCGAAAATTCTTAAAAAACTTTCAAATATTGCCCACCTCGAGCAAATTGTCTTTGCTCATTATGAAAGCCATCTGCAGGAAGAAAAACAAGTAGCGATTCGATTAATAAAATTGATCAAGAAAGAATATAACCTGCAATAAAACAGTTATGGAAGTACATACCCACACACACAGTGAAAGAAAAAAATGGACACATTATCTCTGGGAGTTTCTGATGTTATTTCTTGCTGTGTTCGCAGGTTTCCTGGCGGAGAACCAGCGGGAACACATTATTGAACATAAAAGGGCTAAGGAATATGCCAAAAGTCTTTTAATAGATCTTCAAAATGACACTGCCGATATCCGCAAAGCTTCAAACTATGAAATACTGGTTGACAAAATGATTGATAGCCTGGTGGGGTTTGTGAGCAGAAGCAATCTGTCTCAAAAAACCGCGCAATTGTATTATTACATCCGGCTTGCCGGTTCAATTTATACTGTCGATTGGAACAAGGCTACCCTGAACCAACTGATCAATTCCGGCAATCTCCGTTACTTTACCAATCCACAATTGGTGAACAAAATAAGCCTCTACAATACCACACAAAATATCATTGCCATCCAGGAACAAACAATCCTCGAACACCGGCTCAGGGCATTCGCATACAAGGATCATCTTCTTATGCCACAATATGTATTGGCCTTTTCCCAATTATCAATAGATAACCTGATTGCTGGCAAAAAAAATTCATTTATCGACTCATTACGAAATGCTGATCTGCCCTTACAGGATCAAAGTGCTGTTTACCTGAAAAGTTTTGTGAACGCCGTACTGGCTGAAAAAGGAAATATAGAAGGACTCGTTTTGAGGACTTACCCAAAATCAATAATGGAAGCAACAGAAATAATGGAAATGCTGAAAAAAGAATACCACTTAAAATAAATTTATGGAAGTACATAGTCACTCTCATACACCAAGAAAAAAATGGACCCATTATTTCTGGGAATTTTTAATGTTGTTCCTTGCTGTGTTCTGTGGTTTCCTGGCGGAGTACCAGTTAGAACATGTTATAGAACATCAGCGGGAAAAACAGTACATGCAATCCATGATTGAAGATCTGAAATCAGATACCGCCATGTTTGTATCAAATATTCAGATCCGCAATAGTCGTATTGTGATGATGGATTCATTGGTTTTGTTACTTACTTCATCTGCACCGGATAAAAACGGGAATGATATATATTTTTTCGGCCGGAGTATTTCACCCCCGGCAAATATTTTTTCCAGTGACGGCACCATCCAGCAATTAAAAAGCGCTGGCAACCTGCGATTGATACAAAATAAGACCATTGCAAATAAGATCATGAACTATGACCAGCAAATAAGACAATACTTTTTTGAGATGGGTGACGAAGTGGAAATAAGGACTGCATACAGGCAAATAGCTATTAAAATGTTTGATACAAAGGTGTTTTATCAAATGGAACAAGCTGATAATTTTCTCAGGCCAACAGGTAACCCAAAATTATTAAATACCAGTCCTGAATTAATTAATGAATTGATCGGGCATGTTCAGTACCTGAAAAAAGTTCATCAAACTCAGTTACGGAGATCAGAAAAACTACTGGTGGAAGCAAAGAAATTAATAGACCAGATCAAACAAGAATATCACCTTGAATAAATTTTTATGGAAGTACATGCACACACCCACACACCAAGAAAAAAATGGACTCATTATTTCTGGGAGTTTTTAATGTTATTTCTCGCTGTGTTCTGTGGTTTTTTGGCCGAATATCAACTGGAACATATTATAGAAAACCAGCGGGAAAAAAAATATATCAGCTCATTTATTGAAGACCTCAGAGCCGATACCGCTTTTATTACTCAGTATGTAAATTCCAAGATCGAAAAAAGAAGAGATCATGATTCATTGATCTGGTATCTTAACTCACCAAACCCGAACCAGCATGGTCAAAGAATTTATCTTCTTGCCCGTCAGCTAACCCGTACTTTAAATTTCTTTCCTGCAGACGGAACAATTAAACAATTAAAAAATTCTGGCGGACTGCGATTAATAAAAAATCAACAGGCATCAGATAGCATCATGGCTTACGACCAGGCAATTGAGAGGATATTATTGACACAAACCCGGCAGGAAAATGAGATCTCTGAGATCAGGCCAATGATGGGAAAGTTATTGGATGCAAATATTCTTGAAACCATGGTTTATGGCGATGTTATTCGTCCTCCTTCGGGAAATCCTGCGCTGCGAACAATTGATAAGGGGTTCATTCTTGATTTTATTTATGCTATCCATCAGTTAAAGGGAAGTGATGCGTTAAATGCTGTTCGCTTACAGCGATTAAAAGAAAGGGCAATTGGAATTATTCTTTTTCTAAAAAATGAGTATCATCTCAAATAAATATTTATGGAAGTGCACGCACATTCACATTCTCATGGAAAGAAAAACTGGAAACAATATTTCTGGGAGTTTCTAATGCTATTTCTTGCCGTAACGCTTGGATTTTTTGTGGAGAATCAACGGGAACATATTGTAGAGCGTCAACGGGCAACCCAATATGCAAAGGCATTGTTCGAAGACCTGGAAAAAGACACTGTTGAGATACGTGATGTTATGCGTGAAGACAGGATCATACTGGCCTGTTTTGATAGCGCCAGTTCGATCATTTACCGGGGCATAAAAAATTACGTGGCTCCCGGAGCCTTTTATTATTATAGTAATGTAGTTGCCAGTGCCCCTTCCGTTTCGTGGAATGATGCTACGATAATCCAACTTACTCAATCGGGCAACCTGCGTTATTTTACAAACCCCGAACTGGTCAACAAGATCAGTCATTACTTTTCTCAGATCAGTTATGTAAAACTGCTGAATGCGAATGACAGGGGCGTAAGAGATAGATCAATGGAGATAAGGAGCCGGGTATTGAATAATTATGAGTATGCAAGGTTCTCCACTTATTCAACAGATGACTGGTTACGTTTGCCCGATACTTTAATGAGCAAGCCGTTCCCTGTTCAAACCAATGATGCAAACCTCCTGAATGAATTTGCCAACAGTTTTGAAAACAGGAGAAGGGTCCTTAACCTGGTTATGAAACGGGTTTATCCTAATGCCATTAAAGAGGCAGAGAAACTGATAAGTTTATTGAAAGAAGAATATCACCTGTCCGAAGGGACTCCTTTGGAGAAATAAATTATTTTATGGAAGTACATGCACACACTCATACGTCAAGAAAAAAATGGACACACTATCTCTGGGAGTTTTTAATGTTGTTCCTTGCTGTGTTCTGCGGCTTTTTAGCAGAGAATTTCAGGGAACACCAGGTTGAAAAGCATAGAGCGAAGCAATATGTTCTTTCCTTTTATGAAGATCTGAAAAAAGATACAACG
>Ga0207701_10003634_pt1 | contig 15815 bp, 43 predicted proteins | sample KBSSwiSSwithPhiX_FD_184294 | JGI IMG/M metagenome (GOLD analysis project Ga0207701, IMG submission 184294) | Switchgrass rhizosphere bulk soil microbial communities from Kellogg Biological Station, Michigan, USA, with PhiX - S5 (SPAdes) (version 2) | ecosystem: Environmental > Terrestrial >... | reverse complement strand
GGTGTCATGACATAGCTACGCTCAAATAAGAATCATGACTCCCGAGCAGAGGCGTCGGGCAGGTATGGCCGTCGCCGAACGTATTCGCGAAATGAACGCGACCATCTCCGCCGTTGCGAGAGCCGCGAGGGTCGACCCTGGCACTTTGTGGGGTCTGATCGGTGGTCGTACATGGCCTCGGGATGCCATTCAGACCCGGATTGAGGAAGCTCTCGGGTGGGACCTCGGCGAGATTCTGGTGAGAGCCGCGATCGACGGCCCTATCCTCGACCAATGGTTGAGGTTGAGGTGTCTTGAAGGCAATTCATTATTGCGCTCACGCTCCGCTTATCACAGACTTCACAGAGTCAACGACTTTGTGAAGAAAAGGTGACGGCGTGCGAGACGACTCATCCCAGCGTCCTATGACTACCTCGGTCCAGCTCTGCGCGATCCTCGCCGACATGCTTGAAAACATGCGGCAGTCGGCCTATGACGAGGGCTACTTCGACGGACTCGGCTCCTCGCGATCGACAGCTCGGCGCATCAGCTCACCCAGGAGGACCGCATCGGAATAGGCATCCAACGGGCGGACCGCCGCCGCGTCGTTTTCGACAACCTTCGGTGGCACTGAGGCGAACAGGTCGCGCAGCAGGTCGTGTCCGCCGTCGGCCGAGTTCTCTCCGCGTTCCCACGCTCCAACTGTCCGTGGGCCGACGCCAATGCGCGCAGCAAGGTCCCGCTGACTCCAGCCGCGGCGCTTGCGTTCTCGCCGGATCGTCTTGCCATCCATACCGGCAAGAATGACAGGCAATCTTAGGCAAGTCCACCCGGTAGCTGCGTCCAAATAGTCCCAATTACGACGGCAACAAGCCTCGTAACTACAAACATGTAGTCAATAAATACGGGGATCGCCTCGACTTGCCTTATATCGCTTGACATGCTCGCCTCGACTTGCCTACTCTCTCCACATGGCATTCGAGATGCGTAATGAGCGCCGAATACTCGGCGGGGCTGTCAAGCGACTACGTGAGGCAAAGCGGATCACTCAGGACCGACTGGCCACCTCCGCCGACATCCACTTCGCCTACCTCTCCAACGTCGAGAACAGCAAGAAGCAGCCCTCACTTGACGTCATGTGCCGCCTGGCGAATGCCCTCGGCGTGGACCTGGACGACATCAGCTACCTGGCGACCATCTACGTCGTTGAAAACGCCGGTGCCGCATGACCAGCGCGGACGACATCCTCACCGTCCCAGAGGTCAGCGCGCTAACTCGGGCACCCGAAGGCACCCTGTACTTCTGGCGAAGCTGCGACCCACCCCAAGGACCGCCGAGCTTCAAGATCGGCCGGCGGGTGGCTTACCGCAGGGGAGCGGTTGAGCAGTGGCTCCGCGAACAAGAAGCCGAATCCGATGACTCTCGTCGGAGGTCAGCATGATCGAACTGGTGCCGTTCGCCTATGGCGACGTTGAGGTGCGGACCGTGCTGGTCGATGGCGACCCGTGGTTCGTGGCTGCCGACGTCGCCCGCATCCTCGGCTACCGAATGGCCTCCGACATGACCCGCCGTCTCGACGCCGAGGACAGGGGTACGCGCTCAGTGCGTACCCCCTCAGGCGATCAAGAGATGACCGTCATCAGCGAACCCGGACTGTACGACGCGATCCTAGGAAGCCAAGTGTCGAGCGCGAAACAGTTCAAACGGTGGGTGATCACCGAGGTACTGCCGACGATCCGCCGCACCGGCCAGTTCGGGTCGATGGTGCCGACGACGTTCGCGCAGGCGCTGGAGCTGGCGGCGGCGAGTCAACGCCAAATCGAACTGGCTGAACGTGAACTGGCGCTGGCTGCCCCGAAGGTCGAGGCGTACGACGCGCTGATGGACTCCGAGGGCTACTACTCGATGGAAGCCGCAGCGAAGATCCTCGGCCTGGGCCGGACGACGTTCTACCGGAAGCTGCGGGACATCGGTGTGATCCAGCCCGGTTCGCGGATGCCTTACCAGCGGTGGATGCACCACTTCGTGATCACAGCCGGGTATTGGACTGACAACGGCGGCAACAACCACCCGACCGAGACGACCCGGTTACGACCGTCCGGTCTGGAGTGGATGCGTCGCCGGCTGGTCGAGCACGCATCCACCTAACAAAACAGCGAAGCCGCCACCGGGTCAGGGATAGCGGCTTCACCAACTAAACGGAAGGAAGTCTATCTGATGACTTTGGGGTTGATGACTCTCCTCGCGGCTGGGTTCGCCCACTGCCTTGGCTATTTCGGTGGGCCTCGGTCGTGGCCGCGGTTCCTGCAGGAAGCGTTGAAGGATGCCTACACGGGCCGTCACCGTTCGCTGGGCGGTGCGTCGTGACGGCCCCGACGATCACGACGGAGAAAGCGGCTCGGGATCTCGCCCTTGCCGCGAAAGCGATCGCTGAGCACTACGACGACACAGACGGCCCAGCGATCTATCAGGTACTCAACTCAACCCGGGAAGCGGTACAGCGGCTGGAGGGCGTGATTCCGCTGCTGATTTGGCACATGAAGAGCCTCGACGCTGCCGATCAGATCGAGTTGAACGGGTCGAACGTGTCAGCAGCTACGCCGAAGGTTCGTGTGGTCGAGACCAAGCTTTATGAGGCGCGGCGAGCGTTTCAGCTGGCGGTGAGTCTGCTGACTGGGGCGACTCAAGCGGCGTCGTATTTCAGCGCCCCGGATGGTGACTGATGACCCCGTGGCAGCAACTGAAGCGGCTCCAGGTTTGTGACCGTTGCGGTAAGGGGTTTCTGGGTCGTGCGGTGAAGGATGAGTCGGCTTGGGCGCGCCTGCTGCCGTTGGTGTTCTGCACCCCGGACTGCCGGGATTTGTATTCGGAGTACGGCGCTGACGTGCGCGAACTACGGGCGGCGGTGCGCCGATGATCGACCTCGACAAGCAGGTTCGGGAGTTGTCACCTGTCCGGCAGTGGCTCTACTGGTCCCTCATCCACAGAGGTGCGCGTCAGGAAGATGCGCTGCGAGTCGCCCAAGCCCGTTGCTGCGAGGCGATGTACGGACACGACCAGAACTGTGAGAACGCGGAGTCCCTGTGTGTGGCGGCAGCGAGTGTCCCCGCCCCCGCTGCCGCCGCTTCAACCCTAAACGACAAGGAAAATCCATGACCCGCCTTCGTCTGCCGTTGCGGTTCGCCGCTGTCACCGCGTTCGCTATCACCGCCCTGGCGTTGATGGCCTGCGCCACCCCACCTCACCCGCATCCCGGCTGTCACCCGAGGAGACATTCATGCCCGACACCGCACCCGACCTTGTCAGCAACACCATCGGACTCCTCAGCGACGTCGACGCCCTCAGCCACGCCCTCGGATACGACTTCCCCGTCGGGGTCTGGGAGTTCGAGCGAACCGGTCCCGACACCATCGAACTCAGACTCGACTACCGCGACGTCAAGCCCATCTACCGAGACGACAACAGCCTCGCCGACCCCACCCGCCCCGACACCAATGAATATCGAGGTCGGCACCGTCACCCCGATATTCACCCCAGCTAAATGCGGCCGGCCAGCGACAATCACCGCCCCACCCCACGAAGCCGGGTACTACCTAGACCTCGACGTGTACCTGCCGGTGCCATCAGGGCAAAGCATGTGGTTGACGGTCGGGCAGCATCACGTCACCGCCAGCGCCTTCCAAGGCTTCGTCATCGAACCGGGGTCGGTGGTGTCGTGGACGTACACAGTCACGGAACCGAAGTGCAGCAAGCCGATCACCGCGTTGGACGCCCCGTCACCTGTCGTCTCGATAGCGCCCGCCCTGGCCGTCACCGCTCCTGCTTTAGCTGAAACCGGCAGCAGCACCGGTCCTGCCCTCGCGGCCGGGTTGGGGCTACTCACCCTCGGACTGGCCGTGACCGGCTGGAGCTTCTACGTGGAACGACGCAACAAAGGACGGCGAGCATGAGCAAGCTATCGCTGTACAGCCTGTGCGGAGTAGGTCGGACGTTTCCTCAATACGAATCTGAATCCTGCGGCGAACCAACTCCAGACGTGTACGTATTCGAGCGGCAGGGACGGCGGTGGATCACCAACCGGTACTGGATGTTCGAAGAGAAGATCGTCGATAACGACTGGGACACGGGTTTCCACTATCCCGATCTTCCAGCAGGCTTCGGCTCAGCCCTGAAACTGGTCGACCGGATTCTCACGGAAGACCTGATTACCCAGACAGCGGAACTTCAACCACTGTGGGCTGGGCTCCTCACGGAGGCTGGGTTTTCCGTGCCAGGTCGGATAGTTGACGAGAAGTCGAGGGTGTTCATCGTTGTTGATCGGGACGGGCAGCGCGTCGGCTCTATAGCCGGGTATACCGATCCCGATCCTGCGATGGTTCTGCCCGTCCCTGTGCCGGACAAGATTCTGGCGCTCCGGAAACGGATCGGGACACTCGCCTCCCTCAGTTCGTGGCAGGCATGGATGGTTGCTGCACACCTTGGCCGTGACTCATGACCACGTTCAAGCTGGGTGACCGGGTGATCGTCACCATCGACCGACACGACACCGAATGGACTGTGCGTCACGTTTTTGTCGACCGCCTAATAGTCGAATGCGACCAGATCTCCATGAATTTGCCGCACGAGATGGTCCGTCCGGCGCAGATGGAGGAACCGACCAAGTTCGGCGCGATGGTTCAAACCGACGACGGGCCAGCCGTAAGACGCACCTCGGACCAGTCCTTTCCCGTGCCGTGGTTCGTCGACGGCTACCTCAATGCCTTCCGCAGCTTCCACTGGTCCAGCCTCAGAAACCCGCGCCCGTACACCGGGGGCGACGATGACTGAGCCCATCAACTTCACCGACTTCGAACGCGGGCTGCGTAAAGGCCGGATGGCTGTCGCCGAAACACAGGAACCCGACGAAGAACGGCTCACCGGCTGGGAGAAGTTCCTCCTACTCAACGGTGTGATCGTCACCCTGCTCTGGACCGTCGCCCTGTTCTACGGCTGTATCCGGTTCGCTGTGTGGATCGGACAACACCGATGAGCCTTGTCTTCTACGAGAAATCGCATCGGTACAAGCTCGACGGCAAATGGGTCCCGGGCGTGACAACGCTGATCAAAGGTGGCTTGCCCGCCCCGGCGCTCATGTACTGGTCAGCGCGTGCGGTAGCCGAGTGGGTCGCTGATAACGAGGCCGGTGTGGAGCAGCTGCGCACGATGGGCCGCGGGCCGATGGTGCAGGCGCTGAAAGAAACCCCTTGGCAGAAACGGGATGAAGCCGGGGCTAAGGGTACGGATGTCCACGCACTGGCTGAGCAGATAGTCCACGGCGTCGAGGTCGAAGTACCGGAGCATCTAGAGGGCTACGTCCAGTCTTGCGTCAGTTTCATGGACCAGTGGCAGCCTTCACCGCTCGTAGTGGAACGGCCCTTGGCCAACCGGACACACTGGTGGGCCGGCAAGCCCGACATTTTCGCGTCGCTGCCCGATGACCGGATCATCCTGTTCGACTACAAGACGTCGGCCTCCGGTATTTGGCCTGAGACAGCGTTCCAGCTTTCCGCCTATAGTCACGCGGAATTCTTCGTCGCGGACGACGGCACCGAGCAACCCATACCTGCGGTTGATCTGTGCGCCGCGGTGTGGCTCCGGCCCGACGGTTACGACGTCATCCCGGTCAAAGCCGATGACGAAACCTACAAAGAATTCCGGCACATCGCTTTCGTGAGCAAGGCCGCGGCCCGAGCCAAGGGTGACCAACGGACACCTGGCTACGTCGGCGCACCCCTTGAACCACCCATCTACCGAGGAGACGCAGCATGACGGAGATAGCGGTCCGGGACGAGCCTGGACATGTCACACAGTTCGATCCGACCGGTGGCCGACTGGTGGCGTGGGCTCAAGCAGCGGCAGCGGCGAACCAACTGGCGAAAGCCTTGTCTAAGACGTCGTTCATCCCAGCCGCCTTCCAGGGCAAAGAGTACGACGCGACCGCAGCTATCATCATGGGTGACGAGCTGGGCCTGTCGCCAATCGCGGCGCTCCGCAGCCTGTACGTCGTCCACGGAACCCCAGCGATGTACGCCCGGACGATGGTGGCGCTCGCTCAGGGTCACGGCCATCAGGTATGGACGGAGAAGACGACCGACAGCGAGGTTGTCGTCTGCGGGCAGCGCAAGGGAACCGACAAGGTCGAAAGGTCAGTGTGGACGATCGCCCGAGCACGGCAAGCCGGATACACCAGCAACAAGAAGTACGCCTCCAACCCTCAGGAAATGCTGTACGCGAAGGCATCCGCTGAGATCGCTAGGAAGGTCGCAGCCGACGTCCTCGCAGGCGTCCCCTACTCGGTGGAAGACCTCGAACTGGAACAGCCCGCACCTACTTCCACGGTCACCAGATCGACGGAGAGGAAGACAACCGCCCGCCGGACCCAACCACCCCCCGTCGCACCCGACGAGCCGCCCCTTGACGACGGGGAGGCATCAGCGGCCGGCGTCACGGAACCGCAGATTAAGAAGCTGCACGCCCTATTCGGTGACTTCGAGGTCGAGGACCGCGACGAACGGTTGCGCGTCGCATCGATGTTCGCCGGCCGCAACCTCGAAACGTCTAAAGATCTCACTAAGGACGAGGCGTCACGAGTGATCGACCGGTTGCAGCAGATCCTGGACCAGGACGGTAACCGGGTCGAGAACCTGTACTGGGCAACCCACGACGACCCGGAAGCGGTAGCCGACGATCCCACCCTGGACGAAGCGTGAACGCTCTCGAACCAGCACTGTCAGAAGCCGACTTCCAAACCAGGATCATCGAGTACGCGGTCCTGTCCGGGTGGCGTGTCTGCCATTTCCGGCCCGCTAAAACCGGTCGCGGCTGGCGCACCCCAATCGAGGGGCATGTCGGCCTGCCCGATCTGGTGTTGGCTCGCGGCGGGAAAGTGATACTCGCCGAAATCAAGTCCCGGCATGGCCGGCTGTCGCTGGATCAGATGGCGTGGCTCGAGGCGTTGGGGCCGTTCGGTCGGTGCTGGCGCCCCGAAGCATGGGACCAAATCGTCCTCGAACTCGCACCCAGGCAGTCGGCATGAAACTCACCTACGCCGAACTACTCGAAGCCCAACTGTTCAACTCAGCCACCCACACCAGCGAACAGCACACCATCGACACCCTCGAAACAACCATCACCGAACTACGGGAACAACTCGAAGATGAACGCCGCCGCATCGCCGCCCTGACAACAATTCGGGTCGCGTCGTGAAAGAAGACCGAGAAATCCACGAAGACTTCGTCACCTGCCTCACTCTGCACGCCCGACGCCGCTACGAACGAACACCCGACACATTCGCCCTAGTACTAGCCGCAGTCCGTAACGGATGGAAACCCCAAGACCTCGCCAAAGCATGCAGCCAATCCCTACCAACCGCACCCCCAGCAGCAGCCCAACAAATCAACCGGGTACTCGCCTGGGCCCGCGACACCAAACCCACCCCTGCCCGGCAACCCCGCACCCACCGGCCAAAACGGCACGTCTGCAACCACCCAGACGGACACATCTGCCCATGGCTAGACCAACTAGACGGCACCGTCACCCGCTGTTCCTGCGACAGCCCAGGAGGATCTGCCTGATGGCCATCGACAGCATGCCTCGTTACAAGAAGCGTGCCATCCCGCAAGCCAGCCGTAGAGGCGTTGCGCTCCGGTATGGATGTGAGCCCGGCGGGTCGAAGGAAGTCGCTTGTCCGTGTGGATCGGTTGGACGGATCAATTGGTTCCGCCTGTCGTCGGGAGTCCCTGGCGCTTGGGTGCATTTCAGTGGGCTACATCTGGACCACATCTATCCGGAGTGGCTGGGCGGGGCGTCTTCCCCGGACAACCTTCAACTGCTCTGTGGTCGTTGCAATCGACGGAAGGGGCACCGGATCTAATGGCGCGCAGCTACGGCAGGTTCACGACGGACATCTGGCGAGACCGGAAGTTCCGTGCGTTGAGTATGGGCGCTCAGTGGGCTTACTTCATGCTCGGTACGCAGGCAGACATTACGGCTGCTGGAACCCTTCCGATGACTACTAAGAGGTGGGCCGGATATTCGGCGGATGGCACATCGGATGGGGTATCGGATGCCCTAAATGAGCTGGTCGAAAAACGCTTCGTAATTCTCGATTTCGAGACGGAGGAATTGCTCGTCCGCTCGTTCGTTAAGTGGGACGGCGGAATCAACAACGACAAACGTCGGCCGGTGGTCATGGAGTCGGCCGCCACCATCGCAAGCCCCATAATACGGGCGGTCCTCGCGAACGAACTGTCCGAACTAGGCGTATCCGATACCGAATGCGATGCCCTATGCGATAGCCCAACCGATAGGCAATCGCCTTTTGACAGGGTTGTGGTTAGTACCAGCGTAAGTCCCCCCCAACCCTCAACCCTTTTACCGCAACCCACAACCCGTAGTCCTGTCACCGCAACGAAAAATCCGCGCCGCGCTTCGCGCATCGCCGACAACTTCCAACCAACGCCTGATGACATCGCTTGGGCGAGAACGAAAAACATCACCGACACCGCTCAACGGGCCGAGACCGAGAAGTTTGTTCTCTACTGGCGGGCGAAGTCGGGCAAGGACGCGACGAAGCTCGACTGGTCAGCGACGTGGAAGGGCTGGCTCCTCAGAGCTTTCCCGAACGGTTCACCATCCGCCGGTCGGGGTGCGGCGTCGGACAAGGCCATGGGTTGGATCGATCTGCCCACTCCCGACCAGCCAGCGATTGAGGGGCGGTCGGCGTGAGCGGCTACGACACGGCTAAGGCCGTACTCGCGAAAGCGTCTCTCGGTGATCCGACCTTTTCACGTCCCGATGCGGGTGTTCTCGCGTTCTGGGCTGAGCAACTCCACGACGTTGACCCAGCGGCGGCCCTGAGAGCCGTCACTGCGCACTATTCGGAGGAGCACAGACGGATCATGCCGAGCGATGTTCTGAAACGCGTACGGGCTGAATCAGCGGCTCAACGTCGTCAGGACTACGACCAGGTCAACGCAGTCCCTGACGCGGACCCTGACGACGTCCCCGCCTATCTCGCCGCACTCCGGGCCGGCCGACTAGTCGACAACTCACCCGCGGCGCAACCGCGGCCGATCAGCGCCGTCGTCGAGAAGATCCTCCGCCGTCGCCCTATCGATGCTCAGGCGGTGACGGAGTGACGCCGCAGCGGATTCAGCTTCGACGCACCAAAGGCTGGCGGAAACCCGAGGGCGCGATCGTTGTTGCCCGCCCCACCAAATGGGGCAACCCGTTCCGTGTTGGCACTAAGCAAGGTCTCGCCCGTGTCCCAGCCGTCGATCACCCGGACCGCGAGTGGGAGTACGAGGGACGTATCTCCGCAGCCGGAAACCTTCACCCGTACTACCACCCTGACGGTCGGATCATCCGGTGCGAAGTCCGTTACATGACGGCGGCGGAGGCTGTCGAGTGCTACCGATCGCTGATCTTGGGCGCGGGTGAATGGCCGATCGACTTCTCGCATCGGGGCGGCTACTACCTGCATGTCAAGGACATCCACGAGCTGGCAGGCCGCGACCTCTGCTGCTGGTGCCCGCTGGATCAGCCGTGCCACGCGGATGTGCTGCTCGAACTCGCCAACCGTGAGGTGACGTGATGGACCGCGGGTCACCCGTCCATGGCGGTCAGGTTGGGGTCGCCGCACCCAACCCCCAGACCAGCGCCGTAAAGCCGTCCACGCCGTCCTCAGACACTGCGAACAGGCATCTGAGGCGCGGCTGCTGCTCGACATGCTGGGCCTGTCTGTCACCACCCAGGAGGACACCGAATGAACACGCCGCACACATTCTGGAAGCGTGGCGACGTCGTCAGCATCACAGATGCTGCGCACCCCGAGGCGATCTGCATTCTGACCAGCGACGCAGCGATCAACGACAGCGGCGACCATGGGGCGTGGATGTTGCTCGACCACACCTGTCTGCAATGGCGCACGACGTCGTGGGTCGAAGAACGTCTGCAGCAGATCCTCGTACGCGGCGGAGTGTGTGCGCAACCGTATCCAGCAGATACCAATACGCACCCAGTCACTACCCAGGAGGACAAATGAGCGCCGAGGAGTCGACGGCAACTCTGCTGATCGGCGCGTGGGACACACGGTGCAGCAACTGCAAGCGGAGCGTCGACCTTTACTCGATACGCCACGAAGTGAACTTGGGCTGGGGTTCTGAAAATGGCACGCCGGGATGTGGCGCACTGTTCACGGCTGCCATATGGACCTATAACAGCCCCGGCGATGGGGCCCGCAGATTGCGTCCCGACCTGTTTCCCCCTGTCACTACTGAAGGAAACCAACCATGAGAAACGAATCCGAATGCTGCGCCAGCGGATCGTGCGAAGTCTGCCGCCGCCCCTCCGGATACAGCCGTGAGCGGCGTGAGCAGATCGTCCGTGAACTGAGCAGTTATGAACCACCGTGGGCGAGAGAGCGCCGCCGCGAAGAAGCTCGGAGGACGTCGTGACTGCTACCCCAGAACCAACCGGCGACCGGCTGAATTGGTTTCTCGATGGACGCACGCCGGGGCAGGTCCACGACGAGGCCGTTGCTGACACTGGTGAGGCGTACACCTCGTGGCAGGGCTGGATTCTCCGCTGCGCATGGTGTGACTGGGAGGTCAAAGGGGCAACGAAACGGGCCTGCGTTGATGCCATGCAGAAGCACTACATGGACGTTGGCGCGGCATCACGCGTCGTTATGCGCCGATCGGAGTTGTGAGTTGTGACCGATACCCCAGAACCAACCAGCACGAAGCCTCCCTTCCTGCACGTAACCACCGACAGATGTCCGCTACGACACTGCGGATGGTCCGGGTTCCACATTCATTGGCGCCACCGCCGCCACCGGTCAGCGTTCGACGGTTCGATGACAGCGCGAGAGCTGGACGACTTCGACACCGCTTGCCACCGAATAGGAGATGGACATGTCTGATGTTGACCCGGTAACACCGGACGATGAGGACGAGATCTTCGGTTCTAGTTGGGACTGCGCAGAGTGCGGTGCTGTCGTCGACTTCAATCTCGATCAGTGTCAGGCCTGCGGAGGCAGTGAAGGTAAGTGGGACACTGCCAATCCTGTCGACCCGATAACACCGGGAGACGACGCGATCCTGTGTCACGTTGCGTACCTCATGTGGTGCATTAGTGAAGGGTATTTGAATGAGTCCGATCGAGCGATCGGTCGTAACTGGTTTTTGGACGACATCGACCTTCTACATGTTGATGATCGGAAAGCGCGACCTCACTGGTTAGTGCTTGCCAAGGAAGTGGTCGCAGCCGCTGGGCCGTCGCTGGTTGCTGAGGCTGTGGCCGCTGAACGAGCCAAGACCGCCAGTGCGCTTGCTGCGATGAAGCGCGAGCGTGCCGCATTGGAGCCGTACTGGAATGGTGGCGGGCCGATCTTCGGCTACGACATGTGCATTGAACTACTCGAATCGGCGCTCGCTGCTGGGTCAGAGACAACCAAGGAGGGCGACAAGTGAGGGCCCGCCGCCTCTGGGTTTCATGGTGGGTCAGCCACTCACCGAGGAAGCTCCGCTCAGCCTTGGACGAGGTCCGCGAGCTGTGGCGGTTCGCATTAGAACGTGAAGGGGACCTCGCCAGTGCGGTCGCTGACGTGATGTGGAAAGCGACCCCTTACGGGCAGACCGAGGACGGCGATATCTACGCGTACATCGTGCCGAAGGGCTGCATGCATCGACTCATCGGCGTGGCCCAGTCGAATGGCGCACATGTCCCCGTGTCTTTCAGGTCCGTCCAGGAGACAACCAAGGAGGGCGGGGCATGAGCAATCCGGTAATACCGGGCGACGCGGGCTTCATCGTGATGGCCATCGGGTGCCTGGAATGTCACGAGCCAACCGACTTGTGGGGCGTCTTCGCAACCCTGGAAGAGGCGAAGGCGGCATTCCCGAAAGCGACACTTCGAGGGTCACCTAAGGATGACGGAGAGACATCCAGCAACGACTACTTATGGATCTTCGACCTCTCCAAACCCACCCCGCTGCTGGGTCAGAGCCAACCAAGGAGACCGGCTGATGTCTGAGCAGCCCGTAACACCCGACCGCCTCGCTGAGATCCAGCAACGAGCAGACGCAGCAACCAAGGGGTTTTGGATCTGGCGCCACTTCGGCGACGACCCTGGCGAGCCGTGTCGAATTGTCATGTACCCGGCTGACGGCTCGACGTTCCACGTTGTTGCTGATGAGATTTGGCAACCTGCCGACGCCGAGTTCATCGCTCACGCCCGTGAAGACATCCCTTTCCTGCTCGCTGAGCTGGCCCGGTATCAGGCAGCAGTACAAGCCGCGGTCCGGTTTGTCGATCAGGTCGCTGCTGGTGAACACTCCTTCGGTCCGTGGCCCGGAATGGGGGACTTCTTCCGCGCCGAAATGGCGCAGCTAATCGGCAGTGATGCGGGCTGGATCGCTGAGCATCTAGGGGACGAGCGATGAGCGAGCGGTCTCGGCAACTCGACCTCGCCAGCCTTGCCCTACTGGCCGTAGGTCTTATCAACGGCATCGGGGCCTATTGGCTCGTCACCTACCGCCACGGCAACGCACTGCTCATGATCCCGTCGATCGCCGCAGCCACGACCGGGGCTAGACACCTGTTCAAGTACACGGCTGCGAGGGACGGGCGATGACCCAGCATGATCACCGCGAGAAGGTGCCAGGCTGCTTCCGCTGCGACCTCAGCAGCGACGAAGTGCAAGCGACCAGCGAAGCGCCGAAGCGGTGGCAGGAACGCGGCATCTGGGAACTGATGAAAGCGGCAGACCCACGACTCCGCGAAGAGCTGATGACGGCATGGGCTGAGCGTGACGCGGCACTAGCCAAGATCCGACGCGCGAACGGCGTCCTAGACGATCTCTCTCTGAGGTTGCCCGGGCTGCGAGGCATCCTCCGCAACGTCAAGTCGGCTCTCGCTGGCCCGGAAGACAGGAACGAACGATGCCCATCCTGAACTACACGACCAGCATCACCGCGATAAAGACGGCCGGGGAGGTTCAGACCCGGCTGGCCAAACACGGTGCACTGTCCGTCTCCACCATTTACGGGGACGGCCAGCCGATCGGGATCGCGTTCACCGTCGAAACCCAATTCGGACCCCGCGACTTCCAACTACCCGCCAACGCAGCAGGCGTACAAGCCACCCTGAAGCGGCAGAAGGTATCCCGGAGTCTCCAGACACCAGAACAAGCCCAACGGGTCGCCTGGCGCATCCTCAAGGACTGGGTAGAGGCACAACTCGCGATCATCGAAGCAGGCATGGTCACGCTCGACGAGGTGATGCTGCCCTACATGGTCACAGCGACGGGACTCACTCTCACCCAGGCCTACCAGTCGTCGGCGCCCATGCGTCTCGCTCTCGAAGGCGGTTCCCATGCCTGATCTAGCTGGCCCGGACGACAGGAACGAACCGTGAGCAGCGACATCATCGACTCGATTGACAACGCCCTCACCGACTACGCGGTAGGCCCGGACGCCATGCGCTGGACCACCGACCTCGCCGCGAACCTGCGACCGTCCGAGATCGACATGACCGCGGTGGCAGCAATTGGCGAGATGGTTGCAGGATTCTTCCGAGGAATGCAGTTACTGATGTCAGCGGTTGCCGCCGCCGGGGATGCGCTCAGGGAATTCATGGCTCGGTTTCCTTCCCGACACCCACTCAAGGCCGCGAACCGGCACAGCTACCGCCCCAACTTCGACCTGGCCTGCACCCCTGTGCCCACTCGGACCGGAGGAACATCATGCCTGATCTAGCTGGATGGCTACAGGAACAACTCGACGAAGATGAACGGATCGCTCGGCAAAGCTACCTTGATCCCGGCTACGACCTCGCTACGGTCGCTGCGAAGCGGGAGATCATCAAGCTACACAGCGATCACAGGCGGACCTTGCTCGTCCTCGCTGAGCCTTATTCCGACCGTCCCGGATACCAGGAAGCAACCAGATGAGCGACGAGCCGAAATACACACTGCGTGAGGCCGAGATCGAATTGCGGCGACGTGAATGTGCCATACAGGGCCATCGTCCTTGGACCGAGATGCGCGGCTGGAACTTCTACGAAATGTACTGGATCTGTGACTGTAAATCGGTCAAATGGATCGCGAGGGATTGGGAAGCAACCAGATGAGCGGATGCGTGCTTGAGCACGACCAGCACACCGAGGCGACTGACGGGCTGCTGTGCCGTCGCCACTCCCAACGGCTGCTGGACACTCTCACCGATATCCGGGAACTGTGGTTCGAACTGGCCCTGATCCTGGAGGCTGGTTCCGCGCCGAAGGAAGCGTCCCCGAAAACGCGCCGGCTGAAAGCGGACAGCCCACCCGCACCCGCGAACCTCGACGCCCTCGTGCTCCGCGACCACCGGACGATCCAGAAAGGCCACACCGACCCGCCGTCACTACCGGCGATCATCGCCTCATGGGTGCTGCTAGTCGCTGACGAACGACCCCTCACCACCACCCTGCCAAACTCCGTCGTCGGGCAGCTCGACCTCCTCACCCGCCACCACCAGTGGATCACCGGACAAGAATGGATCGAGGACTACCAGCGGGAAATGACCGAGCTACGCAAAGCCTTGAAGTCGGCCGTGCGGGACCAGACACACCGCGAGTACGGCAAATGCCCCCACTGCAACGGGCCCGTGTTCATCCGCAACGGCTCCAACAACGCCAAGTGCTCCGGCTGCAACGCCACCTGGTCCACACCGCAGGAGTTGGCAAGACTGTCAGTGATGAGGGAGCAGGCGTGAACGGCTTCATCGTGATGGCTATCGGATGCCTGGAATGTCACGAGCCAACCGACTTGTGGGGCGTCTTCGCGACCATGGAAGAGGCGGAGGCCGCATTTCCGAAAGCGACGCTACGAGGTTCGCCTAAGGACGACGGAGAGACGTCCAGCAACGACTACCTGTGGATCTTCGACCTATCCAAGCCAACCCAACCGATGGGCCAAGGATGACGCGTGTCCCGCTCGACATCGCCGCCGCTATCGGTGAGGTCAACAAGGCCACCATCCGGCAATGGGTGAACCGCGGCGTGATCAACCGCTACACAGACGGCTACGAGGTTGCCGAGATCCTGCTGTGGGTCGATCAGGAACGGTCGCAGTGGGCCGTCGACATGCGGCAGGGGCTCACTCCGCGAGCAGCTTGTATAAGCGAGCTCGGCTGATCCCCAACTCGGCCGCCAGGTCAGCTGCTGTGCGGCCGGGTTTCATCCGACGGATAGCTTCTCGTCGCATCTCGCCGATCACCCGTTCGGCTTCCCACAGCCGGTGTGATTCCTCGCCTAGCGCCGCGACCTGCTCGATGTCGGTGAGGTGGGCGACGCGTTGACGGACGGAGGTGAGGTAGGTCTCTGCTTCGGTCATGAAAATAAGTTAGCTCCCACCCTTGACATGTGTCAACCCCGGAGGCTAAACTCTAGTTACCAACTAAATAGAGAGGGGGTTGGCCCCTTGAATTCCGATCAAGTAGGGATGTGGGCCACAATCACCAGCACCCTGGCGGGACTGGTAAGCGTGGCGCTACAGATCGAAGAAAGGATCAAGGGCCGCCGTCGCAGGAAGCGGAAACGCCGAAAGCGATAGCGGACAGGGACCCGGAACATACCTAGTGCTCCGGGTCCCACCCTCTCAAGTATGAAACCCCGGCCAGGAAGAGAGCAACAATATGCGGCCCTACTGGGCACTGCTGACCACGACGATCGTCCTCATAGTGCTCGCCATCGTGCAGGCAACAGGCAGCGGCGTCCCGCTGTGGCTATGGATCGTCGACGGGGCTCTCTTCCTGG
>Ga0207701_10003632_pt1 | contig 15816 bp, 13 predicted proteins | sample KBSSwiSSwithPhiX_FD_184294 | JGI IMG/M metagenome (GOLD analysis project Ga0207701, IMG submission 184294) | Switchgrass rhizosphere bulk soil microbial communities from Kellogg Biological Station, Michigan, USA, with PhiX - S5 (SPAdes) (version 2) | ecosystem: Environmental > Terrestrial >... | reverse complement strand
CGACCGCACCGCCGAGAATGAAGCCTTCGAACGGCCCCGTGATGTCGCCCGGGTTCTGGCCGACCAGCAAAGTGAAGGCGTCGAGGCCGAGGAACTTCACGAACGCGCCGACGAAGAGGCCTCCGATCGCCCCGCCTGCGATGTTCCAGGGACCGTTGCGGCCGGTGAGGGAAATGGCCGCTGCAATTCCAAACGACACGCCCGCCGCCCCAATCAGCGCGACGACTATCGTTAGCGACAGAAGGACGAGAAGGACCGAGACCGCGCCCATGCCCGGTGCAAGCGGCTGGGACGCGCCCGCGAAGCCGTAGAAGAGGCCGCCGAGCACTCCTGCCAAGCCGCCGCCGACGACTCCGCCGAGCGCCAGCAACAGCGCATCCCGAGTTGGCACGCGGCGCTCGATTGCGGGCCGTCCAGCAGCTCCAGCGGTCTCCACCGGCGCGATGAACCGATAGCCGTGCTTTGGCACGGTCTCGATGAAGCGGGGTCTCCCGGCATCGTCTCCAAGCTGGCGGCGCAAGGTCCGGATGCATTGCGTCAGCGCCTCGTCGGTCACCGGCACGCCGCGCCACACTTCCTCGAGAAAGCGGTCCTTGGAAACGAGCCGGCCTTGCTGGCTGACTAGGAGTGCGAGCGCGTCGAAGTAGCGGCTGTTGAGCTCGACCGCGGAGCCGCCGTTGCGAAGTTGCCGGTCGCCGAGATCAAGGTCGAATTGTTCGAAGCGAAAGCTGCCGGACACTTTTTCAGCAAGACCTCACAAGTTGCTCATGCCGCTCACCGGCGGGTCGTGCAGATTGAAGCCGCAATCGAACATGGAGGCAAGCAATGCCGAGGGGAGTTGGATCAATGCATGTAACGAACCCATGGCGAATGATCGGCTGGGGCGCAGCCGTCACCGTTATCCTGGCGCCGCTGGTGGCAATGCAATTGGGCGCGCCCGGCGTGGTCTGGACGCTCAGCGATTTCATCTTCGCCATCGTCCTTATCGGCGGCGTCGGGCTCTTGTTCGAGCTGGCGGTGCGAGCATCGAAGAGCTGGCCCTATCGGACGGGAGTGGCGCTTGGACTCGCGACCGCGTTCCTTCTCATCTGGATCAACGGCGCGGTCGGCTTCATCGGCGATGAGGGCAATCCGGCAAACCTGGTGTTCATGGCGATCATCGCCATGGCTGTCGCAGGGTCGATCGTCGCTGGCGGCAAGGCGATGCTGATGGCCCGAGCGATGACGGTCGCCGGCGTGGCGCAGGCGATCGTTGGCGTGATCGTCTTCGCGTTCAACGATGGGGCCGAGCCTCCCGGACGCGTGGGCCTGCTGATTCTTATCGAAATCTTCGCGGCGATGTGGCTGGGGTCGGCCTGGCTGTTCCGCAAAGCGGCGCGGGACAGTTGAGCGCGCGCTTACTCCTCAACCGGTTGCGCGCCGCTAAGGTCGGCATGCTTCCGCTCGGGGCCCAGCGCCGTCCACGCGGCAATGACGACCGCGGTCACTCCGCCGAAGAGAGCGAGTGCGAAGGCGTAATCGCCGCCTCTGCTCTCGGCGATGCCGGCCTGAAAGACCGCATTCTTCGACATCAGCAGGTTGCCGAGCTGATAGGCGAAGCCGGGGAACATGGCGCGCACCGCGCCGGGTGAAAGTTCATTGAGGTGCACGGGCACGATTCCCCACGCGCCCTGCACCGCCACCTGCATCAGGAAAGCGCCCACGGCCAGCATCACCGGCGTTACGCTGAACGCCCAAAGGGGGATGATCGGAAGCGCGAGGATGGTTGCGAAGATGATTGCGCGCTTGCGCCCGATCCGTTCCGACCAGATGCCGAATGTGATCCCGCCGACGATTGCGCCGAGGTTCATGATGGCGGTGATCGTTCCGGTGAGCTTCGTATCGAAGTGATGCTGTTCCTGGAGGAAGGTCGGATATAGGTCCTGCGTGCCGTGGCTGAAGGCGTTGAAGGCAGCCATGAGAATGATCGTGTAAAGCGCGATCTTCCAGTTGCGCGCGAGCTCGCCAAACGGATTCACCCGAGGCTTTCCCTTGGCGGCGACGAATGCCGGGCTTTCCTCGACGTGCATGCGTATGAGGAAAACCAGAAGCGCCGGCGCTATCCCGACGAAGAACATTCCGCGCCAGCCGATCGTGTCGAACAGTGCGAAATAGACGAGGCTGGCGACGAAATAACCTGATGGATAGCCGCTCTGCAGAAGGCCGGAGACGGGGCCGCGGAGTTTCGCCGGAATCGTTTCCATGACGAGGCTTGCGCCGATCCCCCACTCACCCCCCATTGCGAAGCCGAACAAAGTCCGGATGAGGATCAGCTGCGAAAGCGAGCCGGCGAAACCGGACATTGCCGAGAAGAACGAAAAGGCGAGGATGACGATCATCAAAATCGGACGCCGTCCGAACCGGTCGGCGAGAAGCCCGAAGAAAAGGGCTCCGAACGGTCGAGCGGCCAGCGTCAGGAAGATGGCGTAGGAAACGGACTTCACATCCGTGCCGAATTCGCCGGCGATCGTCTTCAACATGAAGACCAGGAGGAAGAAGTCGAACGCGTCGAGGGTCCAGCCGAGATAGCTTGCCCAGATCGCGCTTTGCTGGCGCTTGTCGAGCGACTTCAGGTCGGCGATCAGGCTCATCTGCAATTCCCCCCTCGGTGGACGTGATGGCGGGACGATGGACGCGGTGCAAGCCACTCCGCCTGGCGCACTTCCGCAACGGCCCGAAGTTTCCTCATTAACCATGACTGGGATTAACAGCGGCATCTGACAAGCTGCTGACTTCCGGGGACGATTCTCTTTCCTCAACACCAACTGCGAGGGGTGGGGCAGTGCGCAGCTTCTTCAATCTTTCACCGCGCGGCGTCGCGATCGATCTCGGCACCGCCAATACCGTCGTTTACGCAGCCGGGGCAGGTATCGTGATCAGCGAGCCATCGGTGGTTGCAATGGAAACGGGCCGGGACGGAATTCGCCGGGTTCGGGCGATCGGAGACGACGCCAAGCTGATGATGGGCAAGACACCGGGCAATGTGGAAACCATCCGGCCGCTGAGGAGCGGCGTAATTGCCGACCTCGAGGTGGCGGAGGAGATGATCAAGCATTTCATCCGCAAGGCGAATGCCGGGCCAAGCCGCTTCTCGCGCCCTCCGGAGGTCGTCATCTGCATCCCATCCGGAGCGACTCCGGTCGAGCGGCGCGCAATCCGCCAGGCCGTCGAAAATGCAGGCGCCGATCGCGTGTCCTTGCTCGAGGAGCCCATGGCCGCGGCCATCGGTGCAGACCTTCCAGTAACCGAACCGGTCGGTTCGATGGTGGTAGACATCGGCGGCGGCACGACGGAAGTCGGTGTGATCTCGCTTCAGGGCCTGGCTTATTGTTGCTCCGTCCGGATAGGCGGGGATCGGATTGACGAGGCGATCATCTCCTACGTCCGCCGCAACTATAATTTGATGATCGGCGAAGGGTCCGCGGAGCGCGTGAAGCTCGAGATCGGGACCGCGACCGCGCCGGCCGATGGAAATGGGCTGCAGGCCACAGTGAAAGGCAGGGATGTCACTCGCGGCGTGCCGAGGGAGATCATGCTCAACCAGGCGCAGATCGCCGAAGCTGTTGCCGAACCTGTCAGCAGGATCGTCGCAATCGTTCGCTCGGCACTTGAGAACACACAGCCGGAAATCGCCGCTGACGTGCTCGACGAAGGGATCACGATGACGGGCGGCGGCTCGCTGCTGCGCGGAATCGACATGGTCATCGCCGAACACACCGGGCTTCCGGTTCGAATTGCCGAAGACCCGCTGACCTGCGTCGCGCGAGGCGCCGGACGGACGCTGGAAGACAGCGTCTACCGCACGGGCCTGCTGGCCGCCTGACACCCTGAAACTTCCCTAATCCCTAGCTGGGGACTATGGGAATCACATGCTGGCGCAAAGAACCCGCTATGCGCTCCGATCGCTGCTGTACCTGGCGGAAGAGCAGGGCGGCGCCCCGGTGCAACTCGCCCGTATTGCGGAGACGCAGCGAGTCCCGCCCAAATATCTCGAGCTGATCATGCTCGACCTCAAGAAGGCCGACCTCGTCAAAAGTACCCGAGGTCCCAAGGGCGGATACCGGCTTTCGCGCGCACCCGACGAGATCTCGTTCGGCGATGTCGTCCGCGTCATGGAGGGTCCGATCGCGCTCGTTTCCTGCGCAAGCGTCAACTTCTACGAACCGTGTGGCGACTGCCATGACGAAGAGACCTGCGCGATCCGCAGGGCCTTCGGAATCGTCCGCGACCAGACAACCGAGTTGCTCGATGGCATCTCGCTTGCCCAAGGGGCGAACTGGGAGATTTCAGCGCCGGAATGAGCTTCCGGCGCGCTTAGTCGACTTTGGATAATATTGTCTAGTCGTGGACTAGAGAATAATTCCCTAGTCTCCGAGTCGGGTTTACCCGCTCGCGGCAAAAGGGGAATTCTTCATGAGTGCGATCCGCTCATTCCTGCGCTCGATCACGCTTGCAGCAGCCCTCATTGCAGGGCCAGCAGGGGCGGCTCCGAACGAGCTGCTGAACGTTTCTTACGACCCCACCCGGGAGCTTTATCAGGATATCAACACAGCCTTCGCCAAGCATTGGCTCGCCGACACGAAGCAGACCGTCCGGATCCGCCAGAGCCATGGCGGGTCGGGCAAGCAAGCCCGGGCGGTAATCGACGGCCTCCAGGCTGACGTGGTGACCCTGGCGCTCGCCTATGACATCGACGAAATCGCGCAGCGCGGGCTGATTGCGAGCAAGTGGCAGTCGCGACTGCCCAATAACAGCACCCCTTATTATTCGACGATCGTGCTGCTCGTTCGAAAGGGCAATCCAAAGCACATCAAGGATTGGGACGACCTGATCCGCCCCGACGTGAAGGTCATAACCCCGAACCCGAAGACGAGCGGCGGCGCTCGCTGGAATTACCTCGCGGCGTGGGGCTACGCCCGAAACAAATACGGTTCGCCGGCCAAGGCCAAGGAATTCATGACTCGGCTGTTCCGCAATGTGCCGGTGCTCGATTCCGGTGCACGCGGATCGACCACGACCTTCGTCCAGCGCGGGCAGGGCGACGTGCTGATCGCCTGGGAGAATGAAGCTTTCCTGGCGACCAACGAACTGGGCCGGGGCAAGTTCGAAATCGTTGTGCCGTCAATCTCCATCCAGGCGGAACCGCCGGTCGCGGTGGTCGACAAGAATGTCGCCAAGCACGGTACCGGGGAACTCGCCACGGCATATTTGAAGTTCCTCTACACGCCTGAGGCGCAGGACATCATCGCTCGGAATTACTTCCGGCCGCGCAACCCCCAGGTCGCCGCCAAATACAAATCACGCTTCTCGAACGTGAAACTGTTCACGATCGACCGCAATTTCGGCGGCTGGAAGCAGGCACAGGCAAATCACTTCAACGACGGGGCACTCTTCGACCAGATATTCGAAGCGGCGAAACGCTGAGCTGAGGGAGAAACGATATGCGCGTGCTGCTTCTGACCGGAGCCTCGTTGCTCGCACTTTCAACGCCGGCGGTCGCCCAACCGGCCCAGGACCCACCGACTAGCCAGCCAAGCGAAACTCCGATCGACTCTCTGGAAGCGAGCGAGACGGAAGCAAAGACCGTCATTGCTCCGGCACCTACGGGCGATCCCGTCCTCGATCGGCTCAACCAGCTGGAAGCACGCGTTCAGCAACTGGAGGCGCGCAATGCGCAGCTCGAGCAACAGGTGGAGCTCAACGAAGGTCGGCTCCAGGCGACCGAAACGCGCGCTGCAAAGGCAGTTCAGTTCGGCTGGGCGCCGACGATCAGCGAGCCGTCCGGCGCGTTCACTTTCAAGCCTCGCGGAGTGGTCGACGTCGACGCCGGCGTCTTCCATGAAAGCAAGGGTGGCTATGTCTACAATGACGGCACGGCATTCCGGCGCGCGCGCCTGGGGTTCGAGGGAACCGCGTTCAAATGGTTCAATTATCGGCTTGAGGTCGATTTCGCGGGGAACGCCGTCAATATCACGGACGCCTACCTGCAGTATACGAAGATCCCGCACACTGTCCTGACACTCGGCCAACACAAGGCGCCGTTCGGGCTCGAATCCAACAACAGCGACAATTACAACATCTTCCTGGAACGCGGGATGTTCACGAACGCCTTCGGCAATGCCGGGGCCGAGCGGCGCATCGGCTTCTCCGCGGCCTACGCCCCGAAGGACAATCTCAACATCGCGGTCGGCCTCTTCGGCGACAATGAAAGCATCAACCGTGGAATCGGCGCAGCGCCCGGCGAAAGCTGGGGTGTGAACGGCCGTGCGACGTGGGAGCCGATTCTCGATACCGGAAAGGTCGTCCACCTCGGCCTGTCGGGTTATTATCGCTCGGCGCTCAAGTCGGGCGAGGTGGACGACGCTGTCCGCCTGAACGATCGTCCGGACATCCGCATCGACGGCGGCAATATCGCCGAAAGCGGAGTGATCACCGGAGTCGATTCCCTGCGCTATGCGGGTGCGGAAGCCGCCGGCGTTTTCGGTTCGCTGACCCTGGCAGGCGAGGCCGGCCGGCTCTGGCTCGATCGCTCCGGCCTGCCGAACGAAGCCTTCACCGGCTACTACGCTTTCGCCACCTATTTCCTCACCGGCGAGACGCGGCCGTTCAAGGGCGGGAATTTCGATCGAATCCGGCCGCTCAAGGAGCTTGGCAAGGACGGGCTCGGGGCATTCGAGCTCGCAGCCAGATACGATCACCTGAACCTGTCGGACACGCCCGTCATCGCGCGCGCCGGCAACAAGGCATCGAGCGTCACGCTGGGCCTCAACTGGTACTTCAATCCTTACGCGAAGCTGATGTTCAACTGGGTCCACTTCTGGGGCGACAACACCCCGCTGGATCCGATCGGCGACAAGGCGAAGGGCGACGCATTCGCGGGTCGGCTCCACCTCGACTTCTAGGAAGGTTCGTGATGTCCAGCGCAGTCCTTAGCCGCACGCACACCCCACTCCCCGGTTTCGGGCTGTCGCTGGGCATCACGATCCTGTGGGTATCCCTGATCGTCCTCATCCCATTGAGCGCAGTCTTCCTGAGGAGCGCGGCTCAAGGGCTGCAGACATTCGGCCATGCGGCTTTCTCAGAGCGCGCGCTTGCTGCCTATCGGCTGTCGTTCGGAGCGGCGGCAATTGCCGCGACCGTGAACTGCCTTTTCGGCCTGCTCGTTGCCTGGGTGCTGGTTCGCTACAGGTTCGCCGGGCGACGCCTCCTCAGTGCGGTCATCGATCTGCCGTTCGCGCTTCCAACCGCGGTGGCCGGTATCGCTTTGACCGCACTTTACGCCGACACCGGGGTCATAGGCCGCGCGCTTGCGGCCGCGGGAATCTCAGTCGCCTACAAGCCTGCCGGCGTCGTGATCGCGCTGATCTTCGTGGGCCTGCCTTTCGTCGTACGTACCCTCGAACCCGTTCTGACCGACCTGTCGAGCGAAACCGAGGAAGCATCGCTGACGCTAGGAGCGACGCGCCTTCAGACCTTCTTCAGGGTAATCCTGCCAACGATCGCTCCCGCGCTCGCGACCGGGTTTGCGCTGGCCTTTGCAAGGGGCGCGGGCGAGTACGGTTCGGTCATCTTCATCGCCGGCAACATGCCCTTCAAGTCGGAAATCGCCCCCTTGCTGATCATCACTCAGCTCGAGGAATATGATTACACGGGCGCTGCAGCGATCGCGTGCGTGATGCTCCTGATCTCCTTCTCGATCCTGCTGCTTCTCAACCAGCTCGACCAGTGGCAGCGGCGCAGGCTCGGCTGATGGCTGCTGCAAATCTCCGCGAACCGCCAATGGTGAAGGCCGCGCTGATCGTCGCGGCACTCGCCTATGTTGGGTTGATGCTCCTGATTCCCCTCGGTGCCGTGCTTACGGAAGCATTGGCGAACGGGTGGCGGGCGTGGCTTTCCGCAGTATCAGAGCCGGACTCGTGGTCGGCCATACGCCTCACCCTGATCGTCGCGGCGATCGCGGTTCCGCTGAACACGATTTTCGGTATCGCGGCGGCTTGGGCCATCTCGAAGTTCGATTTCCGGGGCAAGACGGCGCTCATCACCCTCATCGACTTGCCTTTCTCGGTATCGCCCGTCGTTTCGGGCCTGCTCTTCGTCCTGCTCTTCGGAGCGGCCGGCTGGTTCAGTCCTTGGCTCGACGAGCAGGGGATCGAGATCATCTTTGCACTTCCGGGACTGGTCCTGGCGACCGTCTTCGTCACTTTTCCGTTCGTCGCCCGCCAGCTCATTCCTCTGATGGCCCTCCAGGGACGCGCGGAGGAGGAGGCAGCACTGACGCTCGGAGCATCGGGCTTCCAGACCTTCTGGCGAGTTACGCTACCCAATATCCGCTTCGGGCTCCTCTACGGCGTGCTGCTCTGCAACGCGCGCGCCATGGGGGAGTTTGGAGCAGTCAGTGTCGTTTCCGGGCACATCCGCGGCGAAACCAACACGATGCCGCTCCAGGTGGAGGCTCTCTACAATGACTATAACTTTGTCGCGGCCTTCGCCCTTGCTTCGCTCCTCACGCTCCTCGCCGTCGTCACCCTCGCGCTCAAATCAGCGCTCGAGTGGCGGCATCGCGACGAGATCGCCGCGCGTCACTGACATGTCGATCAGCATCGAGAATGTCTCAAAGAGCTTTTCGACGTGCCCCGCGCTCCACGACGTGTCGCTGAGGATTTCCGACGGCGAATTTGTCGCGCTGTTGGGGCCGTCGGGATCCGGAAAGACTACGCTGCTTCGAATTCTCGCGGGCCTGGAGTTGCCGGAGGACGGGCGGGTGCTCTTCGGCGAACGCGATGTGACCCAGGACAAACCGGCATCGCGCGGGATCGGCTTCGTCTTCCAGCATTATGCGCTGTTCGGCCACATGACCGTGGCGCAGAACATTGCATTCGGGCTCAATGTCATGCCTCGCGGTGCACGGCCTTCCAAGCAGCGGATCCGCGCGCGAGTGGAAGAGCTGCTTGCGCTGGTGCAGCTTCCGAACCTCGGTTCGCGTTATCCGAGCCAGCTCTCCGGTGGTCAGCGCCAGCGCGTTGCGCTTGCCCGGGCGCTCGCTCGAAATCCGCGCATATTGCTACTGGACGAACCATTCGGCGCGCTCGACGCGAAGGTCCGTCGTGAGCTTCGCGAGGCGCTCCTGGGGATTCACGACGAACTTGGGCTCACCTCGATTTTCGTAACCCACGACCACGAGGAGGCCTTCTCCCTCGCTGATCAGGTCGCGCTTTTGAACGAGGGCCGGGTCGAGCAGTTCGGCACGCCTTCGCAGATTCAACAATCGCCCGCGTCCGCGTTCGTGCGAGCCTTTCTGGAGTAGTTAGGGAAATTTCAGCGCCGGAACGAGTTCCCGCCGCGCCCAGTCGACTTTCGATAATATTGTCTAGTCTGTGGCTAAAGATAATTGCCTTGGCGGCGACTCGTGATTGTCCGAGTCCGGCAACAGGGGTCCCGCAATGCTCAATTCGGGTGCCGACTTTCTCGAAATTCTTCTTCCTTTCATCGCCGTCGGTTTCCTCGCCCAGCTCGTTGACGGGGCGCTGGGCATGGCCTTCGGAGTGATCTCCACAACCTTGTTCGTGACTCTCGGAGTCCCGCCCGCGATTGCCTCCGCTGGGGTCCACACGGTCGAATGCTTCACCACCGGCGTGTCGGGCATCAGCCACATTTTCCACCGAAACGTGGATTGGAAGATGCTGCTAAGGTTGACAATTCCTGGGGTGATCGGGGCGGTTCTCGGCGCCTATGTGCTGACGCAGATCGATGCTGCGACCGTGAAGCCTTTCGTCCTTGCCTATCTCTCGTTCATCGGTCTCTATCTGATCTGGCGGGGGATCCGTTACCCGCCGCACCACAAGCCGCCCAAGATCGTCGAGCCGCTGGGCTTCGTCGGAGGCTTCCTGGACGCCGCGGGTGGCGGCGGCTGGGGCCCGGTCGTGACCGGCAACCTGCTTGTCCAGGGTGCGGAGCCGAGGATCACCATCGGCACCGTCAACACCGCCGAATTCCTGGTCACCGTTAGCGCTTCGATCACTTTCATCCTGGCGCTCGGTCTCCAGGCGTTTTCCGCCGCTACGATCGGACTGCTGATCGGCGGTGTCGCTGCAGCGCCGATTGCAGCGGTCGTCGCTCGTCGTACCCGCCCCAAGGTCCTCCTCGTGATGGTCGGCACAGTGCTCACGCTCACGAGCCTCTACGGCATCTACAGGGCGGTCAGCTGAGCTTCTGAGGAATGCAACGCGCAGCCCAACCCGCCGTCCCGTTTAACGAGGCGGTTCGGGTTTGGGCACGCGTCGCAGCGCTTAGCTTCGGCGGGCCCGCGGGTCAGATTGCCGTGATGCACCGGATCCTGGTCGAGGAGAAACGGTGGATCGGCGAGGAGAGATTCCTCCACGCGCTCAATTATTGCATGCTTCTTCCCGGGCCCGAAGCACAGCAGCTCGCCATCTATATCGGCTGGCTTCTGAACCGAACGCGCGGCGGACTGGTCGCGGGGATCCTGTTCGTGCTCCCCGGTTTCCTCGCGATCCTCGCGCTCAGCTATGTCTACGTCCTGCTAGGGCAACTGCCGGCGATCGAGGGGCTGTTTTTCGGACTGAAGGCGGCGGTGCTCGCAATCGTCCTGCAAGCTGCGGTCCGCATAAGCTCGCGTGCACTTCGGAGCATTCCGCTGCGGGCGACAGCCGTGGCCGCCTTTGTTGCGATTTTTCTGTTCAGGCTTCCCTTCCCGTTGATCGTTCTTGGAGCTGCTGCGGTCGGACTCATCGGAAGCATGGTCGCGCCGGCTTCGTTCAGGCCTGCAGCCCATGGCGGGGGAGCCGCCGCAATCCATGACCGCGACACCCTGCTCGGCGAGACGCTGCCGGATCATGCGCGGCCAAATCTTCGCTGGTCGCTGACGATTTCCGGTGCGTTCCTGTTGTTGTGGCTGGTGCCTGTCGCCGCGCTCATCCTACTGCTCGGCCCTTCGGACGTCTTCAGCCGGATCGCGATCTTCTTCAGCCAGATGGCGGTCGTCACCTTCGGCGGCGCCTACGCGGTTCTCGCTTACGTGGCGCAGGAAGCGGTGCAGACCTACCACTGGCTGACGGCGCGCGAGATGCTTGACGGCCTGGGCATGGCGGAAACGACGCCCGGGCCGCTGATCATGGTCACGCAATTCGTCGGATTCCTTGCAGCTTATCGCGATGCGGGCGCACTCAACCCGCTAGCTGCTGCGACGCTTGGCGCGGTGTTGACGACATGGGTGACCTTCACCCCGTGCTTCCTGTGGATTTTCCTCGGCGCGCCATTCATCGAGCGCCTGCGCGGAAATGCGGCGCTTGCAGGAGCGCTTGCAGCGATCAGCGGCGCGGTCGTGGGAGTGATCGTCAACCTCGCTTTGTGGTTCGCACTCCATGCGCTGTTCGGCCAGCTTGAGGAGAAAAGGTTTGCAGGAATGACGCTCGACACGCCCCGGTGGGAGACGCTCAACGTGGCCGCACTCGTCCTGACACTCGCAGCCGGCGTCCTGGTTTTCCGGTTCAAGTTGCCCGTTCTGCAGGTCCTGGGAATTTGCGCTGCAGCGGGAATAGTCCTGAGGATCGCCGGCGCGGTTTGAAACCCCCTGTCGGATGGCAAGCGCAGGCGTTAGACTTCGCGGCATGAGCCAGATCGACGCACTTAATCGTCAGTTCGTGAAATACGACCAAGTCGAGAAGGCGCACACGTATCGGCTGGCGGAAAGCGAAGCCGACGAGTTCGACGAGGATTATGAGATCGCGACGCTCGACTTCGGGTGTTTCCTCTCTGGCAGCGACGAAGACAAGGCGCATTTCGCGGATGACTTCGGCTCGGCACTGAAGGAAATCGGGTTCGCGGTGCTGACCGGCCACGGAGTGGATCCGGCGCTCTATGACGAGGTCGGCGAGGGCGTGACGGACCTGTTCACCTCAACATCGCTCGAAGAGAAGATGCGGTACCGGGCAGCCCGCTTCGGTTCGGTGGCGCAAGGCTATTTCCCGATCGAAGAGACGAGCGACATCCATCCGGACCTTGTGGAAGGTTGGGTCTGGTGCCGCCGCGCCTTCGATATTCCACAGCAGCGTGACGCCCCGTTTCGCGCCGAGGATTTCTGGCCGCGAGCGGAGTACGAGCCGTTCTTCCGCCGACTGGAGCTTGCGCATGAAGCTTTGTTCAAGCCGATCGCGCAGGCGATGCTGCAGGGACTGGGCTGCGACCCGCACCTGCTCGACGACAAGCTAACGCAGACCAATTTCGGGATGCGGCTCAATTATTATCCGGCGATGAGCGAAGAGCAGGATCAGTCGGGCGCCGGCCGGCTGCTGGGACATGAGGACGTCGACCTGTTCACGATCCTTCCCGCAAGCAAGGTGGACGGCCTCCAGGTCTGGAATCACCGAAGCGGGAAATGGGTGCGGATGAAGGCGCCGCCGGGCTCAATCATCATCAACACCGGCGATTACATGCAGCGCATCTCGAACGACATTTATCCGTCGACCACGCATCGCGTCGGCAAGCCCACCGATCGATCGCATCGGACGAGCGCGCGTCTCCTTCCCCATCGCCGTCTATGTCTGGGAGAATGAGATCCTCGAAGTGCTGCCTGGATTAGGCGAGCCCAAATACCCCCCAGTCAAGGCGATTGCTTTCCACACGCGCAGCACGAGCAAATTCTACGGCGACGATTACGCCGTGGATGACGATTAAGGGTTCGCAACCTCCATTTCGATTGTAGGCGAAGCCGTTGAAGAGGCGTAGCTTTCGCGCGTCCACCCGAGTCGGGCGAGACCCCATCCAGCAGGGGGAGCGTTCATGCCTACTCAATTCTTCACCGATGGAAACGATACCTACACGGTAACGCTAGCGGGCGATTACAACCTCGTTTTCCTGGACGGCAACGACACGCTGACCGTCAACGGCGGCACGTTCACGACCGGTGTGATGGGTGAAGGCGCCGACGTCATCACGCTCCAGTCCGGCGACGCGCTGATTTACGGCGACGGAGGCAACGACCGTTTCGAGATTTACGCAAGCGGGATCGAGGCGCGGGGCGGCGCCGACAACGACGTGCTCAACATCCGCGACGGCGACAATCTGATACTTCGCGGAGACGGAGGCGACGATCGCTTCACTTTCTTCGCCGGGAGCCTGGGGCTCCTGCTGAGAGGAGGCGACGGGAACGACGTCATCAACGGGCGCAACGAGGTCATCGGCGGCAACGTCTACGGGGATGCCGGCAACGATACATTTACGGGCTTCCGGGATGTCGGTGGCACTGTGCCGAACCTTCGCGGCGGGCTCGGCGACGACATCTACGTCGCGCACCCGACGGCGCCCGCGAACTTTGTCGAAAATCCGGACGAGGGGACCGATACCGTCCAGGTTCCCGGCGGCCGAAACTATACGCTGCCTGCAAACATCGAGAATTTAATGGCCGGCGCGTTCGCTGGAGCGATCACCGGCCCTGTCACACTCGAGGGCAATGGCCTCAACAACGTCATACAGGGGTACACCAATCCCGAGACAATCAACGGTCTGGGGGGCAGAGATACGCTCCTTGGCGGGGGTGGGGCCGACCATCTGAACGGTGGCGACGGCAACGACATCCTGGACGGACAGACCGGCAACGACACGATGAGCGGCGGAGCGGGTTCCGATACATATTATGTGAACAGCATCGCCGACGTCATCGTTGAGGGTGCCGGCGGCGGGGTCGACACGGTGCACACGACCGTAGACTTCACGCTTTCCGATTTCGTCGACAACGGGATTATCGATTCAGCAGACGGACTCCTGCTCATCGGGAACAACGGCAATAATGTCCTGACCGGAGGAGCGGGTGGAGACCAACTAACCGGCGGCGGCGGGAACGACGCCTTGAAAGGCGGAGCCGGCAATGACGCCATGATCGGTGGCGCGGGCAACGACCGATTTTACGTGAACGACCCGTTTGATACCGTTGCAGAAAATTCCGGTGAGGGGACGGACACGATCTACCTCGACATGGTCGTTCCGGCACCGCTCCCGACTTTCCCGCCACAGCCGCCGACACCGATCACCTATCAAATCGATCCGAACGTGGAAAACATCGTCATCACTAGATTCGAGCAGATCGGCAACCCTTATCCGGGCTTCGTCTACGGTAATCCGTTGAACAATATCATCACCGACTCGTCTGCGTCGCGCACGATAAGCGCGCTGCCGGGCGACGACACAATCTACGGAAATGGTGGCAACGATTATCTCATCGGCGGGGAGGGTTTCGATACGATTGTCGGAGGGTCAGGCGACGACACGATCGTTGGCGACGGCACCAACCTCGCGACCCATGCGGCCGACACGCTGACAGGCGGCCCCGGGTCGGATCATTTCTACTATTACGATGTCGAGGAATCGGCTCCGTTCATACAGCGCGTGGACCAGATCACCGACTTCGAGACCGGGATCGACACGATCAATCTTATCGTCGACGCCAACGCAAACGCGGTCGGAGGCCAGGATTGGACAGTGGTGGACGCGCCGTCAGGGGCGGCGGGTCAGCTATGGATCGACAGCTCAGGCTCCGCGATGGGCGACTATGTCGTCTTCGGCGACGACGACGGGGACGGGCTCGCGGACCTCATGATCCGGGTGCACGCGATCAGCGGGTTCTCGGCGTCGGATATCGTTCTGTAGCTATTCCGGGTTCTTTTCGAGCCAGGCCTCGAGCCACTTGATCGTATAGTCGCCAGCGAGGAATTCGGGATCGCGGACGATCCGCTGGTGAAGCGGAACGGTCGTCTTCATGCCCTCGACAACGAACTCCTCGAGCGCGCGCTTGAGACGCATGATGCAGCGCTCCCGCGTCGTCCCGTAGACGATCAGCTTGGCGATCATGCTGTCGTAATAAGGCGGCACCCGATAACCGGCGTAGAGCCCGCTATCGACGCGGACATGCATTCCGCCGGGAGCGACGAAATTCTTCACCAGGCCGGGTGATGGAACGAAGGTCTGCGGGTCCTCGGCGTTGATCCGGCATTCGATGGCGTGGCCGTGCAGATGGATCTGCTCCTGGCGACAGGTCATGCCGTCGCCCTGGGCAACGCGAATTTGCTCGCGGACGAGGTCGATCCCGCTGATCATCTCGGTCACGGGATGCTCGACCTGGAGGCGGGTATTCATCTCGATGAAGTAGAACTCGCCGTTCTCGTACAGGAACTCGATCGTCCCGGCGCCGCGATACCCCATGTCCGCCATCGCCTTTGCGACGATCGTGCCCATGTGATGCCGTTGCTTCGGTGAAATCGCCGGCGACGGCGCTTCCTCCAAAACTTTCTGGTGACGACGCTGAAGCGAGCAGTCGCGCTCGCCGAGATGGATCGCGTTCCCTTCGCCATCGCCGAAAACCTGGAATTCGATGTGGCGCGGATCGGCGAGATATTTCTCCATGTAGACGGTGTCGTCGCCAAAGGCCGAGCGGGCTTCGCTCGCGGCCTGGCTCATCAGGCTTTCGAGCTGCTCTTCCTCGGGCACGACCTTCATGCCCCTGCCGCCGCCGCCGGAGGCAGCCTTGATCAGGACCGGGTAGCCGATTTCGGCGGCAAGCTCCTTCGCTTCGGCAACGGTTTCGAGCGGACCGGGCGAGCCAGGAACCAGCGGCAGGCCCAGCTTCGCTGCGGTTCGCTTCGCCTCGATCTTGTCGCCCATGATGCGGATATGCTCGGGCTTGGGACCGACCCAGGTGATTCCGTGGCTTTCGACGATCTCCGCGAACTGCGCATTTTCGGACAGGAAGCCGTAGCCCGGGTGGAC
>Ga0207701_10003630_pt1 | contig 15821 bp, 8 predicted proteins | sample KBSSwiSSwithPhiX_FD_184294 | JGI IMG/M metagenome (GOLD analysis project Ga0207701, IMG submission 184294) | Switchgrass rhizosphere bulk soil microbial communities from Kellogg Biological Station, Michigan, USA, with PhiX - S5 (SPAdes) (version 2) | ecosystem: Environmental > Terrestrial > Soil... | reverse complement strand
CTGAGATGTTTCAGCCGTCATCCCGGCGAGCCGTGCCGGTCACCACCTGATGGAATCGAACGTGCAGACGGCCCGGCCGCGAGCGGCTTTCGTCCGGCATCCTGTCCAATAACGAACCCCGACATCCCACAGCCACAGTCACGAATGCGCAGTCTGTTCTACTCCCTGCTCGGTTACTTCCTGACCCCGGCCGGCATCGTGGCGATGGGGCTGCTCGATTCCTCGCTGGTGTTTTTCCTCCCGCTCGGGATCGACTTCGTCGTCATCATCATGGCGGCGCGAAAGCCCGAGCTGTTCTGGCTGTACGCGGTCCTGGCGACGATTGGCGCGATGGCCGGCGCCGCCGTCACCTTCTGGCTCGGGCGGAAGCTCGGAGAGAAGGGGCTCGAGAGGATTGTCAGCCCGTCACGGTTGAAGCGAGTTCAACGCCGGATCGGTGAAGGCGCCGCCTACAGCATTGCGGCGCTCGGCATCATTCCGCCACCCTTCCCGTTCACCGCCTTCGTGTTGTCGAGCGGGGCCGTCAAGCTGGAGCCCTGGAGTTTCTTCCTCACCCTCGCGGGCGTGCGGATGTTGCGCTTCGGCGTCGAAGGCGCACTCGCTGCGCACTACGGGCAGGGCATCCTCGCGTGGATGAAGTCCGCGATGTTCCAGTGGATTATCGGCATCTTCATCGTGCTCGCCGTGGCGGGGACGATCGTCTCGGCCGTGGCGGTCTGGCGGAGCACGCGCAAAAGGGGGGAGCAGGAGAAGCCGGCTCCCGCCGGAGTCCCCGAGCGATCCGAGCGCTGACGTCTGCCATCCCAAAGCGGCCTGCGGTGTCGCACCCGCACCGTCGTGCTTGCAGGTCCGGCTCTCGCTCTCCCTGTCGCTCCGCCACACTCCAGCTTCGTGTTCTGGCAACAGCGTTGCTCCTATGCTCACGGCTGCACGCGGGTGGGTAATCCGCGACCACAGCGGCCGGATGAGGTGTTATGGACAACGACAACAAGCGGTCCGACGACAGTCTTTCGGAAGAAGCGTCGGCGTTCGGTGAACGAGTGAAAGGCGCGGCGAAAGACGGCATCGGCTCCATCACGGGCAACCGCCGGCTCGAGCGTGAGGGCGAGATGGAGAACGCGGAAGGGCGCGTCCGTCAGGCCACGAACAACGTGTTCGACGAGACGGACGGAGTACGGGGCGCAACAGCCGGGGGCCGCGGCGACGTCCGCAATTCGGACCCGCGACCGGTCACGACTCCTGGAACACCACCGAACTCGATACGCGAGGAAACGGCGGCCTTCGGCGAGCGGATGAAAGGGGCCGTGAAGGACGGCGTCGGCTCGATGACCGGCAACCGCCGCCTCGAACGCGAGGGTGAGCTCGAGAACGCGGAAGGGCGCGCCCGTCAAGCGTCCAACGACGCCTTCGATCACACTTCACGGTCGGGCAGTGGCATCGCTCGAGACGATGTGCGGAACTCGGCGGTCCTCGATCGTCCCGCCTCCAGTCCGGCGACGCCGCCCAACTCGATCCGCGAAGAGGCCGCGGCGGCCGGCGAGCGGATGAAAGGGGCCGTGAAGGACGGTGTCGGCTCGATGACGGGCAATCGCCGCCTCGAGCGCGAGGGCGAGATCGAGAACGCGCAAGGGCGCGCCCGTCAGGCGTCCAACGACGCGGTGAACGCTCCCGGCACGCCGCGCACGTGGGACTCGAAATGGTCACGCGAGCACCTCGTGACCGGCCTCTACGACTCGCCGGACACGGCTCGCAAGGCCTACGACGACCTCACCAAGCGGCACGGCTACAAGGACGACGACATCAGCGTGGTGATGACGGACGAGACGAGGACGCGGCACTTCGGCGACGTCAAGCCTGGTACCGAGTTCAAGGAAGGCAGCAAGGCTGCTGAAGGCGCGGGCATCGGCGGCGGGATCGGGCTCGGCGTCGGCGCCGCGCTCGGTGCCATCGTCGCCGCGGCGACCGCCGTCGTCATCCCCGGCCTGGGGCTCGTCGTCGCCGGACCGATCGCCGGCGCGCTGGCCGGAGCAGGCGCCGGGGGCGCGACCGGAACGCTTCTCGGCGCGTTGATCGGGGCGGGCATTCCCGAGACGCGTGCCGCCGAGTATGAACGTGGCCTCAAGGAGGGCGGCATCGTGCTCGGCACGCGCGCTCGCGACGAGGCTCACGCGACCCAGCTGGAACAGGACTTCACCAGCCACGGCGCGCGCGACATCCTCCGGTAGCGCGTCAGCACTCGACGTCCCGTGGCTTCCGCAGAGGAGCGGAAGCCACGGGAGCTCTCAGTACTGCGGCTGGCGCTGCGATCCCAGCGGCTGCCCCGTGAGCGGATCGTTCGGCGACGTCGGGCGTGCCTCGAACGCGTCGAGCGAGGGCACCACCAGCATTACCCCATACATACGCACGTAGTGTCCCGGGAACGAGCACAGGAAGCTGTACTCCCCTGGCGCGGTGGGCGCGGTGAATTTGATCGTGTCTGACTCGCCGCGCTGGACGAGGCGGGTTGCCTGCAGCACCAGCGGACTGTCCGGGATGTAGGCGCGCGCACTCAGATTGGCTGGCGGCGGCATCGTCGCGGCCAGATCGCCGATCGTCTTCACCGACCCTGGCTGGCCAAAGACGATGTTGTGCGGCATGGCGTCGGCGTTGGTGAGCGTCACCTGCACCGGCTTGCCTGCCTCGACCACGAACCAGCGGACGTCATAGCGCATCTGCTCGAGTACCGTGCCGATCGTGATCGTCTGCACGCCCTTGTCGCGCAGATCGCGGCGCATCGCGGCGGCGGACAGATCCGGCAACGCCGCGGCCGGCGTATTCGGCGGCGGGCCGCCAGGCGCGGCGGCGGTCATCGCCCCGCTGGTGCCCAACCCGAGCCCATTGAGCGTGTTCATCGTCTGCGCGACGGTGTACTCGATGAAGCGATCTTGCGGATGGCGCGACACTTCCCGCGCGAGGGTGACGGCATCGGCCGTTCGAAAGAAGCTGGCGGCGCGGGCCACTTCCAGGCGCACCGCGGGAGACTCATCGTTCCCCTGGACCTTGAGGTACCCCATCACGTCGGGAATCCGGTCACGCCAGTAGCACAGCACCCGCGTTGCGGCAGCGCGCGCCCACGGCTCGCTGGAATGCAGCATCCGGCTCAGGAGTCTCGTGTCGACCCGGTTGTTCCACTGCTGGACCCAGAGCGCCTCCATCATGTGGTGTTCGTATTGGGGGCTGCTCCGGTCGAGCCGGCCCATCCACGCGGTCAATGCGGACAGCACCTCGGTGGTATTGCGCCCGCTCAATTCCAGCTTTGCGCGGTAGCGGACGCGATTCTCGGGCTCCTTCAATAAATCGAGAAGGGCCGGAATCGGCGCGCCGGCGATGACCGGAGGCTTGAGCAGCGGACGGCCTGGGTAGGTGATGCGGTAAATCCGGCCGTGCCCATGATCCCGCGACGTGTCGCGGAGGTTGTGCTGCATGTGGCCGATGATCGGATTCTGCCAGTCGGCGACGTAGAGCGCGCCATCGGCGCCGATCTCGGCATCGACCGGACGGAAGTTCTCGTCGGATGACTCGAGGATCGGCTCGACCTCGGTCATCTTCAACCCCGCGCCATCCTCGGTGATCTTGTAGTTCAGCAGGCCCTTGAACCCGATCGTGTTCAGCACCACGAGGTTGCCCTGCATCTCGTCGGGGAAGTGACGGCTGGAGATGATCTCCGACCCGCCCACCGGCCGCGTCCGCACCTCACCGGGACGCGGCGCCTTGGTCGATTCCATCGCCGGGTAGTACTTCTTCGTCGACATCGAGGGCCCGTAGTACGGCTGGCCGCCGGTCGCGTCGAAGATGATGTCGCGCCCCCACTCATCGAAGGTGTGACCGTGCGGGTTGGGGAAGTTCATCGGGATGTAGGTCTCGAACTTGAACGTCCGCGGCTCGAAGCGGAACACGCCCCCGTCAGCCTGGCGCAGCGTTGGCCCCCACGGCGTCTCCACCTGGCTGCGATGGAAGATGCCTTCGCGGATGTACAGCGCGCCACCGGGATCGAACGTGAAGCTGTTCATCGTGTGATGCGTGTCGGTCGAATCCATCCCGCCCAGGACGATCTCGCGGGTGTCGTACTTGTCGTCGCCGTCGGTGTCTTTGAGGAACACAAGGTTCGGCGCCTGGGCCAGCAGGACGCCGCCATTCCAGAATTCGAAGCCGGTAGGATTGTTCAAATCGCCGGCGAACACCGTCCGCTTGTCCGCCTTGCCGTCGCCGTCCGTGTCTTCCAGAATCAGCAGCGCGTCGTCCATCGGCGTCTTGGGCTGCCAGTGCGGATAGTTCTTCCACGCGGCAACCCAGAGGCGGCCGCGGGTGTCGAAGGCCATCTGCACCGGGTTCACGAGCTCGGGGAACTGCTCTTCCGACGCGAACAGCTGGACCTTCAACCCGGTCCCGACCTTCATCTTCGAAATTGCCTCCTCGCCGCCGAGGAAGATGTGGGCGCCATTGGGACCCTTGCCAGGCTCGTTGGTCCCGGCGTTGATGAACTCCGGCGTGTTCGAATCGTCGACCGCGACCTCGGTGGGATTGGACTCGAGGCTGCGCGCCGTGCGGAAGATCCGCTGGTCGCGATTGCTCGTCATGGTGTCGAGCACTTCGACCTCGCGCTCGAGGACCTCGTAGTTGGTCGGGAGCACGTCCTCCTTGTTGATCGCCACCCGCGACGGGTTGACGTCGCGCGGGTTCGTGCGGATGAACGTGAGGAACGCGCGGTCACCGAAGGTCGCGAAGGAGTCGGTGGTGCGGTAGCGGTTGAACCAGGTGAAGTTCCGATCCGCGACCGCCCGCTGCAGCGCCGAGATGTACGCCGGCGAATAGGTGTGCGTCGGCGGCCCGAACAGCTCGCGGTCGATGATCTCCGCGAGGCGCCGGTTGCCCTCTTCGTTCAGGTGTACGCCGTCTACGGTCAGCGGCGCCCGGGTGCCCTCGAACAAAGCTTTGGTCGGGGCAAACAGGTTGACGAACGGCACGCTGCGCGCCGCCGCCACCTGGGCCATGGCCGCGGTATAGCGCTCGAGACGCACATTGTTCTCGCGGCCGTCCGGCAGATCCGGGTTGCGGAGATCCTGGTGCGCGATCGGCGAGAACAGCACGATGCGCGGCGCCGAACGGCCGTTGTACTTCTGGGCCAGGGTGTGCGTGATCCACTCGTCCAGCTGCTGCCGGAACGCCGGCAGGCCCGCGTCGCCGCCATAGGACTCGTTGTAGCCGAAGAACGCGAAGATCACGTCCGCCTTCGTGTTCGCGCCGCGGAGGCGATTCTCCTGATACCCGCCGACCGACTCGGCGTTGGCGCTCAGCCACTCGTCGGGCGTGCCGAAGTTCTTCGTCCGCAAGCGCTCCGCAATCTCGTCGCCGGAGAAGCCGAGATTCCGCATCACGAGATCGTGCTGGGGGAAGCGCGCGTACAGCAGCGTGTCCAGCCAGCCCTGATACTGCATCCGCTCGGCGAGCTGGTTGCCGATGGTGCAAATGTGATCACCCGGCTGTAGCGTGAGTAGCGGCCGGCGTTGGGCCGACGCACCCTGGGCCAGGAGTGGCGGCATCGCGCCGTTCGGGCGCACGGTCCCGAGCAGTCCGAGCGTGGCGACGACGGCAACCGACAGCGCGAGACGACAGTATCTGGTCATGCGAAATGTCCGTGTGTTCGACGAGAGTTACTTCTGCGGCGGAATCGGGGTGTCCCATCCCGCCAGGTCCGCGGGCTTCACGCCCCGCACGTGCCCGCCGAAATTGAACGTGGACGGATGATACGGGCCGACCAGACTGATGTCCCCGTCCGCCGTGATGCTCGTCTCGAGCCCCGCAGCCCATAGCGCCGCATTGACGGCCATGCGCCGGAAACCGTCGTTCAAGAGATCTTCCGAGGCACCGTGCGTCGTCGTGAACACCCGGCCCGTCTTGCCCGAGGTGCCAGTGTAGCTGCGCACCCACGCCACGGGCATCTGCTGCTTGTCGGCCGCGGGCGGCGAGTCAGGAGTCATCCCGTTCAGAATCTGCCCGCGTGCGAGGATCACGCTCGGTTGCAGCGGATCGGCGGTGTACCCGCCGGACTGCACCCACACGTCCTTGACACCGCGCAACACCGGATGCGCCGCTTGCGAAGGCTCGAGGAGGAGCCGTGAGCTCATCTTGTGGTTTGTCCCGTAGTGCGAGACCCACGTCTCACCCAGGATCTGCCGCCCGAACCCGCCGGTGTAGTCCCCCTTGTTCTGCCAATCGAACTTCAGGAACCGGGCGTCCGGGCGCTTGATCTGGAAGGCGTGCGTCGCCGTCCGGAACGCGACCACCGGCCCGCCGCGGTCGAGATAAGCAGCGATATGCTGCATCTGGTCGTCCGGAAAGTCCTGGAAGCGCAGGAAGATCACCAGCAGGTCCGCCGTGTCGAGTGCCTCGAGGCCCGCGATCCTGGAGTTCCCCGGGTCGATGAACCCCGTCTCCGGGTCGATGGTGAAGAAGACGCTGCACGTGAAGCCGTAATGCTTCGCCAGGATTCGCGCCAGCTCCGGCAGCGACTCCTCCGAACGATACTCCTGATCGCCCGCCAGAAAGACGATGCGCTTGCCCTGGCCCGGTCCGGTGGTGCCCTGGTAGACGACGAGGTGGTGGTTCTGAGCCGCCGCGAGCGAGGCGACGAGCAGGCACCCGGTCAACACCGCGGAGAGGCGCGTGATCATGGCTGGTGGTCTCCTGGGTCCGTGATGTCTCGCACAAGTCCCGGGCGGCGCATCCCGCTCCACACGATCGCGCGACAAGGGGCGGAGGGGCCGGGCCTGGCCGGCAGTGTTCGTTGCTCACAGGGCCCAGTCTGCTCGCGCCTCTGCCTTGCCCAGCCGGCGCCGCGCTCCGGACTCATGCGACGTATCACCGATCCGGGGACTAATGCACCGACATCGAGATCGCATCAATCCTCGCGGCCGATGCGAGCGCAGCCGCGGCGTTGGCGCTCCTTACAATACGCTCGGTATTCTTCGTCGCGCCGCCTTGCGCCTGCACTCACCTCGACCGCGATCCCTGACGCCATCTCCACGTCGGCGCACTAGAAGCTGAAGCGCAGCGCAGCCTGCATGATGCGCGGGTCGCGCGCGGTTGTCGCCTTCCCGAAGTTGGCGTTGACCTGTTCGCCGGCCGGATTGAACTGGGCGGCGGTGTTGATGGCGGACCAGTTCACGGTGTTGAACAGGTTGTAGATCTCCCACCGGAACTGCAGCTTCCGCCCGCTGATGTCGAAGTTCTTGAACATCGACAGATCGGTGTTCTTAATCCACGGCAAGCGAAAGAAGCGGGCCGGGGCATTGCCATAGTCGAGGCGGCCGGTCGGCCGTGCGAACGCGGCCCAGTTCAGGTACGAGCCGGTTCCATCAGGGTTGGGATCTTGATTGTCCCCGCCGCGGGGGTCCGCGCCGGTCAGGACGATGCGGCCGCCCGCTCCGCCGCCGTAGAAATCGAAATTGTCGGTCGTCGTGAACGTCACACCGGCCCAGTCGCCCGAGACGAAAGCCGTGTTGCCGGACAGCTGCCAGCCGTCCAGCGCGGCGCGGGTGACGACGTTGTTCCAGGCGCGGCTGCCGTCCGGCACGTCCCAGGTGTAGCTCACCGTCAGGTTGTGCAGCTGCGTACCGGCGGTTGGGGCGCGGTTGAACCAGTCCTCGGTCTGGTATGGGCTGGTGACGCGCGTGTCCCAGCCTTTGGCCAGGGTATAGGCAAGCGCGAACTGAAGGCCCTTGATGTAGCGGCGATTGAGCTGCACCTGCATCGAGTTGTAGTCGGTCTCGCCGGTGTTCTGACGGATCGCGATGGTGCCGTAGCCCAGGTAGGGCCGCAGGAAGTCAGCAGGCAGCACCGTGCCGGTCGCCGGGTTGATGTTCTCGGGGTGAACGTCGATGAAGTTGGTGCCGTACGGAAGGTCGTTGATGTTGTAGGAGACCTCGATGTTCTTCGTCCGGCTGCCCGCGTAGGTTACGTCGAGGACTGTGCCCCAGCCAATCTCCCGCTGGATGCCGACCGAGTAGTTCAGGCTCTTCGGAGTTGGTGCATCGTGCTGGAGCCCGAGGATGCCGCTGCTCGGCCGCGTATCGAACGCCGCCGCCCCTTCCGGCGTGAGCATCTGATCGATCGTCGAATACCGCAGCACCGGATTGCTCTGGGCCGGCGGATTGCGCGCCAGGTTGTCGAGCCCGTTGGCATTCACGAACGGGTTGTGGTACCGGCCGATGCTCGCGTGCAGCGAGGTTTTGCCGGTGCCGGTGATGTCCCAGGCCAGGCCGGCGCGACCCTCGGGTTCGATGCCTTGGCTGACACGGAAGCCGGTACCGTAGCTGCCCCACTCGTCCTGGGTCACCATGCCGTTGTAGGGGTCGCCGGTCCCCGGCACGAACCCGCCGACGTAGATATAGGGACGGAGCTCGCCGGTGACCGTATTCAAGGCGCGCTGCTGACCGTTCACCAGCACCGGTTGATAGAGCAGCGGTGAACCACCCGGTACGTACTGATCGGGATCGAACGAGGCGGACTTCGTGTCCTTGAACGAGGCCCACGCCCGGTACCACAGGAACCGGGCACCGTAGTCGACGGTGAGGTTGCGGAGCGGTTTCCAGGTGTCCTGGACGTAGGCTTCCGCCGACGGGCGCTGGCCGCGCACGTCCGCGTACCCGTTCGTCTCGGTGTAGCTGTTGATGTTGCCGAGCAGCGCGTTGGCGTAGGCGAAGTTGGTGTCGAGCGGGTTGTTGGTATCGACGCCGAAGTTGAAGTCACCGGACCACGACCCGCCGCCCACGCCGCCCTTGCCTTCCGAATTGCGCGTGTCTTCGTAGTACATCCCGGTCTTGAGCGAGTGGGCGCCGCGGATGTAGGTCAGGTTCGAGCGCACCGAGCTCAGCCATCCCTCGCCCTGGTCGATCAGCCGGGTATCGTAGGTAAAGTTCGGCGCGCCGCCGGTCACGGTGCCGAAGTTGACGCGCGGCAGCACGTTGCGGGGGTTCAGCTCGGGGTGGAACTGCGCGACGTTGAAGCCGGCCAGCTGCCGGTTGGTCTTGTCCCACTCCGTCTCGTTCAGCGGGTAGAACACCTCCGTCTGCCGCCGCGTCCCGAAGTCGGTGTCCCACACCATGTTGGACCGCAGCACCTTGCTGTAGTTGCCGGTGAAGCCGCGGTCGGTATTCGTGTAGTGAGCGTTGAACCACCCCCAATTGGATGGGCCGGCCGGAATGCGCGTGCCGCGCTGGTCCTGCTTCCAGTCCTTGAAGGTGAACGACAGGCTATCGTTCGAGGTCGGCCGCCAATCCACCCGGGCCACGTGGTTGATCTTCGGCACGTCGGTGATCTCTTCCGAATCGTAATTGTAATTTCCCTGTGTCGTCCGCGGGTCGTACTCCGGCAGCGGCATCAGGTTCAGCATCGCCTGCATATAAGCCGGGTTGATCATCGAGGCCGGGATGATGTTGCCCTCGAAACAGCCGGGCCCGCCGGTCACGGCGTTGCAGGCCAGCCCGGACTTGCGGGGATCCTTGATGTTGATCAGACGTCCCTGGGCGTCGTAGGTCTGCGAGAAGTCTCCCTTTCGCTCGAGCGCGGACGGCATCCGCCAGGTCTGCACGCTCTGCGGGCGACTGACGATGGGCGCCTCCAGCGAGTAGAAGAAGAACACCTTGTTCTTTCCTTTGACCACCGGGCCCCCGAGATTGGCGCCGTAGGTATTGAAGCGGTACTTCGGGGGGAACGGCTCGATGCCGTTGAGCCGTTGCGACCGTGCCCTGAAGAACTCCGTGCTGTTGAGTTTTTCGTTGCGGACGTACCAATAGCCGCTGCCGCGATACTCAGAGGTGCCGCCGCGGGTGATGATCTGCAGCTGCGAGCCACCCGACTGCCCGTACTCGGCGCGGTAGGAGTTGTTCAACAGGCGCACCTCGGCAATCGCGTCGAGGTTGACCATCTGGGCCTGCATGCCGCTGTTGCCGACTTCGTTGCCGACGACCCCGTCGATGATGACCTTGCTCCAGTCCGCCGGCAGGCCGCCGACCGAGGGCACGTCGACGCCGAACGATCCTCCCATCGAGTCGACCGGGGTGGTGTAGCGGACCCCCGGCAGCAGCCGCATCAGCGAGGTGACGTCGCGCCCGAGCACCTGGATCTGTTCGATTTGCGTCCGGGTGATGACGCCGCCGTGCTGCGTCTCGGTCGTGTTGACATGGGTACCCGTTGCCTCGACGCTGACCGTGTCGGTGAGGCTGCCGAGCTCGAGCGCGATCGTGCCGATCGCCACGCGCTCCGAGGAGCTCACCACCACGTTCTTGCGCTCGTAGGGGCGGAAGCTCGTGATTTCGACGCGGACGGTATATTGTCCGGCCTGCAGGTTGGTCACCTGAAAGTCGCCGCGCGCATCGGTGACGGCCACCCTGGGCGCACCCGTCGCCTCGTTGAGAATCGTCACCGTGGCGGCGGGCATGACCGCCCCCTGCGCGTCGACCACGGTGCCGGAAATAGATCCCGTGACCGTCTGGGCCGCGAGTGTCGCTGATGATGCCGCCGCACCAACAAGGATGACCACCAGCAGACCCCAGCGTCTGAGCTCCAAGCGCGTCATAGAGCCTCCTCGAGTCAGGATTGGCAGGACAGAGGCGGCGAGGATACTCGGCCCCACCGATGCCACAAAGATAAATCGCGTCGCTCGCGTGTTCCGCAATCCGAAACGCGAGACGCCTGCTTACATCGGGCAGGGAGTTGGAAAACGGTCGCCAGTCGGCAGGAAACTCTCAGCCGCTGAAACGGTTATGCTGGCGGCGGAAGCGGGCGGGATTTCAGATCTCGATGCGTTGACGAGCGGCTACCGTCCCATCGCCACCATTGGGGAGATTCGAGCGGCTCTCCGCGCGGGGATGTAGCTGGCCAGCAATGCGGCTACGCCTAGGAGGAGTGACGCGGCGACGAACGTCAGCGGATCCAGCCCCTTGATCTCGAACAGCAAGGTCTGCATCGCGCCGGTCGCGAGCGCCGCCGCGATCAGTCCCAATACGACGCCAAAAAAGGCCAGCTGCGCCCCTTGCCACACCACCATCGACACGACCTGGTTCGGTGAGGCCCCGATCGCCATGCGGACGCCGATCTCCACAGTGCGCTGCGACACCGTGTAGGCCATGACGCCGTACACGCCGATGGCGGCAAGCGCCACCGCGAGACTGGCAAAGACCATCACGAGCGTCATCTGCATCCGCGGCTGTGCGACAGTGCCGGCCATTGCCGCCTCCATGGTGCGCACGTTGACCAGCGGCTGCCCAGGGTCGGCCTCGTGAAGCGCTGCGCGAACAGCCGGCGTGATATCCAGCGGCTCCCCTTCCGTGCGCACCACTAGCGCCGTGCTCAGGTACATCGGGGCCAGCACCGGAACTGGAGCCTGCGCGTACGGGACGAACATCTCAGCCTGGGGTCCGGCGGCGAATGACTGCTTCATGTCGCCGACGATGCCGACGATCTCGATGGTCGGATCGGCGGGGTCCGGTTCGGTGCCGAACTGGATGCGCTCGCCGAGCGCGTCGCGGTCAGGGAAGTACTGGTGGGCCATCGCTTCGTTGATGACGACCACGGGCGGCGCTCCGTCACGATCGCTGTCCTTGATGAGACGTCCCCGCTGGAGCGGGACGCCCAGTGTTTCGAGGTAGCCCGGCGTGACCGCACGGTAGCCGGCCAGCACGTAATCCTCCGGTCCCTTGGGCGGGTAGGCGGCCCGGTTGAAGTGCACCGACGGGCCCGTTCCCGCCATCGGCAGCATCGTCGTCACCGCTGCGCGCCGGACACCCGGCAGCTGCTGCAGGCGCGCCACCAGCCGGTCGACCGCCGCCGTCCGCACGGCCTCGTCTCGATACGTGATGGGGGACAGCGGGAGATCGATCATGAGCAGGTGGTCGGTGGCGAATCCTGGCGACACCGTCGTCAAGGCCGAGAAGCTGCGCAGCAGCAGGCCGGCGCTGACGAGCAGCACCAAGGCCAGCCCGACCTCCATCACGACGAGCGCCGACCGCAGGCGCGTGTGCCGGGCGCTCTGCGAGCTGCCACGTCCTTCTTCGTTGAGCGATTCCCGGAGCGGCAGCTGCGAGGCGTGGAGCGCCGGAACGACCCCGAAGATCAGGCCGGTCACGATCGAGAGCGCCATCGCGAAGCCGATGACCTCCCAGTTCAGCGCGATGCCTTGCGCGCGCGGCAGCCCCTTCAGCGCCGTGGTGGACAGCAGCGACACGGCCCACGCCGCCACGATCAACCCGGCGGACCCTCCGATCACCGCCAGCACGAGGCTCTCCACGATCAATTGGCGGACGATCCGCCGCCGGCCCGCGCCAAGGGCGACCCGAACCGCCAGCTCCTTCTGGCGATCCACGGCTCGCGCGAGGAGCAGGTTGGCGACGTTGGCGCACGCGATGAGGAGCACCAGCACGACCGTGCCGGTCAGCAGGATCAACGCCGGTCGCACGTTCGCGACCTGCAGTTCCTGGGCCGGTGTGACGAGCGCGCGAACGTCGCGATTGGCCTCCGCCTTTTCGACCTCGAGCTGCTTGGAGATGCCGTCCATTTCGAGACGTGCCTGTTCGAGGGTCACGCCGGCACGCAGTCTCGCGATCGGGAAGATGCCCGGGTGCCAGCCGGGATCGTTGGGTAGTGACGCGGCCCACGGACCGAACGGCACGAAGATGTCCGCCGGCTGGAACAGCTCGAACCGGTGTGGCAGCACGCCGACCACGGTGTAGGCGCGATTGTCGAGTTGCACGGTGCGGCCGACCGGATCGTCACCGCCGAACCGGCGCGCGGCAAATGCGGCACTCAGCAGCGCGACGCGCTCGCCGCCCGGGCGGTCCTCCGCCGCGGTGAAGTTGCGGCCACGCTCGATCGTCGTGCCGAGCAACGGGAGGAGCGTCGCGGCGATCATCTTGACCGGGACTTGCTCCGGGTCCCCCACGCCGGTGAGCGTCATGCTCGTGGTCCGGAACGCGGCAATCGCGGAGAACGAGGTGGCGCGGGCGCACCAGTCCTCATAGTTGTCACGCGTGACCGACATGGCCGGGAACTGCGGGCGCTGCTCGTTGAGGATGACCACTTCGTCGGGCCGCTCGTAGGGAAGCGGGGAGAAGAGGACGGCGTTCGAGACCGTGAACACGGCCGCGTTCGCGCCGATCCCCAGCGCGAGCGTCAGGATCGCGATCACCGCGAACGCCGGGCGACGGAACAGGTGACGCAGCGCGAGCCGAACGTCGTGCATGGCATCCAGTCTACAGGCCGGCGGACGCCGACCGGACCTTCGTTCCCGCCGATGAACCCTGGTGCGCGGTGTTGCAGCCTGCACACAACCTCGACTATTGACAACCACCGCGCGACAGTCCAATCTCAGCCATTCGATGCGGCCGGTCGAATCGCGGCCGCGTCACAGCGGACTGGAGGAGCGGTGAGGAAGTTGATGCTCGGAGTAGCGCTATGCGCGCTGTCGGTAGCCACGGCGGGCGCACAGACCCCAACGGCAGACATCGTGGCACCGCTGACGAAGTTCATGGAAGCGTTCAACAAAGGGGATATTGCGGGCGCCGCGGCGACGCATGCCGCCGGGCCCGACCTGGTCATCATCGACGAAGTTGCGCCGTTCGTGTGGCACGGCGCGGACGCGTTCAAGACGTGGGCGGCAGCCCTCGATGCGGACTCGAAGAAGCAGGGCATCACCGACCAGAACGTCACCATCGCGGCGCCGACGCGGACGGAAGTGAGCGGCGACACGGCATACGTCGTCGTCCCTGCCGTGTACACGTTCAAGCTCAAAGGGGCGGCGATGCGCGAGTCCGCGCAGATGACGTTCGTGCTGAAAACGGGCGCTGGAGGATGGCTGATTACCGGCTGGACGTGGACCGGACCACAGGCGAAGGCGGCTGCGGCCGCTGCCTCCGCGAAGAAGTAACGACAAGTCGTCCGGGCTGACGGCCGGAGGGCGATTCCCCTCAGCTCGCGAGCGCGACCCGCCCATCAGCTAGAATCCACCACGCTGATGGTGCGCCACGCGCCGCTCTGGCTCGAGAGGTTCCCGAAATCGAAGCGCCATGCCTATCCCCGCTGGCGCGGCGACGCCGAGACGGGCGTTGTCGTGATCGGCGGGGGCCTGACCGGTTGTTCGACCGCGTACGCACTGAGTCAGGCTGGCGTGGCCGTGATCCTGCTGGAAGCCGAGCGCCTCGGGGCCGGCAGCACCTCGGCGTCGAGCGGTCTCATCCGCGAGGACTTCGACGCCTCCTTCCAGGCGACCACGCGGGCGCACGGCCTGCGCACCGCGCGAACCCTGTGGACGGGCGCGCGGCGCGCCTCGCTGGACTTCGCCGCAGCCCTGCGACGGCTGTCGATCCGCTGCGACCTCGACCCGATCGCGCTGCTGCAGGTGTCCCTGCGCGACGGGACGACGTTGAAACGCGAGCAGGACGCGAGACGAGGCGCGAGTCTCGATCACACGTGGCAAACACCGGCCGCGGCGAGACGCGCGACCGGACTGGACACCGACGGAGCGATCGCCGGGCGTGGCTTCACGTGCGATCCGTTCAAGGCGTGCCTCGGTCTGGCGGCTGCGGCCGCGGCGCGGAAGGCGCGCATCTTCGAGCAGTCACCGGTCACGCGGATCCGGGACCGGCGCCGATCGATCGAGATTACGACCGCGACCGGGACCATCCACGCCGAATCGGCGATCGTCGCCACATCCGCGCGGCTGGCCGACCTGCGCGCCCTGCGGCGCCACCTGACGCCGTTCCACCGCTACACCGTCGTGACCGATCCGCTCGACACAGTCGTCCGCAAGGCGATCGGCCCGCCCGCGGCCGTCGTGCAGGACGACGACGCGCCGTCGCACCTGGTGCAATGGTTGAAGGACGGTCGAGTGATGGTGACGGGCGCCGACCAGCCCGCCGTCGCGCCGCGCACGCTCCCGCAGGCGCTGACGCAGCGTACCGGTCAGTTGATGTACGAGCTGTCACTCCTGTATCCGCCGATCTCCGGGACCCTGCCCGCGTGGTCCTGGGCGCAGCCGTACGACGCCACCGTCGACGGGCTGCCGTACCTCGGTCCGCACCGCAACTTTCCGCGCCACTTCTTCGCGCTCGGCGACGCCCGGCACGGTCCCGGCGCCTCCTGGCTCGCGAGCCGGCTGGCGATGCGGTGGGTGACCGGCCGGCCCGAGAAGGGAGATGAGGCCTTCGGGTTTGGCCGGGTGCTCTAACAGGGGTCAAGGTGCAGGGTTCAAGGTGCAAGGTTCACGGTCACCGCAACCGGCGGCGATTGCTCCAGGAGACCAGCATGCCGAACAGCCGTGAACAGGAGATCGACCACATCCTCCGCCGCGCCGGGTTCGGGGCCACGGACGAAGAGGTCAACAGCTACGCGCGGCTGGCGTTCGGGGGGGCGACGCTGGTCCTCGCGCGCCTGCTGTCGTACCAGCAGATTGCCGACACCGTGGACGAGCAGATCGGCAAGCCTGGCTACGTCGGCGTCACCGCCCGGGGCGAGTTCCAGCCGGCCGTGAACATCACCGATGCGCGCCAGCGCTGGCTCTTCCGGATGGTGCACACCGAGCGGCCGCTCCAGGAGAAGATGGCTCTCTTCTGGCACAACCACTTCGCGACCGGCTACACGAAGATTGCCGGAGAGATCGGTGCGACGGAAGCGACGCGGGTGCTGGCCGCGAAGCCGGAGGAGGATGCCGGCGGTGTGCTCGGTCAGCTGGAGCTGTTTCGGACCCGGGCGCTGGGGAACTTCCGTGATCTGCTGGTCGCGGTGGCGCA
>Ga0207701_10003626_pt1 | contig 15823 bp, 10 predicted proteins | sample KBSSwiSSwithPhiX_FD_184294 | JGI IMG/M metagenome (GOLD analysis project Ga0207701, IMG submission 184294) | Switchgrass rhizosphere bulk soil microbial communities from Kellogg Biological Station, Michigan, USA, with PhiX - S5 (SPAdes) (version 2) | ecosystem: Environmental > Terrestrial >... | reverse complement strand
CCGCGAGCTAAGTCAGTCTTGCCCTGTTTCATCAACGGAGTTGCTGAGTAACGATAGGCGGTTTCTCTGTTGGGGTCGATTGCAATTGCTTTTTGGTACCAGACCTCAGCTTGGCCAAAGTCTTCCTTTTGCATGTAGACGTCCCCGGAGAACAGCGCCGCCTCGTAGAGTTTTGGATCCAATGCAAGTGCCCTTTGATACTCTTTCAAGGCCTCATCCATCTTTCCCCGGGAGAAGAACGCTTCAGCGTTGACCATCATCGCTTGTGCTTGTCGATTTACTGAGAAGTCCGACTCAGATCCGTCGGCAGGTATGGCTTGAATCATCGCATCAATGTTAGGTACGTCATTGCCAAGCTCTTTCGCTTTAATAAACTCATTGCGGGCCCGAATCCGTAACGCCTTTCTCGTAGCGTCATCTGATGCATTCGCACCTTGTCCGAGCAACGCAGAACCAAGTGAATAGTGCACATCAGCGTTTTTTGGTTCGGCCGCGACAATCTTTTCCAAAAGGGGAACGGCCTCGACATACTTAACCTCTTTAAGCAGTTGATCTGCCCGTTCCTTCAACTCGGCAATGCTTTCCGTTTGTGCAAAAACTGAACCAACTGCGATTGAGAGATAGGCCAACAGACAGACCAGCCAGGCTGAGGACTTCAAAACTTTTCGAGGTGACATAGTTTCGCTCCACGAGGAATTTGCAAACTTTTTGAAGGGTGACTTAACCGTAACTGGGACTAGCGGTATTTTCAAGTCCCAGTAAGGAATGGTGAACTGGCCCGTTTCAACCTCTCCCAGTCCGACGTAAGATCTTTCAGTACAAACCTGCAGCTGGATTTTTCGCGCGTACCCCCGTACCGCACTCAATAGAAATCTTTCTGTCGCCCCGGCAATGAAGGCGTTACGTTGTGAGACCCGCTTACGCTCTCTCGCGCCTTCGTCGACGTTTGGAAATGATCAATCCTGCTATGCCAGAACCGAGCATGAGCATTGTGGTGGGTTCAGGAACTGGAGTTTGTCCGCCAGGAGTAAAACTCGTGATTGTGATGCGCGCCGTTTGGTTGTAAAGCTGAGTAGACGCAGTATCGTTGTTGGCGAAGAAGTCGAGCAACTCGATGGTGAATGATCCGGAGCCACCTTCCACAGTCGTGAATACGAAGGGGCCACTTCCGGTAAGCCAGTCGACTAAGACAAAACGCGATCCAGCACCTTCAGCTTCATCAAAAAACCCGCTGAAGCTCAACGACGCAACTGGCGACGTAAGATTTCCTGTCAAGGTGATCGGAAGGCAGGGGCTATCGATACAACCGGACTCGACTAAAGCAACCCCGGGACCAACTGTATATTGGCCGAAAACAAAAGCGAACGTTTGACCGGTGGCGGTTACGTTGAAATTGTTACTAAAAGGCTGTCCGATAAATCCGACCTGGCCTGAGAGTGACGAAACTAAAGGGTTTTGCGAATTGCTACTGCCGGTAATGGTTAGCGTGTCGGCATGCGCCGTCGTCTGACAAAGTGCAACAAGGCACAACAGTCCGACTGCCAGTGATGACAACCTGGCTACATGAGGATTGAGGGTTTGCTTGATCATTTAGATGGTTCTCCTTGGTGATTTTCAAAGCAGCCTAGGGTCTGGGTTTGAATTTGAGATTAAGGGTGCATAGAAAAACTAGCTTCTCCATCGGATAATCTCGGGTATGGCTTTCTACTTAGGTAGCGAGGAAATGCGGTTAAGAAAGTTGACGTCGAGACTCTGATGGAAAACTGACGTGAGCTAGCGGCGTTTGGGCGCTAAGGATTCAATTTCCACAAGGGCCCGAAGAATATATGCGCGAGCAATAACTCTGTCAACGAGCTTTGACACGAGCTTTGACACTATGATGCGATGCCCAAGGGAGGACTCATCCACTAGGATATCGCTAAATCTTCCTTCGGCTCGATAATATTTCCAAAGTCATTCGCTACCTTGCAGTGACGACGACTGCCATTGAAGTATTTTCTTCCTCTTTACCTGTTTGCCTATTTATGCGCCGCCTTTTTTTGGCGATCTTTTAAGGTATGGAAGAAAACGGGCGTCAATCCCGTGGTCTTCAAAAGTCCGGACAACGCACATGACTTTATCGGACAGATGTTCAAGCTCCTTTTCGCACTCATCTTCGTGTCAATTTTTATCCATTCATTCTTGCCCAATGCCTACAGTTACTTGGGTCCTATCCACTGGCTGCAACACCCGTGGTTGAGATGGACCGGGACAGGCCTGTTGATCCTGTCGGTGCTATGGACAGTCGTGGCCCAAGCTCAAATGGGCGAATCATGGCGCATCGGCATAGACCATGAACATCAGACCGCGTTAGTCAGTAGAGGCGTATTTGGGTTTTCAAGAAATCCGATCTTCCTTGGAATGACGATTACGTTGGTAGGACTCTTTGTCGTCATCCCCAATACTCTTACTGCTCTAACTCTTCTAATGGGTGTTGTGCTGATTCAGATACAAGTACGGCTTGAAGAAGAGTTTCTTGTTAAGACCCACGGTGAGGAATACTGCCAATACAGACGACAGGTTCGCCGGTGGCTTTAGGGTCCGCTCATACTCGATGAAATTGTCGCCACGAAAGGGCTAGAACAGAGTTCTCACGCGGGTGGGCCAACCGGAATGGTTAACAACGGCGCGGCGCCATGACGCAACACTCTTTCACTATGACTGCCTCGTAGACTATCCAGAAAACCATTGCGGCCATCAGTAGACATCACGATCAAATCGGCTTCAACGTCTTTAGCGGCGTCGACAATACTCTGAATGACATCGCCCGTTCGTAGTTCTTGCTCCCACTCCCAACCAACTACTTCGGGACGACGAAAAGTCGGCATTGTAGACTCATCACCAACGTGCATTAGAACGAAGGTTCCTGCAGGACACTTAAATTTTTCAACCAACCTCGCGGCAGCTTCTATGGCAGGGTGAGGCCGCGGAGACCGAGCGACTGGTATAAGAATCTTACGCAAGTGCACTGAACCATCTCGAGCATCTACAAACCCATCGCTATCACCAGGAATAAACAGAGTCATCTCCCACGCTTTTCGCGCAACTGGTTCAGCCACAGATTTGCCGAGCCAACGCGCACGTCCGTCGTGCTGGTTTGTAGCAAGCACAATCAAGTCGGCGGGATGTTTCTTGAGATAATGAAGAACTGCCGCGACCGGATCACTGTTCTGGGCCAGTATTTTCCGCACGTCGATGCCAAGCTCTCCAACGGCTGATGTCGGGCTTCCCTTTGCCAACAATCCCCACCGTTCGAGTGTTTCACGCACACCAGGAAAGTCAGTCCAGTCCGACGTCCCGTGCGGTGAGACGTTTAATAGCGTGAGTCCGGATTGCGCCAACAGCGCTATCTTGAGTGCATGATGGAATGCCACCATGCTCCCTTCTGAAAAATCGGTTGGATGCAACACACTTTCGATGATCGCGTCTTGGTCTTCCATTAGCTGGCCCACTCAATTCAGATTTGTTTACGGAACATTAGGATTGACCCCAACTCCTCAAACAAGTGTGACGCTCTCATCAGAATTGGCAGGTGATCAATACTGTGAGGATTGAGTTTAGGGTCATCAGAGGTTTTCACCACTGTTAGAATTGACAGTAGTCTTGTTGTTACCAACAGCGGCCGGCCGATAATGGAAGCAGGCGCAACGGAAGCACTACACACAAGAGCGAGCAACCAGAGACTCGTTATCGTCATGACCTCGATCAGGGAATTAGGTCCAGCAGCTCTTCGCCGACGGTGGTGTTGTCGAGAGCCGTGCTGTTCAGGAGCACGAAGACACCGCGCCCGCTTGTCTTGTCAAACCCGATCCATGACCTAAAGCCGGGAACAGCTCCACTCTTGGAAATTCGCACCCCACCCGTGCACTGGTCGATATCCTCAGTCCAAGCCAGACCTGTGCACCTCCCACAATCCTCCACCGATGTGCACGTCGAATTCTTGCCCCAGGGCCCGCGACACTCCAAGGTTGTCTGCAACGCGGCGTCGACCTCGTTGTTGCTCTGTAAGACACCGGTGACGTTCTTGAGCCAGATCATCATATCGCTCGGAGTTGACCAGAGCCCGCCCGCTGGTTCACCGGCGATGGACTGACTGCTGGTTAGCGAGACGGTCCAGGGAGCGTTTGCACTGGCACGTGTGTGACCAACGGTTCGGCGAAAAAGGAAATCGCTTAAGGGAAAGTCCTCGGCGACGTTCGTGTCGAACATCCCCAGCGGAAGCATCACGTTACTACTATTGTCCCGCGACCACGTTCCCGCGCCGTCGTGATCCGAAAGGACGTTGCCGAGCACTGCATAGCCGAAGTTCGAATAGTTGTAGTGATTGATACGTGTCCAGCACGTCGGGTCGCCAACGCAGGTCTGCAGATCGGTGTACAGTTGTGTCTCGTCGGCTGGATTCTGGTATGGGTTTGGCATTTTTCTCGGGAGCCCTGACTCCATGTCCGCGAGTTGGAGCAGTGTGATCTTTGGTATCTGGTAAAGATCGGGCAAGTACTTATCTACTCGATCGTTGAGCTGCACCGAGCCCTGGTTCACGCGCAGAGCCAACAAAGTGGCCGTCATCGTCTTGGTTACCGAGCCGATCCAGAAGAATGAGTGACTGGTCGGCGTAACATTCGAACCGGTAAGCACCTCGCCGTAGCACTTGGTCGCGGTATACGCTCCGTTTGGGCCGATTGCGCCCATGCACATGCCTACGAAGTCTCCCGAGAACTTGCGCGCAACCTTGTCGAAGGCGCCATTGACCGTGGCCTTTCGTTGCGGACACGCGACGACGCTGATCGCCGTATCGACCGAACTCTGCGCCTGAACGTGTCCGGCGACCAACGACAGCAACACCGACAATATGGCGGCCCTGTATTTGTATTTGCTTAGCATGATGAACCCTCCTAACTGAGAGAGCGTTACCGCTCGGTTTACAGATCGCTGCATTGCTCGTGGAGCGAAATATTTATAGTCACGCGACGTTCCTTGTTTTCTCGAGAACGTTCGCGCTACGGCAACGGATAGCGATTGATGAATTCGATAACGGACGGACCCCAGAGCTTGACCTGACTTTCAACAGTCACAAAGTTTCCGTGCGCTTGCTTCCACTCCGGACCTTTACTGCTATTCGGATCTTCGTCCCAGGGCGCTGCGGGAAAGATGTCGGCCTGCGAGCGGTATTTTTGGTTGATGGCTATGCCGAAAAGTGTTTTGGTTGGCGCCAGCGTTCGTCCATTCTTCGGTTGCAGGAAATAGATCGGACGTTGTTGGTCTTCCATCGCGCAGGAGAGTTCGCTCTTCCAGAACGGCAGACTGTCTCCCCACGACAATTCAGCGCCTGAGATATCGATGGCTACACTCTGCAATTCGACTTGTTCAGAGATCTTGGCGTTCGCGAAGATTGTCACCGCCCCGCCAAATGAGTGACCGAGGATAGCGATGCGCTTGGGGTCGGCGAGACTCCCGCGCGCGCCGCCGCCATCTCTGCCAATGGCCCCATGAAATTTGATGTAAGCAAGCTGCGCGGAAATATCGACGTATTGCTGCCGCACATAGTCCACTTCCAGCGCGTTCTTCGAACAGGCAGAACCGCCGTCGCAGCGATGACAATCGCAATTGCCATTGACCAGGCAGGCAGCGACATAGTCGTCCGTGTGAATTCCTGTGGACCTGATTCCCGAACCTGGCTTCCCATTGTGTCCGCGCCGGAGAGGCGCAAAAAAGACGAAGCCATGATTCACGAAATACTTGGCCATCGCGCACGGCTCGCCGCGCGTCTGAGCGTGTCCGTGATTGTAGATAAGTACCGGCTTGTCTTTGTTGACTTCGCCATCTTTGAAATACAGCCAGCCTCTCAGTTGGATGGTGTGACTGGGGTCCCCCTGGTCCGCACGCGGGTCGTTGGGATCACTGGCGGCGATTGGCCCGAGATAGGTGACGCGCTGCATCTGAATTCCGGATGATGGACCCCAGGTCGCATCGCACTCTGACACGTCGGCCAGTGCGGATGCTGACGCACCAGCAATGACTGCCAGGACGATGGAGATTTTCAAAAGGGTGGTGTTTCTCATGGTGTTCCCTCCTCTGCTTATTTCGACGAAAGGAAAGTCGAGGTTAATCGGGGACCGGCGGTGGTACCTGTCGGATCGCCGGTGGTCCAGAAAGTGCGAAGACGGTTCGGCCGTTGGCGTTGTTGATAACCTCGACCGTTTGCACAGTCGATGGTCCAGGCGGAAGCGCGTTACTGTCACCGATAGGCGGCGGGTTTTCAGTGATTACCGGACGGAGTTGAGCGCGAACCGGACCCGGCGGCAATTCGCCAAAATTAAGATCGACGGACGTTGACTCACCTCGCTGCAGTTCCACGACCTGGCGAATAACATCACCGCTGCGATTGGTGACGGGACGGCCCGCAGCGTTGAGGAATCTGATGACCATGCGCGTTGGCCCTGGCGGATAGCCGGAATCATTGGGCGCGATAAAATTGGTGACATTCACGCGCACCGTCTGCCCTTCCGTGATGCCGACCATACCGAAAGAGATGCGATCATTAACCGGCGGGGGTAGTTGGTCCTGGGCCTGCACCTTTCGTGTCCCGTGAAAGGCGCTCAGCGTCATTAGAGTTCCGATCGCTAAGAGCATCGTCGCGATTGTTAATATGCGTTTCGTTTTCACGATGTCGTTCTCCTTGTTAAATAGAGCGTTGTCGCTCAGCTGAAAGCTGACTGCTGCCAGTTTCGGCGGGTCAGCCAGAGCTCTCCGTAAGGGTCGGGCTACTGCCCCAAACTTTTTGCCCTCACTTAATAACGCGCTGATTCGCCGCTGCACACACACTCTAGAGGTAAGCTTTTATTGCCGACGCCGCGCTCTGCGGGTGAAAAAGTTGAATGGTGCTACAATTTGCTGGCCCGACAAGCGAGTTTCTAAAACGGATGCGTGGCTAACCATGGCGACCCCCTTGACGCAAGAAGTCACCGGATTGCTTGAGGACTGGAGCAATGGCGATCGAGCCGCCTATGACAAACTCGTCCCACTGGTCCATGACGAATTGCACCGGCTGGCCCACCACTACATGAGTCGCGAGCGTCCGGGCCACACCTTGCAAACGACCGCGCTGGTTGACGAGGCCTACCTGCGACTGATTGATCAGACAAACGTGCGCTGGCAAAACCGTACCCACTTTTTCGCCATCGCCGCCGAGTTGATGCGCCGCATCCTGGTTGACTACGCGCGCCGCCACGCGCGGGCCAAGCGCGGCGGCGGAGCGCAAATGGTTTCCCTGGATGAGGCCGCGCTGGTTTCCCGGGAGCGTTCCACCGATCTGGTGGCGTTGGACGAAGCGTTGACGAAGTTAGCCGAGCTGGACCCGCGCAAGAGCCGCGTAGTGGAGTTGCGCTTTTTCGGTGGCCTGGACGTGAAAGAAACCGCGGAGATCCTCAAAGTCCACCCAAACACGGTCATCAAGGATTGGAATCTGGCAAAGGCCTGGCTTCACAGCAGAGTGATGACTAATTATGAGTGATCAGGCCGTGGGCTAGTTTTCTCATTACTCATCACTATTCTTGTTCTCATGACACCAGAACGATGGAAACAAGTCGAAGAACTATTTCACGCGGTGGCCGCGCGTCCTGAAGCCGAGCGCTCGGCCTTCCTCGACCGCGCCTGCGCAGGCGATGAGGCGTTGCGTGGCGAAGTCGAGCGCTTGTTCGCATCGCATGAGAAGCCGGGCAGCTTTATGAAAGCTCCGGCGCTGGAAGCAGCCGCCAAGGGACTCGCGAACGAGCCAGCCGGCTTAATGATTGGAAACACTATCGGGCACTTCAAGATTCTCTCCCTGCTGGGCGCGGGTGGCATGGGAGAAGTTTACCTTGCGCAGGACACCACGCTCGGTCGCAGAGTCGCCCTCAAATTACTGAGGGGCTATTCGACGACAGACAGCGTGCGAAGGTTTCAGCAAGAGGCGTACGCCGCCTCGGCACTCTCGCATCCGAACATCGCGCACATCTACGAATTTGGCGAAGCCGCAGGCTCAAACTTCATCGTCATGGAGTACATCGAGGGCCAATCGCTGGCAGAGCGCATTAGTGGCCGGCCACTTGCGACTGCGCAGATCCTGGATATCGGCATGCAGGTCGCGGATGCTTTGGACGAGGCACACTCGAAAGGGATCACGCATCGCGACATCAAATCCGCCAACGTCATGGTTACGGCGCGCGGTGCGGTAAAGGTGCTGGACTTTGGACTAGCCAAGCTCGCCGGCCCTGCGGACGAACAGACGCCTGACAATGAAGCGGCCACTCGAGTCAAGACTCGTCCCGGAGTAGTCATGGGGACCGTGAGTAACATGTCGCCAGAACAAGCGTTGGGGCGGGACCTTGATCACCGCACCGACATCTTTTCGCTCGGTGTAGTGCTGTACGAAATGGCGACGGGACAGCTGCCTTTTAGCGGCAAAAGCGTCACTGAGACTATCGACCAAATCGCTCATGCTCAGCCGAACGCCATCTCCCGCTTCAATTACGATGTTCCGGTAGAGCTCGAAAACATCATCAAGAAAGCTCTGCGAAAAAACAGAGACGAGCGATATCAAACAGCGCGTGACCTTCAGGTTGACCTCAGGAGTTTGAAGGAAGACTTACAATTTGAAGAGAAGCAGCAAAGATCAACGCCACCGGAAGCGAGCGGCCCGACGGGTTCGAGAAGCGCAAGTCGTGAGAACCTAAAATCTGCTTCCGAGCCGGCCATTCGCACCGCAGAGATCGGCGCGACACGCCCGACATCCAGTGCCGAGTATGTCGTGAGCGGGATCAAGCACCACAAAGTCATTGCGTTGGTCGCTCTTGTGATTCTTGTCGCAGGAGTTGCAAGTCTCGCCGCTTACTTCCACGCGAGAAATACTGAAGTGGCAATTGAATCCATTGCCGTCCTGCCTTTTAGCAATCAGAGTCACGATCCGGATACGGAATACTTAAGCGACGGCATCACCGAGAGCATCATCAACAGCCTTTCACAACTCTCGGATCTGCGCGTGCTCGCCAGGAGTACCGTCTTTCGTTACAAGGGTCGCGAAACAGATCCGTTGGCCGTAGGCCGCGAGTTGGGCGTTCGTGCGGTACTGGTCGGGCGCATCATTCAGCGTGGGGATAATCTTACCGTCAGCGTGGAGTTGGTCGATGTGCGCGACAATAAACAGCTGTGGGGCGAACAGTATCAACGCAAAGTCTCAGACCTGCTGGCCGTCGAGCGAGACATTGCCCAGGAGATCACCGGCAACCTCCGATTAAAACTTTCCGGCCCGGAGCAGAGCCGTGTGGCCAGGCATTACACGGTAAACCCCGAGGCTTACCCCCTTTATCTGGAGGGCCGCTACTTCTGGAATAAATTTACTCCGGCGGATCATCAGCGAGCAGCTGAGTACTTCAATCAGGCCATCGCGAAAGATCCGACTTTCGCCCTGGCCTACGTAGGTTTGGCTGACACGTACGGTGCTTCAGCAACTAATAGCTGGATCAACCCTCTGGAGGGCTACACGAAGGCGAAAGCAGCGGTGAAGAAAGCATTAGAGATTGATGACACGCTCGCCGAAGCGCACGCCACTCTGGGCGCTCTCACTATGTTTTATGACATGGACTGGACTGTTGCCGAACGAGAATACAAACGTGCCTTCGAACTCAATTCAAACTACATATTGAATTACGAAGTCTACTCCTATCTGCTATCTGCTACAGGGCGACCGGATGAGGCAATCGACATGGGTAAACGCGGTTTGAAAATTGATCCGCTCTCGGTCGTTCTCAGCAATGACACGGGCCAGGCCTACTACCTGGCCCGAAGGTACGATGAGGCCCTCAAACAATATCAGAAGTCAATCGAACTTGATCCAAGCGATCCCTCAGCGTACCTCGGTCTAGGCACCATCTACGAGCAACAGGGAATGTACGACCAGGCCATTGCAGCTTATCAAAAAGCGATCAAGGGTTCTGAAAGGACATCCATCATCCTGGGATCGCTCGGCCATGCCTACGCGGCATCAGGCAGAAGCGGCGAGGCGCTGAAGATACTCAACGAATTGAAGGAGATGGCCAAACAGAAGTATGTCTCAGCATATGATCTGTCGGTTCTTTACACTGGCCTGGGCGATAAAGATCACGCGATAGAACAACTCAACAAAGCTTATGAAGAGCGCGCCGGCTGGATCATTAATCTGAGGGTTGAGCCGCTGTTCGATCCGCTGCGCTCAGACCCACGGTTCCATGATCTTTTGCGGCGCTGGGCCTTCGCGCCGTCAGCAGGCGGCGTCGGATTGTAGATATGAAATTGAAGACCTTGAGGCACGCGGGAAAAATTGATGACGCCTGAACGCTGGCAGCAAATCGAGGAGCTATTTCACTCGGTCGCCGCGCGTCCGGCTGTAGAGCGCACCGCATTCCTCGACCGGGCCTGCACTGGCGACGCAGAGTTGCGCGCCGAAGTCGAGCGCCTGCTCGCATCACACGACGAAGCCGGTAGTTTCATCAAAGCACCAGCTTTTGAAGTTGCCGCCGGCATGATCGCGGACCGGGGAAGCCAGTCGATGGTCGCACAAACCATTGGCCAGACCATCGGCCCCTACAAGATTCTTTCGCTGATCGGCGCGGGCGGCATGGGCGAAGTTTATCTCGCGCAGGACACTCGGATGAGCCGCGACGTCGCGCTCAAACTACTGCCCGCCCACCTTACAAGAGAGGCCCAGCGGGTGGCCCGCTTTCAAAATGAGGCGCGGGCTCTGCTCGCCCTCAATCATCCAAACATTGTAACCATTTACGAGATTGGAGAAGCTGACGGCGTTGAGTTCATCGCTTCCGAATTCATCAGAGGCGAGACTGTGCGTGAGCGGTTGACGCGGTTGCCGTTGAATTTGAGCGAAGCTCTGGACGTGGCCACACAGGTAGCCGGGGCGTTGGCTGAAGCGCATGCGGCAGGGATCATCCATCGCGACATCAAGCCTGAGAACATCATGCTGCGGCGCGACGGATATGTGAAGGTGGTCGACTTTGGCCTCGCCAAGCTGATGGAGCAAGAGATCCGGCAAGTGGATGCGCAAGCGGCAACGCGCTTGCTGGTGGAGACAAAGCCGGGCCTAGTGATGGGAACGGCCGCCTACATGTCGCCGGAGCAGGCGCGCGGAACCACTGTTGACGAACGATCGGACATCTGGAGCCTGGGCGTTGTGCTCTTTGAGATGGTCAGCGGACGAGTTCCGTTTGGCGGAGACACGACCAGCGATGTTATTGCGGCGATTCTGCAAAACGAATCACCCAGGCTCAGCCGCTATGTGCGAGAAACTCCCGAAGCTTTGGAATGGTTGGTGAGCAAGGCGCTCGCTAAGGATCGAGCTGAACGATATCAAACAGCAAGAGAATTGCTCGTTGACCTGCGACGTCTGAAGCAAGGATTGGAATTGGCCAGGGAAATGGAGCGTTCCGGCTTGCCGCAGTCAAGTGTCGTTGCGACAAGCAAGTCCGCAGAACTTCCAGTTGACACTGCGGACAACCCGGAATCGAAGAGGCACCAGTCATCCGAAGCACACCGGGTCTCAAGTGCAGAATATGTCGTCTCCGAGATCAAACGGCACCGGGCGGGAGCAATCATCGCGCTGATCTGCATCTGCGTCGTAATAGCGAGCGCAGTCTACGCTCTACGGCTCTGGTTGTTGAGAAACGCGCCCTCAGGCGAACACAAACCGATCTCCAGTCTATCTCTCAAATCCGTCTCGACCTTTCCCGGTTCGCACCGGGCTGCGAGTTTTTCTCCAGATGGCAATAGCATTGTGTTTATTAACCAGGTGAACCAGGTCTCACAGGTCTGGGTAAAGAATCTTTCTCACGGAGACCCTGTGCAAATTACTTTCGATACCGAACAGGCTGACCGCCCGCGCTGGTCACCACAAAACGACCAAGTGGTCTATGTTCGTGGGTCGCCAAAAACATCCAGCATCTGGTCCGTGTCTCCTGAAGGCGGCACTCCGCGGAAGGTCATTGAAGGGGGGCGCAACCCGAATTGGTCCGGCGACGGCGGGCGTTTGGTTTTTGAAAGAGGGTATGACGTTTGGACGGCGAACGCTGATGGCAGCGATCAACGCAAGCTGGAAGGCGTGCCGCCGACCGACCTCTTAATAGCTGACCGGATGCCCGCGTTCTCACCAGATGGATCGCTGATAGCATTTTTTCAGAAGGACAAAGGTCCGATCGGCGACTATTGGGTTATCCCGGCAACGGGAGGACCTGCACACCAATTAACCTTCGATTCGATTCACGGAGGCGCGCCGGTGTGGACGTCAGACAGCCGGTTCATCATTTTTCCGTCAAAACGCTCGGGCAGCCTGACGCTCTGGAAAGTTCCCGCCGCGGGTGGACAGCCTGAGCCAGTGCTGGTAAGCGCGGGCGAAGATACGGAGCCGGAGATTTCTCGTGACGGACACAAGCTCATCTACACCAACGCCCGCAATAGTTTTGTACTCAAGCTTACCGATTCGGCCACGTTAGTTTCTCGTGAGTTAAAAGAATCTCCAACCGATATTTTTGATCCTTCGTTCTCTCCGCGTGGAGACAAGGTATTGTTTTTTGCGTTTGCAAGCGAAGGCGAAATACAGCTCTTCATCTGCAACGTCGATGGAGGCGATCTTACGCAACTCACCCGTGGAAAAGGTGAACGGAACATCCATCCGCATTGGTCGGCCGACGGTTCGTTCGTTTACTTTTACCAGATTCGTCCCACGACTTCTTTCCGCAGGATTTCCAGCAGCGGCGGTGCTAGTACTGAACTAGTAGCAGGATGGGAATGGGGCACGAATAACGGCGCCCGCGTGGACCCGACGGGCAAGCAAGTAATCTACTCCAAGCTTGATAAGGGCGCTGAAGTTGCGACCATGATTAGGGACCTCGAGACTGGAAAGGAGACGGCGTTTACGACAGCATTGGCCCATCCGCTCTGGTCGCATAATGGTGATTTCGTTGCCGGCGCGAACGAGAGCGATGTAACTATCTGTCCAGTGGCCGGCGGCGACTGTCGCAAGCTGACAAAAGGCCACAATCCTCATTGGTCTATTGACGATTCCAACATCTACTTTTGGCGTCAAGTCAGGGACGCCCTGGAGATTTGGTCCATCCCCTTCGCGGGCGGGATGGAAAAGAAGATTGCTGACCTGCGGCCAGTTCACCCCATTGGCCAATTCTTCGACGTTTCGCCGAAGGGCCAACTGGTCTGGGTAGAATACCAGCGAGGTAGGCAGGAGCTGTGGCTTTCCGACTCTTTTAATCCCTAACCTAAATATCTCTCTTCGAGCGGATGCGCGATCCCTTACCCTTCCGCAGTTAGCACAACTTTGATCACACCGTCAGTGCGATCCGCGAAGAGCGTGAATGCTTCCTGTGCTCGACTCAACGGAAAGGTGTGAGTAATCAATCAGCGACCTTGATGACCCTTGCGCTCCGACCGCCCGCGGCATAGACTCATGCTCCCCCCGAATCCATAAACCTCAGCCTCAGGAGGAAAAAATGAAAACACTACTTTGCGTGCTGCTTTTGTCGGCACCCATCGCGGCCCAAGTCGCGCCCGACGCCACTCTTCTTTCAGGTGGACCAATTACAGTTTCAGAGTACAAATTGCCTGCTGGTATCGATCCGGTTCTTTCCACGGATCTCGCAACGGAACTTTGGGCACGAGTCTACCGCCCCGCAACTCTTGGAAGTTCAACGCATGCGCTCTTAGTTTTGCTCCATGGCAACCATGCCACATGCGGAAGGATTGCCGGACCGGGCGAACACTTTGACATCAACGTTCAATACACTTTCACGGGTACGTGTCCCGCCGGCTTTATACCGGTCCCGAGCCATGCCGGGTATGGCTACTTCGCGGAGCGGTTGGCGAGTCTCGGCTATATTGTCGTATCCATTAACGCGAACAGAGGCATCAATGCAGCGCCCGGAGTTGTCGGTGATGGTGGGTTAAACCTTCGTCGCGGCCGGTTGGTGCTACGTCACCTTCAACGGCTAAGCAGATGGAACTCCGGCGCGGAAACTCCTCCCGCCGGCCTCAATGACCTGGTTGGAAAAATCGATTTCAGCCACGTTGGTCTGCTGGGACACTCACGTGGTGGTGAGGGCATGCGTGCAGCATACAATCTTTATCAAAGCGACCCCGGCGGCACTAACTGGCAAGCTCTTATTGGAGCAGTCACTTTCGAGGGCATCTTTGAAATTGGACCGGTAGACCGACAAACCGCATTGACTTTGAATGCGCTGGGAACGGCATGGAACGTACTGCTACCCATGTGCGATGGTGATGTGTTCAACCTTCAAGGTGTGCGGCCATTCGATCGAATGCTGAGGGTAACTTCGGAATCACCGGCCCGGCAGAAATCTACTTTCGCCGTGTGGGGAGCGAATCACAATTTCTACAACACCGAATGGCAAGTGAGTGATTCGCCTGGCTGTTTCGCCAACCAACGAATGTTCGATCATGCTGGCGGATCAGGCGACGAACGCACAACAGCTCTTTCGAGCACGGTGGCGTTTTTCGTCGCCAACGTTGGGGCAACCAAACTTCCCGAGTACAACCGGAATTTTAATCCGCAATTCGAGCTACCGGCATCGCTCACAGCCATTACCAGAATCGATCGAGGTTACACTGATTCGCCGGATTCATCGTTCACCTCAGTCTTCGATGACTTCACCGGTCCTACCGGTTTCAATAGCCATGGACCGGCTAACAGTGCCGCCAACGTTTCTGTAATTCATGCTCCGGTCGCGAACCATGACCCGTTGCTGCAACGTGCGGCTTTGGTTTCGTGGAATGGACCGGGGGCTGATACTTTTTTCCAAAGTAACTGGACCAACTTAGGCGGCGTAAATGCAAGTTCGTTTGGCACGGTTGATTTTCGCGTGTCAAGACAATGTGCCAATCCACTGGACCTTCTTTGCAGCAAACAGTCTAACTGGTTCAATTTCGAAACCAACTTTTCGATCCGTTTGGTTGCCGGAGACGGAACTCTTTCCAACCCGGTGCAACTTCACGACTATCTCTCTTTGACCGGACCAGTAGGTAGTCTTGTTTTCGGTTTCGGAACAGCGGGACATCCAATCCTGCAGACGGCGCGCATTCCGCTCGCGGCGTTCGGCAATAGCTCGATTGTCAGTAACTTGCGCGGTGTGCGGTTCACCTTCGATGACACCCGACGCGATGAAATCTACATCGCAAACATTCAACTCTCAAAACTCAACGGGCTGTTGGCGCCCGCTCACGCAGCGCCATCGCTGCTGCCCATCGCTGATACACTCATCGACACGGTAAACAGCGGAAATGATGTCAACAAGATTAAGTCGATCCGATCGGTCCAGTCTGGAACAGGTCCGAACGGTGTTGAAATTGAGCTGACCAGCAATCGTGAGTTTTTGCCGCAGGGTGAAATGCTTACACTTCGCCTTGGTTCGCTGGAATTCAACCTTAGCCACTATCCAAGTACCGGTGAGACTACCCGGATAATCTTTACGCTAACACCCGAGGAGTTTGCACAAGTCACTCAAGGTGATTCGGTGGTCGTCGACTACGGAAGCGGTGCAAGCAGGTGGAACTTCGGGAAGGTTGATAAGAGCATGCTCAATCGCTAGCTGTCTGGATTGGTTAGAGCTGTTAAAAACCGATAATGGTGGAGTCGAACCCGAAGTTCTTTCGGACAACACTAGTCGTACGAAATATCTAGTACTGGTCATTTTGAGCAGGCGTAGTGTCTCGCGAACTTCCTCTCATTCTCACCGTG
>Ga0207701_10003625_pt1 | contig 15827 bp, 11 predicted proteins | sample KBSSwiSSwithPhiX_FD_184294 | JGI IMG/M metagenome (GOLD analysis project Ga0207701, IMG submission 184294) | Switchgrass rhizosphere bulk soil microbial communities from Kellogg Biological Station, Michigan, USA, with PhiX - S5 (SPAdes) (version 2) | ecosystem: Environmental > Terrestrial >... | reverse complement strand
TTGTGGATCGACCCGGGCGATCCCGATCATCTCATCCTGGCAGGTGATGCTGGCGTAAACGTGTCGTTCGACAACGGCGCAAGCTGGCTCCAGACGGTGATGCCGCTCGGCCAGTTCTACGATCTCGACGTCGATATGCAGGAGCCGTACAGGGTCTACGGCGGCATGCAGGACACGGCGTCGTGGAGCGGACCGAGCCGGACTTACGACAACGACGGCATCACCGACCACGACTGGATCAAGCTGCGCTCGGTCGGCGACGGGATGGCGATCCATCCTCATCCGCGCGATCCGGCAATCGTCTACATGGCGCAGAACAACGGCAACCTGTCGCGGCTCGACATGCGCACGTGGACGCGAACCGAGCTGCAGCCCGATCCCGCGATGGCCGCCAAGCTCGGGCTCCACGAATTCCGCTGGGACTGGTCGCCGCCCTTCATCGTGGCGTCGCAGGATCCGAACGTCCTGTATGTCGGCGGCAACTACGTCTTCCGCTGCCAGATCGGCGGCGCGCTACCGAACGGCGAAGTCGAGCACACGTGCAGCGTCATCAGTCCCGATCTGACGGCGCAGCAAGACAAGCCGTTTCCGCCGGTCGGCGAAGGACATCACAGCTACGGCGCGCTGTTCTCGCTGGCGCAGTCACCGGTGGATGCCGCGGTATTGTGGGCAGGCGCTGACGATGGGCCGATTCATGTGTCGCGAGATGGAGGCCAGCGGTGGACCCGCGTCGATGGCAGCCTGCCGGCCGGATCGTACAAGAACGGGTTCGTCTCGAAGATCGAGCCGTCGCGCAAGAACGCCGGCACGGCCTACGTCGCCTTCGACCTCCACTACAACGACGATCCGAAGCCGTACCTGTTCAAGACGACCGACTTCGGCGCCACCTGGACGACGATCACCAACGACCTGCCGTCATGGGGCACGACGTACGTGATTCGAGAGGACCCGCACAACGAGCGCGTGCTCTATGTCGGTACCGAGTCGGGCTTGTTCGTGTCGATTGACGGCGGCGGCCACTGGGTGCGATGGAAAGGGACGCTGCCGCACACGGCGGTGCGCTCGCTCGTCGTGCACCCGCGCGACAGGGAGATTGTCGTCGGCACGTTCGGCCGGTCGATCTGGGTGGGCGATGTCTCGGTGATCGAGCAGCTCGAGACGGCGATGAGCCAGTCGACCTACATGTTCGAGGTGAAGCCGGCGATCGCGCACAACATCCGCTATCGCTACGGCACGGCGGTCGAGGAGATCAACGGCGACCTGTTCTTCCGCGCTCCCAACCCGCCCTACGGCGCCACGATTTCGTACCGGCTGGCGAACGCGGCGGGCGGCGATGCCAAGGTGACGATCACCGATGCCAGCGGGAAGGTCGTGCGCAGTCTGACCGGGCCCGGCACCGTCGGGCTGCATCACGTCCAGTGGGATCTCGAAACCGACGAAGCGAAGGCTCAGGGGACTCAGGGCTTCGGGCCGGGGCGGGACCGCACGGCCGTGACGCTTTCGGAGCGGCAGCGCCGCCGGCGCGTGACGCCGGCGACCTACACGGCGACGCTCGAGATCGGATCGACGCGGCTGACGCGGCCCGTGGTCGTGCGCGCCGAGGCCGGGCTCAGGCCGGAGGGCGGAAGCTCCGCAGCGCGGCCGTAGCGGCGCACGTAGGCCGGGGCTTCAGCCCCGGCGCGCCTTCAGCCCCGGCGCGGCTAAAGCTGCGCCCTACGACGAGCGCCCTACGGACGAACCTGTTGTTTCTCCGGCGCGATGCGCTCGCAGCCGCCCATGAACGGGCGCAGCGCGTCGGGGATGACGACCGATCCGTCCTTCTGCTGATAGTTCTCCAGGATCGCGATCCACGTGCGTCCCACCGCCAGCCCGGATCCGTTCAGCGCGTGGACGAAGTCCGCCTTCCCGGTTCCGCCGCCACGGAACTTGATGTTCGCGCGGCGCGCCTGAAACGCCTCGGTGTTGCTGCACGAGGAGATCTCGCGATACGTTTTCTGGCTCGGCAGCCACACTTCGATGTCGTAGGTCTTGGCGGCGGCAAACCCCATGTCGCCGGTGCACAGCAGCATGGTGCGGTACGGCAGCTCCAGCTGCTTCAGGATGTCTTCCGCGTCCGCGGTCAGCGACTCCAGTTCGTCGTACGACTGCTCGGGCCTCGTCAGCTTCACCAGCTCCACCTTATCGAACTGGTGCTGGCGAATGAGACCGCGCACGTCCTGGCCGTACGACCCGGCCTCGCTGCGGAAGCACGGCGTGTACGCGGTATACCGAATCGGCAGCTCACGGCCATCGAGAATCTCGCCGCGGTGGATGTTGGTGAGCGGCACTTCCGCGGTCGGGATGAGATAAAGATCCCACTCGCCGGCGATCTTGAACAAGTCCTGCTCGAACTTCGGCAGCTGGCCGGTGCCCTGCAGCGTCGCGCTGTTGGCGAGGAACGGCGGCTCGACCTCGCGATAGCCGGCGCGGGTGTGGCGCTCGAGCATGAAGTTGATGAGCGCGCGCGACAGCCGCGCGCCGGCTCCGCTCAAGATCGAAAAGCGCGCCCCGGCGATCTTCGTCGCACGTTCGAAGTCGAGGATTCCAAGTGCGGGGCCGAGATCCCAATGGGCCGCCGGAACGAAGTCGAACTCGCGCGGCTCGCCGACGCGGCGCACCTCGACGTTCTCGGCCGCGCTCTTCCCCACCGGCACGCTGGAGTGCGGCAGATTCGGCAGCTGGAGCAGCGCCACCGACAATTGATGATCGACCGAGTCGACCTGGAATCCGAGCTGCTTGATCTGCTGCGCGCGCAAGCGGTTGGCTTCCTGAATCGGCCCGGTGTCCTTCCCCTGCCGCTTCGCGCGCGCGATCTCGTCGCCCGACGTGTTCTGCTCCCGCTTGAGTCCTTCGAGCTCGGGGATGAGACGCCGCCGCGCCGTCTGGAGCGTCGCGATGTCCTCGAGCGCCTTGTCCGGATCGATGCCGCGGTTCTTGAGGCCGGTGCGAACCTCTTCGATGTGGTCGCGGATGTACGCGGGGTCGAGCATGTTACCTCGGTCGCCCATTGTACGTTACGATTCCGACGTGCCATCCGTTCGCAAGGCCGTGTTTCCTGCCGCTGGCCTCGGCACCCGATTCCTTCCCGCCACCAAAGCGCAACCGAAAGAAATGCTGCCGCTCGTCGACAAGCCGATCATCCAGTACGGCGTCGAGGAGGCGGTCGCGTCGGGCATCGACAACATCCTGCTCGTCACCGGCCGGGGCAAGAACGCGATCGAGGATCACTTCGACGTGTCGGTGGAGCTCGAGACGTTCCTCGAGGCGCGGGGCAAGCGCGATCAGCTGGACGAGGTCCGCAAGATCTCGAACCTGATCAACTTCGCGTACGTGCGCCAGGGCGAACCGCTCGGCCTCGGGCATGCGGTGCTGGTCACGCGCGAGCTGGTCGGCGATGAACCATTCGCGGTCATCCTCGGCGACGACGTGATCGATGCGGATCCACCGGCGATGAAGCAGCTGATCGACGTCTTCGATCGGCTGGGCGGCCCGGTGATCGCCGTCGAGCGCGTGCCGCGCGACGAGATCTCGAGCTACGGCGTGATCGCGATCGAGCCGAACACGTCTCTAGGCGAGGGCGTCTATCAGGTGCGCGATCTGGTCGAGAAGCCGCCAAAGGAAGAGGCGCCCTCGGACCTGGCGATCATCGGGCGCTACGTGCTGACGCCCGATATCTTCCCCGTCCTGGAGCAGATCAAGAGCGATCGCACGGGCGAAATCCAGCTGACCAACGGCCTGCGCGAGCTGGTGAAGTCACGGCCGATCTACGCGTGCGAAGTGAAGGGCGTCCGCCACGACACCGGGAACAAGCTCGGATTCCTGAAGGCGGTGGTCTACTTCGCCCTGCGGCGGCCGGATCTCGCGGACAAGTTCTCGGCCTACCTCGCGGCGCTCGATCTCAAGGCGCCGGTCGGCAACCCGTAGGGCGCGGCTTCAGCCGCGCCTTCCGGCGGCCCTGAAGGGCCGCCCTACGTGCCGGTCTTGGGCGAGCTCGAAGACGACGAATCCTTCGAGCCTGACGAAGACGAGGTCGACGGCGTCGACGCGCTCTTCTCGGACGCCGCTGGCGTCGCTGCTTTCTCGCCTTTCTCGGCCTTGCCCGTGCTGCTGTCGCTGGTGGTGGCCTTCGCGGCCGATCCGCCGTCGGACGTGTCGGACTTGTCGGTTCCGCCCTGATCTTTCTTGGGGTAGTCGGTGATGTAGAAGCCGCTGCCCTTGAACTGGAACGCGGGCGAAGAGATCAGCTTGCGCACGACGCCGCCGCAGACCGGGCAGATATCCACCAGCGGATCCGAAAACTTCTGAATCTTCTCGAAGCGGTGTCCGCACGCTTCGCACTGGTATTCGTAAAGAGGCATCCTGACCTATTCGAGCAGATCGCCGCTGTCGTCGCCCAGCATCAGCTGACGATGGAGCCAGAAGGGCGCAGTGCCCTGGCTGAGCAGCGTGTCGTGGAACGTGCGCAGTGAAAACGCCTTGCCCTGCTGTGCCTTGACGTCCTGCCGCAACTTGAGCAGCATCAGCTTGCCGACCGTGTAGACCAGATAGGTCGGATCGAAGGCGCCGCGCTCGGCCTCGCGGCGCGCGCTGCTCTCCTCCATGAATGCTTCCTCGCGGAAATAGCGCACGCCCTGCTCCACCGACATGTCCTCCGCGTGCAGGCGGATGCAGACGATGAAGCGGACCAGGCGGATCAGGGCCTCGGCGAGCTGTCCGAGCTTGATCGAGTGATCCTGGCGGCCGAAGCCGGCCTCCATCATCATCTGCTCGCAGTAGTGCGCCCAGCCTTCGACAAACGACGCCGGCGCGAACAGGATCGACTTGCGCGCTTTCGACTCGACGCGCCGCAGGTGCTGATAGTGGAGGAAGTGCCCCGGGTACACCTCGTGGATCGAGATCGACCACAGCGTCGGGAAGTTGTAGTCGCGCAGGTGCTCGTCCTGGCGCGCGGCCGGCCACGACGGATCGACGTCGGTGAGGTAGTAGTAGGCGCGCGTGGCCTTGGGCTCGAACGGCCCCGGCGTCCACATGCTGGCGAACGACCAGCGATAGAAGTCGGGCGTCGGCGCAACGGTGACGGCTTCGCCCTGCGGGATGGTGATGATCGACTGGCGCTCGAGGAACGTCGCCAGCTCGTCGAGCTGCTCGCGGCCGACGCGTACGAGCTCCCCCGGCCCGGGGTGTTCCGCCTTCATCTTCGCCCACACCGCCAGCGGATCGCCGCCGTTGAAGCGGCCGGCGTGCGAGCGGAAGGCTTCCTGCGTTTCGTGCAGCTCGCGGGTGGCGATGGCCAGCAGGCGATCGACGGGAACCGAGATTCCCTCTTCGAGGCGCAGCTTCTGCTCGAACTTGTCGCGTCCGAGCCGGAACGACGCTCGCGCTTTTGGCGCGGCTTCCGTCTCGAGGTACTGCACGTAGGAGCCAACCGCATGCGACGCCTCGGCCTGCGCGTCGGCGAGATCGCCGAGCAGGTGGAGGTCGTCGACGTCCTTGAAGGCGCGCGGCAGATCCTCGTCGATGAACTTCAGCGCCCCCCGCATCGTCTCGATACCGACCTTGACGTAGATGCCGGGCGGGTCTTTGATGTTGTCGCGGGCCGCCTGGATGACTCGCGGCGTCTGGCGCAGCTTGGACAGCACCCGGCGTGCGCGCTCGGGCGCCGACGCGTGCGCAAACAGCGTCTGCCCGGCAAGGCTGGTCGCGAGCAGGTCCGAATAGAACTGCGGATTGCGCTCCCAAGTACGCACCGCCTCGAGCTCGAACATCCGCCCCTGCAGGTGCGCGGTGAGCATCCGGTGCTCGAGCCGCTCGGTCCGGGTCAGCGCTTCGAGATTGATTTCATCGAGACGTCGCAGGTATCCCGAGAGGGCGTGGGCTTCGCTGTCGATCCCCTGCCGGCTGACGTCCTCGAGCAGATCGTCGTGCGAGTGGACGCCATCCAGCGTCGCATGCGTCGGATGGGTCTCGTGAAGATAGCCAAGCAGATCGTCGACGAAGTGGGGTAGGGGCTCGGAAGCTATCATCGTTTCGGCGCGTGAGTCCGGTCAGTCCCGGACGAGCTGGATCCACCAACACAGATCCGTCAATGGTACAATAAACGCCGCCCCTTACATGGCCGGCACGCTGTTCGTGGTCGCCACGCCCATCGGCAACCTCGAAGACATCACCGTGCGGGCGCTGCGGATCCTGCGAGAGGTCGCCCTCATCGCAGCCGAAGACACCCGCCGGACAGCCCACTTGCTGGCGCGCCACGCCATCACCACGCCAACAACGAGCCTGCACGAGCACAACGAATCGACCAAGTCGGCCTCGCTTGTCGCGCGGCTCCAGCGCGGCGACAGCGTTGCCCTGGTTTCGGATGCCGGAACGCCTACCGTGTCCGACCCGGGCGCCGAGCTCATCCGCGATGCGATCGCGGCCGGCATCCGCGTCGAGCCGATTCCGGGGCCGAGCGCGGTGCTGGCAGTTCTTGCTGCATCAGGCTTGCCGACCGAGACATTCGCGTTCATGGGGTTCCCGCCAACTCGGTCAAAAGACAAAACAGAGTGGTTTGACCGCCTACGTAGCCTTGGCGGGACCGTCGTGTTTTTCGAGGCGCCACATCGAATCCGCGAGACTCTGGTTGAGCTTCAACAAGCGGTCGGCGATTGCCCTGTCGCCGTTGGACGCGAGCTGACGAAGCTCCACGAAGAATTGGTCAGAGGACATATTTCAGAGGTTCTGCAAAGCCTGAAGATTGATAAAGGGGAGTTTGCGGTCGCTGTTTCGATTGGGCTAACGACAGAAAGGGGCGACCGCCAGCGGCCGACGGCGATAACAGTGGCCACTGAACTTGGTGAAATGACCGTAATTAAGGGTATGACGAAAAGAAAAGCCATTAATGCGGTCGCCCGCCGCCACGGGATGGCTCCAAACGAGATTTACGAGCTGGCCGAAGAGGCCAAAAAATCTGGTGTATAGCCTAAATGGTCGCCGGCTGGTGCCGACGCCCGCCCCCGCTTGACCGGTCTGAGACGTTCTGTTACTTTACCGCCCGCTCCAAGCGCAGCCTTTTTGCGCAGATTCCCTCGGCGTCTATGGCCAAGCAGCGGCCGGCTCCCCGTTCGACAAAAGGCACACCCCAAGCGCCTCCGGCGCGTACAGGTCGGGCAACCGACGGGCTTCCGGCGGAGCGCCCAGCGGGCGATTCGTCCGCAGCCGGGCCGGCGGTTCCGGCACATGCCTCCCAGACGCCGCAGCGGCGATCAACCTATTTCGAGGCCGTTGCCATCTACGAGCGAGGACTCGAAGCACTGCAGCGGCATGCCTACTCGCAGGCGACGACCCTGCTCGAATCGGTCCTTCGGCAATACCCCGAGGAAAAGGAACTGCACGAGCGAGTGCGGCTCTACCTGAACATCTGCGAGCGTCAGGCGACGCAGAAGGAAACGGCGCCGCAGACGATCGACGAACGCCTCTACGCCGCAACACTCGCCATCAACACCGGGCAGTACGATCAGGCGATCGCGCATCTGCGCCTGGTGCGCGACGAGGATCCGGACAACGACCACGCCATCTACATGCTGGCCGTCGCCCACGCGCAGCGCGACGAGCATGCCGAAGCCGTTGCCCATTTAGAGCGCGCCATCGCCCTCAACCCGGAAAACCGCGCGCTGGCCCGGAACGACCCCGATCTCGAACCACTCCGCGACGACGATGCGTTTCGCGCGGCGCTCGAGGCGCCCCCCAATTCACGCCAGGACCGCAGCCGCCGACCGTTCAAAGCCCGATCGGCGCGATAATTGAACGATTGACGGCTCCATGCCGTCGTCGCTCATGCACACGCACGTCGTCATCCTCGCCGCAGGCAAGGGCACGCGCATGAAGTCCGCGCGCTCCAAGGTCCTGCATCGCGTTGCCGGGCAACCGATGATCGAGCACGTCCTCGCCGCGGCTGGCGCCTTGTCGCCGCGAACGACGACGGTCGTCGTCGGTCATCAGGCAGAATCCCTGAAATCAGCGCTTGCCGGGCATCCCGGGCTGACCTTTGTGGTGCAGGAACCACAGCTCGGGACGGCGCATGCGCTGCTGACCACCGAATCGGCGCTGCGCGGCCAGGCCGGCACGCTCCTCCTGCTCTCCGGCGACGTGCCCCTCCTGTCGGCTAACACGCTGAAAACATTACTGGATACGCACACGGCGACGCAGGCCTCCGCCACCGTGATTACCGCGGTGGTAGACAACCCGCAAGGCTACGGCCGAATCGTCCGCGGCTCAGCAGAATCCGGCCAGCGGATTGCACGTATTGTTGAGGAGAAAGACGCCTCCCCGGACGAACGGGAGATCCGTGAAATCAATTCAGGGATTTACGCGTTCGCGCTCGAGGGGCTTTACGACGCGGTCCGCAGCATCGCCGCCGAGAACGCGCAGAACGAGTACTACCTGCCGGATCTCGTGGAAATCTTCCGGCGGCAGGGAATGGGCGTGGAAACCGTGACCGTCCCGAACGCGAACGAGATTCGGGGCATCAACAGCCGCATCGAGCTGGCGGCGGTGAGCCGAATCGTGCGTGATCAAAAGAACGCAGAACTGATGGCGGCAGGCGTCACGATCGAAGATCCGGCCACGGCCTACATCGATCGCGATGTCACGATCGGGCCCGACACGATCGTGCACCCGGGGGTGTCGCTCGAAGGGCAGACGTCGATCGGCGCCGGCTGCGAGATCCACACCGGGGTGCGGATCGTGAACTCGCAGATTGGCGACCATGTCCAGGTCTTCAACCACTGCGTGATCACCGATTCGGTCGTCGCCAACGACGTCAACATCGGCCCGTTCGCGCATTTGCGAAATCACGCCGACGTGCGCGCCCAGGCGCGCATTGGCAACTTCGTCGAGCTGAAGAAGACGGTGCTCGGCACCGGCTCGAAGTCGATGCACCTGGCGTATCTCGGCGATGCGCTGATCGGCGAGCGCGTCAACATCGGCGCCGGGACGATCACGTGCAATTACGACGGCGTGAACAAGAACACGACGACGATTGAAGACGGCGCGTTCATCGGCAGCGACAGCCAGCTGATTGCCCCGGTGACGATCGGCAAGGGCGCCTACGTCGGCAGCGGGACCACGATTCGCGAGAACGTGCCGGACGGCGCGCTCGCGGTGAGCGCCGGCAAGCAGCGGAACATCGATGGCTGGGTCGACGAGAAGGTCAAGAGTCGGAAGGCGAAGGCCTGAGCCGGTCGGCAGGCGCAGTCCAAGGTTGAAGCGCGACGTCAGTCAGGGGTCAAACAGCTATGTGCGGAATTATCGGATACATCGGTTCGAAGGAAGTCGTCCCGGTTCTGATTGAGGGGCTGCGGCGGCTCGAGTATCGCGGCTACGATTCGGCAGGCGTTGCGGTGGTGCACGACGGCGCGATCGAGCTGCGGCGCAGCGCCGGGAAGCTCTCGCGCCTCGAGGACGTCATCACGCTGCAGCCGATCAAGGGCGACTACGGCGTCGGCCACACGCGCTGGGCGACGCACGGCCGGCCGACCGAAGAGAACGCGCACCCGCACCGCGACTGCACCGGCAAGATCGTCGTCGTCCACAACGGCATCATCGAGAACTACCTCGACCTGAAGCAGGAACTGCAGCGGCAGGGGCACAAGTTCGTCACCGAAACCGACACCGAAATCGTCGCGCACCTGGTCGAGCGCGAGATGAAGGACGACGGGCTCGAGAACGCGGTGCGGCGGGCGCTGCTGCTGATGCGCGGATTGTTCGCGCTGGTGCTGATCTCGGCCGACGACCCGGAAAAAATCGTCACCGTCCGCAATGGCCCGCCGATCGTCGTCGGGCTCGGCGACAACGAGTTCTTCGTCGCCTCCGACATCCCGGCAATCCTCAGCCACACGCGCGACGTCGTGTTCCTCGGCGACGAGGAGATGGCGATCATCACGCGCACCGGCGTCGCGTTCACCGACTTCTTCGGCCGCCCGGTCTCCAAGGCCACGCAGCGCGTGCTGTGGGACCCGATCATGGCGGAGAAGGCGGGCTACAAGCACTTCATGCTCAAGGAGATTTACGAGCAGCCGACGGCTGCGCGGGAAACCATCCTCGGGCGGGTGTCACAGGACTCCGGCAAGGTCTTCCTCGAGGAGATGAAGATCAGCGACGAGCAGTTCGCGGCGGTCGAGAGAGTCACGATTCTCGCCTGCGGCACTTCCTGGCACGCGGGCTTGGTCGGCAAGTACATGATCGAGAAGCTGGCGCGGGTCCCGGTCGAGGTCGACTACGGCTCCGAGTATCGCTACCGCCGGCCGATTGTCCCGAAGAACACGCTCGCCGTCGTGATCACGCAGTCGGGCGAGACCGCCGACACCTTGGCGGCGCTGCGCGAAGCGAAGCAGGGCGGCGCCAGCAGCGTGTCGATCTGCAACGTCGTCGGCAGCATGGCGACGCGGGAGACCGAGGGCACGATCTATACGCACGCCGGCCCCGAGATCGGTGTCGCGTCGACCAAGGCGTTCACGTCGCAGCTCGTCGCGTTGTACCTCCTCGGCCTCCGGCTCGGCCAGGCCCGGGGCGTGTTGTCGCCCGAGGCGTCGAAGCCGCATATCGACGCGCTGCTGCAGCTGCCGCAGCTGCTCGAGCAGACGCTGAAGCTCGCCCCGGAAGTCAGCGAGATCGCGGCGCGCTTCTACAACCGCACCGACTTCCTCTATCTCGGCCGCGGCATCAACTACCCGATCGCGCTCGAAGGGGCGCTGAAGCTGAAAGAGATCTCGTACATCCACGCCGAGGGCTATCCGGCCGGCGAGATGAAGCACGGGCCGATCGCGCTCATCGACGAGCAGATGCCGATCGTCACCATCTCCCCGGTCGACGAGGTGTTCGAGAAGATGATCGGCAACATGCAGGAGGCCAAGGCGCGCGGCGGCTCGGTGATCGCGCTCACCACTCGCGGTGAGCACAAGCTCGCGGCGATCCTCGAGCCGGGCAAGGACTTCGTGCTCGAGCTGCCACGGGCGCCGGAGCTGCTGACGCCAATCGTGATGACGCTGCCGCTGCAGTTGCTCGCGTACGACATCGCCGTCCGCCGCGGGTGCGACGTCGATCAGCCGAGGAACCTCGCGAAGAGCGTCACCGTCGAGTAGGGGCTGGATACTGGGTGCTGGTTGCTAGGTGCTAGCGGCCAGGTGCTGGGCGTGCGGGAGGGCTGGGAGCTAGGGGCCGCGACGAGACGATGTTACGATCGCAGCCAGCAACCAGCATCCAGCTACCAGCATCTGGCCCCGGCACTTAGCTCCTGCATGCAGTTCTTAGAGACCCTCAATCCCGAACAGCGCGAAGCCGTTCTTCACATCAACGGGCCGCTGCTCATCCTCGCCGGCGCGGGTTCGGGCAAGACTCGCGTCATCACCAGCCGCATCGCCTATCTGGTCGGCGACGGCCACGCGAAGCCGCACGAAGTGCTCGCGGTCACCTTCACGAACAAAGCGGCCGAAGAAATGCGCGCGCGGGTCGAGTCGCTGCTCGGCTCGGACGTCACCGGCATGTGGGTGTCGACGTTTCACGCGCTCTGCGCGCGGCTGCTGCGGCGCGAGGCGCCGGCCATCGGCCTCTCGCGCGACTTCGTCATCTACGACAGCTCCGACCAGCTCACCGTCGTCAAGCAGGCGTTGAAGCAACTGCAGATCGACGACGCCATGGTGCAGCCGCGCGCGGCGCTGTCGCGCATCAGCAGCGCGAAGAACCGGATGGAAAGCCCCACCGCGATGGCCGACGCGGCGGGCTACAACCGGCGCGAGGAGTGGATCGCCAAGATCTACGCGCACTACCTGAAGACGCTCTCGGAGAGTAACGCGCTCGACTTCGACGACTTGCTTCTCAAGACCGTGGATCTGGTCGAGCAGTCCGAACGCGTCCGCTCGAAGTACGCCGCGCAGTTCCGCTTCGTCATGGTCGACGAGTACCAGGACACGAACCGGCCGCAGTACCTGCTGATCCGGCGGCTGGCCGAAGTCCACCGCAACCTGTGCGTCGTCGGCGACCCGGATCAGTCGATCTACAAGTGGCGCGGTGCCGATCTGCGCAACATCCTCGACTTCGAACAGGATTTCGGCGAAGCGACGATCGTCAAGCTCGAACGCAACTACCGTTCGACGCAGATCATCCTCGACGCGGCATCGGCGGTCATCAGGCAGAACCGGAACCGGCAGGACAAGCACCTCTGGACCGATCGAAAGGGCGGCGACCGCATCGTCTACTTCCGCGGCGGCGACGAGCTCGAGGAGGCCGACTTCATCACCAAAACGGCGCGAGCCGCGCTGGCGGACGACGTCGAGGCGACCGCCGCCGTGCTCTACCGGACGAACGCGCAGTCGCGAACGATCGAAGACGCGCTGATGCGCGAGGGCATCGCCTACAAGGTGGTGGGCGGCGTGCGGTTCTACGAGCGCAAGGAGGTCAAGGACGCGCTCGCCTACATGCGCCTGATCATCAACCCCCACGACGATGTGAGCCTGCGGCGTGTGATCAACGTGCCGGCGCGCGGGATCGGCAAGGGCGTCATCGATTCGGTGGAGAAGGTCGAGCTGACCGGCGTCATCGACGACAACCTGCCGTTGCTCTCGGCGGGGCTTCAGCCGACGCTGTCGGCAAATTCCTTGTGGGCCAAGATCGTGAGCGGGCTCGAGCAGCGGGCGTTGCCAAACCGCGCCGCGGCGTCGCTGACGACATTTCGCGATCTGATCGTCAACCTGACCGAGATGACGCGGCGCGAATCGGTGTCGATCGCGATCGGCAAGATGCTCGATCAGAGCGGCTACCTGAACGATCTGCGCGAGGAGCACAGCGAGGACGCCGAGAGCCGGATCGAAAACCTCGCCGAGCTCGTGTCGGCCGCGCGCGAATACGAGAGCCGCGAGACCGAGCCGTCGCTCAACGGGTTCGTCGATCGCCTCTCGCTCCTGTCCGACGTCGACGAAGAGCAGGGGTCGCGCGACGCCCGGGTCTGGCTGATGACGCTGCACAGCGCCAAGGGGCTGGAGTTCCCGGTCGTCGTCCTCGCCGGCCTCGAGGAAGGGCTGTTCCCGCACTCACGCTCGGCCGAGGACGAGGCGGAGCTGGAAGAGGAGCGGCGCCTCTGCTACGTCGGGATGACGCGGGCGCGCTCGCGCCTGGTGCTGACCGGGGCGGCGCGGCGGCGCGTCTTCGGCGAGTACAAAAACAGCGAGCCGTCGCGCTTCATCGACGAAGTGCCGGCGGAGCTTCTCGATCGGGTGGCGCCTTCATATTCGAGCTCTGGCTACCAGGGCAATTTTCCGCACTACGAGTTCAGGACCAACCCGTACGGACGCGGCGGCAGTGGCGGACGGTTCCGCGAGGCGTCGCCGACCTACGCATACGAAGACGAAGATCAATCAACCGGGATGTCGCTGTCGCTGGGCATGAAAGTGCGGCACCCGCAGTTCGGCGTCGGCACGGTGCTCAGCATCGAAGCGCTGCACGACGACACGAAGCTGGTCGTGCGATTCGCGTCGGTCGGACAGAAAACGCTCCGGGCCAAGTTCGCGCGGCTCGAGCGAGCTTGACATTTCGGATTGCGGATTGCGGATTGCGGATGCGGACCTGAGATGAAGAAGGGCGGCTCGGTCTACGTCACCGTCGTCTTCGCGCTGCTCTTCAGCTACTTTGCGTACCAGTGGTGGTTCAACCCGTCGCGTGCGGTGAAGCGGCGGCTCGGCGAGGTCGCGGCGACGCTGTCGATGCCGGCGAACGAACCGCAGATGGCGACGGTGGCGCGGCTGGCCAAGCTGCGGAGTTTCCTCGCGCCGGACATTCACCTCAGGGCGCCGGCAGTGGGGCGGGAGCTGACCTCGCGCGACGAGGCGCTGGCCGTGGCCGCCAGCTGGAAGCCGTCGCCGAACGGCTGGGACGTCCACTTCGCCGACCTGCGCATCACGCTGGACTCGGACACCGCGGCGAGAGTCTTCATGACCGTGGAAGTGACGACGCCGAGCCCGCAGGGGCAGCCGACGATCGACGCGCGCGACGCGACGGTCGCCCTCGCGCTGCGGCAGCGTGAATGGGTCGTGACCGAGGCCGAGTCTAAGGAGCCGTCCCGTCTACCCTGAAGCCGGTCACGATCCAGCGGCCCTTGACGCCCGAGCGCATGCCGGTCGCATCCTTCTCGAGCGTCACCACCAGCTGCTTTTCGACCGTCGGCCCGTCCATCGGCTTCACCGGCGCCGAGATCGACACGTCCTCGGTCGCGCGGCCTCCGGCCTCGTGCGCCTCGACACCCGTGACCTTGAAGCCGGTGACGATCCCGTCCCTGGCCGGATCGAAGATCGTCGTCGAGATCTTCTCAAGCGCGGTGCGATCGCGCAGCCGCGACGCGTTGAAGAACTCGGCGAGAACGGGCTCCTCGGGTTTCGGACCGCAGCCGACAAGCGAGGCCGCGAGCACAACGACCAGAGCCGTCGCGCGCTTCATTCCGGTTCTCCTGTCGGCTCGTCGTCTTCCTTCTCGACCAGCCGCGCAATCGACACCACCTTGTCGTCGTCGGCGATGTCGATGATCGTCACCCCCTGCGTCGCGCGGCCGATGGCGCGCACGTCGTCGGTCATCATGCGCAGGATCATGCCCTGCTGGGTGATCACCAGCAGCTCGTCGCCGGCCTGGACGTAGGCCACGCCGACGACCTGACCGTTGCGGTCGGAGGTCGAGATATTGATGATGCCGACGCCGCCCCGCGACTGGACGCGGTATTCCTCGATTTCAGTGCGCTTGCCGTAACCACGCTCGGTGACCGTCAGGATCGTGCCGCCGGGCTTGACGATCTCCATCGCGACCACAAAATCGTCGCCGCGCAGCGTGATGCCGCGAACGCCATAAGCGGTCCGGCCCATCGGCCGCACATCCGTCTCCGCGAAGCGGATCGCCATGCCGTCGCGGGTGCCGATGAACACCTCGCCGGAGCCATCGGTTTGCTGGACGGCGATCACCGCATCGCCTTCCTCGACTCCCATCGCGATGATGCCGCCGGCGCGCGGGTTGCTGAACCCGGACAACGAGGTTTTCTTCACCACGCCGCGCAGCGTGCCCATGACGACGAACTTGTCTTCCTCGAACTCCTTGACCGGCAGCGTCGCCGCGATCTTCTCGCCGTCCTCCATCGACACGAGGTTGGCGATCGACTTGCCCTTCCCGTCGGGGCCGACGTCGGGAATCTCATGGACCTTGAGCCAGTAGGCCCGGCCGCGGTCCGAGAAAATCATGATGTAAGCGTGCGTCGAGGCGACAAAGAGGTGGCTGACGAAGTCCTCGGCGCGCGTGCGCATGCCGATGCGGCCCTTGCCGCCGCGCCGCTGGTTGCGATAGGTCGAAATCGCGGTCCGCTTGATGTAGCCGGTGTTGCTGACCGTGATGGCCATGTCTTCTTCGGCGATGAGGTCTTCGACGTTGATCTCGCCGGTGGCGTCGACGATCTCGGTCCGCCGCTCGTCGCCGTACTTCTCGCGAACCGCCTTCAGCTCGTCGACGATGATCTGCATCAGCAGACGATCGCTGGCCAGGATGGCGCGCAGCCGCTCGATCGTCTTCAGCAGCTCGGCGAGCTCGTCGAGGATCTTCTGCCGCTCGAGGCCGGTCAGCCGCTGCAGCTGCATGTCGAGAATGGCCTGCGCCTGGATCTGCGACAGGCCGAACTGCGTCATCAACCCTTCGCGTGCGTCGGCGACCGCCTTCGACCCGCGGATCAGCGTGATCACGGCGTCGAGGTTGTCGAGCGCGATCTTCAGCCCCTCGAGGATGTGATA
>Ga0207701_10003624_pt1 | contig 15829 bp, 10 predicted proteins | sample KBSSwiSSwithPhiX_FD_184294 | JGI IMG/M metagenome (GOLD analysis project Ga0207701, IMG submission 184294) | Switchgrass rhizosphere bulk soil microbial communities from Kellogg Biological Station, Michigan, USA, with PhiX - S5 (SPAdes) (version 2) | ecosystem: Environmental > Terrestrial >... | reverse complement strand
TTGGACCAGCCTTTCACCTTCCGAAAACAACTTGCCATTATTGAGAAAGATCTTGTTGGTAGTAGGGTATTTTGAAAGGTCCTTCTTATATGATTCGATGCTGCGAACGTAACTGTAAGGAACGGCGAAGCCGTTCTCGGCCAGAGAGCGTGCGGGTTTTACGAGCTCAGCCCACGTTAGGCGTCCTGAACCGTACTTCTTGAGAGCAAGATCGAAACCGGCGAGTGTTCCTGGAACACCTGCGGCGCGATATCCAACAATGGAGCCGCCTTCACCCTTTATGAGTTCACCATTCTTATTAAGATAGACATTTCGCGATGCCGCCTTAGGTGCCATTTCCCGATAATCTATCGCGGTCGCGGTACCATCCTTTTTCCGGATCATCATGAAGCCGCCACCGCCGATATTGCCCGCATAAGGGAAAACTACTGCTAACGCGAGCCCCACAGCCACGGCTGCATCGACGGCGTTTCCGCCGCGTTTCATGATCTCTACGCCGACTTGTGAAGCGATTTCACTATTAGACGCCACCATCCCATGCTGACCGCGAACAGGCTCTCTTGTCGCCGCCTGAACACTATTCGCGGCCGGCAAAAACGCCAGGATCAGAGAGATCTGGACCAGGAACGCTGTCAAAACCTTCGGTACACTCAATTTCATTAGCCAAATTTATCAGAGGACTTAACCGCCGACAAATCGACTGATAGAACTGATTTGATCCATTTTTGGTAAGAAGCTTTTCTATTCAGCTGTAAAGAGTTATAGTCGATTTTTCGAGCGAGTTCGATCATGACTGAAGGCGATAGTAGCAATGGACTTATCAGTGTTGTCACGGAAAAGAGTTTTCCAGCCGCTGAGGCGTCTAGCGCCGCGCTTCCGCCGTGGACTGTCTGAGTATCGAATTTACGCTTATCTTGCGCTGCTCGGACCGGGCATAATCTCAGCTACATCAGGAAACGAAGTAAGCGGCATCGCAACGTACTCGTCCGCCGGGGCAGAATACGGCTACACGCTGCTCTGGACATTCATTCCCATGACGATCTTCTTTCTGGTCGCACAAGAAATGTGCGTGCGGATGGGAGTAGTCACCGGTCAAGGTCTTGCTGATCTCATACGCGAACAGTTTGGCGTACGTTGGACCGCACTGGTAATGTTTGCCCTGCTGATCGCGAATACCGGAATTATCATTGCGGAATTTGTGGGAATCGCTCAGGCGTCCGAGCTCTTCAATATTCCCCGATATGTTGCTGTACCGCTAGCCGCGGGATTGATATGGTGGCTGGTTGTCAGAGGTACTCCTCGAATGGTCGAGCGCATTTTCCTCCTAATGTCGCTCGTCTTTGTCACATACGTCATTTCTGCGTTTCTCTCAAAGCCGGATTGGGCGATGGTCGGACGCGGAACCATCACCCCTGCATTCAGTACTGACTCAGGTTACCTTTTCACCGTTGTCGCATTGATCGGAACTACTATCACGCCTTTTATGCAGGTTTACGTTCAGAGTTCCGTGGTAGAAAAAGGCCTGGAACCCGAAGACTTGACCATGGCTCGTGCCGATGCGGGTATTGGCGTGCTGTTTGCGAACCTTGTCGCGTTCTTTATCGTCGTCTCGACAGCCGCAACGCTTCACGTTGCTGGAGTGCGTCTTGAAACGGCGGCGGATGCGGCTCGATCGCTAGCCCCGGTAGTAGGTGAGTACGCCACCTATTTATTTGCCGTGGGTCTTTTTGGCGCTGCCATGTTGGCAATGGGTGTTCTGCCTTTAGCGACGGCATACTCGGTCAGCGAAGCACTCGGATTTGAAAAAGGACTGTCTCGATCTTTCCGAGAGGCTCCTATCTTTCTGGGGATTTTCACTGCGTTGATCGTGATCGGAGCTGTCACAGCGTTGATTCCCGGTATTCCACAAATTCGGCTGCTGTTGATGACTCAATGCATCAACGGCGTGCTGCTCCCGGTCCTTCTCGGCGCGATTGTACTGCTCGCCAACAACCGGGAAATAATGGGTGAATATAGAAATCGATTAGCTCATAACCTCTTTGCGATATCAACAACGGTGATAGTGTCCGCCCTCTCGCTATTATTGATTGGAAAAACGATTGCTGATATGTTCTAGCACGACACGCTACCTCTATGCTCTCGCCGGAACTTCAGAAAAAGGCACTAATACTTGTAATTGTTTCTGCTGTCGGGATAACCGCATTATTGGCGATGCCCGTTTTCGAGCATTGGCTCCAGACGATCTTCCTACCTCCTTTCGGCTGGGAGTTTGAAAATGGATGGCAGCTCACATCAGAAAGTGCTCGCAGAAATATGATGGGAGCGTCCTACGTCGGCTTGATCGAACATTTCTTTAGATTACTCAAAGTAATTTTGGCGATGGCTCTTGTTATCGTGATAGTGCGTTTCATCGCACATCTCGTTTTTGGCCGCCGGAGCGAAGGACAGCGTGAAATATCCTCCCTACTCAGAACTGTCCTGTCAGTAAGCATTTACGTGGTTGCCTTCGTGATCATATTTCAGGCCCAATATCCGAGTGTGAATCTCGGCTCTATCTTCGCCGGTTCAGCTATCTTTGGAATTGTTGTAGGTCTCGCCCTGCAGGACACCCTCGGTAATCTATTTGCTGGTATTGCTTTGCAGGCAGACCAACCATTACAGATAGGCGACGTGGTAAATATTTCTAATCGGGGAACTGGTGTCGTTGAAGCGGTCTCGTGGCGTGGCGTGAGAATCAGAACGTTTCAGAACAAACTGCTTTTGATCAGTAATGCTGTGCTTGGAAAGGAACATATCGAGGTCGCCCCCAGGGGAAATCTCAATGCCCGTACTGTGAATTTCAATACCCTTTACGCAAACTCCCCTGCTAAAACAGCTCTGGTCGCTCGCGAAGCGGTTCGATTGGCTGAAAATGTCTCACCAAAGATGAGACCGGTTGTTAGGATACGCAATTTAGGTGACAGCGGTATCGAATGGGAAGTTAAGTATTGGCTCGAGGACTATGCCAAATATAGTGACAGCGACGCGCTCGTCAGGCAGCGATTATGGTATGCATTCCAAAGAGAGAAGATCGAATTTGCATATCCCACAAGGACGATCCATGTGGAAAACAAACCGCAGGAGTTGGCTTTCGATGAACACGTAAATGTCGTTACTGAGCGGCTCGGCAAAGTAGATATTTTCGCTCCTTTGTCCGATGAAGAAACAGAAAGGCTTGCACAATTGAGCGAGCTCAGGGTATTCGCTCCGGGCGAACCGATCGTTCGAATGGGCCAGGAAGGTAATTCAATGTTCGTCATCATGCGAGGCACCGTCGATGTACAGATCTCGCACGAAGGAATTACTAAGTCGATAAATAAGCTTCGTGAAAATGATTTCTTTGGCGAAATGAGCTTACTTACCGGTCAGCCGAGAACCGCCACAGTGGTCGCGATAGATGAAACTGAAGTATTGAGAATAACCAAAGATTCGATCAGGCCCATTTTCGAAGCAAATCCCGACCTCGTCAATTCGATAAGTGAAATGGTTGAAGAACGAAGAGAACTTTTGCGGGTTTTAGCTGATCAAGCCGAACAATCAGACGATTCAAAGCAAAAAGGTGTTATTCGTTCGATCCGAAAGTTCTTTGGATTAAAGTGACAGTTCTAATGAGTGTTGTCGTCATAAATATCGTGGAGCACTTCCGATATCGGTTTCCGATTGCCAAATCGCTCGTCGGCATCTCTCACCTTTCTACGGCGACGAGGCGGCTTGCCGTTTCCATTTTCGGTCGACTCCTTCTGCCCGTAGTCGTCAACTACAGAGGCGTGGCCATTGGCACGTTTAGCGTCGCTTTCAGTCTCAGCCTGCTCTAACAATACCTGCGGCTGCTCGAGCGACAGCTCCACCATTTTGGCCCGACTTTCTTCAAGCAACACTTTACCTCGAAGACGCCTTGCTCGCTCAAGAGCACGCACAGCAGCAGATGTCATCGGAGCTTCTCCGGGGTCCCGTTCGATCTTACGCAACACCTTTACATAATTCCGCAGCTCTGGAGACGGAAAGACGAAATTCATCTCGTCAGCATGCTGGCCTTCGACGACGTGGGTTAAATTCGCGACCGCTTCTTTGTGTTCACCAAGCTTGTTGTATAGCGACCCGACTGCAAAATAAACCAGCGGAGGAGCGGCACTCATGGATTGGATTATACGCATGCCGCGAGCAATAACCTCTCTAACCTCAAATCCATACCAACGTCGATCATCATCTCGAAGGATCTCGTTCGCGGCTAAGTAAAACTCAAACACGTCTCTCGTCTCACTTCGTGATCCGCTGGTAAAGATCTTCCAAAGAAAATAAGCAAAAATACCAAAAAAGAAGACAACGAATGCCGGAAAACCCGCTACTACCAACATTGCTGCAACGACTACAAAGGCCAGCGCATACTGGCCTTTTTCAACGACCCCGGAGGGCGGACGTTTTTGCAATTTATTGTCGTTGATCTCGCTCACGAATTCACTTCTGGCTTGCCAGTTTCGGTTTCGTTAAACTTTTCCTCGGTCTTGCTTTCTTGTGGCTTATGCTCAGCGGGCCGCTTGGCCTCACGCGCTTTTCTCTCCTGTTTGATCCCAAACTGAGCCATTACATCTCCCAGTTTATCAAACAGCAAATACGGGGAATTCGCGATAAATGAAAAAGTGTCACCAAGAGCGATCGCCTCGAGCTTCACCAGTTCGGTGATCTTTTGCTCGAGAGGCAATTCAGTAAATTGTTCACGATACTTTTCACTGCTATTGCTTCCTTCTTCCGCTTTAGCCTTTTCTTCACTTTCCTTAGTCATTATTACAATTTCTCCCGCTTTCTCGATTCTCGCATGACAAGCAAGCCTTTCTCCCGGCTTCCGGTGACCAGAGGCAAACCGTTCCGCTTCTAATGATGTAAGCGGCGACAAAAGATCTTCTCCAGCAATTACAGTGACGATGCACTCATGATCGGAGTTGCACTCCAAACTAATGGGAATTCCCATACGGCGCATTGCATCGCTAAGATAACTGCCCGACGGAATAATGCCCTCCAGTCCCTCTCGATCGAATTTTATTTGAACATCGCTCATAAAACTCTAATTTTCGGACATTCCTTTAACGCGGACGCGCGGTTGCGCTCCCGGGGGAGTACTTACGTGTATAGATCCCTTTTGACACTCGTGACAAATACCCCAAAGCCGCAAACTGTGATGGGTAGGCTGAAATCCAAAGTTGTCTGCCATTTGGTCCTGCAGCGCCTCGATCTCCGCTGAATAGAACTCGATCACCCGACCGCAATTAGTGCAGATCATGTGATCGTGGTGATCGTGGTTGAAATGGTGTTCGTAGTATGTCTTGTTGTCGCCAAATCGAACTTCGCGAGCCAGGCCAGCCTCTGTTAAAAGTTTCAGGGTTCGATACACAGTGGTATGACCCACAGTCGGGTCAGACCGTTTGACCAATTGATACAGATCTTCGCTTGTCAGGTGATCCTCTGTTCGCAAAAACGTCTCAAGTATAAGGTCACGCTGAGATGTTCGGCGGAGGCCGGCCTTTTGAAGATGCTCAACGAGGATCTCTTTTTCCTGGATGAATTCCTCGTTTCGCGTCGCCATATAACTTGCTGCTATACAATGATTTTACCACCGGAATTACTGTTTAGCCATATCAATGGCGCGCCTCATCTTACGAACTTTTTTCGGGTCGAGCCCATTTCGCTCAGCGATCTCGATCGAGCGCAGCGCTAACAGCAGATAGACTTCAAGCTCGTCTTTGCTGGCAGCTTTACGCATGCCCGCGAGATGACGTTGGATGGTCTGCTCGTCACCTCGGGCGTATGTGCCGGTTAATGACGCCGGAGTATCCGAGTGTAAGAGATTTGTTGACACGCTTCCCAGCAACGGGTGTAGCAATTTTCTGGCCGTTGATCTTTTGACACCTGTCTTCATCATTAGATCGATCGCCATATCAAAAAGCGCCGTTACATGTCCGGCCGCCATGACCGCTGACGCGTGGTACAAACCTTTTTTCTCAGGGCTGATCATGAACCAACGAGCTTCCAGGGCTGATGCAAGCTTCTTTCCGGTTTGAACGGCAGCGTTGTCTCCTTCAATACAGAAGTATGCATTCTTAAAACCCGAGAAACCGTCGTTCCAGTTAGTTATCGAGATCAGCGGATGGAATGAAGCGATCTTGCAGTCAAATTTTCGAAACGGCTTCAGAATCTCTGATGATATTGACCCACTGGTGTGAAGAATGGTAGACCGGTCAGATATCTTGCCCTGAAGGCCTTGAACAACACGCGGTAATTCTTCGTCCTGGACAGTGATCAGGATCAGAGGCGATCGTACATAAAGATCTTTGCCGAATTGAATTGTTGTTGTTGTTCCTTTGATTTCTGAAAGAAGCGATTTCGGCGGTTGTCGCGTTCGATAAACGACCTCATCTATCGAGTAGCCGCCGGCGGAAAGAGCCACGGCGATAGCACCGCCGATCCGGCCAGGTCCAATAACTGCAACACCCTGCATATGCACAACTTAACATAATCAGGGCGTCACGAGTAAACCGATTAAATTTAACCAGTTAAGTACTGATAGAAACAACTGCATCGTCAACGATCTCTTCACCGGTTATAACAGGAGTTAAGGCTTCTTCCACAACAGCATGGCTGTTTGATGACACTCGCATTTTCCGCAAGATCAAGATCAGTACCTTTAATTCATTCTCCGAATAGTCGGCAACCGAGATTCCGTGCCTGAGTTTTTCGCCAACCGCAAGAGCACCTTCAGCGATCGTTTCGTTTCGCGACAAAGCCGCGAATTCAGTGCTCGCTTCCACGACATCGTTTTGTATCCTGCTCAAGACATGATCGTAAGCTACCAACGCCTGGTTTATCGTCTCCCAAAGCCGCAAACATAACTGTCGCCTAACACGGTCAGACTTACCGGAATATCCGCACGACGGGCAAAACGCGGGCATCGTGGATTCAAGAACCAGTGAGTTTGTACAATTACATTTTCGCAGTTCCCGAAGTATTTCACGGCAAATCCTTTTAAAGCGCGTTGGAAACTCATCTACGTCGCAGAGGTTCTCGTACACCCACCAAATATGACTATCGAGTATTTCATTAGCCCGGTCTCGAAATTCATGGGAACGGGAAGATGTTTCGTGGTGAGACGTAATGAACTGAACGTGGTTTTCGCGAAACTCATTCCAGCGACTGTCGATATCTTTGATGGTCAACAAAGAGGCCGCTGAAGTTTTACCCGATACAGAGCTGGCTAATTTGCGACGGAAGTTTTCCAATGCAGAGTCGCCGGTCGAATCGTAGACGGCAACTCCAGTTCGTACACCGGTTGCTACAGGTATTACATTCAATAGCGATTCCAAAGTTTCGACATCGAGGCTCCGCGCTATAAATTCGTCTTCTGATGCTGAAAACGATTCTTTGACCGTTCGCAGCGCATTGTCGAGGTCGCCACCACCTGAAACGCTGTTGTATACGGCATCGGCCGCGGCTCCAAACGATTTTTTGATACGAGCGCCCAGATGCCAGATCTCAGTGGTTAAAACATCGTCAGGAATTGACTCAAGCCGTTCAAGAAACTTCCTTTTTTGCCATTCATCGAGCCAGTCACAGAGCGACTGGCGCACAACCTGACGGTCCGGATCGGAAGACATCGATTTTAACTTGTCGTTGCCGGTCAGAAGAACGGCCCACTTTACAAGCTGGTCATCCGAATGTTCGCTGTGGCCCGGCATTGCGATACCGGCCACATCATCCCAAACCAATTTCAAATCAAGCGACCGGCTGCCAATACGGTCGCCATTTTTGGTGATGAATTCGACAACACCGCGCGCAACCAGCGCTGTCATGATCAGGCACTGCGATTCGAACGTAAGCCCCAGCGGCCTCGATCCTAACCTTGCCTGAATGGCCTCAGTCCGGATCGGGCCTTCAGTGGTGGCAACCATCTCCATCAAGGCAGAAACAGAATGCAAGCCGAGTAAGCTTTCTACTGGTTTGACTTCAACCGAATTGTCTACTACCTCAGCTAAGCCGAGCGGTACAGCGAAATCTTCCGCAAGCTTTTTAACGTCCGGTGGTATGGAGCCACGAGTCGAGAATAATCCTGTCGAAAGTTCATCCACGATAGAAAGATCAAGTCGGCCGCCAAAAACCGGATGCTCAGGAAACTGGGATTCCATGTGAGGAGCAAGCATCTCGCCTAACACTTCCGACAGATTATGACCGGATAGCGCGGCCGGCGTAAAATTCAGTTCCGCCTCGTCGACTACCAACGTGCCGTATTGTAAGAATTTTCGCTCCCAAAGCTTTTCGATCGCAATCGTATAAGTTTGGATTGCCGTTCGAACCTCGTCGCGAAAAGACTGCTGCAGGTCTTCGCGAGACATCAATGCGTGGTATCGCTTTAAGGTATCGAACTCTTCCGGTTTAAGGGCATCCGGCTTCCACCGAATGGACGGCATAGAATTCCCGGTGTTGGATCCTTCGAAATCGATCAGGATCTCCCATTCATTCAGCCCGGCGCCGTTTGAAGCGTGCTCTTTTCCAAATCCAACGTTCCAAATAAGTCGGCCGTGCCTTATCCCGCCTCGCCATTCAATAATGGTATCAGCGATCTCGACCCCATCGTCATTACGGACAAATTCGCAGTCAGCATAACGATCATGGGTTAGTCGTTTTAAGAGCTGCGGGATAACTGAATTGGGAACGGTCTGAACGGCCTCGCTCAACGCCGTATTAAAATGCTCTTTCCCGCTCAAGTTAAATCCGTACTTGACGGCTCGGCCTTCGCGCTCCATCCTCCATAACCGGCCTTCAGAGCAGCTGACAAATTTTTCTAACAACCCTTCGACAAACCCTACAGCAGCAGCCGGATCTTTCTCGTCGAAGATCAACATCGCCGCCCCAATGTCGCTTGCGGTTGCACCTTCGCTATCTAGAGAAAGGAGCAATAATCCCTTCAATACGAGTTTCGCTCGAAGACGCTCCATTACCGGGACCTTGCTAACGATCGTCTCGTTAAGCATGTCGTAGGCACTAAAAACGTCAGCAAGGTCGTTTGATTGCCGGAGACTTTTCTCCACCGTATCAAACAGCTCATCCAGTGCTATCAACGAATCTGCAGGCCTGTTTATTGTTTTAGCACCCGCCTGAGATGCGAATGCAAGCAATGCAAAGTCCTGGATAAATAGCCTGACGAAAGGAGCCACTTCCAGAACAACAGGATGAAGCGGATAGACGAACGACATCCGCTGCTGGCTCCAGCGAAAGCTCGGCAGGACCTGTCTAAAATTCTCGTAAATGGATGAGATCACCGACCTTTTGGCATTATTTTTCGGGAAGATGTTAGCGTCGATGATCTTGTAGAGATGTTCGTGATCAAGATAGTCGATGGTAAAGCTCTGAGAGATACCGGAGTTTCGTCCGTCGGCGCCGGCGACATCGTCGTCAAGCGCAACTGCAACAAAAACGTTGGTGTTTTCGGCGCATTTGGCAATCTCGCTCAATAGCGGGCCGTCGTCGCGCGACACGCGTGCTTCGCGTTCTATATCGGTATCGATCACAATTACCGATGGTCCCGCTCCTCCCTTATCTGATGCGAACGCAATAATTTCTGCAGGGGTTTCACCGACCGCTGAGTCTGCGACCTCAAACGTTTCGGCCAAGGCGGCCTGAAGCTCCGCGATCAAGGTTTCCTTAGTGCCGCGGCGAACATTGACAACAGGATAGTGTCGACGAATTAGCCGCTCGGCGCTTGCAAAAACGTGTGAATCTTTAAGCTTTGCTCTAAGGTCCGGTTGAGACAGTATCGCACCGAACGCGGCTAAGAAATGACTTTTGCCCACCCCTCGATAACCGGCAAGAGCGTAAGCATTGCGACCGCCCGTCGGCATAACTACTACCCGATCGATCCATTTGGACATCAGGTCCGAGGTTATGTCGGTAAAATAATAGCCGCTGAGAGTTTGGCTTAGGTCTGCCAAGAGGTCTTCCAGCTGCTCGTTCGAGCGAACGTCAACGAGATCTTTGATCTTTTCCTGAATCTGATTCATCAAAATAGAAGGGAGCGTCACCAGAGAATGGTGAATTACGGAATGTTCGGAAGTGAAAGCGCGCCGGCGAACTTGCCGCGAGCTATATTTTAACAATTTTTATCGGCAAAATGTACAATATTTTTCAGGCACTTAAAGGCTTTAGGATCTTAGGAAAAATTTCACATTCCAACAACTAAATGGTAATGTGAAGCATCTTACAGTCGTTCTTTCACCCACGATTTGCGGTATTTGGCACGGAGCCACGCCTAATCGGGTTTTTTGGAGGCAATTTATGCTCAAGAATTCGGCCAAACAGACCAGTGCGGCAGTACTTATAGCAAGCATCTGGTTCGCGGCCATCGCATTCTTTCCGATATCAATTTCAGCTCAAACCTCACCGGCAGACATCACGAACGCAAAAAAGACTGTTGATTCGAACGACAGCAAAAAGGCGAGTGTAGCTCCAGCGGCAACCGGTGGAACCCAGAAGCCACTTTCCCCCAAGGAAGACCCTTCGCAGATAGGTAAACGCAATATCAACAGCGGCGACGACAAGTTTTTCGGCTGGCTGGGAGGCTCCCGGGATAAGGAAATGCAGATCGGCCGTCAGCTGGCAATGGAAGTCGAGCAACAGTCCAAGATGGTCGACGACCCGATGATCACTGAATATATCAATCGAGTAGGCCAGAACATCGTTTTGCATTCCGACGCCAAAGTGCCTTTTACGATCAAGGTCATCGATAGTGATGAAGTTAATGCGTTTGCCCTCCCGGGCGGGTTCTTCTTCGTCAACAAAGGCCTCATACTGGCCGCCGACAATGAAGCGGAAGTCGCCGGTGTTATGGCTCACGAGATCGCCCACGTGGCTGCTCGGCACGCGATGGAAAACCAGGGCAAGGGGACGCTCATAAACTGGGCATCAATGGCAGGTATTATTTTTGGTGGGCCAATAGTTAGCCAGGTGCTCTATAACGGTGGTGGAATTTTGGCTGGGCTTGCGGGACTTAAGTTCTCTCGAGGGGCCGAAACAGAAGCTGATATGCTTGGCGTGCAGTATCTCTACGCGGCGGGTTATGACCCGACTGCGATGTCGACAATGTTCGAGAAGCTCGCCTCAAAGAACAAGAAAAAACCAGGATCGATACAAAAGCTGTTTGCGACACATCCGCAGTCGATCGATCGTCGCGATTCCAGCCTTGCACTGGTATCGCGATTTCCGGAAAAGGACGAATATGTGATCAGCACGTCGGAATTCCAGAGAGTCAAGAATCACCTTCTGAAGATCAGCAACGCCAAAGCATCGATCACTGCCGATGTTGACGATCCGGACAACAGCAGGCCGACTTTGAAAAAGCGCCAGCCGGATGCGACTGATGGATCATCAGACCAGTCTGGTGAATCAAGTTCGTCGGATAACAAGCCGCCGCAGTTGAAGAAGAAAGACGCTCCTACACCGGCCGCAACGCCGACTCCCCAACCTTAACTGGCGATCTTATTTAACGAAAAAGAGCGGATCGATTTCCGCTCTTTTTTTGTTGATAGATATAAAGCTATTTAAGATTATCGATCTTTTCTTTTATTCTTGAAAAATCGGCCGCAGCAGAAGTCAATAAAGTAGCTTTTTTCCATGCGTTACGCGCCAGATCGATATTACCTTTCTTCCGGTAAACATCACCGAGATGTTCATGTACTGCCGCCGAAGCGTCGTCGTGTCTCGCTGCCTCTTCGAGCTTTTTTTCGGCTTCATCGAGCCGGCCCAGCTTAAAGTAAGCCCAGCCCAGACTGTCAAGATAGGACGGGTTAGTTGGATCGATGGAAACAGCTCTTGAAATCAAATCGAGAGCTTCCTGATACCGATCATCCCTTTCAAGAAGAAAATAGCCGAGATTATTCATTGCGATAGGATTGCCCGGAGTCCTTTTCAAGATATCGCGAAGTATCGCCTCGGCTTCAGCGAATTTTCCGGCCTTTTGGTTAGCCGATGCGGCCATTAGTTTTGCAATTTGCCGACGTTCCTCACTTCCTGCGACCGCGTACGCGCGATCGGCCGCTGCGGCGGCGTCCGTTCCGCGGCCGGCCTGGCTATAGAGCTGAGAAATGAAAATGTAATTTGAAAACTCATCGTCAAGCCGTGGCTGGATCGGCCCATCGGAATCCGATCTGCGCGGAGGAGGGTCGCCCTTGCCGCTAGCTATTCGTTGCCTTATCAGCTCCACGCCTTTGTCGACCTGCCCAGTCTCCATTAACAGTGTTGCCTCAAGACGCATCAAAGTGACGTCGTCAAGATCACGCAAACGTAACGTATGAACAATTGTTAAGGCCTCAGCGCGGTTACCAGTTTCTCTATACAACGAGATCAGTTGGCGATCGGCAAAAAGATCGTTGTTTCCTAATAGTTTTCGTGCTCTCAGAATAACGGCTTTAGCTTCTTCGATCCGGTTAGCCCGTTTATAGGCTGTGATAAGTTTATCGAAGACGGTCATCGCGAATTCCCGTTCTTCCGGATCGAGTGTAGCTGCCTGATCGAGCCCCCGGGTCATTAGAGCCTTTTCATATGCGCCTGCGGCGTCTTTAATACGATTGCTCGAAACGTATACGTCGCCCAATGCGACCTGCAGATTTGCTGCAGCTACGCGGTCGCTCACCTGAAGTTTGGTGAATGAGTCGCCCAACATCTTGACTGCGTCGTCGATGTTTCCTACTTTCGCTTCAATGGAAGCGTAAAAGCTCAGCAGATTAACGCTGCCCGGATGCGATAGCACGATTTGCCGCAAAGGCTGTATTGCCTTAGCGATATTCTTGGGGTCCGCGAGTTCAACAGCTTCTTGTATCTGCGCCATGTAGTCGGAGTTATCGGGATCATCCGCCAACATTTGGCTCAGCAGATCGACTGCTTCCTCTGTTCGGCCGGCGCGTACCAATGCCGACGACAATCTCGGCTGAGCCTCATCCGGCGAAATCTCTTCCGGCCGCCCACCCACGATCTGCCGAAACCATCCTGCATCAAGCGGCGACGAGGCGGCGACCCATTTTCTAAGTGAGTCGATCGCTTCCTGCTTTCGATCCGTTCGTTCGTAAAACTCGCTCAGTAAGGCCCACGCCTCCGCACTTCGAGGGTCGAGGCGTGTCACCTCTTTCCATTCGTTGATAGCTTCTGCCATCTTTTTATCGTCCATTTGAAGACCGCGCAAACCACTTTGCTTTGTCAGAATTCGAGCAAGAAACTTGTGGCCACCGATAGAGTTTTTGTTAAACCGAATCGCAGTGCGGCACAGCGAGCTTGCTTCGTCGAGATCTGTTGATGTCAGAAGCGAGATCTCGGCTAAAGAGACATATGCTTCAGAAAGCGTTGGATCGATTCGAAGTGTTTCGATCAACGAGGCCCGCGATTGTTCCGCAAACAGGTTTTGGGCAGCCCGAGACCGCTGAATATACATCTGGTAAAGGAATCTTTCAGCCTCGAACAACTTACCGTAAGCCTGCTGTCGACGTTCACGGGTGATATCTTTCGCGGGATCGTAAGCCGCCAGAATTTTAGCGACCTCTTCAAAAGTGCGGGCAGTGGTCATTGACCCGATAACGGGCGACGGCGATGGAGCTGTGGTCTGTGAAAAAGCAGTAAAACCGCCTCCTAACAGAGCTAGGATCAAAATGCCAATATCGATGGTTTTCATCAAAACTTACTATTCAGTCAAAAAGAGCATTTAAAACAGAACGCAGTCCGAAATTCATAAGAATCAAACATCGGAACTGCGTTGTTAAATATCACCGCTGATAGCGCGGTCATTTTTGGTCCTTGACAGGTGGCTTAGACGGAACAGCGGGCTGGGCCTGAGATTTTTCACTTGCCTGCCGCTGTGAGATCACAGTCGTCAAAGATTGCGGTATTTGATTCGTAAGAATGTCACCTTGGTTCTCAATGATCTGATCGATCAGTTCAAATTTTGTCTTGTCGAAATCTTTGGTCATCAACACCCCATTTTTGTCGATGGTCATCGGATAAATTCCGAAAAGTTGATTCCTAAAGTTCTGAAAGAAAGAAACATCTTCGGGAGGCAGAACGTTCGTTCTATTCGGGTTCGTCGCCGGGATCTCAGCACCGATCAATCCTAATTGCTCCTTTGCTTTGTCAATGTAATCACTGTTCGGATAATCGCTGACAATTCGCTGAAAATATCGAGCAGCCTGATCCGTTTCTTCTTCAAGCAAATAGGTCACCGCTAATTTGTAGAGCACCTCATCCATGAACTTAAAGCCAGGATATTTATCGATGATCTCTCGATAACGAGACTGAGCTCCCTTCAAACCGCCTTTCTTTTGATCAACTGATAAAGCGTAATAATAGTTCGCAATGTACAGGTTATGCAATCCGAGATTATCCTGAACTTCACCCAAACGCTTTTCGGCCTCGTCTTTAAGAATTGAACTTTGGTATTGCTGAAGTAAAGCTCTCAGTTTCGCCTCCGCTCTTTTTGCGTGAGTAGAGTCACGATCCGGTAGTCCGATCTGGCGCATTTCAGCTTCCGCGATCTTCAAGAGAACCCGGTCAGAGAGCGGATGAGTCGGAAAGAACGTTAGCCAGTTTTGGTATTCAGCGACAGCCTGGATCAGTGAGCTAGTAGTTCCTTCAAGGTAAAACGAATCGCCCACCGCCAACTTTGCCATTGGAAGATAGGGCGAATCAGGATAGGTCGTAATGATCGTCTGAAACAAGAGCCGGCCAACGTCAAAGTTCTTTTTACGAACTTCGCGAGTCGCCACGATGAACAATTCGCGGTCACGGCCCGGCGACACGTTTCCGATCAACTCGTCGTATTCGTCATTTCCTCCGCCGCCGAAAATACCTAAAAACTTACCCTTCTTTTTGACCGTACGTTCCTTTCCCACCGGCGAGTCAGGAGTTGCACGGGCAGAGGCTGTTTCGGTTTGGGCTCTGTCGAAACGTATCTGGAGATCGGCGACCGATTGCTCGGCCTGATCAATATCGGCCGCTTCGAATTTTTCGCTGCGGTCAACCTTACCTTTCAAATTGTTTACATCAGACTGTAGATGAGAAACTTCCTTTTCCAGGCTTGCAAGTCGGGCATGCGGGCTATCTAGGCTCTCTTTGTCTCCTTTTTTCGAATCGGATTTGTTTTCCTGTTCGAGAACGGACAGAGCACTCTTGAGCGACCGCCTCATTGTTTCAAGCTTTTGAAGCATCACTTCTAAGCGCTGGGTTTGGGTTCCCTCGCCTTTTTTGGCTTGTCCAAATCCGAACAGGCTTAACCCTGCGATCAGCGAAGCGATCATCAAAACGGTCTTAGTCTTTGAATACAGCATATTAAATTCGTCTTCAATGGTTGGCTAGACCCAAACCATTCCCTTTTCTATCAAGCCTTTCACTGCGGTTTCCGGCTCGCCCTTGCCGAAAACGGCAGAACCGGCGACAACGATCTCCGCCCCCGATTCAACGATGGTACCAATATTCTCAAGATCAACTCCGCCATCGATCTCGATCTTCGTCGCTAACCCACGCCCGTCGATCATAGATCGTAGTCGGCGAAGCTTATCAAGGGACGTTTCAATAAAGCTTTGTCCGCCAAAACCTGGGTTTACGCTCATTAAACATACGAGGTCAATATCTGCTATTATATCTTTTAAAAGTTTTACCGGGGAATGAGGGTTAATAGCCACGCCTGCCTGCATTCCCAAACCTTTTATTTGCTGAATGTTCCGGTGCAAATGCTTACATGCTTCCAGGTGTACAGTAAGAATATCAGCGC
>Ga0207701_10003623_pt1 | contig 15833 bp, 16 predicted proteins | sample KBSSwiSSwithPhiX_FD_184294 | JGI IMG/M metagenome (GOLD analysis project Ga0207701, IMG submission 184294) | Switchgrass rhizosphere bulk soil microbial communities from Kellogg Biological Station, Michigan, USA, with PhiX - S5 (SPAdes) (version 2) | ecosystem: Environmental > Terrestrial >... | reverse complement strand
CCGATCCCACAATTGAAGAGGAAGTATTCGATCGCCTCTATATTACCCTTAGCACGACCAAAATTTCGAAGTACATTACGCCGTCGATCACCTATTATCAGACAATCTATAGCTGGGGCGCCGAGCCGACTCATGGTGGCACTTTGTTTTATGCTCCGGTTCCGACCTTCAACCTTTTCCCTCCCCCGAACATAATCTTTAGGCGTCCGCAGAACCCGCGCCCGTTCAACCAGCGGAATGAGGCATTGGGAGGCTACCTTGAAGGAAGAATTAACACAAGGTTTCCCATCACAAGATGGGCCGATTTCGATCCGTACGGGATTATTTCGGTGAGCTTCCGTGATCGCACGGAGCCGGGCGGCGCGAATCCTTACGGTGGCCATCCGTTAACGGGCTGGAATCACGTGCAAGCCGGGGCAGAACTACCGATTCATTTGGCCCATTTCGGAGGATTCTCAGACACCAAATGGGCGCCTCCCGACGCAGATCTATATTTCGTGCCGCTCGGAGCGTACGCCTATCACATTTCAAATCCACCGCCGGGCACGGACCGAAACGAATGGTGGGGCGGCGCAAGATTCGAGGTTACCTTTTAGTAACGATAAAGTCTCCTGTGCCGCCAAAGGCCCTCGCTCCGTTCAGCGTTAGCTTGCAACCTAACTAGCGTTCGCCCCGATTTATCCCCCTGGGGCGTTTGGCCACCACGGTGTGTTGTGCGCCTGCCGGTAGTAGCTGGTTCTCCAGTCTAACGTAAGCCGCCCGGCCCGATGATTTCGAGCCAGCAATTGCCGCGGTGCTGAATTGTCGTTCGGAGACACCACATGTAATGGCGGGTGGGATTCCTTTCCTTCACCCCTAACGGCGTCGTTACCGTTGCATGGCAGCAATAGAGTGAGATTCATCGAAACCGGCAACGTGACAGGAACGGTTTTCATCGCGCTAGCTTGATTGGACGCCATTGTTTAGCCACCATTCAATTTCCTACTAACCACCGGGGGCGCTGCCTTCAAACTCATGGCCGCGGCGTCGCGATGGTTCGCCCGGCTTCGGCGTGCCTACGGGTTTGGAAGCCGCTGGGCCCTGTTGGTTGAGTAGCTTACCATTCCCATCGAATATAGAGTAGCCAGTCCGGTTACCGCTTTTGTCGTAGGCGTAGGCAATTTTGTGCAACATGGAGTTGTCTTGTCCAAGCCGAGTTTCTTCTAGGACACGGCCCACCTTGTCGTATTGGTAGACACTTTTTGAGCGGACCTTGCCTTCGGCATCAAGCACAGTTCGGCTGGTCGGGCGCCCGAGATTATCCAGTTCATACCGGATCTTCTCGCGCACCTTGCCGTCGCGATCAAAGACAGTGGCCAAACCTGTATGATGGACATTATCGATCTCGTAAACAGTGCGCGAGCCATCTGCGTTAGACCTGGTTCCGGACTTGGTGGGCAGTTTTTCGGCTGCCTCAAAAATGGGCGCTGGCGCCCGGTGGGCAAAAGCGAGAAGCAACAAGAGAGTGAGAAGTAGCTGCTTTGTGCGGGTTATGGTGACCGGAAGACGGCGGGTCAAACCAACTCCCGGTCGGGGCAATGGACTGGAAGAAACAACGGTCATAACGCGCTTAGCTTCGCTACAAACATTTCCGTACCATAGTTGCACTGGTAAAACGCGCTCTTGCCGTCATCGGAAAAGCGGATGGCGAAAGACTCAGGTTCCCAAAGAATGCCTTCTGGCTTGGAGACGACTTCGTGGCTAAACGCCCGCAACGTGGCGCCGTCCCATACGCCAGTGAATTTCACGATCGTGTCCCCGCGTGTGCTGGTTTGCGTCATTATGCCAGATGCACAAAGAGGCCCGAATTTCATTGTAATGGGTACGGTTTCCGAAATCATGCCCTTATACACTTGCAGGGCTTTAGCCAGTGTCACGGTTGTCTTGAATGTCTCCCTCGAATTCAACTGAGCTTTGATCTCGCGAGGCAGATAACCCTTCAACACGAACAGGAAATTAGTCTGGCCGGATGGAAAATTGTCTAGGTGAAGCGGCGTGCTGCCAAGCAGGGTCTCGCCTTGAAAAACTTTCGCTCCTTGTGGAATCGTGGCGAGTTCCACTCCGCTCTTGCCGCGTTGCAAAGTGATTGTTCCCAGATCAACAAGTTCGCCTTCCCTTGCCTCAACCTCGTGGGCCACCGACTCGTAACCATCGAGTTCGATAAACAGCGAATATTTACCTGGGTTGGCATTGAACGTTACAGGTGTCTTCTTCGCACCCAATCCGCCAAGTGCGGCGGTCGCACCAGGCGGCGATGTGTTGATCCGTACACCACCGACGCCGGGCGGAAACGCCGCAGCGGGCTTGGATAGCCTCTTTAGGTTAGCAATCGCATCTTGGTTACCTTGATGGGCCGCTTTTTGATAAAGTTCTGCTGCTTTCTCCAAATCCTTGGGCGCACCCAACCCAAACTCATAAAGCGTCGCCAGTTCGGTTTGTGCCTCGGGGCTGTTCGCCGCTTTGGCTGCGAGGCCGTCCGTTAATGCTTTTTTTGCCCACTGCTCTGCCTTGACATTATCCCTAGCCAGTCCGCCAACTCCATTATTGATCCAATAGGCTAGGCGTGCTTCTGCCTCCGGCACGTTCTTCGCCGCCGCACGCTGCAAATATTCTGCTGCTTTAGGTAGGTCAATTCTCGTCCCACCAAGGCCGGTTGCGAGCTTCATCGCTTCGGCATAGTCGTTTGCCGCTGACCGGCCGACTGATAGACGAGGCCTCGTGAGTAACCCGGTGATCGCAAGCAGCACTATCACTGTAGCTGCAACAGCGGTGACTATAATCACGCGCTTTCTTCTCCAAACTGCGGGTTCCTTTGAAGCAGCAATAGCAGAGATCGAGGGCACTGGAGGGATAGCTAGCCGAGACTGGGTCGTTTGAGTCGGTTTCACCGGTGTTGCCGGCTCCTTGGGTCCAGCGGGTTTGGCTGGTGTCCTCTCCTGACGTCCGAGCAACTTGTCCATCTGGCTGATTAAGGAATCCATATCCGCGCCAAAATGCTCGTGGCGCATTGAAGTGCCATGTCTGTAAGCCAAATCTTCCAGACTTGCTGGTAACATTGCCTTGGTAGGATGAGAGGCACCTCGGGTCAGAACGGGAATAATCGGTATCTTACGTCTCAGCGCTGCCTCGATCTCGAAGCGCACATGGTCGTTCTCATCATCAATCCGCCGTTTGCCGTCCACCTCGGCCAGCCATTTGTCACCGATCACGACGATCGCGATTGAGCAAACCTTGATTTTCTGGTCTATCTGCGGCCGAAAGTCGTAGCCCGGCGTGATTGAGTCAACGTCCATGAAAACAGGTTCCCGTCCGAAGTGATGTACCAGCCGATCATAGATTCGGCCTGTCACGTCCGCAGAGTCTTCGCGGCGATAGCAAATAAAAATGCCGTCGGCCGAAGCTTTGGAGCCACTCATTTTCTCGTTCCCAGGCCTCGGGAACACCTTTGTTAATGAAACTCTCTTTCATAATGGCAGTCAAGTTCGCGATCCTTCGCGGCAGCGCGCTGACTGGCGCGATCAGCTTGAGTCGTTGTTCTTTTGTGAGAACGAGACGCATGTCGACCCGCTGGCCGTTCGAGCAGTTTAGGGAATCTCTGAATTTCGCTATTGGTTACCCTTCACACGCGGAGTCGTGTATTCGATGAAGTTGGCGCCGTGGTCGGAACGATTGAATCAGTGGGCGATTTTCGCGTACGTAAATTTTGAAGAGTACCAGCCGTGAGACAGTTCCACGCGCACGCGCGAGGGCTCGATCGTTTCACGGTGCTTTCTACGGTCGGCGAATTCTTTGCTGCAAAACGGTGCAATTCCACGAAATGCAGCGCGAATCGGATTCGTTCCATCTACCTATGAAAAACAAGCTGTGCAACGCTACGAAAACATACGCAACTCGTTAGGCTTGAATTAGAAATCCGTTGCTCTATCCGGCTGAGCCTCGATCATGGTAGGCCGATCGCTAGCGGCTGCGCTACTCCTTCAAAATCGCCCTATTGCTCGTGGGTCTCGGTCACCCTGCCAGATTCGTTGAACACGCGGATGATCGCCCAGCGTGAGCGTGAGCGAGAGCAATACTTCGCGAACGCGACGGCGTTGCGAATTGCATCGGGTCCTGCATACCAGATTGGGCCCCGCGTGAAGCGATCGCTCATTAGATCAAAGCCGTCCCGCCCGTTTCGGGGACGAATCTCATAAACGTCCTGGGCGGGGGTTGAGGACATTTCCATCCGATCGCTTGCGTTCCCTAAAATCTTGTCTGAAGGGATCTCTACTAATCCAAGGCTGGTCTGCTCGGTACGCATGGCTTTCATAACGCTCAAATTCCGACTCTTTGAAAGCCAACAAAAGAAACATTTCCGTTACTTCTCGAACGCGATGCAACTCGCAGCATATTGGTCGCTCTCTGAACCAATTGAAACGCGAGAACGTGTTTTTATAGCTCCCGAAATTTTTACCCCCGCACGGAAAAAGCAGGATTTCTTTGACTCGGTGAAACGCTCCTGCTAGACGAGCAGGGTGATTTGTCGCTCCCTACCACTGATGGCGATCGTGGCTTTTCTTGTCACGGGCTGTGCTGAACTAGGCGATGTTTTGCTCGCCCCGGACGAGCCAGTCGTTTATGTGGAGGACTGGTCCTATCCCACTGCCTTCGATCCCTATTACAACCAGCCTAAGATCTACCGCCAACCACGCTATTACGAATCAACAAGCAAGAAGACCAAAGGCAATAAGGTGTTTAAGACTACAAAGGTGAAGGATCAATACGGCAACACGGTTTACAAAAAAACCACCTCTCACAAGAAGAAGAAAAAGTAGAACCAACCCGCACTCATGAAATTTCCTTTGTTTTTCTTCTTTCTCCTAACCATCGCAAACGCATTCGCATCCGATCTCGATTTCACGCTGGTGAACCAGACCGCCCGAAGCTTTGAAGGTATTTACATCACCGACTCTGGAAATAAGGACTGGGACTCAAATCTTCTTCGCGATGGAAAAGTTCTGGCCGCCGGGGGAAAGATCCGCGTGCGCTTCAAGAGCGAGGGAAAATCAGAAACGTGGGATTTCAACTTGGTGGACGACGAGGGACTCTCGGTAACCTTCAATCATGTAAGGCTGGCAGGCGTTGACACAGTCACGTTGAAGGACGTCAACGGTAAGATCACCGCCGAGATTGAGTAGGTCGCGAACTTATTTCTGGTTCCTGGCCCTCAGCAGTTCCTCTATTCAGGGGCGTTTTGGCGACCGACGCCTTTGAGCGGAGAGGGCGTTGTACAACAAGATTGACCAATGCTCCGTGTCTTGATAAACGCTGGTGCGCAGACGGCCCCGTTTGCGCGCCATGGCGAAAGAGACTTCATCGGCCGATTCTTCGTTGCCATTGCACGAAGTGTTGGAAGCTGAGTATATCGCTCTGCATGGAGAACTCCCTTCAGGTTATCCAAGCTCCAGTGAATCGAAAACACGCCTAAAGGGATTGTGGGGGGCGACCCACGCACTAAAGGAAAAACGCGCAGCACTCTGCATCTCAGGCGGCGGTATTCGGAGTGCCACATTTGGATTGGGGATTTTGCAGGGCCTGGCGCGCTGCGGATTGCTCGAAAAGTTTCACTATCTGTCCACCGTGTCTGGCGGGGGATACATCGGCAGTTGGCTGAGCGCCTGGATTAAGAATGATCCGGACGGCGTTCGCGGTGTAGTGGACGAACTGAGACGGCGGCCTGATTCCACTTTGGAGCCCGAACCGCAGCCGATCCGCCATCTTAGAGAATTCAGCAATTACCTGGCGCCACGAACCGGCCTGACTTCGGTAGATTTTTGGACGCTAATCAGCACATTCGTCCGCAACATGTTCCTGAACTGGCTGGTCCTGATCTCGTGGCTGGCCGCCGCAATGATGATCCCAAGGTTATACCTTGCAGCAATCAACCTGCAGCCGGACTGGTCAGGTCAAGCGACATGGTATTTATCGAAACTGTTGCGCGACAAATCGGAACCAAACTGGGATGCCTTTTGGAGTTACATCAAGCAACCGTGGGACACAGGTCTGACGATCTTGCTCGTGGCGGGATTTGCGTTGATCGCAATGGCGATGGCCTATGCGATCATCGACGTGCCGTCCACCGGTAACGCGCGATTATCGCAGCGACGCTTCCTACTATTTCGTCAACTTCCATTACTTCTCGCTTCGCTTATTTTGACAGCTTGGTGGGGTATATCCCGTAATGTTCACGGCAGCGAGCTATTTCAACCCACGCGGTTGCTGCCATGGTTCATCGTTTTCACAGTTGCGGCCTACTTGTGCGGCGGTTTGATAGCGGTCCCCATTCTTTCATTTCGTAAACAGGAAAAAAAGAAGCGACGGCAAGGCGCCGGTGTTTCACTCTTGAGACTCGTCACGATCCTGTTCGCAACCGCGTTCGCCGGGTTTTGCCTGTGGGCGATGGCAACCCGACTGTTTTTGGACCCTACGAAAATCGAATTTACACGCAATTGCGACGCGATCGGCATTCCCGATGAACAGAAAATCACAATTCCAGCTCGGACCGTGGGCATTGTTAAGAAAATCGTCGATGGAAGTTACATTATTCAAACAGATGAAGGTCCCGCACGCATTGGCGAGAGAGGCATTGATGTGTTGGAGCGCGACCCCGAAACGAATTTGCCAAAAACATTCAGATCAAAACGCGATTACAAGGCGATGCTGATTCCCGGCGGCCGGGAAAAGAAAATTCCAGCTGCAACGGAGGGCTTGATTATGGAAACAGCCGAAGAGGGCGGCTACACCGTCGAAACGGGCAATGGCCTCGCACGCATCGCGAAGAAAGACATCGATGCTTTGAAGCCAAAACAATCGAAATTCAATTTAACACGTGCTTGCAATGCAACCTCTATTCCCGGTGGAGAGAAAATAACGCTGCCGCTCGGTACCGCAGGTCTCATTAAGCAAATCGATCAGGCGGCGTACACTGTTGAAACCGGTCGAGGAGCGCAGGCGCGTATTGCGAGGAAAAATCTAGATGCCTTCGATTTGAAGCCGGTGCCCGCGCCAGCGAAGTACGCTGTTAGCTATGTTTCTTTCGCGCCGGCACTGATCCTGATAGTGCTGCTGCTGGTCAATTTCCTCTTCACCGGTCTGGCGAGCTGGGTGACAGAAGATGAGGATCGCGAATGGTGGGGACGATCAGCGGCCTGGATTCTCATCACGGTTTTCGGCTGGATCGCGGTGAACCTGGTCGTGCTTTGGGGCGGACAGGCCCTTTCCCCGACGGGAAATCAGCTGGCCGTCTTTTTGGGACAGGTCCAGGCGAATCCAGCGGCAAAGGCCATTCTTGGCGTGTTTGGGGGGGTGACAGGCCTTGCGGGCGCGTTGCTAGCTCTTAGATCCCGACTTAGCAATGTGCTTGGCCAGAAAACCAGTTTTCAATGGCTTTTGGTTGTTGTGGCAGTTGTTTTTCTAGTTCTTTTGGCAGTGGTCATTTCGTGGGCCTTAGTAATAATTGGTTCGCAGCCCTGGACACAACACTTTACTGCGTGGCTTTTGGGTGGGAAGCAGAACGAAACTACAAACCCTAATTCCTGGCGAGTTCAGCTCTTCGTCGTCTTCATCCTTACATTTGTCATATCGCTTTTCGGAGTCCTGATGGGTTTTTTCATCAATGCGAACAAATTCTCGCTTCACGCAACTTATCGGAATCGGTTAATCCGGGCGTATCTTGCCGCATCGCGCACAACGCGCGAACCGAATCTGTTTACCGGCTTTGATCGGAACGATAACATCGCACTGGCCGAGTTGTCCTCAGAAAGACCGCTGCATGTACTCAATGGTGCACTTAATCTCGTCCGGGGCGAGCAGTTGGCGTGGCAGGAGCGTAAGGCTGAATCCTTTACGATGAATCGTCTGCACTGCGGTTCCTTTAAGATTGGTTACCGGCCATCGGCGGAGTATGGCCGTGGAAATACCACCCGCGGGATTACACTGGGCACTGCGCTCGCTATCTCCGGCGCTGCCGCCAATCCGAATATGGGATACCATTCTTCGCCAGTTCTTGGCCTTCTGATGACGCTTTTTAATGTGCGCCTCGGCTGGTGGCTGGGAAACCCCGGTCCGCCGGGCGCCAAAACGTGGCGTCGAAACGGCCCTGGATATTCCGTGGGGCCGCTATTTTCAGAAGCACTTGGGAACACGACCGATCACTACAAATACGTGAACCTCTCCGATGGCGGCCACTTCGAGAACCTTGGACTGTACGAGATGGTACTGCGTCGTTGTCACTTCATTGTGGTGAGCGATGGCGGCGAAGACCCCGAGTGTGCCTATGCCGACCTGGGTGAAGCAGTCCGCAAAATCCGCATCGATTTTGGAATCCCGATCGAGTTCGGCACAATGACCATTTATCCTCGCAGCGCAATCGATACCCTTAAAACTCCCGGCCATAACTGTGCCGTGGGTCGCATCCGCTACTCGGTAGTGGACGGTGCCGACGCTCCGGATGGCATTATCGTTTACATCAAGCCGGTTTGTTACGGCGACGAACCGCGCGATATCTACGAATACTTCAAGACCAATCCGACGTTCCCCCACGAGAGCACGAGCGATCAATTTTTCTCCGAGTCGCAATTCGAGAGTTATCGCATGCTTGGTGCACACACTATGGAAAAATTTTGCACAGATTGCGATGGAGATCTTCGCCGTTTCGTTCGCGACATTCTAAAACGCCACCTTCAGATGGAAGCGCCCGATTGGCTCGCAGCATTGCTTGAGGAAACGAAAAAACAAGATCGCGTAAGCGCCTAATCGGCTCAGGCGGGGAATATACACCTATGCTGGCGCCGCGAATTCGTGGTAAAATATAGGGATGGCCCGCATTTTCGCCCTGCCGGTCACGCTTCTCGCTCTGGCGATGGCGGTGTGCGCAGCGGATCAATCCGCGGCAAACAAATCCGAGGAACCAGATTCATTCGACGTCGAGCCGCCTATATTGAAGCAAAACCTTTCGGATGAGCCATTGCCGGACGGCGATATGGCACGTTTGGAAAAGCAATTGCAACGCGCAAAACAAAATGCCGCCGGCGCGGAACGTCTCTATAAAATTGGCGTACTGGCAAAAATGGAAGTTGAACAACGCCTGTTGAAGGTAACCCGATGCGAATCGGATCTGGCAAATGCGCGTGTCGCTCGCGCGAAAGAAGAACTTGCCGAAAAAGAGTCTCAACTCGCGACTGGCGAAATTACCAAGGATGAACTGGAGTCAATTAAAACCGCGCTGGCGCAATTAACCGAAGCCGCGCAAGTCGCAACGGCGAAACGTGAGCGAGCCGAGCTCGAGGCCGCGGAAGCAAACTTACGGCGTCAGCAAAAGCTTCTTAAACTGGGAATCGCAGGAAAGGACGATGTGGATCGCGCGCAGGAAAAACTCGCCGAGCTGAAAGCGCCGAAGAATTGATGACGATGAGGATCGAATCGGAGAATCGGCGAACGGGCGAAACGGAGAAGAAACATGGCGGAGACGATCAGAAGCAACGCGAAACGGCAAGGAAACCGATCAGGCATTTTTGCGATTTGGAACGCGGAATCCCAAGAAATCGACAACGCGTACGAACACATCCTCGGACAGTTCGTTCGAATGATCGATCACCCGGAGAAATGGGTCATTGGCGTACGAAAGGACACATGAACATGCAAGATTCGCCCATTCACGATTTCACCCATTCGCCGTTTCTCCGTTTCTCCGTTTCCGGGATCAATACCCCGCCGCCATTCCGTCTTTGCGTGATTCGCTTGCCCCAACGTAGACACGCTGGCCATCGTGCATTTCGACCCTGATCGCCTGGTAACCGCCGTAGCCTCCGATGTCGAAACGCATGTCGTGTCCTTTCTTGCGCAATTCGCGCACAGTCTCATACGAAATACCGCTCTCGACTTCTACGTAGCCGCCTGACTCAGTCATTTTTTCTCCAGTCGGTTCGTTATCGCCTTCGTGCTGCCAGCGCGACGCGTCCCCAGCTTCCTGGACGTTTAACCCGAAATCGATTTGGTTTGTAAGCACTTGGACATGGCCCTGCGGTTGCATACCGCCGCCCATGACACCGAACGCTTCCCATGGTTTACCATCTTTCATCACGAAACCGGGAATGATGGTGTGAAACGGACGCTTGCCCGGCGCGTAAACGTTCGCGTGGTTCGGATCCATGGAAAAGAGTTCGCCACGATCCTGAAACATGAATCCGAGTCCGGGCACCACGATGCCGCTACCCATCCCGCGATAATTGCTTTGAATGAGCGAGACCATGTTGCCTTCGTCATCGGCCGTACACATGTAGATAGTGTCGCCGTCATCGATGACTGAACTGGAGACGGCCCGCCGTCGGGCCGAAGCTCCGACCGAGCGGCGCGGGGACGCGCCGACTCCATTTCCGGGGTCACCAGCCTCGACCTTCTTTGCCGCGTGATTGGGATCGATCAGCTTTCGACGCTCCGCTGCGTAGTTCTTCGAAAGAAGACCAGCGAGCGGAATCTTTGCGAACGCAGGATCGGCATAAAACTTCGCCCGATCGGCCCACGCGATTTTCTTCGCTTCGACCATGGCGTGAAGCGTCTCAGGCGAATTGCGTCCCATGGCACGCAGATCGAATCCTTCGAGGATGTTCAACATTTGCAGGGCCGCTATGCCTTGACCATTCGGTGGAAGCTCGAAGACCTCATAGCCACGATACGTCGTCGAAACCGGCTCGACCCAGGTCGATGTATGTTTTTCGAAATCCGCTTTCCGCAAAAAACCGCCATTCGCCCGCATGAACTCGTCGATCTTGTCCGCGATCTCGCCCTTATAAAAAGCGTCGGGGCCTTTTTCCCCGATCAACCGCAAACTTTTCGCGAGATCCGGATTCTTGAAAATATCGCCCTTCGCCGGCGTTCGGCCTTTTCCATCGAGGGTATAGGTCTCGAGAAAGGCACCCGGCAATCCCTTATATAACCGCGGACCAAACGCCCAGTAATAAGCAATCAATTCCGTAACTGGAAAACCCTCTTCGGCATACCGAATCGCAGGAGCAAGATCGTCGCTCAATTTCAGTTTGCCGAATTTCTTATGCAGTTCCGCCCAGGCATCCACTGTTCCGGGAACGCTGATTGGCAACATGCCGGTCGGGGGAATTGTGTTACGATGCAGTTTTGCCAACTCGGCCTTCATCTGGTCATAGCTCAAACCGAGTGGTGAACGCCCGCTACCATTGATTCCGTAGAGTTTATTTTCCTTCGCGCTATAAACGATTGCGAACAGATCGCCCCCGATTCCGTTGGAGACAGGCTCCATCAAACCGAGCGTTGCATTTGCAGCGATCGCCGCGTCTATGGCGCTGCCACCACGTTTCAAAATATCGATGCCAACCTCGGTGGCCGCAGGCACACTTGTGCAGACCATTCCGTGCCGTCCCAGAACTTCTGATCGGGTGGCGAAATTCTTTCCAGTAATGCGATCGATCTGGGCGTTGAGCCGAAAAGCGACAATCAATAGAGCGAGCAGCCAAAAACCGACCTTAATCCAGCGCACCAGCCATATTAATGCCTTGCATTCAAAGAGTGCACTTGATTTTTGTCTGCCTATTATATTTGATTGCTCACGACCAAATGAAAATTTCGTCCGATGACCAAAAAGCAATCAGTTTGATTCTTATCTGCCTGGGAGTTCTGTTTTTCCTGATCGGCATCGCAGCTCATTTTAAATCGAGTTTTCACTCGCGCGCGGAGATTTCGACGACGGGCTTTGTCGCAGCGGCGGCCTTCGCAGGATTGGGCGTCCTTCTGTTTGTGTTTTCGTTAGCAAAAAAACAGGGCTGACAAGCATCACTTGCGAGTCAGTCGTTGTCTCCAACAGCGGTTCGGGGATTGAGCGTCTCGATTGCTAAAAGCGAATTGCTTGCGACAGCAAAAAAGTGGCGGCGATCCTCCCGGATCGCCGCCTTCCCCACCGCTCTGAACAACCAAGTTATTGCTGCATCGCGTCGTGAAGCTCCTTGTGGGCGTTCATCATGTCCTGATGCGCCTTCTGGATGGCATCCAGCTTCTTCTGCTGATCCGCCGTTAGCAGCGGCCGGATCTGGGTCAGCGAGCTGTCGATGATTCCTTTTGCTTTCTGCATCGCCTCCTGATGAATGGCCGTGAGCTGCGGTTTGGCCGCATCGAGAATAGGCTGAACCTTTGTCTCTTGCTCAGAAGTCAGGTCCAACTGCTTGGTTAATCCCCGAAGGCCAAACGCGCGTCCGTGCCAGCCACCGCCAGCACCGGGTTGTGCTTGCACTATTGCAAAGCCCCCGAGCGCAATCGCGACGGCGGCTACAAACGCTAATATGTTTCTTTTCATGTTTTGTTTCATTTTGTCTCCGCGAAATATTCTTTCGCTTCTTCAGGTAATGACCAACAGGCAATCTGGTCGGTTACAATTTTTGTTGTGTTCGTTCGTTGCCACGGCGCTTTTCAATACCAAGCGCTTGGCACCAGCGCGTCTACATCCAAAATTGTAACCAAAGCACGCCGGTAGCGGTCACTGCTACTGGTGTGGATGCGCTCTCGATTACATGGATGATACTGACGCAAGTGCGCTTGTTCATGCTGCACTCCAGCATGACGATCAGGCGGCTCGCGCATTGGTGCGACAGCTCTATCCGCTCGTGGCCAAGATCGTCCGTGCCCATCGTCCGCGTCGAACGGATGAAGAAGACCTTTGCCAAATGATTTTCATCAAGGTATTCCAAAAACTGTCGCAATTTTCCGGGAAGGTGCCCTTGGAGCACTGGGTCTCTCGCATCGCAGTCAACACTTGCCTGAACCAGATTCAGTGGGAGAAAATACGACCCGAACTTCGTCACGCCGATTTAAGCGTGGAAGAACAGGCTGTGATTGAGAACCTGACAACCTCCGCCGAAGAGCTGGCACCGGACCAGCGTTTCGCCTCGCGCCAACTGGTTGAACATCTTCTCGCTGCGCTCAAACCCCTCGAACGGCTGGCCATTGATCTGCTGTACTTGCAGGGACGTTCGGTTGAAGAAATCCGTAAACTCACCGGCTGGAGCGCGGCGCTCGTTAAAGTACGGGCGTTTCGGGCGCGACAAAAAATGAAAGAGCAACTCGCCAGGATTTCGGCAAAGGAGGGAGAATGAAAGACCCAGTCGATCGGTTGTTGCGATCAGCTGCGCAGGCGGGCGATGAAGCTCCGGCCGAAATGCCGTTCGGATTCGATACTCGCGTGATCGCGCTCCGGTCCGGCAGTCGTGGGGCCGCGAAGCCAAATGGCATTGCTTCGCTGCTCCGACGCGTTGCGCTCTTGTCCTCCGCAGTGATTGTCATTTCGACGTTGGCGGCTGTTCTCGAGCTCAAACAAAGCCAGGAACAGTCCAACGACTTCACGAACGAGTTTGCTATCGCGGACACCGCCATTCAGGATGAGTTTTCACAATGAACGGCGCGTTAAAGTGGAAACTGATTGCCGGATTTGTCCTTGTATTCGTCGCTGGTGGAATCGCTGGCGCTGCTTTCGGGGGATTTTACGCTCGCCATCTTTTCTTTGATTTTCACCGTCCAGGACGGGTGGCCGATCGCATGAAAGAGCGCCTACGCACTGAGCTTCGACTGACGCCTGAGCAGGTCGCAAAAGTTTCGCCAATCGTCGATAAAACGGCTGCGCAGCTCCGTCAGATACGGCGCGACACGGGCCAGCGCGTCCATGAGCTCATGATGGATGCGCACAAGGAAATTGCAGTCAATCTTACCGACGGACAACGGCAAAAACTTCAACAAATCCAAGAGCGACACCGGCGGGGGCGCCATCGTCACGGTCCGCGCCAATTCGCTCCCGAATCGCCGGCGGCCACCCCGTAGTCAGGCTGGCGCTGGGCGATTGTAGCCGCCTTGCTGTGTCACGTCACGGAACGCTAGAAGCGTAATCCATTCTCGAAAAGAATGCGCTCGCGCTCGACGTCGGCACCTCGGCTAATGAAAAGATCGCGCAGTTCCGGCGTGTAGTAATCGCCGCTATATAGAGGATTCAGCCCAAAGAAAACCTTTCCGCCCGGGGCGAGGTGTTGCCGCAAATCACCCAGGAAAAAATCCCATTCGGCTGTTCCCCAGCGTTCCTTCGTCGGGTGATAAAGGTAGAAATTAGTCGAAAACGCTGTGATCCAATCGAATTTTTGACCAAGGTCGGGCAGCGGTTCAAACGCGTTGATTCTCCAAACCATGCGCGGAACCCGGAAAAGCTCGAACAATTCGGTAAAAAGCGCGACGTGCTCGATGTCCAAGCCCAGAACGGAATGGCCAAGGTTCTTGGCGATAAACAGGAAAAAACCTCCCCCGCAACCGAGATCGAGCACGCGCTTCGGCTCCGAGCGATGGAGTTTCAAATCCTGCACGCGTTCCCGATTTAATCGCAACCACGGCTCGATGTTCGCGTACTTGGCGTATCCCGCAGTCGAATTCGCATAACGCTGCTGAATTTCCCGGGCCCGCGCCTCATCGATTTTCGCCAGCATCGGTTGAAGCGGAACGCGAAAAATCGAGCGCTGTGCTCTGCGCCAGCCGCGCCGGTATGTCAGCGGCGTGGTAAATTTGAGAATTTTTCGGGAAAGCTTCATTTAAAATCTGTGAACTGTAGGACAACCGCTCCGGTTGCCAACCCGTAGCGAAAGCAGGCGATCCGCCTGCCCTACAATTTATCCATGATTTCGCGAAGAAGTGACGGACCGCGATAAACGAATCCGGTATAAAGCTGAAGAAGGTGAGCGCCCGCGTTGAATTTTTCGCGAGCGGATTCGGCATCACATATTCCACCGGAAGCAATCACCGGAATCTTGGAGTTTTCAGCAATGCGGCGCACCAGCGCGGTCGATTTTTCCCGTAGCGGTCCGCCACTCAAACCACCTTGCTTATCCAGCTCCGGCGGCAGAGAGGAATGATCGAGCGTCGTGTTTGTCGCAATGATCCCGGCGGCGCCGTTTTCTTCGCACGCCGCAAGAACTGCCTCCAATTCGACCGGGGAGAGATCAGGTGAAATCTTCACAACAAGCGGGTTTGCGACCGGCCCCGGCTCACTGCGAATTGCGTGCAGCAATCGTGATAGCGCTGCCGATTCCTGTAGTTCCCTTAGGCCAGGTGTATTGGGCGAGCTCACATTTAACGTGATGTAGTCGGCAAAATCGCGAAGCAATCGAAACGAGTACAGATAATCGTCTGTTGCGCGTTCCAGGGGCGTCGTCCTCGATTTGCCAATATTGATTCCGACCGGAACTGCCGGCCATCTCCCGCTCTCACGCAGTCCACGCAAGCGCGCTGCGATCGCATCGGCGCCGTCATTGTTAAATCCGAGACGATTGATAAGCCCCTTCTGTTCAGGCAGTCGAAAGATGCGCGGCTTCGGATTTCCTGGTTGTGCCATGGCGGTTACGGTCCCGATCTCGATGAAACCAAAACCAAGAGCCGCCCATGCCGGCAAAGCGACCCCGTTTTTGTCCAGCCCGGCGGCGAGGCCGATTGGATTCGAAAACGTCAAGCCAAATAGAGTTTTTGGTTTCGGCGGGGGCGTAAACCGCTTCAGCGCTCGGAGCGCAGGATCAAAATGTGAAGCCCGGCGAAGCGACGCGATCGCAAAATGATGCGCAGCCTCGGCATCGAGCGAAAACAGCAGCGGCCTGAGAACCCGCTCATAAAAGTTTATCATCTGAATCGGCGTTTTAGTTAAAAGATCAAAAGCGTCACAAAGGTACAGCAGAGAAGCGGCGATTTAACCTTTTTAACGCTGTAATTGT
>Ga0207701_10003620_pt1 | contig 15840 bp, 14 predicted proteins | sample KBSSwiSSwithPhiX_FD_184294 | JGI IMG/M metagenome (GOLD analysis project Ga0207701, IMG submission 184294) | Switchgrass rhizosphere bulk soil microbial communities from Kellogg Biological Station, Michigan, USA, with PhiX - S5 (SPAdes) (version 2) | ecosystem: Environmental > Terrestrial >... | reverse complement strand
AGCCGGCCTGTGCGCGTGAACGCCTGGTCCTGCGCTGCCGCGGTCTCCAGCGCGTCCGGCATGTCGGCAGCGCTGTCGGCGCGGTCGGTCATGCTGCGCGCCTTGCGCGCGTCGAACCCCCATCGTTCGCGCGCAGCCGGCCTCAGGTTCAACGTCGAGAGCGCGTTGATCTGCCTGGCGTGCGGAAGGGTGGTGACCGGGCCGAGGATGCCTTGCGGCTCGTTCACACAGGTGCCGTTGTAGGCCTTGATGCGGTTCAGGTATTGCTCGACGACGCTACGAGTGGTGACACGTCCGCCCTGGATTGCGCGCTGGATATCGGCAATGGTGGCTTCGTGGACCTGGAAGGAGGGCGCCCGTTGCGCATGACCAACGGTCGTACCGATAACGAGGATCGTCAACGGCAGCCATTTCATGCGCGAACCATATCATTGGCGCCCCTACTGGAGGTCCTTCGACGAACTTTTTACCTGTGATCCCGGTATTGAAGGTTACGATCTAGTTTCACTCCCATTTGGCACCCGTAAGCCGGTGTCCTACGTAAGGAGTACCGTCAATGCGCTGGGAGCGGGGTCTGCTCGGAGCGGGCGTCATCGCGCTGCTGGCTGGTAGTGTGTCCGGTCAGACGCGCGACATCGACGGCCGTTCGATGGCGCCGTTCCAGCCTGCCGGCAAGGCAAACGTGCTCCTGTTCATCCAGACCGACTGCCCGATTTCCAATTCATACGCGCCGGAAATTCAGCGGATCTGCAAAGCATACGAATCCAAAGGCGTAGGTTGTTCGCTGGCGTACGAGGACGTCCGCGTTGAGGCGCCCGCGGTGCGAAAGCACTTGAAGGACTTTTCGTACAGCGCCATCCCGGCAACCATCGACAGTTCGCGGGCGCTGGCCGACCGCGCCAAGGCCACGATCACGCCCGCGGCTGTGGTCGTCGACGCCAGCGGTGCCGTCCGTTACCGCGGCCGCATCGACAACTTCTACGCGTCCCTGGGGAAACCACGACAGCACGTGACCGAGCACGACCTGGTCGACGCGCTCGATGCCATTCTGGCCGGCAAGCCAGTGCCCAAACCGGAGACCGAAGCGCTCGGCTGCTTCATCACGCGGCCTCAGCCGCGAAACAAATAACTATGCGTACACGATCGATCTTCCGCCTGAAGGCGGAAGCCACAAGAACGCTTCTCGGCCTTGCCTCAGCAGCCTTCCTCATCGCGGTCGTGTCGCGAGGCGAGGCGCCACTGCAGGCGCAGAACGCACCCGCCCAGAGCCGCGTCACCTTCACCGAGACGATCGCGCCGATCGTGTACGAGAACTGCGTGACGTGCCATCGGCCGGGCGAGGCCGCCCCGTTCTCCTTGATCTCGTACGACGACGTGAAGAATCGCGGGCAGCTGATCGCCGCCGTGACAGGGTCGCGCTACATGCCACCCTGGCAGGCCACGCACGGCTATGGCGACTTCCAGGACGAGCGGCGGCTGACGGACACGCAGATTCAGGCGATCGCGGCGTGGGTCAAGAACGGAATGCCGGAAGGGCCGAAGGCGAAGATGCCGGCCGCGCCGAAGTTCACCAGCGGATGGAGGCTGGGGACACCCGACCTCGTGCTCGAGATGCCGACCGAATTCGAGGTGCCGGCCAGCGGCCCGGACATCTTCCGCAACTTCGTGATCCCATCCAAGCTGCTCGAGGACAAGTGGGTACGGGCGGTGGAGTTCCGTCCGCGTGCGCGCACGGTCGTTCACCACGCGCTGTTCGCGTATGTGAGAAGCGGCGCCTACGCGTCGATCGACGGCGCAGACGGCCAGCCAGGATTCCGCGGACTGGCGCCGATCGGTGCGAATCCCAACATCTCGCCGGCAGGTCCGCTCGGCGGGTGGGCGGTGGGCGCGAGCCCGCGCTTTCTCCCCGAGGGTCTCGCGCTGCCGATGAGCAAGGGATCCGATTTCGTCATTCAGATGCACTTCCACCCGTCCGGCAAGGCCGAGCGTGAGAAGTCCACCGTCGGGATCTATTTTGCGGAGAAGGCTCCCGATCGCATGCTGCGCGTACTGCAGCTGCCGGGTCTCTTCGGCATCGGCAGCTTGCAGGAGATTGCGGCCGGCGGGAACTATGCGATGGAACGGTCGGCGACGTTACCGGTAGATGTGAAGGTCTATCTCGCAAACCCGCACGCCCACTATCTCGGGAAGGAGTTCAAAGCGACGGCGACCCTGCCCGACGGCACGACGAAGCCACTGCTCTGGATCCAGGACTGGGACTTCAACTGGCAGGACGGCTACAACTACAAGGAGCCGTTGCTCCTGCCGAAAGGGACGCGGATCGACGTCCGCATCACCTACGACAACACGGCAGCCAACCCGCGGAATCCGAGCAACCCGCCGAAACGTGTGTGGTGGGGCGAGGAATCGACGGATGAAATGGGCAGCATCTCATTCGGCCTGATTCCCGTTCGACGCGAAGACGAACCTGCGTGGGAGCAGTTCGCCACGCAGCAGCAGAGAGGGACGCTTCTGGCCGCTGGACAGAACGGGACATTGCAGCGCGTGGCGGCGAACCAGGCACGCGGGCTGCTGGCAGCGCCTGGTGCAGGTCGCGGTCTCGGACGCGCCGGTGCGGCAGCGTCACCGACGGCTGCGGCGGCGGCAGCACCAGCGGCCATCACGAGTACGTCGCTTCCGCCACAAGTCATGGCGGATCTCTTCAGCGGCTTTGGCGGCAATCCGGGCGCGTTGCAGCGCGCGCTGGACGTCACCGCCACGACGATTGAGGCCAACCCGAGCCATGCACAGGCGCTCGCCTGGCACGGCGCGGCGACGCTGTACTACTCATCGACGAACGCGGACCTCTCAGCCCTCGATCGCATCGGCCTGTTCCAGCGCGCGACAAAGGAAATGGACTCGGCCGTGGGCATCGCGCCAGACGACATTCGCGTACGCATGGCACGCGGCGTGGTATTGCGGATGCTGACGCCGACGATGCCGCGGCTCGCGAACGTGCCAGGACTGATCGAAAATGCGCGTCTCGACTATCAGCGCATGTTCGAGCTGCAGGAGGGTCAGCTCGAAAAGCTCAGCCAGCACGCGCTCGGCGAGCTGCTGCAGGGACTGGCAGAGTTGAACAGCCGTCAAGGAAAGACGTCAGACGCCGAGAAGTATTACGGGATGATTCAGTCGATGCTGAAGGGCACGGACTACGCCGCGCGCGCGGGCGAATGGATGAAGACGAAGCAGCCGCTGCCTCAGGCGCAGACAAATTGCATTTCCTGTCACACCGGACAGTAATCACGAACACAGACGCACCGAGGTACAGAGAATTCCCATGTTTCCCGTCTCGGTGACCTCGATGTCTCGGTGGGTCGTCTTCGTTCTCGTACTAACCGTTCTCTCGCCCGTGCCCACACGCGCCCAGGGCGTTGACGAGTCGCTGGAAGCCGGCTTCGCGGCCCTGGAGAAAGGCGACGCAGATCGCGCGGCGACGGCGTTCCGCCGCGTGCTGGCCGCGGAGTCTCAGAATCCAGAAGCGCTGTACGGTGCCGGCGCCGCGGCCCATCTCCAGGGACGCGACACCGATGCGGTCTCGTTTCTCAAGCGCGCGCTGCAGGTCGAGCCACGGCTGCTGCCCGCCTCCGCGCTGCTCGGTGACATCGCGTACCACCAGGGCGATCTCGCCTTCGCCATCAAGACGTACGAAAGCGCACTCGCGTTATCGCCGGGAACCACGCTGCTGCGCGAGCGGCTGGCCACCTGGCGCAGCGAGGCCAGCGTCCACGACAATTTCCGCGCGGTGAAAGACGACCGCTTCACGATTCTGTTTGACGGCCCCGCCAACCGGGTGCTCGCCGAGCGGGCAACGACGGTGCTGCGCGACGCCTTCTGGCGCATCGGCAAGGCGCTCGGTTCGTACCCGTCGAACGCCATCAACGTGGTCCTCTATACCGAGCGGCAATTCCACGACATCACCGGCGCACCGGAATGGGCCGGCGGTGGCTTCGACGGTCAGATCCGTATGCCCGTCGCCGGCGCCACGCAGAATCTCCGCGCCTTCGACCGCATCCTGACGCACGAGCTCACGCACGCGATGCTGCAGGCCATCTCGAACCGCAACGTCCCCGCGTGGTTGAACGAGGGGCTGGCGATGTATTTCGAGGGCGACGACATGGCCGCGTCCGAGAAGCGGCTGGCGGTCGCCCGCGTCTTCGTGCCGCTCGCCAACCTCGAAGACGGCTACACCGGCCTCACGTCGCAGCAGGCCGACATCGCCTACGACATGAGCGCCTTTGCCACCAACGCGCTGATCACGCGAATCGGCATGGCCAACGTCGGCATGCTGCTGCAGGACCTCGATCGCGGCCACACGGTCGATACGGCGCTGCCGCGGTTCGGGTTGACCGTTGCGGAGTTCGAGGCGCAGCTGGCGAAGCGCCTCGGGCGGCGTTAGCGGATAGTTAGCTAGTTCGATAGTTAGCTAGTTCGCGAGTTGGATAGTTGGAGAGTTCATCGTAAGAACTACCAACTAGCCAACTAACCAACCAGCCAACTACCAACCTCTCAGACGGCGAGGCCCCACTGGTCGTTACGGTCGGGCTCGCCTCGGCGCCCTGGATGAGACTTTTATCGAAGCCGGGGAGTAAGCACTACCCTCGTCTCAACCGTAAGTACATGCGCCCAGCCCTCATTCCGCGGTAGATTGGGGGGCTAACTTTGACGCAATTGACGCGCAGGAGTGATCACAGCATGCGAAGCAGACTCTTCAGTTCGACAGTGGCAGTAGCCCTTGCGATGGCCCTCGGCGCCTCTCTCGCGGCGCAGGCCCCGCAGGGTGGTGGCGGCGGTGGTCGCGGCGGTGGCCGTGGCGGCGCCCCTGCCATGGTTCCGATGTTGCTCGAAAGCGATGCTTACGCCGATGGAGCAATTGTCCCGGCGAAGTACTCGAACGCTGGTGGCAGCACGATGCCCGCCTTCAAGATCACGAACATACCGATGGGAACCGTGTCGTTCGCAGTGATCTTCCACGACATCGAGCCCAGTATCGGCAACCCGCCCGGCGATGTGCTCCACGCCCTGTTCTGGAATGTCCCCGCGGCTTCAGCGGGCTGGCCCGAAGGGCCGCAGGACGGCAGCAAGATGCCGGCTGGAACGGTGATGGGCAATAACATCACCGGCAAGCCGATCTACATGGGCCCGGGCGCACCGGCAGGACCGCGTTATCACCACTACATCTTCGAGGTGTATGCGCTGAATGCGAACCTCGATCTTCCCCCAGCCTCTACGCGCGAAGCGTTCTACGCGGCCATGGTTGGAAAGGTTGTCGGGAAGTCGGCGTACGTCGGTCGGTTCCGCGGCGAGCCGAAGTAAGTCTCTTTAGGTGGTAGTTAGATAGTTGGATAGTTGGTAGTAAAGAGCACCGAATCGCTCAACTACCAACTACCAACTACCAACTAACTACGAACTATCCAACTACCAACTATTTCTTCACGTACATATTGAACCACTCGATCGTCCGCTTCCACGCGGCGTCGGCGGCAGCCTTGTTGTAACGCGCGGCGCTGGCGTCGTTGTTGAAGCCGTGGCCCGCGTCCGGGTAGATGTGGCCTTCGTTCGGCACGCCCGCAGCCTTCAATGCTTCTTCATACGCCGGCCACGCCTGCGCCAGGCGAGTATCGGTCGCGCCGTGATGCACGAGCACAGCGGCCTTGATCTTCGCCACGTCGGCGGCCATCGGAGCCTGACCGTAGAAGGGCGCGACCGCCTGGATGTCTGGTCCCATCCGCACGGCGAGCTGATTCACCACGCCGCCGCCGTAACAGAAGCCGGTCGCGCCCAGGCGACCGGTGCTGTCCGGGCGAGCCTTGAGCCACACCGCCGCCGCGTACATGTCTTCCTGCATCTTCGTGCGATCGACCTTCGCGAACAGCGCGCCGCCCTGGTCATCGTCGCCGGGATAGCCGCCGACCGACGTCAGACCATCCGGAGCAAACGCCATGAAGCCCTCGAGCGCCATGCGTCGAGTGACGTCCTCGATGTGGGGGTTGAGGCCGCGGTTCTCATGGACGATGAGGATGGCGGGCAGCTTGTTGGTGCCCGCGCTGGCTGGCCGTACGAGGTAGCCCTTGATCGTGCCGTTGCCGTTCGGCGACTGCACCGTCTCACGCGATGTCTTCAGCCGCGTGTCCTCCGGCTTCACCTGCTGCGCCTCCGCATAGTTCGGCATCAGCTGATCGACGATGGCGCCGGCGGCAGCGGTGGAGACGGCTACCTTCTTGACGCGGTCGAAGAAGGCGCGGCGGTCGATCTCGCCATGGATGTAGAGGTTGTAGGCGTGAATCGCTTCACGCGGAATCTCCTGTTCAGTGGCCATCGCAAATCCTTTCGTAGTGTCCGCCTGAAGGCGGACCCATCATGAGTGCGGCGGAGAATATCACGCTCGTTGGTCCGGCTGAAGCCGTTGGTCCGGCTAAAGCCGGACACGAATCGCGGCGTCGATTACTTGCGAGCAACATGCCGATCAATCTGCTGCGAGAGCGCCCGCTGACACACCTTGCAGAACGGCACGGGGTTGCGCGAGAACATGATGCAATCAAGCTCCGGTCGATAGAACGCCTTCGCATCGTAGTTCGCGCCCTGGAACAAACCGACCTTGCCCCGGTGTTCCGCGGTGGCGAACATCTTCATCTCCGCCTCGCCCTCGCGGCGGAACAGCGCCGTCATCTCCGCTTCCGGACGTTTGTCCGCGCGCAGCTTTGCTCGAGTCGCCTGATAGTCCTTCTGCATCGCCTCGAATTGCTGCTTGGGCCACGGCGTCGGCAGCGGTACGCCCGGCGTCAGCAGGTCGCGCCACTTCAGCTTCGACCGATCCGCCTGCGCCGTTGCGTTCGCTGCCCACGGTTCGAAGATGCGTGCCGGCGGCTCGTAGGCGACCGGCGACGTGTAGTACTCGTCCGCCAGCCCAGCGAAGTGATGGCCGAATTCGTGGATGAACAGATATTCCGCGAAGTCGTTGCCGGCGGCGGCCGTCGAGAAGACGTTGTAGAGTCCGCCGCCGCCGTAGGTGGCGCCATTTGTCAGGATGATCACGTACTCATAGGGCGCCCACGCGGCGATATCGCGCCACGCGCGGTTCTCGAACGTCAGGATGTACCGCTCGGACGCAAACGCGTCGTACGCCGCGCCGACGGGAGTCCGGCGGAAGATGCCACGGGACGGGCTCGCGATACCCGACTCCGCCGACGGCGGACAGAGTCCCCAGACGTTGAAGTCGTTGCGCCGGGATTTGAATGGATCGACGCGGAAGAGCGCCGCCGACAGGCGCTGCGCCTGCTGGCGGAACGTGCTCGTGCATTCGGCCGCAGTGTAGCCATCGCCGAGCAGCAGCAGATCGACCTTCGTCGAAGGCTCGCCGTGCTTCTCGACCTCGATCGCCTGCTGCCGCGCCGGCGTCGAGCGGTCGATGAATGGATCCGCAGGATCGATGGAGTAACGCCAGACCTCTTTATAGGTGCCCTCTTCCGATCGTTTTTTCAGGATGACATCGGCTTTCGCCGTCAGCGCCGGGAATCGCAGCGAGTCCTGGAACGTGCGCCGGACCTTCTTGGACTCCGCGGTCGTCAGCCACTCGGCAAACGCCGGGTCATAGCCGCGCGCGAAGATCGTTTTCCCGCTCGAGATGATCTCGAACCGGTAGTTGCCGGTCGGCTGTGGCTCGACGTTCGCAGCGGGATTGTCCGGCCAGGCGAGCGGTTCAATGACCAGGCGGTCGAAGCTGTAGGCCTCGATGCCCGGTCCGCCGGTTTCATAGAAATCCAGCCGCCACGTGCGCGGCTGCGTCTGCGCCCCGGCAAGCGATGACAGGAGGATTGCACAGAGAAGGGCGAGCGCCCGGACAGGTTTGCGCATGGTTATCTATACTGCACGAAACGCTATGTTCAGAGTGCTTCTCGTCGTCGCCGTAGTTACTGCCGTCACTGGATGTTCCAAAAAGACCGACAGTTCGTCGAGCGTTCCGAAGGCGCCGCTCTACGACAACCTCGGCAATCTGCATCACGAGATCACGACATCGTCGCCCGAGGCGCAGCGCTACTTCGATCAGGGGCTGACGCTGTCCTACGCCTTCAACCACGCCGAGGCGATTCGCTCGTTCAAGCAGGCGCTTGCGATCGATCCGGACTGCGCGATGTGCTATTGGGGCGTGGCGTTCGCGCTCGGGCCGAACATCAACGCACCGATCACGCCGGAAGCCGCCAAGGACGCGTTCGACGCCATCGGGCAAGCGAAGCAGCGGGCTGGCAAGGCGTCCGACCAGGAGCAGGCGTACATCGACGCGCTGGCGAAACGCTACGTCTCGGATCCGAAAGCCGACCGCCCGCCACTCGACGCGGCGTATGCAGCCGCGATGCGCATCGTGGCGCAGAGGTATCCGGATGACCTCGATGCGACGACGCTGTTCGCGCAGTCGCTGATGGACACGTCGCCCTGGAATTACTGGAACGCGGATGGAAGCCCGCGAGAGTTCACGAACGACGTGATCGCGTCGCTCGAATCAGTGCTGAAGCGGAAGGCCGACCATCCGGGCGCCATCCACCTCTATATCCACGCCGTAGAGGCGTCTCCCGATCCCAAGCGTGCGGAGGCGCACGCGGATCGGCTGCCGGCGCTGGTGCCCGGCGCGGGGCATCTCGTGCACATGCCCGCGCACATTTATCTGCGCACCGGCCGCTTCAACGACGCATCGACGGCCAACGAGAACGCCATCAAAGCGGACGCGGCGTATAAAGCCGGCAACGCGGTGGCGGGCAACATGACCTACGACGTCGGCTACATCCCGCACAACCCGCACTTCTTCGTCGCGTCTGCGTCACTCGAAGGGCGGAGCGCCGACGCACTGCGCGCGGCCAACGAAGTGAAGGGCAAGATGCACGCCGACATGCTGCGCGATCCGTCGATGGGCGGCATGGTGCAGCACTTCATGCTGACGCCGCTCTACACGAAGCTGCGGTTTGCGATGTGGGACGACGTGCTGGCCGAGCCGGCAGCGGCGCCAGACCTTCCGTACATGCAAGCGATCTCTCATGCCGCGCGGTCGATTGCGTACTCCGCCACTGGCCGCATCAGCGAAGCGGAAAAGGAACTCGCTGCGGTCGCCACGGCAAAGAACGACGCGGCGCTCAAGACGCTCTACATCTCGTCGGTCAATGTCGCCGCAGCGGTTGCGGACATCGCCCACGAAGTCGCGGCCGGAGAACTCCGTGCCCGGCAGAAGCGCGGCGGCGAGGCAGCGAAGCACTTCGCCGCGGCCGCGTCGATGGAAGACAAGTTGACCTACATGGAACCGCCCGACTGGCCGATTCCCGTGCGCCAGCTCCAGGGCGCGGCGATGCTCTCACTGGGGCGCGCGGCGGATGCAGAGAAGGCGTTTCGCGAAGACCTGAAGAGATTTCCGAACAATGGATGGTCGTTGTCGGGGCTGAGAGAGAGTCGCCTGAAGCAGGGCCGCGAGCGCGATGGCGAAATCGGCGCGCTGCAGAGCCAGTTTCAGCAGGCGTGGCAACGGGCGGATGTGAAGCTGAACGCCGGGCAAGTCGTGCGCTGAACGGCACACCGAGACACCGAGATCATCGAGGACGAACTCAAAGAATCTTCTCGGTGCCTCAGTGCCTCGGTGTGTCGTGATCGCAAACTAGACGGGACGCTTCCTCTCGATCAACACATCCCACCAGCCGAAGTGCACGGCCAGCAGGTGGTCAAGCTCGCGCGTGTCGTTCGTCGACTCGATTTGCCCCATCGTCGGCAGGCAGAACGCCGCGTGCGGTGACGCGGCGAGCATGTGCAGCACACCAGCCGAGAACCCGACGCCTGCGTACGCGATGCAGCCTGTCATCGGCAGCGCCTGCAAGTCGTCCAGCGCGTACGGGATCTTCTCGTCCACTGTTCCCTGGCTGTCCTGGAACTTGCACTCGATCGCAAACGCCTTCTGACCGTTGTCGCCGACACACAGGATGTCGATGCAGCGGTTCTTGGCGATGATCGTCTTGCCGACACGGACTTCCCGATACGCCTTCAGTCCTCGCGACTCGAAGCGCCTGGCGACGTACAACGCCACCAGGTTCGCGTAATCCGCACCCGTCATCTGCGTCTTCTGCGGGCTCACCTCCGGCAGCCACGTCGGAACGGGCTGGCCATCAGGGCGACCTTTCACGCGCGTCCCACCGAATCGAGAAGGTCGGCCTGCATCGGCTCTCCGCTCTCGGAGGCGGCAGGCGCGGTTCCCTGGCCGCCCGCTTCGCGGAGCCGGCGCGCGGCAATCTGCACGGCTTCCGGATTCAAATCGTTGCCGAGAAAGCGCCGACCGAGCCTCGCGGCGGCGACGCCGACACTCCCCGACCCCATGAACGGATCGACGACGACCTGACCCGCCTCGGAACTCTGCCTGATCAACACTTCGGCGACCTCCACCGGCTTCTCTGCCGGATAGCCGCCACGGATCCTCGGCACCTCGATGATGTCGGAGACTCCAAGATCGTTCAGCCGCCGCTTTCCTTTCTCGAAGAACAGGATCAGCTCATAGCGGGCGCGATAGTGGTAGCCCATGCCGATGGTGCACTTGTCCCACACCACCGGCTTCCAGAACTTGAAGCCTGCCTTCTCCGCCTCCGGCTTCGCCACGAACATCGTCTCCGCGTCGCACAGCAGATAGAAATGCGTGTCGGGTTTGAGGACGCGGTAGAACTCGGCAAACAACTCGCCAAATCGCGCGTTCGGAAAGATCTTGAACCAGTCGTTGCTCGACGCCTTGCTGTGCTTCAGCCGCGTCGTCGTGCCGACAGCACGGTGCTTCTCCAGCGACTCGTACGCCGGGTCCGTGATGACCAGATCGACCGACTCCGGCGACACATCACGCAGCCAGTCGACCGCATCGCGGGTCGACAGCTCGAAGCTCACAACTGCCTCATTGGGGGATGAAGAGGAATGCATCATTCTACGCCGATGCCATCCTCCCACCCACCATTGACAGCGCAGGTCACAGACACGAAGGCCACGACGAAATCGTGGCCTTCGCGGGTTTCCTTGGAAATTTGAACTTGGGAGTTGCCTATTCGCAGGCGCCGAGGACGCGCAACGTCTTCACGCGCATCTCATGATCCGTGAGTGCACCGGTCGTCTCAATCTTCCGACCGACATACGCGGCCAGACGATTTGTGGATCCCCGGTCAACGAGTTCGACGGACGTTGACTTCTTCCGCAGGAAGCCGGACTTCCAGCTCCGCGACTTCGGCGCATCGTCCCCCGACACGTTCTTCAGCCAGAAGGTGTTCTCGTCCCTCGCCAGACAGCCGGTGATTGTCGCGGGGACAGCAGCCGCGGCCGGCTCGGCAGGCGACGGAGACGATGCGGGCTCCGGATCGCTTTCAGTCGTCCGCAACGACGCGGGCATCAGTCTCGCCTGCGGCTCCGGCGACGAGGCTGGAGGCGCCGCGAACTCATACGCCGCGGGCGCGGGTTCGACGTGCTTCGCCGCGGGCTCTGACGCCGTCGAGGCGGTTCTCGACGACCGCGGCGAGACGGAGTTGTTCTCTGGCGCTGGGGCGAGGCTATTCGCTGCGGGATCGAATGAGTCAACCCGCTCGAGCCGCTGAACGTTGCCACTGGCGTCGACGTCCGCTTCCCAGTTGACGATGGACGACGATCGGGACATGAGCAAGGCTGCCGCGGCAACGACGCAGAGCGTCCCGACGACGACCGTCCGCGGAGCCAGAGTCGACTGGCGGTTTGCCACGCGTGTGCGGCTGGTGCCGGACGCCGAAGGCCTCGACGTTCTGGTTCGCTCCCGGCGACCCGACGACTTCACCCGATCAACCAACGTGCGCAACGTGGGACGCCGCGCAGTGCGAATCCTGCTTCCTCTCTTCGAAGGCACAACGATACCCTCCTCGTGGTGTGCTCGTGATCGGTGCCCTTCAGGAGCAAACGAACTGCCGCGCGCGCGCCGGGAGCGATGTCTGGAAACCACTGAGAACATTGGGTGTCGTTACGTGCAGTTCGAATCGCTGGCGAATGACGCGAAACGGAACAGCCAGTTCCGTCATCTGAACCACGAAGAACGCGAAGATCGCAAAGGCCCCGAAGGTACTGAACTCGGGTTCCTTTCAGGGAAAGGAAGGGTGAGTGTGCTCCGACGGCAGCGGCGGCGCTGGCTCGCCGGGCCGGGAAAGCTGCACCGCACTCATGAGCCCTCCTTCAGCGTGGTCAAGAACGTGGCAGTGATACATCCACGAGCCTGGGCGATCGTCGAATCGGACGACGAGCGTCACGCTGTCCTTGAGCGGAACGCTCACGGTGTCCTTCCACTTCAAAGGCCGCCTCGGCCTCCCGTCTTTGTCGAGCACCTGGAAAAAGAAGCCGTGCAAATGGATCGGATGCGACCAGGGCGTCGTGTTGGTCACCTTCCAAATCTGCGTCTCGCCCACAGCGGCCTTGAGCGGCGGGATGTCGGCGAGCGGCTTGCCGTTGATCGTGTAGTAGAACGACTTGTCTTCCTTTTGATCGATCCCGAACTCGATGGCCACCGGTGTGGCACCCGTCTGGCTGATGGCCTCGATCGCGCGAGTCACCCTGGGGTGCGGTTGGGGAGTGACCGCCGGCGTGTCAGCCATGACGATGCTGAACAGGTCCTCGCTCTGTCGTGCTTCGACACTGCCAAATCCGCGATCGAAGAGATAGGCGTGGACGCCGTACTCCGTGCCAGGCTTCGCCGTCGGCGTGTAGAAGACGTCCGCGCGCTCACCCGGGGCGAGCACGAGCGACTCCAGTTCCTCGGAGTACTCCTGATGCCCGCCGTCGTCACCGATCTTGGTGAATCTGATTCCAACGCCAGGATCGAGATTGAAGAACCGGCTCTTGGCGGCGTTGACGACACGCCAACGCTGCGTCACGCCGGACCGCATCGACACCCGCGGGTGATTTCTTCCGTTGACGAGCAATGTATTGCCCTCGCGTCCGAAGGCCATACCAGTGGACCCGCCTGTTTCCGGATCCTCCAGCGCGCCCTGCTCGGTGAGGTCGATGTCACTCAGCACGAGGACACGCTCTTCGGCAACCTTGAATGTCTCTGACGGGTCGTCGACCAGAAAAGCCCCGTACAAGCCGAATCCCACCTGTGCCGCCGACATCACGTGCGGGTGGTACCAGTAGAGTCCCGCATCGGGGACAACGAAGTCGTAGGTGAAGGTACCGCCTGTCTCAACCTGCGGCTGCGATGCGCCGGGAACGCCGTCCATCTGGATTGGAAGACGCAGCCCGTGCCAGTGCACTGTCGTCGGCGAGGGCAGTTTGTTGGTGAAGTGGACGATCAGGCGGTCGCCGACCGTCAGGCGGATCAGCGGACCCGGGAGCATGCCGTTGTAGGTCCAGGCATCGACTCGCCGGCCGGGAGACACTTCGACGCGCGCGACCTCGGCGGTCAGATTGATCTCCAGGACTCGCGGATCCGGATTCAGGTCCGGGACGGTCGGCAAAGAGAGATCTGTGACAGGGCCGCTGGACTGGGCAACCGGCGTGTCCGGCGCCGCCTGCAGCCCTGGGAGTTCGAACGCAGCCACGAGGGCGCAGCAGACCAACGAAATCACGACACACTGAGGCACCGAGACACCCAGAACGCTAGTTGATCTGCTGTGCTCGGTGACCTCAGTGCCTCGGTGTGTCGTCTTGACGCGCACACGAGTCAGCATTCTGCGCACAGTGGCTAACAATTCCTGGGCCATCGGGAAATACAAGCGTACTGGACAGCGCAATATGAAGAGGTGCGCGATTTATCCCTCACGTTGGGAAAAGTCCACACGCTCTCGTCGGGCACTTCGTGATTTAATCCGCTCTCCGGAGAGAGACATGCGCCCAATACTTATCGCAGGCTTCGTCAGCGCCTTCATCGCCATCAGCGGGTCGGCATTCGCTCAGAACGCTCCCGACGGCGCGGCGGTCTATCAGAAGTCGTGCGCCTCCTGTCACCAGCAACCCACCGCGGGATCCCGCGCGCCGACGCGCGACGTGCTCGCGACCATCGCTCCGGAGTCAATTCTCACGTCCCTGACGACGGGCAACATGTTCAGGCAGGGATCGGAGCTGACGGATGCCGAGCGGCGTGCGGTCGCCGGCTTCCTCGCGGGCAGACCGGTGGGCACGGCGGCGCCGGCACCGATTGTCGGCCATTGTGCCGCCGCAGCTCCCGCGTTGAAGGCATCCGATCTCGCAAACGGCTGGAACGGCTGGGGCGCGACGGTTGCGAACACTCGCTATACGAGCGGCGCGCAGACAACGCTCAAAGCCGCGGACGTTCCCAGGCTGAAATTGAAATGGGCGATCGGGTTTGCCGGTGTGAACTCCGCGCGAGCGCAGCCAGCAATCCTGGGCGACCGGGTGTTCGTCGGCAGCGAAAGCGGCGACGTGCTCGCCCTCAACGCAAAGACCGGATGCACCTACTGGCGGTATCACGCGCAGGCTGGTATTCGAACCGCGGTCTCCGTCGGTCCCTACAAGCGCGCCGGACAGGCCGGCTATGCGGTCTACTTCGCTGACGGCACGCCTTCGGCCTATGCCGTGGACGCGAATACCGGTCAGGAGCTCTGGTCGCGCAAACTGGACGATCACATCTTTGCCCGCGCAACAGGCTCACCCACGCTCTACAACGGACGGCTGTACGTGCCGCTTGCCGGCGTCGGTGAGGAGGGCCAGGGTGGACAGGCGCGTTACGAGTGCTGCACGTTCCGCGGCAGCGTGACGGCGCTCGACGCGAATACCGGAACCGTCGTGTGGAAGTCGTACACGATTCCCGACGCACCGACGGCGCGCGGCAAGAACGCTGAAGGCAAGACGATCTGGGGACCGGCCGGCGCCGGTGTATGGGGAGCGCCAACGATTGATCCGGCCCGCCGATCGATCTACATCGCCACGGGCAACAACTACTCCGGCCCGGCGACCATGACGAGCGACGCGGTGATCGCTCTAGACATGGAAACCGGCCGTCACAAGTGGGTGTTCCAGCCGCTGGCCAACGACGTCTGGGCTGGCGGATGCGGACGATCGAATCCTCCCGGCGGCCAGTGTCCGGAAACGCTTGGGCCGGATCATGACTTCTCGATGTCGCCTGTGTTGACGAAGGCAGGCGGGAAAGACCTGCTGATCGTGCACCAGAAATCGGGCATGGCCTACGCCGTCGATCCGGATAAAGGGACGAAGGTGTGGGAGTACCGCACCGGCGCCGGCGCCGCGCTCGGCGGGCAATGGGGAGCGGCAGTGAGCGATCGGAACGCCTACTTCGGCGTCAATGGACCGGGCGGCTTGCGCGCGGTCGATGTAGCAACAGGAAAAGAAGTGTGGACGGCTCCCCCGGCGGAGCGCCTGTGCGGCACAGAACGCGGCTGCAGCGCGGCCCAAGGCGCGGCGGTCACCGCGATTCCAGGGATCGTCTTCGCGGGATCGATGGACGGCGGCGTGCGCGCCTACTCGGCCGAGGACGGCAAGGTCGTCTGGACGTTCAACACGAACCGCGAGTTCGAAACCGTCAACGGCGTCCCGGCCAAGGGCGGCGCGATGGACGGACCGGGGCCGGTCGTGTCCGGCGGCATGGTCTACGTGCTGTCCGGGTACGTCAGTTTGATCGGCCGGCCGGGGAATGTGTTGTTAGCGTTCGGAGTCGATTAGCGGTCAACTCCGAACGACCAACTTAGTCCTTCCAACCTTCAGGCGGGTTGCTGCCGCTCGCGATCTGACGGGTCTTGTAGAGCCATTGGCCGTTCACCTTGACCCAGGTGGCGTATTCCTTTCCCTGCGTCGTGAACTTCATCGGATCGC
>Ga0207701_10003618_pt1 | contig 15843 bp, 14 predicted proteins | sample KBSSwiSSwithPhiX_FD_184294 | JGI IMG/M metagenome (GOLD analysis project Ga0207701, IMG submission 184294) | Switchgrass rhizosphere bulk soil microbial communities from Kellogg Biological Station, Michigan, USA, with PhiX - S5 (SPAdes) (version 2) | ecosystem: Environmental > Terrestrial >... | reverse complement strand
CCAGTTGCGCTCGGTCAAGGTGTTCGTCGTTGGGCCCGCGCAGCGGCCCGGCGTCTACACGCTGCAGAGCCAGTCGACGCTGCTGTCCGCGGTCGTCGCGGCGGGCGGGCCGGCCTCCAACGGCTCGATGCGCAAGATCACGCTGCGCCGCGACGGCAAGGCGCTCTCCGAGCTCGACGTTTACGAATTCCTGGTCCAGGGCGACAAGTCGCGCGACCTCCAGCTCGCGGCCGGCGACGTGATCGTGTTCGAGCCGGCCGGCGCCCGCGTCGCGCTGACCGGCGCGGTCGACACACCGGCGATCTACGAGCTGAAGAGCCCGCAGGAGCCGCTGCGCGATCTGCTGCGCTATGCCGGCGGCGCGCCGGTGCTGTCGAATCCAAACAAGGTCCAGCTCGAGCGCATCGACCCGGTGCGGCCGACCGCCGCCCGCTTCGTCGAGGAGTTCGCGCTCGACGCCGCCGGCCAGATGAAGTCGCTGCGCGATGGCGACGTGCTGACCCTGCTCGCGATCTCGCCCCAGTTCGCGAACGCGGTGACGTTGCGCGGCCATGTCGCCCAGCCGCTGCGCTATCCGTACAAGCCGGGCATGAAGATCCGCGACCTGATCCCGGATCGCGAGGCGCTGATCTCGCCCGATTTCTACCGGCGCAAGAACCTGCTGGTACAGGTCATCGAGGACGAAGAGACGCTGCGGATGCGCCGGCTCGAGCGCGACGCCGACCGCGACCTGCAGGGCAACCGACGCAACATGCGCGACGACCGCGACGAGCGCGACAACCGCGACCTGCGCGACAACCGGACGACGGAATTCGATGCGACCCGCGAGCCGCTCGGCAACGCTGGCCGGATTGTCGACCGCTCCGGCGCGATGCAGCAGAACGGCCGGATCGACGCGAACGGCAACCTCGTGCGCGACCGCGGCCGCCTCGAGCGCGACGAAGACCGGCTGCCGTCGAACCGCCCGCGCAAGGCGCCGACGACGCTGTTCGACGAGCTGAACTGGGACTACGCGGTGATCGAGCGGCTGAACCGGAACGACCTTTCGACGCAGGTCATCCCGTTCAACCTCGGCAAGGCGATCCTGCAGAGCGACGAGACCAACAACCTGGCGCTGCTGCCCGGTGACGTCGTCACGATCTACAGCCAGAAAGACGTGCGCGTGCCGGTCTCACGCCAGACGCGCCTGGTGTCGCTCGAGGGCGAGATCAATTCGCCCGGCGTCTACCAGCTGATGCCCGGCGAGACCCTGAGAAGCCTGCTCGTCCGCGCCGGCGGTTTCACGCCGCAGGCCTATGTCTACGGCCTCGAGTTCAGCCGCGAGGAGACGCGCCAGCGCCAGCGCGAGAACCTGCAGGCCGCGATCGCCCGTCTGCAATCGCTGTCGGCGGTACAGACCGCGCGCGACGCCGCGAACCGGCGCGACGACGCGTCCGGCGCGGCGACCAGTGCGGCGGTCAGCAATGCGGCGACGCAGGCCCAGCTCGCGCGCCTGAGCCGGATCGAGCCGAACGGCCGGATCGCGCTCGAGCTGACACCCGAGACGACGTCGCTCGATTCATTGCCCGACCTGCCGCTCGAAAGCGCTGATCGCATCACGGTCCCGTCGCGCCCCGGCTTCGTGACGGTCGCGGGCGCGGTCGTCAACAGCAACGCGTTCGTCTGGAAGGCCGGGCGCACCGCCGGCGAGTACCTGACGCTCGCCGGCACCGACGAGGCCGCCGATCCGTCGAACATGTTCATCCTGCGTGCCGACGGCACCGTGACGAAGGCCGGCATCAGCCGCGGCTGGTTCAACCGCGGCGGCCTCGAGTCGCAGGTCATGCAGCCGGGCGACGCGCTGATCGTGCCGACCGAGATCGACTTCGAGACCTGGGGCCGGGCGCTGGTGCGCAACCTGAAGGACTTCGCGCAGATCTTCTCGGGCTTCGGCATCGGCATCGCGGCGATCAATTCGCTGAACCAGTGAAGCCGTCCGCATGAAGAGCAACGACCTCGGGCTGCAGACCGAGCCGGCCGCAGCGCCGGCGACCGACGCGAACGCCGCATCGGTCGGCCTCGCCGACCTGCTGACCTGGATCGGCGAAGGCAAGCGGCTGATCGCGGTGGTGACGGTCGTCGCCGCGCTCGCCTCGCTGGTCTCCGCACTGCGGGCCCCGTTCATCTTCACGGCGCGCACGACCTTGCTCGCGCCGAACTCGCAGCAAGGGGGGGGCTCGGCCGCGCTCGCCGCGCTAGGCTCGCTGGGCGGCCTGGCCGGCGGCCTGGCCTCGAGGTCGCCCGACGAGCTGTACGTCGCGCTGCTGAAAGGCGACAGCGTGCAGCGCGCGCTGATCGACCGCTTCAACCTGAAGGAGCATTACAAGGTCGAGACCTACGAGACGCTGCGCAAGGTGCTGCCGAGCTACGTGCGGGTGGCAGCCGACAAGAAGAGCGGCCTGATCACGGTCGAGGTCGACGACGAGTCGCCGAAGTTCGCTGCCGATCTCGCCAATGCGCACGCCGACGAGATCACCAAGGTGCTCGGCCGCCTCGCGGTCTCGGAAGCGCAGCTGCGCCGTGCCTTCTTCGAGAACCAGCTGAAGGAGACCAAGGAGAACCTGGTCCGCGCCGAGCAGGCCCTGCAGGCGACGCAGGAGAAGTCCGGGATGATCGTCCTCGACAAGCAGGCCGAGGCGCTGATCGGCGGGGCCGCGCAGCTGCGCGCCCAGATCACCGAGCGCGAGGTCCAGCTGAAGGTGCTGCGCACGTCGGCGACCGATCAGAACCCCGATGTGATGCGCCTCGGCTCGGAGCTGCGCGCGCTGCGCACCGAGCTGGCGCGGATGGAATCGAGCCAGGGCGCCGGCAGCACCACGAGCGCGGTCGAGATGCCGGTCGGCCAGATCCCGTCGGCATCGATCGACTACGTGCGCGCACGCCGCGAGCTGAAGTTGCAGGAGACGCTGCTCGAAGGCATGGTGCGCCAGTACTGGATCGCGAAGCTCGACGAAGCGAAGGAGGGCCCGGCCTTGCAGCAGGTCGACGTCGCGCTGCCGCCGGATCGCAAGTCGAAGCCGTCGCGCGCGCTGATCGTGATCGTCGCGACGGTGCTCGCGCTGCTCGCCAGCACCGCGTTCGTCGTGCTGCGGCGCTACAAGGCGTTCGTGCGCGAGTACGACCCAACCAGTGCCACGGCGTGGGCGCGGCTGTCGGAGGCCTGGCGGCTGCGGCGATCGGCGGGCTGACGCGGCGATCGCGTCGGCGCTTCAGTCCATCTCGAGTCGCAGCGATTCGAGACGGACCCGACCGCGCGCCGTGCTCAACGTCGCGACGATCGGCGGACCGGCATCGACAACGGGCTCGCGCCCCTCGGACGCCTGCGGACGCGGCGCAGTCGCGGACTCGCGCGAAGCGACGGCGTCGTCGGTGCCCGCTGCCGTCGCGCTCAACCAGCCGTCGAGCGGCGCCGGAAGGCCGGACAGCTCGAACGCGAGCAGCGCGCAACCGCTCGGCGGCAGGCTCGAAGCCGGATGCACGTCGCCCCACTCGATCAGCGTCGGCACCACGCCGTCGGCGAGGCGCCGGCCATCCGGCCGCACGCTGATCTGCCAGCGCAACAGTCCCTGCGGCGTCGCGCGTTCCGCGTTCACGACCTCGCCCGGATCGACCCCGGCCGCCCGGAACGCCGCCGCCGCGGCGCGCACGTCGTCGCTGCGCGCGACCCAGTGGATCAGGCGCGGACCGGCCTCGAGCGTGCGCCGCAGCGCCGGCTCGTCGAGGCCGAACCAGCGCGGGCGCGCCGGCACGACGCCGTCCGGGTCGATCGCGATGACTTCGAGATAGGCGCGCGGAAAGCGCGCCGACCTGATCGACAGGATCCGGTTGTGGGTGCCCATGAACGCATGCCGGCCGCCGGCCTGCGGCGCGTGCCCGAGGACCTGCTCGCACCACGCGACGCCTTGGTCCAGTGTCGCTGCCGCGACGACGAGGTGATCGAGGGCGAGCGACGGTCGTCCGACCGTCGCCGTCGACACGGTGGTCACGTCGCTCACAGCGTCACGTGGCCCTCGACGCAGACCACCGTGTGGCCGCCGATCCAGATGTCGGCGCCGACACGGTCGACATGGACGCGGCCGGCGCGACCGAGCGCCGTGCCCTGGCTGGCAACGTAGTGATCGGGCGCGAAACCCGCGCCGATCAGCCATTGCGCGAGGCCGGCGTTCAGGCTGCCGGTGACGGGGTCCTCGCCGACACCGACCGACGGCACGAAGGCGCGCACCTCGAACTGCGCCTTGCCATGCTCGGCCACCGGCCACGGACCGACGACGCCGAGCTCGAGGTCGCCCATCGCCGCGAGGTCGGGCTGCAAAGCGAGCACCGCTTCGCGCGAGTCGAGCAGCGCGGCGACCCAGCCCGGCCCGTTGTCGACCCACCGGGTCGCACGCAGCGCATCCGGCGCGACCCGCAGGCTGCGCGCGATCTGCGCCACGATCGCCGGCTCGACCGCGCCGCTGCGGACGAGCGGCGGCGCCGCGAACGCGAGCCGCCCGCTGTCGCGGCGGATGCGCACCAGGCCGACGCCGCACTGCTGGACGATCTCGTCGCTGTGCGGTTGGCCGCCGGCGGCGAGCCACGCATGGCAGCTGCCGAGCGTCGGGTGCCCGGCGAACGGCAGTTCGCGCGCCGGCGTGAAGATGCGGACGCGGTAGTCGGCGCCGGCGGTCGTCGGCGCCAGCAGGAACGTCGTCTCGCTGAGGTTGGTCCAGTTCGCGAACGCCTGCATCTGCGCCGCGTCCAGCGCATCGGCGCCGTGCACGACGGCGAGCGGATTGCCCTTCAGCGGCGTCGCCGTGAAGACGTCGAGCTGGTGGAAGCGGAACGTCGCCGTCATGCCATCTCCCCGATCGCCGCGGCGAGCGCGGCGACGCCGCGTGCAATCACGTCCGGCGCGACAGTCACGAAGGACAGCCGCAGCGTGTTTGGCCGCGTATCGTTCGCATGGAACGCCGCACCCGGCACGAACGCGACGCCGCGGGCGACCGCCCGCGGCAGCAGCGCGGTCGCATCGATGCCCTCCGGCAGCTCGAGCCAGAAGAACATGCCGCCCTGCGGCGTGTTCCAGCGGCAGCCGGACAAGGCGCCCGCACCGAAGTGCGTCGCGAGCGCCTGCTGCATCGCATCGCGCTGCGCCTTGTAGCGCGCGCGGATCGTCGGCACGTGATCGCGCAGGAAGCCGTCGCGGATCACCTCGTGGACGATGCGCTGGTTGAAGCCGGGCGTGTGCAGGTCGGCGGCCTGCTTCGCCTGCAGCAGCTTCGGGAACAGGCGCGGCGGCGCGATCGCGTAGCCGAGGCGCAGGCCCGGCGCGAGCACCTTCGAGAACGAGCCGAGGTAGATCGTGCCGTCGGCCCAGCGCGCCGCAAGCGAGGCCGGCGGCGGCGCATCGAACCAGAGGTCGCCGTACGGGTTGTCCTCGATCAGCGGCAGGCCGATCGCCTCGGCGGCACGCGCGAGCTCGGCGCGGCGCGCCTCGCCCATGCAGCGTCCGCTCGGGTTCTGGAAGGTCGGCAGCAGGTAGAGGAAGCGCGCGCCGGCAGCTTGCGACAGGGCGGCCGGGATCGGCCCTTCGTCATCGCAGTCCACGCTGACGACGTCCGGCTCGAACGCCGAGAACGCCTGCAGCGCGCCGAGGTAGGTCGGCGCCTCGACGGCGATCCGGCTGCCGGCATCGATCAGGACCTTGCCGACGAGGTCGAGCCCCTGCTGCGAACCGGTCGTGATCAGCACCTGCGACGCGTCGACGTACAGGCCCTGCTCGGCCATGTGCGCGGCGACCCAGTCGCGCAGCGGCCCGTAGCCCTCGCTCGGCGCGTACTGCAGCGCCTCGCGCGGCGTCTCGCGCAAGACCCGCTCGGTCGCGACGCGCATCGCCTCGACCGGAAAGGTGTCGGGCGACGGCAGCCCGCCCGCCATCGAGATGATGCCGGGCTGCTCGGTCAGCTTCAGGATCTCGCGGATCACCGACGGGTTCATCCGCTCGGTGCGGCGCGCGAGGCGCCAGGTGGTCGGCAGGTCGACGGGTTTCATCAGGTCTCCTCGAATATCGTCCAATGCGGAGGTCGTCAGGTGCGGGTCGGCATCCGCTTGCCGACGAAGACGGTCGCGATCACGGCGAGCGAGAACAGCACGGTCGTCGCCTCGAGCCGCTCGCCCAGCACCGGCACCGCGAACAGCAGCGAGAGGAACGGCTGGGCCAGCTGGACCTGGCTGACGCGCATCGTGCCGCCGAGCGCGAGGCCGCGGTACCACGCGAAGAAGCCGAGCCACATCGAGAACAGCGTGACGTAGGCGAAGCCGCCCCAGGCGCCGGCCCGGACCGGCTGCGCGGGCCAGGTCGCGAGCATCAGCGGCAGGGTCAGCGGCAGGCTCAGCGCAAGCACCCAGCAGATGACTTCCTCGGCCGTCATCTCGGCCGACAGGCGCGCGCCGGCCACATAGCCGATCGAGGCGCTCGCGACGGCAAGCAGCAGCAAACCGTCGGCCGGCACCAGGCGACCGCCGCCACGGATTGCCGCGAACGCGAGGACCAGCGCACAGCCGATTCCGGCGCAGACCCAGAAGCCGGTCGATGGACGCTGCCGAAATGCGAGCGCGGCGACGACCGCGGTGCCGAGTGGCAGCACGCCGGTGATGACGGCGCTGTGCATGGCATCGACGTCGCGCAGCGCGAGGCCGAGAAAGAGCGGAAAGCCGACCACCGTGCCGGCCGCGCACACCGCGAGCGCGGTCGCGTGGCGGCGCAGCGGCTGCGGAGCGTCGGTCAGAAGCAGGTAACCCACGCTGAGCAGGCCAGCGAGCGCGGCCCGGCCGGCGACGACGAAGAGCGGCGCGAGTTGCGGATCGCTCGCCGTTCCGACAGCAAGGCGCGTCATCGGCGTCGTCATCGCGAAAATCACGACGCCGAGCAGGCCGAACCAGAGGCCGCGTGTTTCGTCGGCAGTCGATGGAGCGGCCCTCGATGGCGTCGGCACGGCGGCTCCGGCCAGCGCGGCACCGCCCGCACGCGACGCGAGGATCGGTGTCGCGTCGTTGGTGTTACCGAGGCCGCGTTGAGCGCTCATATCAGCGCCATCCACACCGCGGTCGCGAGCAGCAGCAGCGCCATCCCGCGGTTGAACCAGAGCAGCCGGTCGTTCTCGGCGAGCCAGCGCCGCAGCAGCGAGCCGGCCAGCGCATAGGCGGCGTTGCTGCTCAGCGCGAACACGGCCATCACGGCGCAGACGATCGCAAGGCGCTCGCCCGGATTGCTCGAGGCCTGGCCGGCCGACGTTGCGACCCAACCCGCGGCGAGTGCCAGCGCGAGCATCCAGGCCTTGATGTTGACGAACTGCAGCGCGACGCCTTGCCAGAAGCCGACCTGCATCCGCGCCGCGGCGGTGGGCGCCAGCGCGCGCGTGTTCGCGAGCTTCCAGGCCAGCCAGACGAGATAGGCGACGCCGATCGCCTTGACGCCGCCGCGCAGCCACGGCAGCGCGAACACCAGCGCGCCGAGGCCGAGCCCGCAGGCAATCATCATCAAGGTCCAGCCGGTCGGCACCGCAACGATGAAGCGCCAGGCGCGGCGCATCCCGAAGTTGGCGGCGAGCGCGGTCGCGAGCATCGTGTTCGGCCCCGGCGTGAAGCTCATCGCAGTCGCGAACGTCAGCAGGGTGGCGAATTCTTCGGCCGTCATGCTGCCAGTCTACGGGCCGAAACCAGCACACGGCCGGTACACTTTGTGGGGTGCATCGGCGCGCTGTATCGGTCGCTTTGCCAGCACATCCAACCTCTGAGCACACACCCTATGGATGCCGCAACCGGATCCGACTCCGGCTCGACCTTGTCGAGAACCGCCGACACGACGCTCACCGAGCAGCTCTCGGCGCGCTTTGCCGAGCGCATCCGCCAGCGCCTGCTCGCGCCCGGCACGCGCCTGCCGTCGGTGCGCGACTGCGCGCGCCGCCACCGGGTCAGTCCGTACACGGTGGTCGCGGCGTACGACCAGCTGCTCGCGCTCGGCCTCGTCGACGCCAGGAAGCAACGCGGCTTCTTCGTCCGCGAACTGGCCGACGACGCGGCGCCGGCGAATCGTCCCGCCGGACGGCGCGACGCCGCCAGCCCGCGCCTGCCCCTGCCGATCAGCGCGACCTCGCTGATCCGCGGCATGTTCCAGCCGCCGGGCGCGCGGCCGATGCCGGCGCTCGGCACCTTGCCGGCCGAATGGCTCGACTCGCCGTTGCTCGCCGGCGCGCTGCGCAAGGTGTCGAGCGGCGCGCAGCTCGGCGCGCTGTCGCTGCAGTACGGCGACCCGGCCGGCGAGCTGCGCCTGCGCCGCGCGCTCGCGTTGAAGCTCGCCGACTTCGGCGTCAGCGCCGCGCCGGAGCAGATCGTCACCGCGGTCGGCGCGACGCACGCGCTCGACATCGTGACGCGCACGCTGGCGCACGCCGGCGACAGCGTGCTGGTCGACGAGCCGGGCTGGTCGGTCGAGTACGCGCGCCTCGCTGCGCTTGGCCTGCGCGTGCTGCCGGTGCCGCGCGGCGAGGACGGTCCCGACCTAGCCGCGATGGAGCGCCTGATCGCCGCGCAGAAGGCGCACGAGCGGCCGCGGGTCTATGTGACGGTGTCGGTGCTGCACAACCCGACCGGCGCCTCGCTCTCGCTGCAGTCGGCGCACCGCGTGCTGAAGCTCGCGCAGGCGCACGACCTCGCCATCGTCGAGGACGACACCTATGCGCACCTGGCGCCGGCGCACCTGCCGCGGCTGGCTGCCCTCGACGCCCTCGAGCGGACGATCTACATCTCGGGCTTCTCGAAGATCCTGGTGCCGAACTGGCGCGTCGGCTTTCTCGCCGCGCCGGCCGCGCTGGTCGACCGCTTCGTCGACAGCAAGCTGCTGTCGACGTTGACGACGCCGAGCCTGACCGAACAGGCACTCGCGCATTGTCTCGAGCAGGGCCTGCTGCGCCGCCACGCCGAGCGCGTGATGGCGAAGCTCGAGGCCGCGCGCTCGCGCACCGTCAAGCTCGCCGAAGCGCACGGCTGCCGCTTCGCCGCCCCGCCGCGCGGCCTGTTCGGCTGGGTGGACGTCGGCGTCGACACCGAGCGGCTCGCGGCCGCGTTGCTCGACGACTGGTTCATTGCGCCGGGCGCGCTGTTCCACGCGGTGCCGCGGCCGACGACCTTGATGCGCATCAACTTTGCGACCTCGCAGGATGCGCGTTTCTGGCGCGCGCTGGAGCGGGCGCGGGAGGCGCTGGCCGGACGCGGGGCCGGCAAGACTTCGGTTCGCTAGGCGCGGGTCGAGCGTGGCGCGCCGGCTGGGCGCGGCGCCGATCGCGCGAGCGCAATTCGCGAGGCGGCGCAGTCTGTTCCTACTTCAACGTCCAGACCGCAACCGCCTCCGGTCGAGTAAGCCGTTGACATCTCCTTTTGGTAAGTATATGCTTACCGTAAGCCGATACCGACCATGCGCCGTCCCGACATCGCCGCCTCCGCCCGTCGCTTCGCTGCGCTCGGGGACCCGACCCGCCTGCAGGTGTTCCTGCTGCTGTCGCACGAGCCGCAGTCGGTCGCCGAGATCGCCGGCGCGGTCAGCGTCAGCCGGCCGGCCGTCTCGCAGCACCTGAAGGTGCTGGCCGACGCCGGCCTGATCGACTGCGAGGCCGCCGGCACGCGCAACCGCTACCGGCCGCGGCCCGACGGCGTCGCTTCGATCCGCGACTTCATCGACAGCATGTGGGACGTCGGCCTGGCGCGCTTCAAGGCGGCCGCCGAGTCGGTGGCCCGTTCCCACCGACCGGAGAAGAAGCCATGACCGTTGCCGTTCCGAACCCTACCGTCCAGCCCGTGAAGAAGAGCGTGCTCGTGCGCGCGCCGCGTGCCGTCGCGTTCGACGTCTTCACCGCCAACATGGGGGCCTGGTGGCCGATGGTGTCGCACCACATCGGCCCTGCCGCTTGCGCCGACGTGCGCATCGAACCGCGCGCCGGCGGGCGCTGGTTCGAGCGCGGCGTCGACAGTAGCGAATGCGACTGGGGCCACGTTCTCGCCTGGGAGCCACCGGCGCGCGTCGTGCTCGCCTGGCAGCTCAACGCACAGTTTGCCCACGACCCGACGATGCAGTCCGAGGTCGAGGTCCGCTTCACCGCACTCGACGCCGAGCGCACGCAGGTCGAACTCGAACACCGCGGCCTCGAGGTCTACGGCGCCGACGCCGCCGCGATGCACGACATCTTCAGCTCGCCGAACGGCTGGGGCGGCATGCTCGAGCACTATGCCGAGGTGGCGAGCGCCCGCCAGGCCCAAGCCGGCGCATGACCCGACGTCACGCAGCCAAAAGTCGGCGCGCGGCGCCGACCGGTCAGGCGACGTCGTCGATATTCTTCGGCCAGTTCGCCTTCAGCAGGCGCGACAGCGCGCGGTCGGCGAGCAGCCGGCCGCCGGTCTGGCAACGCGCGCAGTAGTTCGTCTCGTTCTCGGCGTGGACGATGCGCTGCACCGGCGCACCGCAGTCGGGGCACGGCAGCTTGAACCGACCGTGCACCGCCATCTGGGGATGGAACGCGGTCACCTTCGCCGGCCAGTCGCCGGCTTCGCGGCCGAGCCGCTCGATCCAGTCGAGCAGGGTCGCGCGCGTCGCTGCATGCAGCCGGTCGATCGCCTCGGCGCTCAACGAGCGGGTCAGCGAGACCGGCGAGAGCCGCGCGCGATGCAGGATCTCGTCGGAGTACGCATTGCCGATGCCGCTGAAGAGGCGCGGGTCGGTCAACGCGCGCTTCAAGGTGTGGTTCTCCGACACCAGCCGCGCGGCGAACTCATCGCGGCTCGCCGCCAGCACGTCGATGCCGCCGGCGTCGAGCGCGCGCAGCGCGGCGCGTCCCTCGACGACATGCAGCGATGCCCGCCGCTTGCTGCCGGCCTCGGTCAGCGCGAGCGTCCCGCTGTCGAACTCGAAGAAGGCCAGCGCGTTGCGCGCCGTCGTCTTGCCCTTCGGCAACCAAAGCAGCCGGCCGGCGATCATCAGGTGGATCACGACGAAGAGGTCGCCGTCGAGCGCGAGCACGACGCGCTTGCCGACTCGCTCGATGCCCTGCACCGTGCGCCCCGTCGTCGATGCGATCGGCGGCACGGCGGTGCGCAGCAGGAACGGGTTCAGCAGGCGCACCGCCTCGAGCCGATGCCCGACGATGCGCGCCACGAGGCGGTCGATGTAGACCGCGATGTCGGGCAGCTCGGGCATCGCGGCAGTGTGCCATCGGGGCGGCGGCCGTCCTCGCGGCATCGCAGGCGCCTGATCGGATCGCCGCGAACCGCGCCGTCCAACGCTTTTCGCATAACGATCGGCGGAATCGTTCGTTCACGGCATGGATTCGGCTTCCTACGATGCGTGGCTTGCAGGTCGTCATCCGGCCTGCCCCACCTCCAGGACCGAACCCATGCATCGCCTCTCCAGACGGCGCGGCCTCGCCGTCGCCCTTGCTTTCGCCCTCGCCGCCGGCAGCGTCGCGGCGCGCGACGTCACGCTGCTGAACGTCTCGTACGACCCGACCCGCGAGCTCTACCAGGAAGTCAACGCCGCCTTCGCGCAGGCCTGGAAGACGAAGACCGGTGACAACGTCAGCGTCAAGGCTTCGCACGGCGGCTCCGGCAAGCAGGCGCGCGCGATCATCGACGGCCTCGAGGCCGACGTCGCAACTTTGGCGCTGGCGCACGACATCGACGAGATCGCGGCGCGCGCCCAACTGCTGCCGGCCGACTGGCAGCAGCGCCTGCCGCATCGAAGTACGCCGTACACCTCGACCGCGATCTTCCTGGTCCGCAAGGGCAACCCGAAGGCCATCCGCGACTGGGGTGACCTGATCCGGCCCGGCCTCTCGGTGATCACCGCGAACCCGAAGACCTCGGGCGGCGCGCGCTGGAACTACCTCGCGGCCTACGGCTGGGCGCTGCGCCAGCCGGGCGGCACCGATGCGAGTGCGCGCGACTACATCGCGAAGCTGTACCGCAACGTGCCGGTGCTCGATTCCGGCGCGCGCGGCTCGACGGTGACGTTCGCGAAGCGCGACATCGGCGACGTGCTGCTCGCCTGGGAGAACGAGGCGCACCTCGCGCTGAAGGAATTCGGCGCCGACAAGTTCGACATCGTCTACCCGCCGACCAGCATCCTCGCCGAGCCGCCGGTCGCGCTGATCGACAAGGTCGCCGACAAGCACGGCACGCGCGCGGTCGCGCACGGCTACCTCGAGTTCCTCTACACGCCGGAAGCGCAGGCAATCGCCGCGCGCCACCACTACCGGCCGATCGATCCGCAGGTCGCGGCGCGTTACGCAGCGCAGTTTCCGAAGCTCGCGCTGTTCACGATCGACGAGGCGTTCGGCGGCTGGGCGAAGGCGCAGAAGACGCACTTCGCCGACGGCGGCGTGTTCGACCAGATCTACACGAAGCACTGAGCGATGTCGACGGCGACGACGGCCGCGTTCGGCGCGACCGCCTGCGAGCGTCTGCGCACCGCCGAGCGGCCGGCACCGGGGGCGCCGACCGCGACGCCGCGTTCGGGCGGCCCTCTCGCGCGCGCTCTGCAGCGCCGCCACAGCGTGCTGCCCGGCTTCGACCTCGCACTCGGCATCACGCTGCTCTACCTCGGCGTGATCGTGCTGATCCCGCTGTCGGCGGCGTTCCTGAAGACGTTCTCGATGACGTGGCCGGCGTTCCGCGACGCGGTCACCGCGCCGCGCGTACTCGCAGCCTACCGGCTCACGTTCGGCGCCTCCCTCGCTGCTGCGCTCGTCAATGCGGCGTTCGGCCTCGTCGTCACCTGGGTGCTGGTGCGCTACCGGTTCGCCGGCCGGCGTCTCGTCGATGCGCTGATCGACCTGCCGTTCGCACTGCCGACCGCGGTCGCCGGCATCGCACTGACCGCGCTGTACGCCGAGCACGGCTGGATCGGCCGCGCGCTCGGCACGCTCGGCATCAAAGTCGCGTACACGCCGCTCGGCGTGTTCGTCGCACTGACCTTCATCGGCCTGCCGTTCGTCGTCCGCACGTTGCAGCCGGTGCTCGAGGACGTCGCCCGCGATGTCGAGGAGGCCGCCGCGACGCTCGGCGCGAGCCGCCTGCAGACCTTCGCGCGCGTGATCCTGCCGAGCCTCGCGCCAGCCCTGCTGACCGGCTTCGCGCTCGCCTTCGCACGCGCGCTCGGCGAGTACGGCTCGGTCATCTTCATCGCCGGCAACCTGCCGATGGTGTCGGAGATCGCACCGCTGCTGATCGTCGCGAAGCTCGAGCAGTACGACTACGCCGGCGCGACCGCGATCGCGGTGGTGCTGCTGGTCGCATCGTTCTCGCTGCTGCTCGCGATCAATGGGCTGCAGGCGTGGGCGCGCAAGCGCCAGGGGCACTGAGATGCACGGCGTTGAACATTCCCTCGACGCCGCTGTTGCGCATGGCGCCACGATCGCCACGGGTCCGTCCGAGCGACTCCCTCACGACACCGGTGCGCGCTCGTCCGCATCCGCGCCGACGGCCGAGCCGCCCTGGGTGCGCCGCCTGCTGATCGCGCTCGCGCTCGGCTTTCTCACGCTGTTCCTGTTCGTGCCGCTGGTCGCGGTGTTCGTCGAGGCGCTCGCGAAAGGGCTCGATGTCTACCTCGCCGCGATTCGCGAGCCGGACGCGCTCGCGGCGATCCGCCTGACGTTGCTGGCCGCGCTGATCGCGGTGCCGCTGAACCTCGCGTTCGGCATCGCCGCGGCGTGGTGCATCGCCAAGTTCGAGTTCCGCGGCAAGAACGTGCTGCTGACCCTGATCGACCTGCCGTTCTCGGTCTCGCCGGTGATTGCCGGCCTGATCTACGTGCTCGTGTTCGGCCTGCAGGGCTGGCTCGGGGCGTGGCTGCAGGCGCATGACACGAAGGTGATCTTCGCGGTGCCGGGCATCGTTCTGGCGACCGTGTTCGTGACCTTCCCGTTCGTCGCCCGCGAGCTGATCCCGACGATGCAGGCCCAGGGCACCGAGCAGGAAGAGGCCGCTCGCGTGCTCGGCGCCTCGGGCTGGCAGATCCTGCGCCGCGTGACCTTACCGAACGTCAAGTGGGCGCTGCTCTACGGCGTGATCCTCTGCAACGCGCGCGCGATGGGCGAGTTCGGCGCGGTGTCGGTCGTCTCCGGCCACATCCGTGGGCAGACCCACACGCTGCCGCTGCACATCGAGACGCTGCACGACGAGTACCAGTTCGCCGCCGCCTTCGCGGTCGCCTCGCTGCTCGCGATGCTGGCGCTGGTGACGCTCGGCGTGAAGGCGCTTGTCGAGGCGCGCATGCAGCGGGCGGACAAAGCGTCTGACGGGCCCGCCGCTGCGCCGCATCCCGCTGCCTGACGACCGAAACGGCCGGCCGCAACGACGAAGGACATCACCTGATGAGCATCGAGATCCGCAACCTGCACAAGCGCTTCGGCCGGACCGTCGTCTGCGACGGCATCAACCTCGACATCGGCTCGGGCGAGCTGGTCGCGCTGCTCGGGCCGTCGGGCTCCGGCAAGACCACGCTGCTGCGCATCATCGCCGGGCTCGAGCGACCCGACGCCGGCACGGTGCACTTCCACGGCGCCGACACGACCGATGCCGACGTGCGCGACCGCGGCGTCGGCTTCGTGTTCCAGCACTACGCGCTGTTCGCCCACATGACGATCTTCGAGAACGTCGCGTTCGGCCTGCGCGTGCGGCCGCGCGAGACCCGGCTTGACGCCGCGACGATCGACCGCAAGGTGAAGGAGCTGCTTGCGCTGGTCCAGCTCGAAGGGCTCGCCGAGCGCTTCCCGCATCAGCTCTCGGGCGGCCAGCGCCAGCGCATCGCGCTCGCCCGCGCGCTTGCCGTCGAGCCGCAGGTGCTGCTGCTCGACGAGCCGTTCGGCGCGCTCGACGCCAAGGTGCGCAAGGAGCTGCGGCGCTGGCTGCGGCGGCTGCACGACGAGCTGCACGTCACCAGCCTGTTCGTGACGCACGATCAGGACGAGGCGCTCGAGCTCGCCGATCGCGTGGTGATCATGAACCACGGCAGGATCGAGCAGGTCGGCAGCCCGGACGAGGTGTATGCCAACCCGGCGTCGCCGTTCGTCCTCGACTTCCTCGGCGACGTCAACGTGTGGCACTACCAGATCCAGGACGGCCGCGTCGTCGTCGGCGGGGTCGCGGTCGACGTGCCGGCCAGCCGCGCCCCCGCGCAGGGCAGCGGCAAGCTGTACATCCGCCCGCACGCCGTCGCGATCGAGCCGGCGTCGAGCGGCACGCCGGGCTTTCCCGCGTCGATCGTCCATGTGCACCGCGCCGGGCCGATCGTGCGTGTGGAGCTGAAGACGGCGTGGGGCGACGCCGCCCGTGTCGATCTGTCGCCGGACGCCTTCGATCGCCTGCGCCTCTCCGTTGGCGACGCGGTCGTCCTCGTCGCCACCGACCGCGACGTCTTCGTCGTCTCGGACGACGGCGCCGTGCGCGGCGGCGTGACCGCGGCGCGTTGACGCGCGTCCGCGCGCGCCGGATCGATGACCGCTACGGTTTCAGCTGCTTGATGCGCGCGATCAGCGCCTTGTCGTCCGGGAACAATCCGGCCGCCGGGAGCCGCTCGAGCAGCTCGGCCCAGATCGGTTCCTTCGCAAAGACCGCCTTGAAGATCGGCGCGGCCTCGGCCTCCTTGCCGATCGACGCCAGCGTCACCGCCTGCCAGAAGGGCAGCTCGACGATCTCGGGCGCGAGCTGGGCCGACGCCGCGTACTCCGTCAGCGCCTCCTCGACCTTCTTCTCGGTCATCAGCTCGTCGCCGCGGTTGGC